>Ga0123355_10000312_pt1 | contig 62580 bp, 49 predicted proteins | sample TergutEmb28metaG_3_FD_89872 | JGI IMG/M metagenome (GOLD analysis project Ga0123355, IMG submission 89872) | Embiratermes neotenicus P1 segment gut microbial communities from Petit-Saut dam, French Guiana - Emb289 P1 | ecosystem: Host-associated > Arthropoda: Insects > Digestive system > Gut ...
CACTCAGCCAAACTCTGACTATCTTTGTAAGTGCCATTGCTACCATTAACTTGCGTTACTACTAACTCTGGCACCACAATTCAATCATTGCTTAGCCAGTATTATCCGGTTTTGGGTCGTGCCCCATCGCACATGCTACGCATATGCTCAAGACACTAGCTTTCTTTTTCGACGCGCCTTTACGTCGGATTCAAAAGAATCTTAAAGGAGTGTTCCGGCTAAGGTCACTCCCTCAGGGTCCTGCTTTTTCATGGCTATTCTGTTTTCAAGGAGCAGTTTTGCTTGGCATTTCTTGTCTCCCCGTCGAGAGAGACGAACGCCAGTATACCAGCGTAAAAACATTTGTCAACACTTTTTTGAAAAATTTTTTTTCGTCAGCGTTTGATCTCGATTTATATTAATGCTTGAAACAAAAAAACGCAGTCGATGAGTGCCACTAATCGACTGCGTTTTTGTTATGTACCGATTCAATCTTTCGATTGCCGCTTGGTGTACCAGTGGTACCAGCCCATAAGCCACAGGCTGCGTATCGTGACCGACACGGCGATGCCATACCAAATGCCGTTGAGCCCCCACACCCGCACGAATGCGCAGGCAAAAATCACGCGCAGTATATTGGAAGAAACGCTTACGATGGAAGGCTTGACGGTTTGTCCCTGGCCGCGGAATGCGCCTGCGGCTACGCCTTCCATGCAGCCCAGGATTTGTGTGAGGGCGAAAACGCGCAGGTAATCGCCGCCCATGGTGATTTCTGCCGCGTCGCGCAAGAAGATGCTTACCAGCGGTTCGGCGAGGAAAAAGAGGAACGCCGCAATCACCACGCCGTAGATGCCCATGGCCAGTACGCCGATGCGGTAACCTTCGCGGATGCGGTCGCGTTTACCTGCGCCGTAATTTTGCCCGATGTAGGCCGTGAAAGCCGATGCGAAGCCGCCGCCTACGAGATATGCCAAGGCTTCTACTTGATAACCCACGCGGTGTGCGGCGATTGCGCCGGTACCGAAGTCGGCGATGAGTCGCGCCACCACCATGAATAGGAAAGTAAACAACGCCGACTCCACCGCCACGGGGAAGCCCCATTTAAAAATCTGTTTAATGGAAATCCAACAAGGCCGCACACGGAAGAGGAATCGCTCGAACGGCCGCGCGGAATATTTTTTTATTGCCCACAATTTTAATGCCAAGTTGACAACGGATGCGACAACCGTACCCCACGCCGCTCCGGCGATGCCCAGCCCCGCGCCCATGGTACACGGCAGCGCAATTTCGCCCCAACCAAACGGCAGTGGAATGACATTGAACGAGAAAATCAACAATGGCGACAGCACAATATTGACCGCCAGCCCAAACGCGTTGATATAGAAAGGAAGCTTGGTATTGCCGAAGCCGTTGAAGACGCCGGTGATTACATTATGTACAAACAAGAAAGGTAGCGACAGCGCGGATATGGCCAAATACAGCTTGGCCTCGTCCACCACTTGCCGCTCCTCGATGGCGAAAAAGGCCACCAATGGCCCTCGCGCTACAATCATGACGGATGTGTATATCAGCCCCAACACCACCGCCACCCATATGGCATTGTTGGCGAATTTTTTCGCGCCCGCTTCGTCGCCGCGCCCCATGTGCTGCGACACGCCGATTTCTGCGCCCATGCGCCCGATGATGACAAAGGCCATGGACAACCACAAATACATAGCTGCCGTGCCCACCGCCGCTACGGAAGCAGAAGAAAGCTGCCCCATCCAAAACATGTCCGTCAAGTTGTACGCCATTTGCATAAATGACGTTGCCATGATGGGCACGCTCAGGAGGAGCAGCTTTGTAAAAATCTTGCCTTCGGTTAGGTTATATTTGCGTTGCACAGCTTATGCGCGGCGTGGGTCACCCATGAAGATGAGCGCGATGGTGCCGGGGCCGGTATGTGCGCCAATAACGGGGCCGATGTCGGAAATGAAAAATTCTGTGTTGCCATGCTGGGCGGTGATCATTTCTTTGAGTTGCTCGGCAAGCTCGGGTACATCGGAGTGCGAGATGAATATGGGTTGGCCTTTGGGAACGGCGTTGTGGTCGGTCATTTGCTTGGCCAGCAGCTCCAATGCTTTGGTACGGCCGCGTGCTTTGGTGATGGGGGCGAGTTTGCCGGCGTTGTCTATGTGCAGGATGGGCTTAACATTGAGCATCGTGCCTACAAATGCGCGTGCGCCCGATATACGCCCGCCTCTGCGTAAGTGGTGCAAGTCATCCACCATAAACCAGTGGTGCAGGTTGGGCACTAGGCTTTCTACATAAGCGGCGGCTTCATCCACCGATTTGCCGTCGTCGCGGGCTTTGGTGGCGTAATAAGCCAACAAGCCGATGCCTACGGACGCACCTTTGGAATCAATCGTATAAATTTTGCGGTCGGGATATTTTTCGCTCAGCTCGCGGGCGGCCAGTTGCGATTGCTCGTAACTCTTGGACAGCGCCGACGACAGGCAGATGTACAGTACGTCCTTGCCCGCTTGCAAATGCGGCTCCCAAATTTCCATATAACGGAATTGATTGACCTGCGTGGTGGACGCGGCTTTTCCTGCCCGCAGCGCATCGTAGTAATCCTTGACGCTTATTTCACGCCAATCGGGATGGTTATAGTATTCCTTGTTGTCTAGGGTAAAAATAAACGGAATGATTTCGACGTTCCAATCCTTGACCATGGCGTCGCTCAAGTCGGTAACGGAATCGGAAATAATGGCAAACTTGTTCATTCAAACACTCCCTTTTCATTTGGTTTGAAAATCTTGGGGTTACAAATCTTACCAAGAATAAACCTTTGTCACGGAAATGTAAATATTTGTGTGTGCGTTGTGATCGTGTAGGTCACGATGTAGCGCGCGCCTTGACCGTAATGGGTGGCGGATATATTGATTGCGTCGGGCGGCCATTCATCGGGCAGTTTGTCACAGATTGTGACAGACTGAAATTCTCCTGCGGCGTTTTGGAAGATAAACGGTGTGTGCGCCGCCAAGAAATCTGCGTATTCTTCCAGCGCCAAGTCGCGAGCGTGCATGATTTCGGCATGGGGGGTGCCTACATAACGCAGGTGCCATGGTTCGTAGATGATATTTGTGGTGTGCGTCTTGGATTGCGGGTAGCGGATAATAAAACCGAAACGATGGGCGTTGGCAGCCAGCCATTCGCCCGCGGGGGTTTCACCGAAAGCTTGATTGAGCGCACCGGTGGAGCTTACGTCCAGTGCCAACCCGGTTTGGTGCTCGCTGGCACCGGGGGGTTGCACGGACTGCGCGGCACGTTCACGCGCTTCCTTGCGGGAATATCCTTGCGTAATGTAGTGGCGTATGCGCTCGGCGAATAAATCCTTTTGCCGCCCGTAGGAACGGTATGCGCTGTATAGGTACAGGGTTTGGTCGCCCGCTTCTGCTTTTTCCGCTTGCATGGCGGCGGTTAATTTTTCATACGCATCTGCGACTTTGCCATCCATGCGATGATTGCCAACGTCAACCAAGGTGCGCGGCTCGAAGCCTTCGCACAGGGGATGGTCGGTGTTGACCAGCCAAAGTAACCCTGCACCATCGTTGGCGTGCACCTGTACCGTGGTTAAAACACAAAAAATAAGCGCGGCTGCCGTTAAGCAAGCCACGCGGATTGTATATGCATATCGAATCATGCAGTTATATAAATAAGAAGCCTTGCGCATATTAAAACCTCCGTCCGTATAATGGGCGATTTTTACCCATGCATTTTTACGGGCACGGGCATGGTTTATTTATTATGCGCAGCGGAAAAAAATTAATGCGGAAGCGTTATTTGATTACGACCAAGCCTTCCTTGTGCAATTCGTTCAACGCATACACGACCCCCACGCGCGCATGTGCCGCTGTCAAACCACCTTGAAGAAATACATTATAAGGCGCACGCATGGGCGCATCGGCAGATAATTCGATGCTTGACCCCTGCACGAACGTACCCCCCGCCATCACCACGCCGTCGGCATAACCGGGCATGGGTGCAGCTTCGGGCGTGACGTAACTGTCCACGGGCGCAGCGTATTGGATGCCACGGCAAAACGCCAGCACCTTTTTGGCATCGCCCAATTGGATGGCTTGCACGATGTCGGTACGCACCGCATCAGGCAGCGGATTAACGGGATAACCCAGCCGCCGGAAAACCTCCGCAGCCAATATTGCCCCGGAAATACAATTACTCACCACTTGCGGCGCCAAGAAGAGCCCCATCAATAATGGGCGCGTCATGCCCAATGTAGGCCCCACATCGCCGCCGATGCCGGGCGCTGTTAAGCGTGTCGCGGCGCGAGCCACATATTCCGCCTTGCCCACCACATATCCGCCGCCGGGCGCAATGCCGCCGCCGGGATTCTTGATGAGCGACCCCGCAATCAAATCCGCGCCCGCTTCAATGGGCTCGCGGTCTTCGGTGAATTCGCCGTAGCAATTGTCCACCAAAATACACACATCGGGGCGCACCGCACGGATGGTTTGGATTAACGCTTCGATTTGCGCAATTGTGAACGACGGCCGCCAAGCATATCCCTTTGACCGTTGTATAGTGACCATGGCGATGCGCGGCTCGGCTTGCAAGTCGCGTTGGACAGTGGACAAGTCGATTTCGCCGTCAGACGTTAACTCCGTCTGCTTGTAATCCACGCCATACTCCGCCAGCGACCCCACCGCATTACGGATGCCGATGACCGACTCCAACGTATCGTAAGGCGCACCCACCGGGGAATACAATACATTTCCCGGGCGCAAATTGCCAAATAAAGCCACCGCCAGCGCATGCGTACCCGATATCAACTGCGGCCGCACCAGCGCCGCCTCCGCAGCAAAAATCTCCGCGTACACATCTTCCAACACCTGCCGCCCCACGTCATGATAGCCATATCCCGTAGAATCCACGAAGTGTGCATCCGACAAGCGGCATTTTTGCATCGCGTGCAAAACCTTTAATTGGTTGACCGATGTAATGGTGGTGATGCGCTCGCTTGCATTTGTTACAACGGCAGATTTTTCAGCCGTCGCAACAAATGCGGCCACATCGGGATGAATGCCCTGTGCAATTAAGCAGTCGTTAAACATTCGGTTTCGCTTTCGGGGCTGCCTTCCGGTTGTACTTTGGGTGCGACGGTTACGCGGTCAACCACGGTCAAATCCAACACAGAGCGCATCGGTGCCACGGTGGAAATGGCGTGTTTGTACACCATTTGCTGCTTTCCATCGACTTCCACGATGATTGCATACGCATCAAATGCGCATACCTTGCCGCGGATTTGGAAACCGTTGGTGAGAAAAATAGTAACAGGTACTTGCTCCTTGCGGACGATGGCCAGCATCATGTCTTGATAATTGTGTGTCATAAGGCAAAACTCCTTTATAAGTACAATATTTTGTGTGCGATTGATTTTGCATCGCCGCAAGATGCATCTACATACACCGCATGCGGGGATGAATTGTTAAACCACGTGGTTTGCCGCTTGGCATAACGGCGAGTGGCTTGGGCGATTTCGCTCCGCACTAATGCGCTTTGCGGATCCATGCCACTTTGGATGGCACGGGTAACCTCGCGATAACCAATGGCTTGCATGGCGGGCAAATCGGGGGAAAATCCGGCAGCTAGTAGCCCTTGCACCTCCTGCACAAAACCGTTGCGAAACATGGCATTGGTGCGCGCGTTGATGCGGGCATACAGTGCATCGCGCGGGTGCGTTAACAAAATGAAGCGCGTGTCCGGCGGCAGGGTGTGTGTGCGCTTGCTGCGTTGGGCGTCGTTATGCGATGAAAACAGCGTGCCGTTTATTTCGACAAACGCCAATGCCCGCGCCACGCGCTTGATGTTGTTGGGGTGGATGGCAGCGGCAGCAGCGGCGTCACGCATGGCAAGTAAATCATGTAAGTATTGTGCGCCATTTTCGGCGGCCTGGGTAGCGAATTGATCGCGCAGGGCGTTTTCGGCGGCGCCTTGCTCACCGGCAAATTCTGTACCATACACCACGGCGTTAATATAAAACCCTGTGCCCCCCGCAAGGATAGGCATGCGCCCACGGGCATGAATGTCTGCAATGGCGGCATTCGCCAACGCTTGGTATTGCGCGGCAGAGAACGGTTCGTTCGGAGCAACTACATCCAGCAAATGGTGTGATATCTCGCCGCGTTCTTCTAATGTAGGTTTCGCAGTGCCGATGTCCATCCTGCGGTACACCTGCACGGAGTCCGCAGAAATAATTTCGCCCCCGGTCAGGCGCGCCAACTCGATGGCCACGGCGGTTTTACCTGATGCGGTTGCCCCTGCGATGACGTATAGCATCGTTAGCCCCGCTTAAATCGGCGTTCTAGTTCGCGCCGGGTTATTTCGATGATGGTGGGGCGGCCGTGCGGGCATGTGAAGGGTGAATCCAATTGCAAAAGCCGCGCAATGAGCGCGTGTGATTCCTCGTGCGTTAATTCATCGCCTGCCTTGACGGCGGCTTTGCACGCGGCTTGGTGTAGCAAGTCGGTTTTGGCATCGTAGGCGTTTTCACCATCGGGCGGGAATTCTGCCAGCTTGTCCAACACTTCCATAAAAAAATCAATGGGCAATGGCCCCTTGAACAAAAACGGCACGCCCGCCAACGCAGGCTCGTCATCCCATTCCAACGCGAAGCCCATCCGCGCAAAATAGGTTTCATTTTCGCGCAGCGTAGCAGCCTCACGCGGGGTCAGTCGCAAGGGCATGGGCGCAATCAATGACTGCGAATGCACTTGCTCGGCAGCGGCGGCGCTACGGATTTCTTCATATAATACGCGCTCGTGCGCGGCGTGCTGGTCAATGAGGTACAGCGATTCGCCCTGCGCCAGCAGCCAATACGTGTTAAACAACAAGCCCAAAATCGTGTAATTGTGGAAAAAAGGAAGCGGCGTGGCAGGGGAAGTCGACGGCAGTGAATCAGATGATAACGACGACCGCGGCGGAATGGGTTGCGCAGTGTAATCCGCAGGTAGCATGGGTTCGCCTTCGCGCAACGCGGGGCGCGTGGAAATATCCGGTGCCGTGGTCATGGGGGTGTAGCCTGAAACGGCAGAGTTGGTAGACGCTTGATGCGCTATGTCGGCATTACCCAATGCATCAGACACCGTATACGGCGTGGCCACACGCTGCGCTTCCCGCGTTGCGCTCACTTCACGCAGGTCAATCTGCTCAATTTCCGCATCGTTCGCGTCCGTCTTTCCACGCGCATCGCCCAAGCACACCACGGGTGCCAAATGATGCGCTGCCAGCGTCTCGCTCAATGCCTGCGTCACAAACACCCGCACCGCGGCTTCGTCGGCGAAGCGCACATCCATTTTGGTGGGGTGCACATTTACATCCAGCGCATCGGGTGGCAGCGTCAAGCTCAGCACATACAGCGGAAACCGCCCCATGGGCAGCAATGTACGAAACGCCGCTTCCACCGCCAGCCCCAGCATTTTGCTTTGGATATACCGCCCGTTGATAAAAAACGTGCCGTAGCTGCGGTTGCCGCGTGCAGTTTCGGGTTTGCCTAGCAAACCGTTTAAGGTTAAAAGCGATGCAGATTGGGCGTTGGTGCGTGTCAAGTTCAAGTCTGCTTCACTTTGTTTATCCACGTCCATTAACTTGCCCGCAACTTCGCGGCCATATACGTTAAGCACGGCAGTGCGCAAGTCGCCGTTGCCGTTGGTTTGAAACACGATTTGCCCGTTGGCAATGTATCGAATGGCCAAGCTTGGGTTGCCCAGTGCTAGTTTTTGTAAACAATCGGATATGTAGCCCGCCTCAGTTGCGGGTTTTTTTAAAAATTTGCGCCGTGCGGGCACATTGTAAAACAGGTTAGACACGATCACTGTCGTTCCGTTGGCGCAACCCACTTCGGCACTACCGGCAAAACGCCCGCCGTGCACTTCCATGCGTGTGCCCATCAGTGCGTGCTGCGTCTTGGTTACCATTTCCACTTGTGCCACCGCGGCAATGCTAGACAATGCCTCCCCGCGGAAGCCCAGCGTTCCCACCGCAAACAAATCCTCTGCGCAAGTGATTTTGCTGGTGGCATGCCGCGAAAAAGCCAGCCCCAACGATTCTGCAGGAATGCCCACGCCGTTGTCGGTGACGCGAATGGCCGTCAAGCCGCCGTCGGTGATTTCTACCGTGACTTGCGTGGCTTGTGCGTCGATGGCGTTTTCTGTCAGTTCTTTGACCACGGACAAAGGCCGCTCGACTACTTCGCCGGCGGCTATTTTATCAATCAATCGTTGGTCGAGCTGGACGATGGGTTTCATCTTGACGCTCCCCTCCACCTCAATTGTATCGAAAGAACGCAGATTTGCAAGAAATATCTGCGTGCGATAATATATTTGTATGAAAAAACTGTGTTTGATTTTTTTGGCGGCGTTGTTGGCGGCATGGCCCATCACAGCACGCGCTTACGAATATGAAAATGAATATGAAGAAGAATATATCCGCCCGCTTTATTACGCCGGGGCGGTTACTATCTTGTGCGCACAAACGGGTGAATTATTATATGCCTACCGCCCGCACCAGCGTTTCTATGCCGCCAGCTTGGTTAAAGTCATGACCGCGCTACTGGTGCTAGAGCATGTGGACAATTTAAACGAAGTCATCACCCTAAGCGAAACCGCCGCTTATTTGCCGTGGTACGCCGCGCACATGGGCTTGGTAGCGGGTGATCAATTTACGGTGTTGGATGGGTTGTACGGCAATATGCTACCCTCCGCCAATGAAGTGGCCAACGCATTGGCCGAGCATGTGGCGGGCAGCATACCCGCGTTTGTGCAAATGATGAACACCCGCGCGGCGGAGTTGGGCGCATACAACACGCGTTTTGTTAATGCTTGCGGGTTGCCGGGTTATGGGCAGTTCACCACCGCGTATGACATGTCGCTCATCATGCGCGAGGCCATTCAACATGATATTTTTGTGAGACTCATTTCCGCACCGCATTATAATTTCCCGCCTATGTACAACCACCCCGAAGGGCGATTAATCCGCAACACCAACCACCTCATACGGCCGGAAAGCGAATTTTTCCACCCCCACGTCGTCGGCGGCAAAACGGGCTGGATTATCGCCGCGCAAAATACCCTTACGACTTATTCGCGTCGGCAAAACCAAGGGCTCATCATCACCCTGCTGTACACCGAACGGCGCGATGACACCTTCATCGACACCGTGGCATTGATGGACTTAGGGTTCTACTTGCGCACATACGGCGCACCGGAAACGCTCCCGCCCCCAGTACCGGAATTGCCCCTGCTCCCGCTGCCGCCGGATGCCCCGCACCCCGGCGAAACCGACCCCCACAGCAACCCATACGACTACACAACTGACGGCGCATCGACCGGCACCTCCGACTTCATAGGCACGCTGCCCACACGGAACGATTATGCCGCGTCCGGTGATTCATTTTTTTCTAATTCGCCCGCGTATACGGTGCATTTAATATTGGCGGTGGTGTTTTCATTGTTTGTCGGCACGGTATGCGCCATCGCGTTGTTCCCGACGAAGAAAAAATAATACGCCCCTGCGATTCAACCGCATGGAAATATAGGAGGAACGACCGTGAATTTGCTATTTAGTAACATCACCGCCGTAACCCAGCAAGCAAACAAACCCGTCCTACATAACGTCGATGTGGGCATTGACGGCGATAAAATCGCCTTCATTGAACCGCATGATGCGACACGTACCCACTTACACCCCACCACACGCGTCATCGACGGTACACACAAAATCTTGATGCCCGGCATGTACAACGGCCACGCCCACGCCGCCATGACCCTCTTCCGTGGGTACGCCAACGACCGCGCGCTGGAGGATTGGCTATTCAATTATATCTTCCCTGCCGAACGCCGCTTGACACCCGAGTTGGTGCATACGGGCACGCTCCTTGCCATCGCCGAGATGATTTCGTCCGGCGTTATTTGTTTTACGGATATGTATTTTCATATGGACAAAGTGGCGCAGGCCGCGCATGAGGCGGGTGTGCTAGCCAATGTGTCCAACGCGGTCATCGGCTTTGACCGCGACAGCTACGACTTCCACAAGGACAATGTGTACGCACAAACCTTGCGCACGTTGGAACAATTCCACAACAAAAACGATGGACGCATCAAGGCCGAAGCAAGCATCCACGGGGTATATACCTCGCACCCGCCCGCGTGGCGGCAAGTCATGGACTTTGCCCACCAACACGAATTGGGCTTGCATGTGCACTTGTCCGAAACCAAAACCGAACACGACGGCTGCATAGAGAAAAACGGTGTCACCCCCGCCAAGATGTTTGCCGACCACGGCGTATTCGACCGCCCCACCACGGCAGCGCACGGCGTATGGCTCACCGACGCAGACATCGCCCTGCTAGCCGAAAAAAACGTAAGCGTGTCGCACAATCCCCTGTCCAATCTCAAGCTCGCCAGCGGCCTAGCCCCCGTGTGCAAGATGCTGGCGCGCGGCATCAATGTGACCCTCGGCACCGATGGCATGGCATCCAACAACTCCCATGACCTCTTTGAAGAAATGAAGATGGCCTCGCTCTTGCAGAAATACCACAACAACGACCCGCTGGCCCTGCCCGCCACCCAAGCCCTACAAATGGCCACCTCCAACGGTGCCAAAGCCGCAGGCCGCGCCCACGAATCCGGGCAAATTACCCCCGGCTACCATGCCGACCTCGTCGTCATCGACCTGAACAACCCGCGCCAAACCGTCAGCTACGACCCCATCCTGTCCCTGGCCTACGCCACATCCGGCCGCGATGTAGAAATGACCTTGTGCCGCGGCAAAATCCTATACGAAAAAGGTGAATACAAGACCATCGACATTGAACGCGTACTGCACGATGCCCGCGCGGCGAAGGAAGTATTTTTGGCCTAGATTTTATATGCTATTGGAGCAAAACTTTTATGGCTAACAATGATTTTATTATTGATGATTATACAAAAGAGAAACTTTCATTTAATCCAGTGCGCGAACAATTATTTGGTTTTTTCATTTTGTTTATGGCTGGTTTAATTTTTGGAGTGCCATTCTTTATAAAATGGGCTGCATCTTTTTATGGTTTTTTTGATAATGCAGAACCTCGTTTTATAATCCGTTTTGTGGTTATCAACGGCATTTTAGGAATTGTTATATTTATAATCGGCATTATAATCCATGAATTATTGCATGGTGTTTTTTATGCTATGTTTGTTAAAGATGGTTTAAAATCAATAAAATTTGGCATCGTATTAAAGGAGGGTTACGTTTATTGCGAATCAAAAGAAGTTATGCGGTCAAACCAATTTATAATAGGATTGATGATGCCTATGATTATTTTGGGAATAATCCCCGCTATAATTTCAATATTTAATGGCAGTATGAGTTTATTGCTTTTTGGCATTGTTTTTACAATGGCTGGTGCTGGAGACACACTGATCCTAACAAGAATTATTAAAGATAGAAATAAAACTTGGTTTGAAAACCTGCCCTCTATTGGAGAGTGGAATGTGTACAAACCAAAAAAATAAACAACCTGCATCCGATTAATCAACAGGTGCTTTTTGAATCCTATTTTTAGGCGGTGTTATTTATGAGCTTACAAATTAACCTGCATGGCAAAATCGCCGTCATCACCGGTGCAACCGGTCAACTCGGGCGCGTTATGGCGCGGACGCTGGCGCAAGCGGGGGCGGACATTGCCGTGCATTATGCTCGCAACGCGGACATGGCCATGCAATTGGTGGAGGAAATCCGCGTGATGCGTGACGCGGACGGCACCCCCCGCCGCGCCATCGCCGTGCAAGCCGATATCACCAATGAAGCGGACGTGCAGCGCATGGCGGAGGAAATCCGCGCTTCGCTGGGCGACCCGGACATTGTGGTCAATAATGCCGTCATCCAATATGACTGGCAGTCTGTTCTTGACCAGCCGTTGAGCGATTTCCAATCGCAGTTTGACTCTTGCGTGATGCAGTCGGTGCTGACGGCACGTGCGTTTTTGCCCGCCATGCGCGCGAAGAAGCACGGCCGGTTTATCGGCATCAATACCGAATGCTCGGCTTTGTGCAACGCCAACACCGCCGCTTATGCCGCCGCCAAGTCGGGCATGACTGCGCTGTACCGCGTATTGGCCAAGGAAGTGGGCGGCGATAACATCACCGTCAACCAAGTGTCCCCCGGCTGGACGATTTCCGATCGCGACCGCGCCGATGGTACCGAGGTTGCCCCCGACTACAGCAGCAAAATCCCCTTAAAGCGGCGCGGCACCGATGCGGAAATCGCCCATGCGGTGGCGTTTCTTGCTTCGGATTTGGCCGGTTACATCACCGGCGTTAACTTACCTGTGTGCGGCGGCGCGGTGATGGTGTAACCAAAATGAAACTTATTTCGATGAAATGCGTTGAAGTGATAGTGCGGCGAAATGCGCATCACGTTTAACGACGCACATGATCATATCAACGAGGAGAGAAATTTATGAAAAAATTTTTATTTGCAACCCTGCTTTTATGTACGCTCGTCATTTTGGCGGCGTGCGACACAAATGGTGACGCTACGGCGCCACCCGCCCCCACCACGGCAACGCAAGACGATGCCACCTCTACCGAGCCTCCCACCACCGAAGCCCCTGGCGCAGACCTGCCCACCGGCGCAGCAGTCCTTCAAATCGCGCCGGCCGCAGACGTTAACATGGACGAATTCACCCATTTGTACCACACGGATTCGTCCGATACGCCGGGCATCGACTTGATTATTTGGGCCGATCAGCCGCTCCTTCATTTTTCCATGATTGGGCTGGAGCCCGACTGGTTGGACAATATGGAGGCATGGGGCTTTAGGCCGCTGTATGACTTCGGCCACATCGACATTGTGGAACCCGGCGCGGCTTTTGTGGTGGTCAACTACATGGGCGCGGGCACGTTGCCGCATCGTGGCATTGCCTTCTATGATATGTATAAGGATGAAACACGCTTCTTCTTTTTCCAAGAAAATCACGCCTACCCCGAAGGCGGCGGCCCGTGGATATTCCATGAAATCGAAGCCGAACGCATCATTTGGGGCTACACCGGCACAAACAACAGCGATTACCGCGCGTCACACGAAATCGTTGAAGGGCAATTGATCATCAATGGCGTTGATTATGGGCGCAGCGTTTATACCCTGCCCGGACACGCGCAACCCACGCATGTATCCATGTTGGCGTTGTGGTTGGCGGACCCGCGGCTGGATGTCATCAGTGCCGGCAGTCAGGCCATGTTGCAATTGGACGGTGCCAACATCGGCGTTAACCTGCGTGTTATGAATTATTTGGCTACCGGCGCGGACCGTGTTGCGTTGGATATCAACGACACCTTCATGGCCGACGACGAATTCTTTTCAATTTATATCCCCATTACGCTGATAACGCGGCTGGGCTTTCAAGTGCAACACATTGATGGTACTGTGCACATCAATGGCCAAGTCAATGTAACCAATACCCCCCACCCCTTCGCAGTAGCATTGCAAAATTTCATCGACAACGCGCAGGGTGAAGTCCAAGCGCACCTGCCCGCCATCAACAGCACTTCCTCCGCCTTGCTGGTCATCGAAACGGTTGATGGCTTCTCAGAAGCAACGGTGTATGCGCTGGTCGGCGATCAATTGATTTCCAAAGATATGGGCAACATTGATGGCTTTCCCTTCTCGCTGGGCTTCACGTCAGACGGCTGGGGCAACCTCATACAATTGACCGGCGACGGCAGCAACAGCTCGTACACGATGATGGGTATCGCCACCAACCCAACCACCGGCGCAGATGAAATCGTCTACCTCTTCACCATTTACAACGAAGCCAACGACGACGGAACCCGCCGTTATTACCGCTTCGATGGCGGCTGGCACGAGGGCATTGAAGGCGCACGCCACGCCATCACCGAAGCAGAATTTACAACCATACGCGAGGGCATGGGCGACTGGATTGTCGGCTGGCGCGATTCTTGGGATAGCACGGAGTCGATTTTGAGCTGGGTCAGTCCGATTTGGTATGAACCTGTTTGGTAGCCGCTACACCAACCCCGCGTACTTTTCAAAAAATTTCATTAACTTTTCAATAATACCCTGCTTCACTGCTGTACGATTGCCGCCACCGAATCTTGAGGTTGGCGGCATTATTTTGTCTATATCGGTACCGGTAGTTTTGAGCGCGCCGTCGCGGAAGGCAATTTCCATAAAACGGCGCGCTTCTTCGTCTTTTAATTTTGCATCGGCGATTAGCGCCGTCAAGTCTTCTTCTTTGCGTGCTTGCACAAAACTTTGCCAATCCATGTCTGCCACAGATACATTCACTTGCTCGACAAAACGCTCGATTAATTCTTTCTTGCTGCGTAACTCGATGCTTGAATTGATGGCTTTGAGGATGGACGCGAGAATGGTCTTGTCCTCGCAATTGCCGGCATGATATTTCTCCACCAGCATGAGGATGTAATCGATGTTGACTTCTATTTGCTTGATAAGCTCCAACTCGAAAACGACATCATCATTGATGTTTTCTTTGTCGCTGTCGGACTTGCCGCGCATGTCTTGGTACAGGTCGATATATGCGCTTTGATAATCTTGAAAATCCCGATCGGTCAATATTTCATTGCCGGCAAAGTCATCAAATGCGGTTAGGATATTTTTCAAGCGCAATATTGCGCCGTACAAGCGGATAAATTCCTTGCGGGCTTCTTCGCCAAGCGGGGGTGCATCTTCCGAAAAAGAAAACTTTGACAACAATTCGGCAATCATTTCTTCATAACCTTTTTGATATTTGCCTTTGTGGTCGAAGCCGTGGTAATACTCGTTATAAGTCTTGAGCAGCACGATGCCGCCCGCTTCTTTGTTGCCAAACAGGGATATGGCATCATCGGTGGCCTTTTTCAAGTCGCGGAAGCATACAATATTGCCGAAAGTTTTGACGCTGTTTAAAATGCGGTTGGTGCGCGAATACGCTTGTATCAAGCCGTGCATTTTAAGATTCTTGTCCACCCAAAGTGTATTGAGTGTAGTTGCGTCAAAACCTGTGAGGAACATGTTGACCACAATAAGCAAATCGATTTCTCGATTTTTGACGCGCTGCGATAAATCTTTGTAATAATTTTGAAATTTGTCCGCAGAGGTGTCAAAGTTGGTGCTGAACTTGCCGTTATAATCCGCAATCGCCGCATCAAGAAAATCACGACTGCTTTGGTCGAGTTTTTCGTTTTCGAATTCTTCATCAATGAACCCGGAAGAAGCCGGGCGGCTCGCAGAGCTGTTTTCGCGCAGCGAAAATTCTGAATCCAACACATCTTCGGGGTCGCTTTCGTTTGCGCTGTAGCTGAATATGGTGGCGATGGTCAAATCTTTATTTTTCTGCGCAAGCTGCGTCTTAAATTCTTCGTAGTACTTTATGGCCATGGGAATGGATGCCACGGCAAACATGGAATTAAACCCTGCCGTGCGCTGCCCTTTGAGTGAATAAAACGTATTGCGCTTGGTCTTTTGGTCGAAGTGTTCAATGATGTAAGCGACCACTTCGCGGACGCGTTCAGGCGCGCTCATGGCTTTTTCTACGTCGATGGCGCGTACATTTTTGTCCGTTACGTCTTCTTTTTGCTTGACGGTATTAATGAAATCAATGCGGAAGGGCAGTACATTGCCGTCATTAATGGCATCCACAATGGTGTAGGTATGGAGCTTGTCGCCAAATGCCTGCGGGGTTGTTTTCATGATTGGCTTGCCGCCGGTTGTGGCGTTAACCGAAAAAATCGGCGTACCTGTAAATCCAAAGATATGATAATTGCGGAACGCCTTGACAATTTTTTGATGCATTTCACCAAATTGCGAGCGGTGGCATTCGTCGAAGATAAGTACGACACGCTTTTTGTAGATATCGTGGCTTTTGTTTCTGCTGATGAACATATCCAGCTTTTGGATGGTGGCAATGATAATGCGGGTGTTGGGGTCGTTTAAGTTTTTTTCCAGCTGCTTGGTGGACTTGCTGCCGCTGGCCGCGCCTTTTTCAAATCGGTCGTATTCTTTGATGGTTTGATAATCCAAGTCCTTGCGGTCAACGATAAACAGCACTTTGTCAACGCTGTCAATGGCGGTTGCAAGTTGAGCGGTCTTGAAGCTGGTTAAGGTCTTGCCGCTGCCTGTAGTGTGCCAAATATAACCACCGGCATCCAATGTACCGGTCTTTTTATAATTGGTTGCGCACAAAATACGGTTAAGAATCCGCTCCGTAGCCGCAATTTGATACGGACGCATCACAAGCAATAACTCTTCACTTGTGAAAACGCAAAACTTTGTAAGGATATTTAACAACGTATGCTTTGCAAAAAACATCTTCGTAAAATCCACCAAGTCGGCAATGACGTGGTTGTTGGCATCTGCCCAATAGGATGTAAATTCAAAGCTGTTGCTTGTCTTCTTGCTCTTGCGGCGTTCGCCGTCGCCTTGTTCTTTGATGTGGGCGTTGCGGGTCGTGTTGGAATAATATTTGGTGTTGGTGCCGTTGGATATGACAAAAATCTGTATGTATTCATATAATCCACTGGCCGCCCAAAAACTGTCGCGCTGGTAGCGTTTGATTTGATTAAACGCCTCACGAATGGCCACGCCCCGGCGTTTTAATTCAACGTGCACTAACGGCAAGCCGTTGACGAGAATGGTCACATCATAACGCGTGTTATGCACGCCGCCGCTTTCTTCATATTGGTTAATCACTTGCAAGCGGTTGTTGTGGATGTTCTTCTTGTCCAGCAGATATATATTCTTAGTGCTGCCGTCATCGCGCCGCAAGATTTGCACATGGTCGTCTTGTATCTTGCGGGTTTTGTCTACGATGTTCTCGTTGGTGCTTGCTATGGTTTCATTGAAAAAACGCATCCATTCATCGTTAGAAAATGTGATGTTATTTAAAACTTCAAGTTGTTGGCGCAGATTGGTGATGAGCGCGGCCTCGTCGGTGATGTTAACAAATTCATAACCCTGTCCCGAAAGCAGGCGCACAAATTCACGCTCCAACTCCGCTTCGGATTGATAGCTGTCAGAGCGGGGGTGGTCGGCGGTGTATTCGGCGACTACGGTGGATTCATCAGTTAATGTAATTACATTGTAATTAACCATATATATTCCTCTTTATTGCAATAGCAACATCAATGCCGTTTTTCGTTAGTTCCGATATGCCATCACATAAATTTTTCTCATTTTCATCATCAGAAAATATAGTTACGATATTATCAATACTATCAATGGCATCTTTTCCAATGCCCGATATCGAATCATCGAAATTGCTCTCACCTTTGTCGTATTTCACCAACGTTGAAATGCCTTTATAAACAAAGGATGCAAGCACACCAAAGCTTAAAACATTTTTAAGTCTCATTTTTTCTCCTCCAATTATTCATGATTCAATGCTCTGAAATGTCAACAGTTTACCCCTATAATGCTCATATTGCTTCCGTCGCACCGCAATTTCGGCAGGTAAGCCATTTGATATATTTGTTGTTAAAACATCAAATCGATCGAGAATTGAAACAATACGGTCTTGTTCGGCAAGTGTAGGCAATGGAATTAATATATTGCATAACTTGGATGGCGTAACTTCAATTACTTTGGTTCCGTGCGCTATCTTTTTCTTTTGTCGAGTAAAATTGCTTGTTTGGAAATAATAAGCAAGGTACTTTGGGTTTTGGTTATGTCGAATTATTGCCGTATGCCCACCCGTTACAATATCATCTTTACCAAGCCAAGCCACCGCTTTGCAAACATCATCATAATTTTCACTTGTTACCGCAACAATTAAATTGCCGTGATGAACTTTTTTTAATGAACGAGCCAAGTCATTTCTTACATAAGATATTGTTTTGCTTGTATATGCACCGTAACGTGTGTGTATTTGCCCGTAGTGAATGCATCCCACACCGCTATCTTGCAAATCATTTTTAGTTAATCCGTTACCCCTAACAATTTCCGCAATATCGCCAAGTGCGACCAACGGCATGTCATTACCAAAAGTCAAAAGTTTATCGCGATAATAGTTATTTTGCTTCCTTCGTGCTGTAAGCTCCGCTGTAAGCTCCGCTGTAAGCTCCGTGAAATTGTCCAAAATACGGACAATTTCACGTTGGATTTCTAATGGAGGCAACGGAATTCTTTGATTTGCAAGCCATACTGTACTCATGTTTTTTTGACCGCCGCCTGCAGCATTTTTCATTGCATTTTGTTCAAAAGAATTTTGATCAAAATAATGGAAAGCATATCGGATTATCAAACGTTCATTATTCTTAGGGCGTATACACGCAACACGTTGATTTAAACCGGCGGGCAAATTGTTTTTAGAAATCATGGCAACGCGTCCTACATTGCCGGTTAACGACATAACCAAATCATTCTCTTCCAACAAGTAATTTTTAATTTCGTTAATTGAATCGTTTGGATAGAATATCAAATCTTTATCGGACATTCTCCCTTTTTGCACGTCAGAAATACGAATGACACGAATGCCCGAATCCGCATATCTTTCACTTTTGAAAGCGAATCCATTTAAAATATGCACAACTTCATTCAATGGAACAAACGGCACCCCATCCGGGCATAGCTCCGCAATCAAGGCATCCAACTTAGTCATTTGTATCGCCGCGTTTTTCATCATCATTCAATTTGGCAACAGGCTGTTGCCGAATTGATGAATCGTTATCTTCAAACCAACCATCATCATCAAACGCACTAACAATTTTCGTTATTTCATCGGGTGATGACAGCGATGCTTGCAAATTTTTAGGCAAGTTGCTTTTTGTTAAATAGGTTGACACGCCAATGGCTACATTGGACGGCTTGAGCGTATATTCGACCCTTGTGCGGTGCTTCGACTTACAAATAATTTTACATTTTTCCATAATTGCGTAGTTTTTGGTCCGGCTTATTTCTGCCACCAATGGTGGCAGATTTTTATTGACCATTTTCATCGCTTCATATTGACGATGATATATGAGTTTTTTAATATCCTTTATAAATGTTGCATACATCATCAAATCATTGTTCATTATTTACTACCCCCTTCAATTTCTGCCACAATGGCATCAATTTCACCACGCAAGATATGGGTGCGAGTAACAATGCGTTCAATTTCAGCGTTCAGCTCCGTGATATTTATCACTTCTCTTGTGTCTTCTTGTTCTACGTGGGTGCTAACGGACAGGTTGAAACCTTGCGCGGCGATTTCACTGTTGGGCACGACTTTGGCGAAGTATTGGGCATCTTCGCGGTGGGTATATGCGGCGATAATTTTTTCGATATTGGCGGCGGTTAGCTTGTTGTTGTTGGTGACTTTGACGCATTCTTTGTTTGCATCAATGAATAGGGTGCTGTTCTCGGTTTTTGATTTTTTCAATACCATGATGCACGTGGCAATGCTTGTGCCAAAAAACATGTTGCCCGGCAGTTGGATAATGCAATCAATGAAGTTGTTGTCGATTAAATATTGGCGGATTTTTTGCTCTGCGCCGCTGCGGTACAGGATGCCGGGGAAGCAAACGATGGCCGCCGTGCCGTTGGTGGCCAACCATGACAAGCTATGCATGATAAACGCAAGGTCGGCCTTGGACTTGGGCGCCAACACCCCGGCAGGAGAAAAGCGCGGATCGTTAATAAGAATGGGGTTGTCATCGCCCGCCCACTTGATGGAATACGGCGGGTTGGACACGATGGCCTCGAAGGGTTCGTTATCCCAATGCAGCGGGTCGGTTAGGGTATCACCGTGTGCGATGTCAAATTTGTCAAAACCGATGTCATGCAAAAACATATTGATGCGGCACAAGTTGTACGTGGTGATGTTTATTTCTTGCCCGTAGAAACCTTGCCGCACGTTGTCATTACCAAGAATTTTGGCAAAATTGAGCAGGAGCGAGCCACTACCGCAGGCGGGGTCGTACACTTTGTTTACTTCGGTTTTGCCCACCAGCGTTATGCGGGTTAACAATTCCGACACTTCTTGCGGGGTATAATATTCGCCACCGCTTTTGCCTGCGTTGCTGGCGTACATGCCCATCAAAAATTCATAGGCATCACCAAAGGCATCGATGGTGTTATTTTTATAATCGCCGAGCTTCATGTCGGCAATACCGTTCATCAGTTTAACCAGCATTTCGTTGCGTTTTGCAACCGTGCCACCCAGTTTGTTGCTGTTTACGTCAATATCATCAAACAAACCCTTGAAGTTGGCTTCACTCTCCGTTCCCTGCGCGGAGGCTTCGATGTTTTTGAAAATGGCTTCGAGCGTTTCGTTCAAATTTTCATCCGTTGCGGCACGTTGGCGTACATTTTCAAAGAGTTCGCCGGGTAGGATAAAAAAGCCCTTTGTTTTAACGAGGTCATCGCGGGCTTGTTCGGCATCTTTGTCATCAAGGGCGATATAATCGAAAGATGCATCGCCTGCGGAGTGTTCACCCGCGTTGATGTATGAAGTCAAATTTTCTGATATGTAGCGATAAAACAACATGCCGAGCACATATTGTTTAAAATCCCAGCCGTCTACGCTGCCGCGCAAGTCATTGGCAATGTTCCATATGATGCGGTGCAATTCTGCCCGTTCTTGTTCTTTGCGGTTGTCTACCATGCTTTTCGCGCTCCTTGTTTTTCACATTTTCACGCATGTCCGCATTTTACATTTCGATATGTTATTTGTCACGTTGAAATAAAACAACCGCGTCGGCCGACGCGGTTGCATGTGTTTTTTATATGATTGTTATAATACGGCTGTAGTTTCCACCACGGTTAACTCCATTCGATTCAAGCTCTCTAAGCCGCCGCGCGTATTGTCATACACATCGTTGGCGATGAGTTGGTCCACCGCTGTGGCCAATGTGGCTGTGGGGATGTCTGTATTGGGGTTGGATATACGCAACGTCCGGCGCGAGCCGGAGTCGGTGTTTAATACCAAGGTATAATGTCGCATGTTTCACCTCCTTTCTTAACTGATACACTGTTAAATATTCTTAGCGCACCAAGTCCATTGCAAGGGTCAAACGGGCGGTGCAATTGCCGTTGTTGTAGATGGTTTCGATGGCATCGACAAAATTGGCCGCGGTTTGTGCGGTCACATCATGGGCAACGCCAAGCACCGAGCAGATACGTTCCTTTTCATTGGAAATACGCATGGCACCGGACACGGGGTTGAATTGTGGCATTCGGGTTCCTCCTTTCTGTTAGATTTTGTTTGGTTTTAGTTGGTTTCCGCTTCGGGCACGCTGTACAGTTAGGCTTCGTACCGTGGCGGGTCTTGCGTGGGAGCGGGTTTCATTGATGAAGCGTTGCAAGCTGACACACACCACCCGGCCGGGGTTATGTTACGGTATGTGCTTCGCTTTAGTCATCGCAGAGACGATCCCGCATGGCGGAATTTTTTGTGCTCCCGAGTGGTATCAACCGGGTACCAATCCGTCGCCGCGTGTGCTTCAGGGGCGTATGCGTCCGGCAGGGACGGGGCTACCGTTTGGCGCGGAGCAGTGACGCTTGATGCTTCGGGTCGGGTGTGGGCCGCTTGATGAGGGCAGTATATAAGGGGTGGGTGAATGATATCTAAGTCCTTTTCTAAGATTATTGCACAACATTTTGTATCAATTGAAAAAACCGCGCTACGACGCGGTTTTTCTTTGTTTATGCGGCTTGATTTGCCGGATAGTGACGACACTATTTAAGCGCGCCAGCGTTTGAGCGTGGGTAGGCCTACATTGCATTGCTCCAGCGCGTCTTGCGGCTCGAAGCCGAATTCTTTGACCATTACGTCAGCCACGATTTTGATCATTTCTTCCAATGTAGCGGCGGGGTTGGTGAATGCGCCTTGGTCGTAGCAGTTGCCGCAGTAGTCGGTGCTTTTGGTTCCGTTGGCTTCGGTGCCGTACATTTCGTCGGTTTCGCCCATGGGCATGCCGCAGCTTTCGCACATTTTCTCTTGCATGGGGTTGCTCCTTTCGCGGGGTATTTCCGCCCCGGCGGATATTTTGTGCACCCATCATAGCACCCTTAAGGTGACACCTGCGCGTCATGTTTTGGACAAATATTTACTCATTATTTTTGCGGTGCGTTCCAATAGTTCGTCGCGGATGCTTTGCGGCTCCAGCACTTCAATGGCCGTGCCGTAGGACAGTATGTAATCGTAAATCCACGCGCCCAGCGCCGACCGTACCGTTAGTGTGCCGTCGGCGTTTTGCGTGATGTCGCTCTCGGCGAACTCGTCGTACAGGCGATACTTGGCGTTTTGGGCGATGCGCAGACGCACATGGATGAAGTCGAGGGCGGCGGGTTCTTCGACTGTTTGCATGGGCGGAGCTTCGTAATCGTCGTGGTTGAAGGTGCGCGGTACGGCCGCGATATGACCGAATGTCGCTTGTCGCAAGCTCCCCGCGACATTCAGTTTATTGATACGCGTAAATTTGAACACGCGATAATCGTTGTCCGTCAGGCAAAATGCTTGGAGATACCACGCCTTGGACTTGAACACCAGCTTTAACGGGAAGGCTTCGCGCCCCTTGGATTCGCCATAGGGGCTCAAGTAGTCGAAGGTCACGGCGGTTTCGTGCAGGATGGCGTGCTTGAGCGTTTCGAATTTAGCATTGTCTGCCTCATTATGCCCCCAGCGCGAGAAATCCACCGCCACCCACTCCCGATGCGGCCGCGCAAAGAAGTTGCGCAACCGACCCAGCACCTGCCCCGTATCCAACATCGCCGTAGCCGCCATACTTTGCAACGAGAACAGAATTTGCTTCTGCTCCTCCTCCGACACCAACGCTTTGTCTAGCACATAATGGTCATGAATAAAAATACCGCCGCCCTTGCCCTGCGTGGTGTACACAGGAATACCGGCGGCAGACAACGCATCAATATCACGCAGGATGGTGCGCTTGGATACCTCAAAATGCGCAGCCAACTCCGGAGCCGTGACGCGCTTTTTGTTCAACAAGATATGTACGATTTGGAATAAACGGTTAATTTGCATGGTTACCAGCAACTAAGCACATACGCGGGCGGCAGGTTGCGCCATTCGCGGGTGATTTCTATGGAGCGGAAGTGGCGTGCGATTAAGCCTTTGCGCAGCAAGGAGTATTGGAAAGTGATGAAGCGTCCTTCCTTATGTAAGTGGGTTTTGGCTTGGGTGAGGATGGCGGTGCCGGTTTCGGCGGGCAGGGTGGCAAAGGGCAAGCCGGACACGATGGAATCCGCGTGGGTGAAGCCGCATTGGTGTAGATATTCGCCAATTTTCTCTGCGGAGCCTTCGATGATATGTAATTCTTGCTCGGTGGCAAATTTTTTGCGCAATTGGGCACAAAAATCGGCGTTGCGCTCGATGATGATAACCACCGTGCCCAATCGCCGCCGCTGTAGGATTTCTTGGGTAAATACGCCTGTGCCGGGGCCAAATTCTACGATGCATTTTGCGGTTTCGAAGTCAATCGTTTGCATCATCTTGCGCGCCAGATAGCGTGAACTGGGCGCCACTGCTCCCACGCTGCGCGGCGCGGTCACATATTGCAAAATAAAAGATAGCCAACCCATGGCTATCTTCTTTTGTTGCGTCTATTAATACCTGCGATGCGCTCGTTGGAGAGTTTTTGCCAGGATTTGAATTTTTCTTCGAAGGAAGCGGCTTGGGCTGCGGTAATGACGGGCGGTTCGTAGTAATAGGATTGCTCGCCGTCTTCGCCTTCTTCGTCGTCGCTGTAGGCGTAGGCGCGTTGCGGAACGTCCTTCATGGACAGGGATATCTTGCCCGTGGCTTCGTCGTTGGATACCACGCGCACGTCCACTTCATCGCCAATGTTGAGCACGTCGGCCACGTTCTGCACAAAGCCGTTGGTGATCTGCGATATATGCACCAACCCCGGCATGCCCCCCGGCAGGGAGATGATGGCCCCGAAAGGTTTAATTTTTAACACCGACCCGGTGTAGATGTTGCCCACTGTTATGGATTCCGCCATAGATGCTGTCGCTCCTTGTGTTTGCGTTGTTTCCAAACTATACCATATCTACGTTGGTACTGTCTAATATGATAGCCCACAGCGCGTCGCGTCCGGCGCGGGTTTCGGCGGAGAAGGGGATGGGCGCTTCGGGCAGCCCCAGCGCTTTGCGCATAGTGGCGAGGTGGCGCGGTTGTTGGTTGCGCGTGATTTTGTCCGCCTTGGTCGCCACCACTGTGTAGGGCAAATCATAATATTTGACCCAGTCGAAAATCATACGATCGCCCGCGCTGGGTTCGTGGCGGATGTCCATTAATAAGAAGATACGCTTGAGCGGCGCGCGGTCTTTTAAATAACCTTCGACCATGGGGGCCCATTTTTCCTGCTCCGCTTTAGACACTTTGGCGTAGCCGTAGCCCGGCAAGTCTACAAAGTACAGCTTGTCCTCGACCGTGAAAAAATTGATGGTGCGCGTCTTGCCCGGTTGGCGAGAGGTGCGCGCCAGCTTCTTGCGCCCAAGCATGGCGTTGATTAGCGAGGACTTGCCCACGTTGGAACGGCCCACGAAGGCGACTTCGGGCAGGCCGTCGGCGGGGAAGCCGGAGGGGGTGACTGCGGTATTGGCGATTTCGGCTTTTTGGATGACGAGGCCCGCGTCGCGCTCGGTCATGTTAACACCACGCGGTGGTAGATTTTCTTGCCTTTTTGGATGAGGAAGTGCTCGCCCGGTGCGGCGGCTTGTACGGTTACGATGTGTTCGTGGGTGGCGATTTTGATGTCGTTGACTTTGATGCCGCCTTGGGCGATGAGTTGGCGGGCTTCGCTGCGGGATTTGATGAGGTTGGTTTTTTCCAACAGGATGACGATGTTGATGCCGACTTCTAGTTCGCCGCAGGGGATTTGGGTGGTGGGCATTTCCTCGGTGCTAGTGGGTTTGCCGCCGCCACTGAATAGGGCGCGGGCGGCGTCTTGCGCTTTTTGGGCTTCTTCTTCGCTGTGGACGATTTTGGTGACTTCGTAAGCCAGGATTTCTTTGGCGCGGTTAATTTCTGCGCCTTGCCAGGTCATCATGTCGGCGATTTCTTCCAGCGGTAGGAGGGTGAATAGCTTGAGCTTTTGCTCGATTTGAGCATCGGTGGTGTTGCGCCAATGCTGGTAGAAGTCGTAGGGGCTGGTTTTGTTGGCATCGAGCCAGATGGCGTTGCCGATGGACTTGCCCATTTTGCCGCCGTCGGCCGCGGTGAGCAGCACGTTGGTGAGGCCGTAGAGCTGCACGCCATCGACCTTACGCGCCAGTTCGATGCCCGCAATGATATTACCCCATTGCTCGCTGCCGCCCAATTGCAAGCGGCAACCGTAGCGGCGGTTCAGTTCAAGGAAGTCATATGCCTGCATAATCATGTAAGACATTTCGAAGGCAGTGAGGCCGTCTTGCAGGCGGTTCTTGTAGCATTCCGCCGCCAGCATTTTATTGACATTAAAGTGCACGCCGTAGTCGCGCATGAATTCGATCCATTTCAATTCCAGCAGCCAGCCGTTGTCTTCCATGATGGCCGAGCCATCATCGTAATTGACAAACCGCGAGAATTGTTCGCGGAAGCATGCGATATTGTGTGCGACTTCGTCCGGGCCCATGACGCGGCGCATGTCGTTGCGGTCGGTAGGGTCGCCAATCATGCCGGTGCCGGTGCCCATCAACGTGATGAGCCGGTGCCCCGCGTCCGTCATGTGCTTGTGGATCATCAGCGTCAATAAATGTCCCGTGGTGAGCGAATCCGCCGTAGGGTCGTAGCCTTGGTAGAAGGTCACCGACTCACGCCCCAGCAACGCGCGCAGTTCGTCCTCGTGGGTGCATTGGGCGATGTAACCGCGTGCTTTGAGCGTGTCGTATACATTGGGCTTTCCGTTGAATGTATCAGGCATTTGCTTCTACCTCCGCTTCGCAATCGCGCATGGCTAGGATGGTCTGGTTGATGACTTCATCCAATTCCCAGCCCAGTCTTTCCGCGCCGTTTTTTATCACATCGCGCGAACAACCCGCGGCGAATTTTTTGTCTTTGAACTTTTTTTTGACGCTGGACAATTCCAAATCCTGCGTGGACTTGGACGGGCGCATGAGCGCGGTCGCCCAGATGAGGCCGGTCAATTCGTCGATGGCGTAGAGGATGTTTTCCATTACGCTTTGCGGCTCGTAGGGCGTGGCGGTCATGTTCCAACCGTGGGATAAGGCCGCGCTTATCATGTCCTCGGGTACGCCTTCGCTGCGCAGGATTTCGATGCCCGCTACGCAGTGGTCGTCGGGGTGCAGCTCAAAGTCCGTGTCGTGCAACATGCCCACCGAACGCCAATATTCCTCGCGGTCGGGGTCGTGGGTGCGGGCGAAGTAGCCGAGTACGCCACTGACCGTTTCCGCATGGCGGAGGTGGAAGGGCTCGGTGTTGTATTTGCGCAGGATGGTGCGGGCTTGGGGGAGGGTCATGGGGTGGCTCCTTTGTGTGGTTATCGGATTTATCGGAAACGTTCGGGGATTTGTGCTTGGGTAAGGATTTTGTTATGAAACTTGCGCCAAGCCCGTAGCTACGCGCACGGCTTCAAAGTTGAGGTAAACGGGGCTGTTGTAATTGTTATTTAACAAAAGTAATTCCGGCGTGGCGAAGCGCACTTTTTCGATAAGGTCGTCAAAGGATTCGGATTCCAAAAATAGGCCGGGTACGTCGGTAGAATCAGTTATCCATACTTGGACTTCGTCGTCGCAAATTAGTTTTATGGTGCATTTCATGGCTTCACGCTCTTTAAATCTTTTGGTTATGTTAAAACATTTGTATCTACATTATATCCCGCTTCCTTCAATTCTTGCGCTACTTCATACCGCCATACGCCGCCGGGGTGGTCATACGGTTCGTATATCACGCCTGATATGTCCGATGGCCGTTCAATTTTTGTTGATGTGTCATAAAGCACAATGACATTTTTGCGACCTAGTTTAGCGTAAAAATATCCAAGTTCTAATATAACGTTTTGTCTTGCCCGATATTGGCCATCAAACATGGCATCGTCGGCAGATAAAAGAATGATTGCAAAACCAACATCATCAGAAATATCTTCAAATTTTTCGATGATGGCTCTGCCTTTGTCCGGCTGTTCATGTAGGATGATGGGAATTAATCCCAATTTTTCGATTAAACGCGCAACAGCAAGTTCCATTTCCTTGTTATGCCCATGTACGATGAAGATTTTATCGTTTTTTATTTTTTGTTTAATATTTATGTTTGAACTTGTATTTATATCATTGCGGAGTTCACATGCAAATTTTATTGACGCTAACAAATCTAGGAATAGAAGCTTCCCCTTCTTCCAAGCGACTGCATCTAAATTCGAATCTTCGCAAAGCCAATCGTATTCAACAATTCTTTGTGGCCACTTGTTGGAAAAAAACGATGTAAATGTAATTGCATTGTCTATCAACCTTCGCATGTGCAATCGCGTTTCCCAATATATGTTTTCAACAGCACTAATCAATTCATCAATAATTATAAGCCGCTGTTCTTTCGTCATTAGAATCACTCCTATGTACTAACCGATTGTGCGTTATATTTGTATTAAATGGTAGCATAAACACGCTTATAACTCAATCGCGCTTCATATTGTTAAGCGCTATACCAAGACGGTTTGGGTGTGGTCAATTGATTAAACGCCTGCATATGGTTGGCGATATTACCCAAGCACAACGCCAGCGGGTCATAGGTCAAGTGATCGCCGCGTGTCTTTGCTGCCCAAGATACCAAAGCAAGCGAGCCATACGTAAGGTACAGCGCAAACACGCGCCAAAAATCATCGGGCACGTTGCCATTGAAGTATGCGTTAATCAAAGCGGTGGCGTATGCGGGTTTGATGTCGTGGTTGTTCAAGCCATGGAAGTCGTACCACGGGTCGCCGTATTCGGCGGTTTCCCAGTCCAGGATATGGATTTGCCCGTTTTCGTCCCGCGCGAAATTGTGGCAATGATAATCGCCGTGATACAGGGCAATATCACGATGGCGCAAAAGATGTTTATTTTCATTAAAGTACTGCTCGATTTGTGCGTGCCCCGGTATGGTGATTTCCAGCGCGTCAATTTGTTTGATGTAGTTGGAAAAACGGGTGGTGTAATAATCGTACCAGTGATTTGCGTTGTGGGGTGCCGTGTCGGGTTTGATTTGATGGATTTTTCTTAAAATGTTACCTGCCGTGGTGCCCAATTGATGCAGTGCGCGATCGTCTGCTTTGTAATACGCATCGGAGCCATCGCTCCCCGGGCACCAAGATAGAAGTTGGTACGCATATTCGCATACGCCGTCTTGGTATGTGCCCAACGCGATGGGGATATGGGTGGGCACGCCCGCTTCATGCACACGTACCAGCGTGCGATATGTGCGCTCCATTTTGTCAAAGTGCGTAATATCGGCAACACGCAAGAGTTTATTTTCGTTATTTTGAGTGGTGACAAAGTATTTTTGTTCGGTTGAAAAGCCTTTTTGAATTAACGCCACCGATGTGAACGTTTCGACCCCGGGAATTTGATGAAAAATGCGCTGCCAATCCATGGTGTCACCCCTGTTTCTATTATTTATCCCCCGCATATGGTACGATTGCGCATGATTTGCATATCACTACTGGGAGCAAAAACCATGCAGGAACAAACATTAACCGATTTCATAAAAGAGCACAACATCCGTGCTATGTGGGACGAGACTTCATTGAAGTGGTGGTTCTCTGCCATTGACCTTTGCGCGGCGTTGCGCGGGTGCGATTATTTGACCGCGCGCAATTATTATCATTGGTGGAAGCACAAACGCGCGGCCGACGACAACCAAGCTATTAGCACCACTAATAGCTTGAAATTCGAAGCCCCCAACGGCAAGCGGCATTATACAACGGCGGTGGATACCGACGGGGCGCTGCGCATGATACAAACCCTGCCCGGGGCAAGGGCGGACGCGCTGCGTTTATCGTTGGTGGCAAGCATGCAGCGCGACGATGCGGTTTTGGCGCAATTCGACCAATTGGGCACCGCCAACCGTGACCAACCGCAGGCCGAAATGCACTTGCAAACCGTCACTAAGCAACCCATTGTGTGACCGACGGCAGGCAATCCACAGCAACCCCTTCCCCCGCAATGGAGTACGATTTATAATGGCACCGTAACCATTTATCGACCGTTTGTTGGATTAAGGAGGAAACCATGCGCGAAATTAACATCGCCTTCATCGGCACGGGCATCATCGCCCACCAGCACGCCCGCCTCTACGCCGAAATCCCGGGCGTTAACGTCATCGCCGCGTGCGATATCGACGCGACCAAGCTGGGCGTCTTCTGCGACCAATACAAAATCTCCCATCGCTACACCGATTACCGCGCGCTGCTCCAACGCGACGACATCGTGGCGGTGGACGTCAACCTCCACAATAATTTGCACAAGCCCATGAGCATCGCCGTCATGGCCGCCGGCAAGCATTGCTATTGCGAAAAACCCATGGCCGGGTCGTACATCGACGCGTTGGCCATGCAGCAAGCCGCCGCGCAATACGGCAAGAAATTGCACATCCAACTGGCCCGCATCTACGACCCCGCCACCGCCTGCGCCAAAACATTGATGGAACGCGGCCGCTTGGGCGAGGTGTATCACGCGCGCTCCTATGGATACCGCCGCCGCGGCCGCCCCTTCGTGGATGGCTACGCCGAGAAGGAATTCGTCAACAGCCAAACGGCGGGGCACGGTGCGTTGTATGACATGGGCGTGTATCACATCTCGCGCCTGCTGTACTTATTGGAAACGCCCAAAGTCGAGCGCATCAGCGGCAACGTGTATCAGCAGGTACCCATGAACGAAGCCCGCCGCATCGAGTCCGCTTACGATGTAGAGGAGCTGGGCGTGGGGCTGGTCAAATTCGAAGGCGGCCTGACCATGGACATCTTGGAATCCTGGGCCATCAACGGCGGGGAATTCCCGCAATCAAGCGTCCACGGCTCGCTGGGTGGCATCCAATTCGCCAACGAGCGCGAGTTGAAATTCTTCACCGAAATTGAAGACTACCCCGCCAACTGCACGCTGGACGTAGCCGCCGAACAATACCGCAAGCGCAAGGTCGATCCCGATTTGTGGATGTACGGCAATTCGCAAGCACACTGGATCGGCATCCTGCGCGGCGAGGTCACGCCCATCAACACAGCAGAAATCGCCTTGCAAACCATGCTCATCTCCGAAGGGATTTTCCTGTCCGGGTTGCTCAACCGCGAAGTTACGGCAGATGAAATCCCGGAGTTGTGCAGCTCCAACGCCACCACGCGGCAGGAGACGGCCGTGGGCGTGTTTGAGTATGTATGATAATGGAGGTCGAATCATGATTACCTATCATATTAATATTTTTACAGTGCAGAGGACGAAGGGTTTATTGCCGATATACCCGATTTAAAATCCTGCTCGGCGTTTGGCGAAACACCGGAATGCGCACTAAACGAAGTTTTGATTGCACAAAAAGCATGGTTGGAAGCCGCCATCGAAACACAGCGTGCGATTCCAACACCCAAATACAAGCCTATGATTTATCAAATCGCACAATGATTGTATAAATTATGACCCGACTTGCAAAAATTTTGCGTATCGTCTTAATTACCCTTGGCATTCTTTTATTAATTAATTACATCGGCTTGATGATTATAGGAAATGTACATTTTGGAAATAAAATGGTGGCATTGGCGGCGGTTGTTTTAGTGGTTTATGCCTTTTTCATGAATAAGCTGCCAAAGTGGGTGCATATGACGGTTATATTGGCTTGTTTGATACCGATTGTGTTTTCGACTTTTTTGGCGGTGTACGGCAATCGGGACGTTCCGTATGAGGCAGAAGTGGATGTAGTCATCGTCTTGGGGGCGGGGTTGCGCGGTGAAGAACCCGGTACGCACCTGGCCGCCCGATTGGATGCCGCCGCTGAATTTTTGCATCGCGACCCGCACGCGATGGTCATCGTAAGCGGCGGGTATGGCATAAATGCAACCATTTCCGAAGCGGAAGCCATGGCGCGGTATTTGATTGCGCTGGGTATCGCGCCGGACCGCATCCGACTCGAAAACCGATCGACCTCGACCTATGAAAACCTCCGCTTCTCTCTTGAAATCATGGAAAATTATTTTTATAACCCGCACGGCACAACGGCGGTGGTGGTGACCAACCAATTTCATATTTATCGCGCAACAAGGCAAGCGCGCAGGTTGGGCATGACCGCTGTGGTGCCGCTGGGCGCGCCGACCCCGCGATCCGGCGTGCTGTCCAATTATTTTCGCGAAATGTTGGCAGTGGTTAATTTTTGGGTTTTTAGTTAGGCCGGAAAAATTCCGTTAAAGCGGAATTGCCCCGTTCCCAAACTGCGAAAATCCGCAGTTTGCTCACTTGTTTAAGCGAGAAAAATTCCGCTAAAGCGGAATTGCCCCGTTCGCACAAATTGCGGGTGGTGCGTTCCGCAATTCACTCACTTGCATAGAGGAGGTCATCCCATTGAAAGCACTCCCCCCCGGTTGGAAAGACAACCAAGAACCCGGCACCACCGCTCTACCCCTGGCCACGCAGCTCTTCCCCGTAGCGGCAGACTTTGACCGCGACAAGCGGGGCACGCTACGCATCATCAAAGAAGCGGGGTACGACGGCGTAGAATTCTTCGGCGGCTTGAAGTACACCGCGCACGAAATCAAGCACGCCATGGACGACGCGGGCTTGCAAATTGCGGGCTGGCACACCCCGTGGGATTACCTCTCGCCCGAAAATATTTATTCGACCATCACGTACAATCAAGTGCTGGGCAATCAATTTTTAATCGTGCCGTGGCGGCCGGATGAAGTGCTGGCTACGCGTGATTCATGTTTGCAATTCGCGGCGGAGTTGACATGGACGGCCGATGTGCTGGCGCAGCACGGCATGGTCACGGGCTACCATAACCACGCCATGGAGTTCAAACCCACGACCGATACGGGCGAGCTGCCTTGGGATATCATCGCGCAAAACACGCCCTCCACGGTCATCATGCAAAATGACATCGGCAATGGCATGGCGGGCGGCGGCGACATGATGGGCTTGCTCAAGAAATATCCCGGACGCGGCACAACCGTGCATGTCAAGCCCTTCGCCCCCAACCGCGAGGCCACGTTCTTTGACGCGCCCAATTGCTCCATCGATTGGGATGACTACTTCACCGTGTGCCGCCAATTTGCGGGCACGCGTTGGTATATCATCGAATATTTGGACCGCAAGCAATTCCCCGATGACCCCATGGCCGGGCTGGCCGCATCGGCGAAGTGGTTTCGGAACCGCGCACAATCCTAATCTCAAGTAACAAAGCGGACCATCGCGCAGCCTATTTGTACAAGCCTGCGTCAGCACCTCCTTACGTGCCGCCGGCACGCTTCGTCGGCACTTCCTTGCCTTATACAAATATTCTGCACGCTAGTCCACTTCGTTACATGGGATTAGGATTAGGATGGCGATTTAATGGCATTGCAATTCATCACGGGGCCGCCGGGCTCGGGCAAAACTACCCATTGTCTGGCGGCCATTAATCGGGAAGTCCCCGGAACTGCTCCGCTGTACTATTTGGTGCCGGAGCAGTTTTCGTTGCAATCGGAACGGTTGATTTTGCAAGACCGCGCCGCGATGATACGCGTGCAGGTGTTGAGCTTTAACCGCATGGCGTATCGGTTGTTTGGCGCGTTGGGGGGGCCGCCGGGGCGCTTGGCGGATGACCTCGCCAAGGCCATGCTCCTGCGCAAAATCCTCATCGAAAACGCCGACGCGTTGCAATATTACCAAAGCGCACACGACAAGCCCGGTTTTGTGGACGCACTGGCGGCGACCTTGACGGAGTTAAATCACTACCGCGTCACGGCGTCGGATTTGCTGGCGCGGGTGGAGGTGGGCGGTCATGCGGCGAGTTTCCGCCATGTAAATGTTGCCGCCACCATTAACACCGACCCCGTACTAAACACCAAGCTCGCCGACTTGGCACTGTTGCTGCGCAAATACCGCGAAGCCGTGGACGGGCAATTCCTGTTAACCGACGACATGATGGATTTGCTATGCGCCCGCATTGAAGCACACGACGGCGACATTCCACTGTTGGACGGCGCGTTTATTTGGGTGGATGGCTTCTCCGGTTTCACTCCGCAAGAGCGCGCGGTGTTAGTGTTGCTGGCAAAGCGCGCGGCGTATATGGGTATTACACTCACCACGCGCGACACACCCAATACCCCCCCGCGCATTGACCCCTTGTGCGCCGCGCCGCGCCACACGCAAGCCATCCTCACCCGCGATGTTAAACGCGCACTTATCCCCGTGCACCCCCCCATACATATGCCAAGCAACCACCGCCACGCGGCCAACCCCGCGCTTGCGTTTTTCGTGGAACGGTACGCGGTACGCTCCGCAGATTTGGATAAAAACGCATTCCCCGGTGCCACCCCCATCACCATCCACCCCGCTGCCAACCCCTACGCCGCCGTCCTCACCGCCGCCGCTGTGGTGCACGATTGGACCACGCAACGCAGCTACCAATACAGCGACATTGCCATCGTGTGCGGCGACCGCTCCCGCTACGAGAAAATCTTACAAACCGCCTTCGACCGCGTGGGGATTCCGTTGTTCATCGACACCGAGATTTCGATTTTACCGCATCCGTTGACGGAATTGATACGCGCCGCATTCGACATCGTCATCCGCAATCACAGCTACGAAAGCGTTTTTCGATTCTTAAAAACCGGGCTGACCAACATCGCACCCGATGACATCGACCGATTGGAAAATTACGCACTGGCGCAGGGCTTAAACGGCTTCCGCTGGCAATACCCCCTGCGCGACCCGCAGTTCGAAGTCAACCGGTCGCAACTTGCGACCATTTTGAAATTCATCCCCCGCGCCGAGAAAAAGGACACCGTACTTTCCTTTGCCCGCGCGGTATTTAACATGCTGGACGCGCTGGAAGTCCCCACCACACTGGCGCGCAAATTTGACGAAGCCATGGCCGCAGGCGACACCGCAACCGCACGTTTGCACAAGCAAATTTGGCCCAAAATATGCGAAGTCTTCGACAAACTGGTGGAAGTCTTGGGCGACACGCAGATATCCACCCGCGACTTTGCGGCGTTGTTGGATGCAGGATTGACCCGCGCCGGGCTGGGGCGCATCCCCCCCACACTCAATCAAGTGGTGCTGGGCGATGCCATGCGCTCGCGTTATCCCAAGCTCAAGGCCATGATTGTGCTGGGTGCCAACGACGGCATCCTGCCCCCCACGCCCGCCGCCCCCGGCCTGTTCACCGACGACGAGCGCGAGCGTCTGCGCAACAGCGACTTAGAATTGGCTGCCGACCTCACCGACCGCCTGAACGAAAACCACTACGCTCTCTTCTGCACATTGGCGCAACCCACCGAAGCCCTCGCATTCATCACCGCCGAAGCGGAAGCCGACGGCAAACCCCTGCGCCCTGCGCCCATTTTGCAAACATTACGCACCCTATTCCCCGCGCTCAAGCCCACGACGATAACCCCGGCGGCGGAATTCGCCCCGCTGCCTACCTGCCCCGCATCATCCACTATGATCGATGGCCTTTCCGCAACGAACACAGCCAATTCGAATGTCCACCAAAACATGCAACCGATGACATTCGCCGACACGACGTACAATGACATTATTTCGAGCCGCGAAGATTGCAATGACAACGCTGCGGCGGCATCAAACATGGAAACACCGATACAACGAACCAACCGCATGCATGATATGGCTATGCTCGCACTACATCCCTCATCAGCAGCGGCAGCTTTCGGCCCGGTTCTATACACTACTGCCAGCCGATTGGAAGCCTACGCCCGCTGCCCCTTCGCCTATTTCGTCACCTACCTGCTGCGCGCCCGCCCGCGCAAGTTATACGAAGTACTACCCACCGATTTGGGCAACCTCTTCCACGGTGCGGTGGCATTATTTGCCGAGCGACATGGTTGGTCGCCGCGCACCAAAACCGAAATCGACGCGCTCGTACTTCCCTTGGTTGAAGAACTCACCGCCGAAGACACCACCGCCTACCACGGCTCTGCCCGCAACCGCCACATCTTGGAAAAAGCCCGCCGCGTCTGCACCACGTCCATTTGGGCGCTCACCGCACAAATCGAAACGCAAATCCACACCGATGCTTACACGCCAACCTATTCCGAAATCGACCTGCCCGCCGCCCCACCCCTGCGCACATTTAACCAACGCGACCTGCACCTCTCCGGCCGCATCGACCGCGTAGATATCCGCACCGACAGCGGCACCAACTATGTAAAAATCATCGATTACAAATCCGGCACCGCCCGCTTCCACCCCGACGACGTGCGCACCGGCACGCGCCTGCAGCTGCCCCTGTACCTAAACGCCATGCTCCACCATCCCGATATCCCCAACGCCAGACCCGGCGGCCTTTACTACTTCCCCATCGACGATCCACTCATCAAAACCGACGAGCCCCTATCGCCCACCGCCCGCGATGCCGCACTGGTCAAGGCCTTCAAACCCTCCGGCATCGAACCCGATGAAACCCTGCTACATCAAGCAAATGAAACCACCCGTACCCTGGCCACCAAGCTAACGGACGGGTTGATATCGGCAACCCCCTGCCCCACCGGTGGTAAACTGCCCTGCGAATACTGCTTATATACCGCAGCATGCGGCGTGATGTAACCGTACAAACCATTACCGAGGAGGGTCATTAAATGAATCTGTACGATATTTTTACAGGATTGCTAAAAGCATTTCCCTTGCCCGAAGAAAAACAGGATACCGTCCATTTTTCATTCGAATTCAACCATCCAAAATATGAACTGCTCAAAAACAAATATCCGATTCTCGATATTGCGGGCAGTGGCAACGACTTTTCCAAGGTTGCTAATCTAATGCATTGGATATCCGGCAATATTTATCACAAGGGTGATTATTCAGGTTCCATAGCCGCCAACGCCATCGATTATTTGGATCATGCATTTGGCAAGGACGCTTCACACGGCATTAATTGCGTGGCATTGTCCACCATTTTGTCGGACTGCCTTTTATCCATTGGCATCAAAGCCCGAAAAGTTTTTATCATGCCATGTTCGCCCTACGACGGCGACAACCACGTGGTGGCGCAGGCCTATATCAAAGAAATGGACAAGTGGGTGATGTTTGACCCCACCCTCAACGCCTACCTCCACAACGAAAAAGGCGAATATTTGAGTTTGTTGGAACTGCGCAGCCACCTCGCCGACCAATCGCCGGTTTTCTTCAACAAGCAAGCAAAATACAATGACGATGCATGGACAGAAGAAAGCGCAAAATCAAACATCGAATATTTGGCGAAGAACTTATTTTATTTCCAAATGTCAGAAATCAACACCTTCAACGAAGAAGATGACTCCACGGGTACAGTGAAAAATCGCTTCATCACATTATGCCCGAAAGGATTTAATCCCAAGCAAACGCGCATAAACAACGTCGAATATAGGAGGCGGCAATACGGCGAACAACCCTGGATGATACAAGTCTTAGAATATGAAAAAAGCGCAAAATATTATTTTTGCGCTTCAACGGATTTTGAATAAATAATTATTTACACCGCAATGTTTTCGCTCCACCACTCGATGATTTTCTTGTAATCATTAATCGCAGCAGCATCAGGATTGACAAATTGGATTTCCGATGTGCAAAGGTTGTCATATGCCTTGCCGAATACGTTCTTGGTCAAGCCCGGTTCTCTGCCGCACCCGCAGGGATTGCCTTCAAATACATTACATAATTTAATATTCGCACGGACGATGTCCTTCAGATCGTCGGGCATTGCGTCATAACCCGCTTCATTGGTCACAGGCAAGTCGCACATAACCCATTCGCCGTCCTCTTCGTTTGTACCGTCGATGATGAACAATAGACACGGCGATTTGTCATTTTTGACAAAGCGGAAACCATGGCTCCATTCGGTTGTTGGTTCCAATCCTCTGTCGGTCATAAAATCGACGATGTCCAAAGCGTTGGCGAGGGTTTCGTTTTTAAGGTGCTTGGTTAATACGTTTTTTACTTCCATGGTGGTTTCATCCCTTCGTATGTGAATTTATTTATTGGCTGCGGTATAAACAGCCAGCACATCGGCCTTATCCAGCGGATAATAACTCCCCACTTTGCGCTTGCCAAAGAATACGCACGATTCCGCCAATGCGTCCAACACTTCGGACTGCTGCACGCCGATGCCCAACTTTGTAAAGTTCGTGGGCATTTCTATTTGGCGGAAAAATTGCTCGGTGGCGATGATGGCGCGTTCCGCCAGCATGTCGTCGGATGCTTTGGCAAGTGACGCATTATTTGCGTCCGCACAGCCCTCTTGTGCAATGTCTTTCATTTCGCCCGTCGCATACACGTTGCGCCACAGGTGCGCCATCCGCGTCGGCGGATTTTTCTCCATGACAAAGCGCGCCCACGCGCCCCACATGGTGGTCAAACTTGCTCCGTGCGCCACATCAAATTTGCCGCTCAATTCATGCCCCAACTGATGCACACTAAAATCCATCGTGCGCCCCAACCCCGTAATCGTGTTGTGCGACAACGACCCGCACCACATGATTTCGCTTTGGGCGTGGTAGTCGGTGGAGTCGGCCAACACACGCGGAGCATTGCGGATGACGGTGCGCAAAATGGCCGCTGCCAGCGCATCGGTCGTTTCACTCGGCGTGTCGTCATTAATATTTTCCTGCGCAAAGTACCGATCCAACGTGTGCATAAAAATATCCGCAATGCCACAAGCCAAGTGATATCGCGGAATGGTGAAGGTAAATTCGGGGTTCATCAACGCGAACTTGGGGCGGTTAAAATCCGTACCCAACCCGCGCTTCAAGCCCGCTTCCGTATTGGTAAGCACCGCAGACATGCTCGTTTCGCTACCCGCGGCAGAAATGGTCAGCACCACACCCACCGGCGTCGAGCGCGTCAATTTCTCTGCTTGCGTCCAAAATTGCCATATGTCCGTTTCGGGGTTGGCCACGCCATGCGCAATGGCCTTGGCCGCGTCAATGGCACTGCCGCCCCCCACCGCCAACACAAAGTCCGCGCCAAACTCCAAGGCACGGCGCACCCCTTCCCGTGCGAAGGACAAATGCGGGTTGGGCGTGGCTCCGCCGTATTGCAACACGGCCAAGTTGGCTTCTTCCAACTGCGCCACAATACCCGCCAACGCACCCGACCTCACTACGCTGCCCTCGCCGTACACGACAATGACGCGGCTGCCGCCGTACTTGCGCACCATTTCGCCCGCGCGGGCTTCTGCACCCCGCCCGAATACCACTTCCGTGGGGGAGTAGAATTGAAAATTTAACATCGCATGCAGCTCCTTTATTTAGAAGGTGTTCTTAACGATTATTTGCAACGCCAGTCTAACATTCATGCACATCCAATTCAACGAACCGCTATATTTCCCCAAAATAAACAAGCAGGCGCGATTATCTTCGTTCCTGCTTGTTTTGGATGCTTTGTTGTTTCCAACTACGAGGCAGTTTCATCAACCTTGTTTTTCAATCGATTGTATTCTTGCACTACCGGGTCGGGTTTGACTTTTTTGTTGGGAATTTTCACATGTTTTATGGCTTTAATTATTATCCAACCGCCCCAAGCCAGCATTACACCAATGAATACATACCATATACGGGGGATATAATTAAACCGCAAATAATGTTCCGCAACATCATGAATATCAGCAAATATCCATAAATGTTCCGATGGAATATAAGGCATAACTTCCCCTATTTGCGAAAACACATCATTAAACCGCCACCACCTCGGATGCGGAAAGGACAACTGATACCCCAATAAAATGAACCAGTAAAATGCACCCATGCCTAACCACGCAATTGGATAAGCAACCATATGCCTAAGCATGATTTGCTTGTCCTTTACATTTTGCTTGGCTTGATGCATCAATAGGACATCAGCTTCTTTTGAAGTGCTTTCATTGACATTCCTCACGCCGTTTGTGGGATATACATTTTCGTCTGTCATAGATACTTCCTCCTTTTTTAATTCGGAAGCAGTATCCGTGACATCTTGGACGAGTTGTATAGATTGCCCTTCATTCAACCAAACAGCCCTCCCACTAAGAACAAGTTGCTTTGCTCTGCGTGGATAGATCGTGCTGATTTGTTCATTTGATTGATCATAAAGCGTTACTTTTCCAATAATACCACGACTCCTTCCGTGTAAGTTGTGATGGTTACGCTGCTGTTACGGTCATGAGTGCCTGCTCAGTGATACGCTGCCGTTTTGACCCGGGTGCCTGCCCGATACCATCATTTATAATTGCATTGGAAAGTATACCATGGCATTCTAACACAAGGCTACTGCGCTGATTCGTGATTGCAATAAAACGCCTCGCATAAGACACGCAAGCGCATTCCCTTCTGCAAGGGATGCGACTGCCTGTTGATGCGAGGCTTTTCTTTTTTGTTTGTAAACTGTATTACGTTACCTCATGAGGGTTTGTGCCGCACCTGTGGGAAGTTGACGTCGTGGGCTAACCATCGTGCACTATGGCTTGCCCGCTTCCTTAGGGTTGGCGGGTGTTGCGGGTACTGCAGGTGTTACACACAACAAACGCAGGGGACTCATGTGGCAGTGGCGCGGTGGAGTGGACGCACTTCCGAGGAAGTACATCTTCTTATCCGGCCATTCGGCGCGGAGTGCCTTTCGTTTGTTGTGGGGGTAGTATAACCCTTTCGGTTGGTCGCGTTTGGCTTGACACGGGCGAACGTTTGTGCTATGCGTTGCCGTTTTTATATAAACAACCCTGCGTTCTACGGCCATATATAAAATCCCCCAGCGCTTGGCTTGGGGGATTTTGCATGGCATGGATTTTAAGTCAATCTAGATTTACTAAATTTAAATTGACCTATTTTTATTCAGCGAATTAACCGACGTTACTCAAATCGGCCAACGTCTCTTGCAACGCTTGCCGCACACTATCTACGGAACCGGTTGCTTCGGCAATTTGCACTAACAGCCCAGCAAATACCAATGCGCCATGTGTGCTTTGCACATCCATGCTACCGGATGCCTTCATCCATTTGATGAACTGCTTCGCTTCATTGGTACTATTGGCCAGCACTCGGCACATTTTAATAAAAGTTTTGAATTGCACGTCTGTCATGGTTTTCTTTCCTTTCGTTGTTTGGTCATCATCATCAAAAAGACCTATGGCCATCATGGTTGCAATATCCATGGCCTATTCCTCATCCAACTTCAACACATTCATAAACGCCTGCTGCGGCACTTCTACGCTGCCGATTTGGCGCATGCGCTTCTTGCCCTCTTTTTGCTTCTCCAGCAATTTCTTTTTGCGGGTGATATCGCCGCCGTAGCATTTGGCCAATACGTCTTTGCGCATGGCGCGAATGGTTTCGCGGGCGATGACACGGGCACCGATCGAGGCTTGTATGGGAATTTCGAATTGGTGGCGCGGGATTTCTTTTTTGAGTTTTTCGCACATTTTGCGGCCGCGTTCGGCGGCAGTTTTGCCGAAGACGATGAAGGACAGGGCATCGACGGGCTCATGGTGCACGAGGATATCCAACTTGACCAATTCGGCCTTCTTGTATCCAATCATTTCGTAGTCGAAGGAAGCGTAACCGCGGCTGCGGGATTTGAGCGTGTCGAAGAAGTCATAGATAATTTCGTTCAGGGGGATTTCGTAGCGCAGGGTGGCGCGGCTTTCGGTTACGTATTCCATGCCTTCGTATACGCCACGGCGTTCTTGGCACAGCTCCATGATGGGGCCGATGAATTCGGCGGGCAGCATGATTTCCGCCCGTACCATAGGCTCTTCCATGAAGTCGATGCGCGATGGGTCGGGCATGTCGTTGGGGTTGGATAGATTAATAATTTCGCCGTCGGTCATATGCACGCGGTAGATAACACTGGGCGCGGTGGTGATAAGGTCCAAATTATATTCACGCTCTAAGCGTTCTTGGATGATTTCGAGGTGAAGCAAGCCGAGGAAACCGCAACGGAAGCCGAAACCCAATGCCACGCTGGTTTCCGGTTCGAAATGGAGCGCGGCATCGTTAAGTTGGAGTTTTTCCAGCGCATCGCGCAGGTCGGTATATTTGGCACCGTCGGCGGGGAACACACCGCAATACACCATCGGCAACGCAGTTTTGTATCCGGGGAAAGGCTCGTCCGTGGGGCGCGCCACTTCCGTGACGGTATCGCCGATTTGCGTGTCGCGCACAGCTTTAATGGACGCGGTAATGTAACCCACTTCGCCCGCGCTCAGGCTGTCGGAGGGGATGAATTTGCCGGGACCGAAATAACCCGTTTCTACGATTTCGAATTGGGCACCCGTGGCCATGAACAAGGCCTTGGTGCCTTTTTTGATGCTGCCGTTAAATACGCGGATAAATACGATTACACCCTTGTACGCATCGTATTTGGAATCGAAAATCAACGCCTTGAGCGGCGCATTGGGGTCACCCTGCGGCGGCGGGATTTTTTTGACAATGGCATCGAATACGGACTCAATGTTGAGCTTAGTCTTGGCCGAAATGAGCGGCGCGCCGTCGGTGTCCAAGCCGATGACGTCTTCGATTTCGGACATAGTGCGTTCGGGGTCGGCGGCCACGAGGTCAATTTTGTTGATGACGGGCACGATTTCCAAGTTGTTGTCCAATGCCAAATATACATTCGCAAGGGTTTGTGCCTCAATGCCTTGTGCAGCGTCCACCACCAGCAATGCGCCCTCACATGCCGCCAACGACCGCGAAACTTCATATGTGAAGTCTACATGCCCCGGTGTATCGATGAGGTTGAGCATGTACTCCTCGCCGTCGGGCGCGCGATACACCAACCGCACGCTTTGCGCTTTAATCGTAATGCCGCGCTCGCGTTCCAAGTCCATGTTATCCAATACTTGCGTAGTCATTTCTCGCTGGGTCAACACGCCCGCCAATTCAATCAGGCGGTCAGCCAGCGTAGACTTGCCGTGGTCAATGTGCGCAATGATGCAAAAATTTCGTATGCGTTCCATAAAATAAATTTCTCCTAAAATAATGAAATAACTTCCGATGCCATGCTGAACAGAAATAAAAATAAAAACAAGCTAACAAAGAAGATAACAAACCGCACCACGGACAATATAAATATCCGCTTGCGGTTGCGTGTCCTGACAAACGACACCGTGCTCATGGTGCGTTTTATTTTGTCAATATCAATGTCGTCTTCGTGAAACGCTGTATAAGTTACCAGCTTGTCGTCCATACAAAATCACTCCGTAATACGCGAATGTTATTATTATGCCATAAAAAAAACCCCGACGCCACCTCACTTATTGGTTGCGTCAGGGTTTTATAAAACATCCAATATTAATCGAGCAGTTCTTCCCAATTAGGCGTGGGCATTAATACACGCATAGGAAGGCAATCAAAATTATGCTGTATTCCCCTTTCTGCAAATTCCTCAGCAGAACGAGCATGATAGTAATTAAATATCGCCTCTATTGTTCCGGGGGGTGCAAGAAACACGATACTATCTATTGCATCAAACAGTGCATACCGCAAGTTATTTGAAATCACTATTCGGTAATAATTCTTTTCAAATTGCGTCAGCTCAGCTGTCTTTTCATCCCAGCGTAAAGATAACTCTGCCTCCAATGCATAGACGCATATGCGATTTATGCATATAACGCGTAGATAGGGGCCAAACCGAGCACAGTAACCATCAACAATAATATCATCCCAATTTATATATGTTCCGCTTGCTAACGGAGCTATATAATGAACTGAATTATCTAAAGAGGCATAATTACTCAAATCACAATTCCCATACGATTCATTAGGCATGCCATATACTGATACAACAAGCACAGCCACGACAGACAATGCAATGAGAAGCAAGGCGGTGTTTTTAATAATTTTTGCGAGCCTGTGTTTCAACACAACCACCTCCGTTTATTTTATCATTATCAACCTAGAACCCCACATCTAGAACAAGCTCGACTACCATTAAAAAAACTATCAAATCGGTGGGGGTGATTTTGGATATCACTTGACCAGGCCGCATGAATTACACTTCCGCAAAAAAAGCAGCTTACCACTATAACATATGCCGATTGATAACAAACACTGGCTGAACCAACCGGAAGTGTTAGTCTCACCCTTTCAGAAATGGGGTTATGTGCTGGACAACCGCAAATCATCGTTGATCTTCTTTCAAAATAAAAATATTCATCATCAACATAGGAGACTTCTACTATCACCCATTCATCATCCAAAAGCTGCATGATAAAATCATTTATTTCATTTCTATCATTGCCATCTGCGCACATTAATCCAGTACAGCAATAAACACCGTTTTCACCTTCGCATGTCATTTGCAAATCAGTAAAATAAAACATTGTAGAAAATACTGACGCGATTAGAATGCCTCTGATTAGATTGTTCATGTGAATCCTCTTAAAATATTTTTTCTAAGCCTGCATTACAATTTGCATCATGTCAAGTTTAACAGACCGTCCTTCTATATTATTTCACCAAGCCTTTTTTCACCATTTTTTACACGTACAACAAAGTATCATTTATAGAATTGACGTCATACTGCGAGCTATCAACTTTTGTTTATAATCGTTCAAACACAAATCGTTTGCACCACCCGAAAATGAAAGCTCATTTTGTTGGACACGGTCATGTTGCCACCCGCAAACCGTACATAGACATTCTATCATAGACAATCCAGTTGGCCCCAATTTGGAGCCAACTGACTTTTCACAAATTTCAACCGGTCGCAAGTTGCGACCGGTTGAAAAATTAAGACGACCGCACAAAAAATTACTCCCACTAATCCAACTACCCGCAAAAAACGCGCAGGGTTTTTGCCGTGGCGACAGCCGAGCGCAGCGCAGGCGAATACGAAAACGCGAGCCTTGCAATTTTTGCCGGTTTGCGATGTGCGCGAACTTAGCGGTTGGCGTTCGGCAATCTTTTTGACTCCTTGCAACGGCAATAAAAAATCCCCGCATGTCCACATGCAAGGATTCAAAAAGTTGACTAACGCAACCGCTTAGTGAGCGCGCTTCGCAAACCGGTAAAAATGCACAGCCGCGTTTTCGTATTCGCCTGCGCTGCGCTCGGCTAGGCGTCTACAACAAAAAAAACCCCGCGCGGGGGCTTGACACCTATTTACAACTGTGATAACGTATGAAACTGTTCCCCATTTTGCGTGGGGGCGTGCTTTTCAAACAGCGTAACACATTAACATAGGAGGTGTCAAACCGTTTTTTTATCCCGGCCTGCAAGGCCACAACAAACGGTTGGCATCTCTTTTTCATTTCTAAATATATCATACACTTAAGGGGTTGTTTCGGTGGAGAAGAACAGGGTGCACGCGACCCGGGGCCCGGGTCCGTCTCGTGTCAGTTACTCGCGCATTGCAGAAGTATTGGATATCCCCAATCTTATCGAAGTCCAGAAGGAAAGCTACCGCTGGTTCGTCAAGGAAGGTCTGAAGGAAGTTTTCCAAGACATTTCCCCCATTACGGACTATTCGGGCAATCTGGTGCTTGATCTTATCGATTTAACGCTTGAAGACAAACCCAAGCACACCATAGAAGAATGCAAAGAGCGCGACGCTACCTACGCCGCGCCGCTTCGCGTTAAGTGCCGCTTGCACAACAAAGAAGTCGATGAAATCAAAGAGCAGGACATCTTTATGGGTGACTTCCCGCTCATGACCGCCAACGGTACCTTCATTATTAATGGCGCAGAACGTGTCATCGTATCGCAATTGATGCGCTCGCCGGGTATTTACTACGGCATTTCGTATGACAAAGTGGGCAAGGTGTTGGTATCCACCAGCATCATCCCCAACCGCGGCGCATGGCTGGAGTTTGAAACCGACTCCAACGACGTGTTCCATGTGCGCATCGACCGCACGCGCAAAGTGCCCGTAACGGTGCTGATTCGCTCCTTGGGCGTGGGTACGGACGAAGAAATCATCGAAAAATTCGGCGAAGACCCGAAGATTTTGGCTACTATCGAAAAAGACATCGCCAAGACCTACGAAGAAGGTTTAGTTGAAGCATACAAGCGCTTGCGTCCCGGCGAACCACCCACGGTCGAAGGCTCCGAATCGCTCCTGCGCAACATGTTCTTCGACCCTAAGCGTTATGACTTGGCGCGTGTCGGACGTTACAAATTCAACAAGAAGTTAGCACTCAAAGCCCGCGTGCGTGGTTTTGTACTGGCCGCAGATGCCGTACATCCCACCACCGGCGACGTTATTTATGAAGCCGGAACCGAGCTCACCGCCGACATGGCCGACCAAATCCAAAACGCGGGTTGCCCGCACGTTGACCTAGCCGTAGAAGGCCGCAGCGTGCGTGCGCTGTCCAACATGGCCGTTAATATCGACGAGCACATCGCCCATTTCGATTTGACCGCCGAGGATTTCGGCATCCGCGAGCGCGTGTATTATCCCGTGCTCAAATCACTGTTGGCGCAACACGAAGACAAAGATGACCTATCCCGCGCCATCAAACTAAACATGGGCAAATTGCTGCCCAAGACCGTCACCTTCGAAGACATCATGGCCACCATCAGCTACGGCATGGGCGTAGAATTCGGCATCGGCAACAAAGACGATATCGACCACTTGGGCAACCGCCGTATCCGCGCCGTCGGCGAATTATTGCAAAACCAATTCCGCATCGGCCTGACCCGCATGGAGCGCGTCGTCAAGGAGCGCATGACCATCCAAGACATGGACATCGTGACCCCACAAGCGCTGATTAACATTCGCCCCGTAACAGCGGCGATCAAAGAATTCTTTGGCTCGTCACAGCTTTCTCAGTTCATGGGGCAGACCAACCCGTTGGACGAGCTTTCGCACAAGCGTCGTTTGTCCGCGTTGGGTCCCGGCGGCCTCTCGCGCGAGCGCGCAGGTTTCGAAGTGCGCGACGTACACAGTTCGCACTATGGCCGCATGTGCCCCATCGAAACGCCCGAGGGCCCCAACATCGGCCTTATTAACCAGCTTACCACTTACGCCCGCATCAACGAGTACGGCTTCATCGAGGCACCGTACCGCTTCGTATCGCACGAAGGCCGCGACAAGGGCGATGAACCCTATGTAACGGGCAACTTCATCTACGTCACCGCAGACGAAGAGGAAAACTACATCATCGCGCAGGCCAACGAGCCCCTCACCCCCGAGGGCAAATTCATTAACCGCCGCGTACAAGGCCGCTTCCGCGACGAAATCACGGAATTCGACAAAGCCCGTATCGACTTGATGGATATTTCGCCCAAGCAAATCGTGTCCGTGGCCACGGCGTTGATTCCCTTCTTGGAAAACGACGACGTATCCCGCGCGTTGATGGGCTCCAACATGCAACGTCAAGCCGTACCCCTCATGCGCACAGAATCCCCCGTGGTTGGCACGGGCATGGAGTACAAAGCCGCACTCGACAGCGGTGTTGTACTGCCCGCAGAAGTAGCCGGCACGGTCGAAGAAGTCACCGCCGCCTACATCACCATCCGCACAAATGAAGGTGCCAAGCATGTACAAAAACTAGCCAAATTCGCACGTTCCAACCAAGGCACGTGCATTAACCAGCGCCCCATCGTTGAGAAGGGGCAACAAATAATCCAAGGCCAAATCATCGCCGACGGTCCTTCAACAGACAATGGCGAGCTGGCACTGGGTAAGAACCCCCTCATCGGCTTCATGGCATGGGAAGGGTACAACTACGAGGACGCGATTCTCTTGAGCGAATCCCTCGTGCGCGACGACGTGTACACCTCCATCCACATTGAAGAATATGAAGCCGAAGCCCGCGACACCAAACTGGGGCCCGAGGAAATCACGCGCGACATCCCCAACGTGGGCGAAGACGCGATGAAAGACCTCGACCAAGACGGCATCATCCGCATCGGCGCAGAGGTAGGCCCCAATGACATCCTGGTAGGCAAAGTCACACCCAAGGGCGAAACCGAATTAACCGCAGAAGAACGCCTCCTGCGTGCCATCTTCGGCGAAAAAGCCCGCGAAGTCCGCGATACTTCCCTGCGTGTACCCCATGGTGAGTCCGGCATCGTCGTAGACGTAAAAGTCTTCACACGCGACAGCCGCAGCGAGCTGGCACCCGGTGCCAAACGCGATGAACTACCTGCCGGTGTTAACCAACTTGTGCGCGTATACATCGCACAAAAACGCAAAATTTCCGTAGGCGACAAGATGGCAGGCCGCCATGGTAACAAGGGCGTAATCGCCAAGGTACTGCCCATCGAGGATATGCCATTCCTGCCCAATGGCCGCCCGCTGGATATCGTGCTTAACCCGTTGGGCGTACCCAGCCGCATGAACATCGGTCAAGTACTGGAAGTCCACTTGGGCCTAGCCGCCAAAATCCTCGGCTGGAAAGCCGCCACCCCCGTTTTCGACGGCGCGTCTGAAATTGACATCATGGACACGCTTGACCTCGCCAACGATTACGCCAACATGGAGTGGGATAACTTCAACAAAAAATGGAAAGACATCTTGGATGAGCAAATCATCAAAGACTTGGACGACAACAAAGAAAACCGCGAAGAATGGCAAGGTCTTAACATCGGGCGCGATGGCAAAATCCGCGTGCGCGACGGACGCAGTGGCGAATTCTTTGACAACCCCATCACCGTAGGCTTCATGCATTATTTGAAGCTGCACCACTTGGTAGACGATAAAATCCACGCCCGTTCCACCGGCCCGTACTCGCTCGTAACCCAACAACCGTTGGGCGGTAAAGCGCAATTCGGCGGCCAACGCTTCGGCGAGATGGAAGTGTGGGCGTTGGAAGCTTATGGCGCATCCTACGCCTTGCAAGAAATTCTGACCGTAAAATCCGACGACATCGTAGGCCGCGTCAAAACCTACGAAGCCATCGTCAAGGGCGAAAACATCCCCGAACCCGGCGTGCCCGAATCCTTTAAGGTACTGCTCAAGGAGTTGCAAGCCCTGTCGCTGGACGTAAAAGTGCTTAACGACCAAGACGTAGAAGTAGAAGTGCGCGAGTCCGTAGACGACGGCGACGGCTTCTCCACCACCGAAATCGTCAACATGGAAGGCTTGGAATCCGATACCGATCACGGTTATGTGCGCCGCTCCGCCGGCACCGCAGCCCCGGAACGTGCCGACGGCGAGCTGGACTTAAGCGAAGACCTGGGCGAAGAACCCCCCGCCGAAGCCATGCTGGAAACCTCTGCGCTGGATGAAGCACTCGCCAACGCACAAGACGACCCCGACGCCACTCCCGCCATCGACCTCGACTCCGCACTCGACATGGAGCTGGCCAAGAAGCTTGAAAGCGAATTGGACGACGAGCTCGAACAAGAACTTGAAAAAGATTTGGCAAAAGAAATAGAAGGCGAATCGTTCGACGCGGAAGCCACCGACTTGGGCGCGCTGCTGCTAGACGGCTTCGACTTGGACGATGACGAAGAAGAAACCGGTATCGACGAAATGACGGACGAAGATTTTGGCATCATTGACGAAGACGAGGAGGTGTAGGCGATGAGGAATGAATCAGATGTAAGAAGCTTCCAAGGCGAACGCAGCCAACGCGATATATCCGAACGCAACCTCTCCGAACCGGGGATGACGTTCTCGTCTATTAAAATCGGCTTGGCCAGCCCGGAAAAAATCCGCGAATGGTCACGCGGCGAAGTAAAAAAACCTGAAACCATCAACTACCGCACGCTCAAACCCGAGCGCGATGGTTTATTCTGCGAGCGCATCTTTGGCCCCAACAAAGATTGGGAATGCCACTGCGGCAAGTACAAACGCATCCGTTATAAAGGTGTGGTGTGCGATCGCTGCGGCGTAGAAGTCACCAAATCAAAAGTCCGCCGCGAACGCATGGGCCATATCGAATTGGCTGCGCCCGTATCGCATATTTGGTATTTCCGCGGCATTCCGTCACGCATGGGGCTTATCCTCGGCATGTCGCCCCGCGCGTTGGAAAAAGTGCTGTACTTTGCCGCTTACGTCGTGCTTGATCCGGGCGACACCGGCATGGCCGCCAAAACCTTGCTAACCGACCGTGAATACCGCGAAGCACTGGATAAATTCGGCGCATATAAAAACGGCCCCGGCGGCACGCGCGTACCCACCTTCACCGTGGGCATGGGTGCCGAAGCCGTTAAGGAACTCCTGCTCGCCATCGACTTGGAAGGCGAAGCGGAAGAACTCAAAGTTCTGCTCAAAGATGCAACGGGTCAAAAACGCCTGCGCTATATTAAGAAGCTGGAAGTTATCGAAGCGTTCCGCTTATCGGGCAACCACCCCGAATGGATGATTTTGGACACGATTCCCGTCATCCCGCCGGATTTGCGCCCGATGGTACAGCTGGACGGCGGCCGCTTTGCCACGTCCGACTTGAACGACTTGTACCGCCGCGTAATCAACCGCAACAACCGCTTGAAGCGTTTGCTCGACTTGGGCGCGCCTGACATCATTGTGCGCAACGAGAAGCGCATGTTGCAAGAAGCCGTTGACGCGCTCATCAACAATGGCCGCCGTGGCCGCCCTGTAACGGGCCCCGGCAACCGCCCCTTGAAATCCCTGTCCGACCTGCTGACCGGTAAACAAGGCCGCTTCCGCCAGAACTTGCTGGGCAAGCGCGTGGACTATTCCGGCCGTTCGGTAATCGTGGTCGGACCCAAATTAAAAATTTACCAATGCGGACTCCCGCGTGAGATGGCTATTGAACTCTTCAAACCCTTCGTCATGAAAAAGCTCGTGGCCGACAACCACGCCCACAACATCAAATCCGCCAAGCGCATGGTCGAAAAACTCGAACCCCGTGTATGGGATGCGTTGGAAGATGTCATCAAAGAACATCCCATCATGCTCAACCGCGCACCAACGCTGCACAGGCTGGGCATCCAAGCCTTCGAGCCGGTACTGGTAGAAGGTCGCGCTTTGATGTTGCACCCGCTGGTATGCGCCGCTTACAACGCCGACTTCGACGGCGACCAAATGGCCGTACACGTGCCCCTGTCCGTAGAGGCACAAGCCGAATGCCGCTTCTTGCTGCTGGCACCCAACAACTTACTCAAACCCTCCGATGGCTCACCCATTACGGTACCGACCAAGGACATGGTTATGGGCATTTATTACCTCACCAGCGTGCGCGACGGCAAACTGGGCGAAGGTAAGGTATTCGTAGACGACGATGAATGCTTGTTGGCACTGGACAACGGCGAAGCACACCTGCACGCCAAAGTCAAAGTACGCCGCACACATCCCATCACCGGCGAAACCAAACTCATCGAAACTACTCCCGGACGCGTCATCTTCAACCAAGCTATCCCGCAGGATTTAGGCTTCATCAATCGCGAAGAAGACCCTTGGTCATTGGAAGTCAACGAACGCGTCAATAATAAATTGCTGTCCAAGATTGTCACCCGTTGTATCAATAAACACGGTAACGTCAAAACTTCAGATTCCTTGGACAATATCAAGGACTTGGGCTTCAAATACGCCACACAAAGCGCGTTGTCCGTGTCCGTTACCGACATGGAAGTACCCGAAACCAAGCCCGAAATCCTAGCCGAAGCCGAAAAAGCCGTTGACGGTGTGTACCGTTTGTTCCGCCGCGGCCTCATGACCGACGAGGAGCGCGTAACCAAAGTACTGCAAACTTGGCACGAAGCCACCGACAAAGTCACTCGCGACCTCATGGCCGGACTCAAAGAGGACAACAGCGTATTCATGATGCTGGACTCCGGCGCACGCGGCTCCGTCGTGCAAATGAAGCAAATGGCCGGTATGCGCGGCTTGATTTCGTCGCCCACGGGTAAAACATTGGAAATCCCCGTGCGCTCCAACTACCGCGAAGGTCTGACCGTACTCGAATACTTCATCTCCGGTCACTCCGCGCGTAAAGGGCTGTCCGACACGGCATTGCGTACCGCCGACTCCGGTTACTTGACGCGCCGCATGGTAGACGTATCACAAGATATCATCATCCGCGAGGAAGATTGTGTATCGGGCGACGACCCCATTCCCAAGTTGGATATTTCCGCGTTCATGGACGGAGAAGTCGTGATCGAATCCTTGGCCGACCGTATCCGCGGCCGCTGGGCAACCGAAGACATCTTCCACCCCGAAACAGGTGTGCTGCTAACGCAAAACGACGCGCTCATCTCTCCCGACGCTGCCGACGCCATCGAAGCTGCGGGCATCACCACCGTGTACGTGCGTACTGTGCTGACTTGTCGCAGCCGCATTGGCCTGTGCGCCAAGTGCTACGGCGCCAACATGGCCAGTGGCCGTGCCGTGCGCATCGGTGAATCGGTCGGTATCATCGCCGCGCAATCCATCGGCGAGCCGGGCACACAGCTTACGATGCGTACTTTCCAGGTAGGCGGCGTTGCTACCAACGAAGACATCACCAAGGGTCTGCCCCGCGTAGAAGAAATCTTCGAGGCGCGCAAACCCAAGGGCTTGGCCATCATTGCCGAATTCCCCGGGCGCATCAGCATCAGCGACAATAAAAAGAAGCGCGAGGTCATCATCACCAATCACGAAACCGGCGATGAAAAAGCCTATTTGATCCCCTACGGTTCGCGTATCAAAGTCCACTCCGGCGACATGGTGGAGGCAGGCAGCGAACTGACCGAAGGCTCCGTGTACCCGCACGACATCCTCAAAATCAAAGGCCTGCGCGGCGTGCAAGACTATATGATTCAAGAAGTACAGCGCGTATACGACTTACACGGTGTAGATATCAACGACAAACACATCGAAGTCATCGTGCGTCAAATGCTCAAGCGCATCAAAGTGGACGAAAACGGCGACACCGGTTTATTACCCGGCTCGCTCATCGACTGGTTGGAATTTGAAGAAGTGAACAAGGAAACCGTGGCCCAAGGCGGCGAACCCGCCACCGGCACCCGCGTATTGCTGGGTATCACCAAGGCCTCCCTTGCCACCGACTCGTTCCTGTCCGCCGCATCCTTCCAGGAAACCACCCGCGTATTGACCGAAGCGTCCATCCGCGGCAAAGAAGACCGTCTCATCGGCCTCAAGGAAAATGTTATCATCGGCCAGCTTATCCCCGCCGGTACAGGCATGCCCATGTACCGCAGCATAGAAGTTTCCAACGCACCCGGGTATGACGACAGCGACGACGATGATCTGTTTTATCCGACGGTGGCTAGACGGTAGGATGGTAGCAATTTAATAACACTGACTTGCAAAAGGCTGCTTCGCTAACACGAAGCAGCCTTTTTTTGTGCCGCTCTATTACGCCGCGCAAATCCAGTTGGTGGCAACTTGCCACTAATTGATTTTGGGCGTCCACACAAAAACCAATTTTATCGGCGTTATCATTCAACCGGTCGCAATTTGCGACCGGTTGAAATTTTATCCAGCGATCTTCAACCAATTTGAATGTCAAGGGAAGCTTGCGACACAAGACATTCGATAAAATAATTAACAATTGGAAACCTTTCTCCATGCGGCATCAACGGCGCATTATAATCAAGCGAGAATGTATTATTGCTATTTATAAATTATTAATGAATTTAGTGTCACACTTTATATTCTTGAACCCTATATACATGTGAAAGCCTTTTTTGGGCGGATTAAGAAAATGTGTAGAGGGGTTGCGGATCGTTTGGACAAGGCCATGAATGCAAATAACGATCGGCACGCACAAGCGTTTGCTCCGCCGCCGCAAAAAAACGTCGATATGCCCGATATACCCCGGGCTTTTATCAACAACGTGAATGCCAAGCTCATTTTGTCGCACACGGTGGAGGAATTTGCATTCGAAGAACAACAGGTAATTTACTATTATTGCTATTTGGCCATACCCGCCTCAATGATTGCCAAGGCCATGGACATGACCGAAGCGCACATAAACAGCGTACTGGGGCTGTACTGCGAACGATTAAAAAGCACATTGGCTTTTTTCATGAAAGCACTGCCCTATGATTCACAAGACAAACTGGATGTAAAGGAAATCCTTTTATAACAAAACGCGAGACGAGGTGTTTTTCATCAAATTCGATTACGACTTTAATGATGTTGTCCGCAGGCTGCACAGCGGTGACGCCAGTGCTTTTGACGAAATCTACGCAAGGTGTTGTGCACCCATTGCTTTTTTGTGCCGCAAATTTTGTGATAACCCAGAAGACGCAGAAGAAGTCGTACAGGATACCTTCATTATCGCGTACAAAAAAAAGAACGAACTACTGGGCGATACCTTGCTAGCCTACTTGAAAAAAATCGCCATCCACCAATGCTTTGACAAACGCAAAAAACAAACTTATCAGCAGTCCTTCATTTATTCTTTTGATGATGTGACCGACGACATTGCAGACTCGGACGTTGATTTCCTGCCGGCCGAATCCTTGCAAAACAAAGAACGCCAACGCGAACTATTGCAAATCATCAACCAACTGCCGCGCAACCAACGCGAAATTACATACTTGTACTATTACTTCGACTTTAATACGGAAGAAATCGCCGTTATTTGCAATTGCACGAGTATGAACGTGCGCAAAATTTTGCAACGCGCACGCGCAGCCATTCGGGCGAGGTTGGAAGGAAAACCCCTGCGCAAGCCCAAAACTTCTATTGCATTGGTGGCCATTGGTACGGCACTGGGTGCGCTCATACGCGCAGAAGAGCAAGTTTTTGCCGCCGCTTATATCCCCACCGCTGCGTGTTATACCGGTGCATCGGCTACGATGGCTGCAGCAACTACGGCTGCCGCGGCAACCTCTACCGCCACGGCGTTAAAAGTTTGCGTAATGGCGGCTTGTTTAATCACCGCAGGTTTTGTGGCTACTGCGTTGCATACCTTGTCCGAATTGTCGGCAGAAACAGATGTTTATCACGACTGCAGCTGCAGCCCGGTGCTGATGATGCACGAATCACCACCGCACACTGCACCCCCCATCGAAGCCCCGACCGAGCCACCCCCACAAACAACCGAACCACCCGAACCGCCATACACCTCACAAGAATCCGAACATATCGAACCACCCACGCACATAGAAGAACCGCTTCCAACCATACCACCCCCCACGCTGCCGCCAACAACAACCGTGGCCGCAACCCCCGAACCCACCGCACCACCCATCACCATCCCCCCGGCAACCGAGCCGCCCACTCCCCCCCCCGCCGAACCCCCGCCCGCACCCATCGACCGAACCGCAGAAATCATGGCGCGCTTGGCAAATGCACACACACCCGCCGCCGTAGACGCCATTATCCAAGAGTACGGCTTTGCATATGCCGCCTCGATGCACAGCTTTACGGGGATGGCACTGCGCTTTTATTCGCTGGATGACGGCAGTGGCGACATTTTGATTGGTACCGGTGTGTATGACGACGGCAGCGGTTGGTATATGCGGTTTGATTTATTCGCAATCGGGCAAATGCCTGTTGATATATTGCAACGCCTGCGGTTTATGGAGCAGTAACCACTCATCATTGAAAGGTAGGTATTTCCGCATGAAAACAAGCAATAAAAAACGCACCGTGATTTTCTTTCTCATCTGTACTCTGTTGGTGTCTACACTGGGGCATTTTGCCTTTGGTAGCGCACCCGGCCCCGGCGTGGGCGAATGGTCGTACATAGGTGGCGGCACCGCACGCACCACATTTTTATTGAGGCATAATACCACGGGAGACACCCGCGGCACTTTTTGCATAGGGTTGGGCACATCACCCATCGGGCGCAATTATCGGCGCGTGGATGAAGCAACTATACAAAATTTGCGCGGCGGCGGTTCATTGCCGTCCAGTGTTATTGCACAAATGCGCTACGCCATTACGGTTATGTACACGGTATATAATGGCAACGCCATTGATGGGCGGCTTGTACAAGAACGCGGTTTGCCCGCGCGTACACGGCAACGCCCCCTCGGCCCCGTTTTCACACAAGCATTGGTGTGGGAACGGCAGCATATGCACAACCCCTCCTTGTTCGGTTCGCCCGCCAATTCATTAAACGGAATCCCCGGCGGCGCATTCACGCAGGCCGAGCGCGATTTCTTCTTCGCGCATCAGTTGCCGGGTAATGCAACGTTGGGCGTGGCTGTTAGCGGAAATACTGGTACGGCGGCGTCTCCGGCAGTGGCCGGTTTGCTTACCGGATTGGTAGGACCGTTCACCGTTAATTATACCGCGGGCAGCCATGCGTCATTGCAAGCAGCCAACGGTACCCCGACTTTCCGCGTGGCACAGCCTGATAGGGCGGCCATCGTAGTACGCCAAGGCGGCCAACTCACACAAACCGACCGCGTTCGCTTGGGGCAAGAATTCTACCTTGCGCCGCGCATCCCCGGTGTACAAAGCGTTAATTTGGTGTCCAACGGCGCGGTCATCACCGGCATGACGGATTATTTCTTTACCCGCGGTGGACAACCACAATTTGGCGTGACTTTTGATACATGGCAAGGGCAAACCTTCCATTTTAATAGCGATGACTTGAGCAACCTCGTAAACAAACAAGTCCAAGACGCTAACGGCAATTGGGTAGACCACGCATACTTGCAACCCGGCGCAGAAGCGTTATTTAGAGTAACCGTAACCGCACCCTCTACCGCAGGATTGGACTTGCTTTTCACCCCCGCACCCATGAACGAAGCATGGCGCTTGGCACAACGCCCCATCCCCATCTACACCCCCGAACACTTAAACACCATGCGCAACCATTCCAATATTAATCACGAATTGCGAAGCGACCTTTGCTTGGTCGAATGGGGTGCATGGACACCCATTCCCACTTTCACCGCTACACTGGAGGGGAATGGGCATACCATCTCCGGTTTGCGTGTTACTAACAATACAACGACAACCGGTGTTGCCGGATTGTTCCATACATTAAATAATGCAACAATCCGCAACCTGCATCTTCTTGACATAGAACTACGTGCCGGCGGCAACGCGGGTGCACTGGCGGGCACATGGCTAGGCACCAACGGCAGCATTGATAATGTACACGCCAACAATGTGCGGATATTTGCAGGCGGCGGCAACCCGGATGCCATCCGCTTGTACTCCATCGCCGGCGGGTTAATTGGTCAATCCGGCTCCGGCAATGCACAGCCGCACTTAAACAGAATTAATAATTCGTCTGTACAAAATTTATCCATCCAATTTAATACAGCCACGCCCGCCCCCCATATGCTGCGTTGGGGGGGCGTCATCGGCGAAACGGACAGCTTAGGTGTGTACAACACCCATGTAAATAATATTACCATCACTACACCGCGGAACTTGCGCGGTTGGGTTAACTTTAATGCCACCAACCACGTGACCCAAGTGGGGCATGGCGGCGGTGTTGGCGGCATCGTAGGTTCTGTACGTCCTACGTCTTCCGGGCGCACCATCGGCGTTACGAACAGTAGTGCCACCAATGTCACTTTTAATAACGCCATCGGTATGGTCAGTTATGGCGGTATCATCGGCCATGCAATTCGTAGTCATGCCGTGCAAGGCTACGTAGACATCAGCGACCTTAGTGTTAACAACTTGCGCGTTACGCTGGCCAACAACACTGCCCAATTGTGGGCAACCGCATCCGACCCCTTCCGCGAATCGGTATTCGTGGGCGGTATTGCCGGACGTGTCAGCGAATTCGGCCAACATCACACCGGTTGGCCCGCAAGACAACATGTGTTTATGCAAAACCTGCATGTCAACGGATTTACCCTCACGACCGCAGATGCTTTTAATCATCCCATTTTAGCAGGCGGCATCTTGGGTGGTTTTGGCGGTACCAATACCACCACCAACCCCACTGCAGCACATATGGGTATGAACGACATTACCATACGCAACGGCGATGTCGCCGGATTAAACTTTAACTTTGCGCACACTACGGGCAATGCCAATAACGGCATCGGTGGCGTGGTAGGCCGCGGCATTCCTTATAGAGTCTCCACGTCCAACCCGCCCGGCACGGGTACGCATCCCCCGCAACGGTATGCATCACACATTCGCATCACAGACGTGCGCGTTGCCGGCAGCATAAACCGTGCAGCGGGAGCTGTTAATGGCACCATCCACGGTACGCGTACACTCCTGCGCGTTAATACGGCCGTAACCGGTGCAACGGTAACTGGGCACGTAACCGGCGCACCTAATCTTACCAACCCCGGCACGAACACGCCCGCAGCAGATCGCTTCTCCAACGACTTCTCCACCTTGCGTTACAACGAGTTTTTGAACCGTCCGTGGTGGCTGGGTGGCTCCGGTTATGTTTGCACGGTATGTGATGACTGCGATGCCGCACTCGAATGCGAAGTATGCGACGGCAACGAACCGGAATGTGTGTATTGCCCTGTCGTAACCACTTGTGAAGCACGTGCGCCGCTGGATCGACTGGGCGCAGGCAGGCACACTTTTTGGGTGTTCGATCACTTCGATGGCGGCCCTCGCCTAAACCCCGATCAATTATTATTTAGAGATGCTGGCGGCAACTTAGTACCCATGGGCAACGCCGCCGATGTGGTGCTTGTCACACTGCGCCGCGGACGCGAGTTCGTCTTTTACTACCGAACCAACCCCCTTGAACCCGGTCATTACATTAACTCCGTGCAAGTGGGTCCGCGTTATGACGATGCGGCTGTTACCATTCCTTACCCTGCCGTGTTTGATTTGTCGGTGCTCAAATATAGCCACAGCATCATGACGCAACCCGTCATTGGCCGTTGGGAATTTGAACTGCTGCATAACAACGTGCGTGTTGGCTTGTTCAACAACGACAATCTACCCGCCAGCGCACAAATGCGACTTGACCCCAGCCTAACCGGCACCTACACCCTGCGGGAAATTGAAGCTCCCACCGGGCATCATCTTGACCCCAATGCGGTATGGACCTTCAACTTCACTGGTTTTGACATCCGTAATGTGGTACCGCCCAGCGTTACGCACTTGCCCGGCGGAGCCATTGCCGGTACATGGTCATTGACCCCGGCAGGGCCGGATAATCCGGTGCGTCAATTTATCATTTCTGCCATCAACCATCCCTATATTGACCCCGGTGACCCCGGTGACGACGAAGACGAAGGGTATACCAACCTCACCTTCATCAAGACCAGTTTTGACAATGTCACGCCCTTGGCAGGCGCGGAATTTGCCTTGTATCACCGCACGCCGCACAACGACCCCGCCGCGCCTTGGCAGCGTGTGCGCACCGTAACCAGTGCGCCGACTACAGGCTTGACCAACATGGGCGATTTATTTTGGAACAACACCGGCAACCTATTTAAAATGGTGGAAATCACCGCGCCCACAGGTTATCAACTGCCCGGCGGCCACTGGTTGATTCATATAAACGCAGCCGGTGTAATCGTAGTAACCGAACATGAAGGCGCACCGCCGCTACGATTTACAGCCATCGGTGCACCGCCGTTGATATCCAACCAACTGCGCGAAACACCACAATTGTCCATCGACAAATCCGGCAACATCGTGCCGCAAAACAGAACGCCGTCCGTATCGCTCAACTTCCACCCCAACGGCGGCACCGGCAGTAGCGTTACCGTTACACAAGTTTCCGGTCCCAACCCCTTGTACGAAGAATTCTTTACGCATCCCGGTTTGTTAACAGGTATTAGTGCATGGCAACCACCCGTAGACGGGCAAGTAATTATCGGTTGGTCGCAAAATGCGACCGGCTCACCGCTTTTGCATTCAACGACATCCACGCCTTGGGTTGCCGGCAATAATGATTTGTATGCCGTATGGGGCGATGCCGTGGTGCATACACCGCCCGCCAATATCCCCTCGCCGTTGCGCATCGGCAATGTAGCGGTTGGCGACCGTATTTTGTATACGCTCATGGTCTTTAACCATTCCGATATTGCCGTAGACGGTTTTGTTGTAACCGATGACTTGAGTAGCAATATCAATGCAGGTAATTTCGCATTCGTGGCCGGTTCGGGCAGGGTGCGTGTTAATGGTGTGGTCGTGGATACGGTTGCGCCTGATGCCAATCATATGATCCGCGTGGTGCTTCCGAGCATCCCTGCGGGCGCACGTGTGGTGATTACTTTTGAAGTGGAGGTATTGCCCAACGCCGCGGGCAACAACATCGGCAACGCTGCCACTTTGTATGACGACGGCGGAACGCCCATCGATGAGGACGATGAAGAAATCCCCGTTGACCCGGGCCCGGAACTGTCCATCGACAAATCCGGCAACGTCGTGCCCGAAAACAAATCACCCAACGTAACGCTCAACTTCCACGCAAACGGCGGCAACGGCAACTTCCATTTGAATGTGCAATCCGGCCCCAATCCGCTGTACGAAGAATTCTTCACCCATCCCAATTTATTAACCGCATTGGAACAATGGCAGCCACCCAACCCCGGTCAAGTCATTATCGGCTGGTCATTAAATGCGAGCGGAACGCCGCGCATGACTTCATCCACATCCACGACGTGGGTTGCAGAAAACAACAACTTGTATGCCGTGTGGGGCGATGAAGTGATCCACACCGCTCCACCCAATGTGCGCTCGCCCTTGGCGATTGATTCGGTAGACGTCGGCGATCGCATCTTGTATACCCTCATGGTCTTTAACCACTCCAACACCGACGCTTACGATTTTGTGGTAGTGGATGACTTGAGCACAAATATCAATGCAGGCTTCTTCTCCTTTGTATCCGGTTCGGGCATGGTACGCGTTGATGGCGTGCCCATCGGCACGGTCGCACCCGATGCCAACAATTTGATCCGCGTCCAACTTCCACACATCCGTGCCGGCGCACGTGTGGTGATTACCTTTGAAGTAGAAGTATTGGAAAACGCCGCCGGGCAAAATATCGGCAACACCGCCGTACTCTACGATGATGATGACATACCCGTAGACGATGACGATGAGGACATTCCCGTAGGCACAACACCCGCAGCAACAACGCCTGCGGAGACGACGCCGTCGGAAACGACACCATCGGAGACGACACCGTCCGAAACTACACCCGCAGAAACTACGCCGTCAGAAACTACGCCGTCAGAAACTACGCCGTCAGAAACTACACCGTCCGAAACAACGCCGACAGAAACTACACCGTCCGAAACAACGCCGACAGAAACAACGCCATCTGAATCGACGCCTGCAGAAACCACATCATCCGAAACCACGCCGCAACAAACTACACCCGCCGAAACAACACCGCAGCAAACTACACCAGCAGAAACTACACCGCAGCAAACTACACCCGCCGAAACAACACCGCAGCAAACTACACCGGCCGAAACCACACCGCAGCAAACTACACCTGCCGAAACCACACCGCAGCAAACTACACCTGCCGAAACCACACCGCAGCAAACCACGCTAGCTGAAACTACAGCGCAACAAACTACTGCACAACAAACTACCGCACAGCAAACAACCGCGCAACAAACAACTTCACAACAAACAACCGCGCAACAAACTACTTCACAACAAACCACCGCGCAACAAACTACTTCACAACAAACCACCGCACAACAAACTACTTCACAACAAACCACCGCACAACAAACCACATCACAACAGACCACTTCACAACAAACAACTGCACAACAGACAACGACACAACAGACAACGACACAACAGACAACGACACAACAGACAACGACACAACAGACAACGACACAACAGACAACGACACAACAAACACAACCACAACAAACGTCACCACCAACACAACCCCCCACTGATCCGCCTACGCGCGTTGTTACTTTCCCGCCCGTCACAACAACACCCGCAGCCGGTACAACGGCACCCGGCGCAACCACACCAGCTCCCACGTCACCCATTACAGCTGCGCCCGGCACAACCACCCCTATCCCCACGTCACCTGCTACCGCTGCACCAACCACAACCGCACCTGCAACGGCAGCCACCACCACACCACAATTAGTCAAGCGGCCGGACAGAATGGTCACACACGTGGGCGAAACCATTAATTGGACGCTGCGCGGGTTCCACAACCCCACCGGCAACACCGTTGCCAATTTTTCCATCGTAGATGTACCGGGGCGCGGCCTCAACTTCCGCACGGGGCACATGCCTGCCTTCACCAACGGCGCGGGCATCACTTATGAAATCCGCTACACGGTTGCGGGCAGCAATGAATGGCGTGTACTTTCATCCAATATCGATGCGGGCCGTCCGTTCACTTTCCACTTGCCACAATCGGGCAGCATGCACTACACGGCCATTGGCTTCTTCTTTGGCACGGTACCCGCAGGGTTTGCGCTGGGTAACGAAATTGTGTTGACCTTCGTAGTGGGCAATGACGCACCCAACAATATTTTGGTCAACAACTTCTGGATCAGCTACGACAACATTGTGCGCGATGGCGACAGCCCCTACCGCCCCATCGTCATCCAACCACCCAATGTCAACGGCAATAACACCTTGGTACCTGCGCCCGACGGCAACGGATACTTCGAGCTGGATGACGATAACGTACCCCTGGGGCAATGGACTTGGAACGACAACAGAAACGAATGGATTTTCAACGGATTCGGCGTAGGTCCCATGCCGCAAACGGGCTTCATGGACCATGCGTTGTGGCTGGCATCTGCACTATTCCTTGCCACATCTGCCGGACTGGGCACCATGAGCTACATGAAAGCCAAAAAACGCAAGCGGAAAGGGGCAACAGCATGAACTTAGCCAGGGTTTCAACCAACGGACAAATTACCGTACCCGCAGAAATTCGCCGTGCATTAAACATCCGATCGGGCGACAAAGTCCTGTTTATGCAAAACACCAACGGCGACATCGTCATCCAAAAACCAAGCGTTTCTACGGTCAAAGAAACACAACCCGTCAAAGTAGTCTCGGGTTAAACCAAATCAGTTGGTTGCAATTTGCCACCAACTGATTTTGGATTTTCACAAAAAAGCCGCGTACTCGATGCATTAAAATCGGTGCGCGGCTTTTGTGAATTTCAACCGGTAGCAAATTGCAACCAGTTGAAATTTTTATTCGCTTTTGAGTGCTTGCGCAATCTTTTTTGCGGGGATATAATCCCCCCTACACGAACAAAGGGGCGAGATAAAAATGCGTTATATAATGAAGCGCGACAATCGGGAAGTAGCTTTTGACGAGCAAAAAATCACGGCTTGCATCGAGAAGGTTTTTGCGGCGGTGCATGGCGAGGGGCATGTGGACAGGCTGTTGCCCATCACTTTAACGCTGGAAGTTTTGAAGAAGTTGGATGCCGATTTTGCCGGTGCACCGTTCACGGTAGAGAACGTGCAGGACTTGGTTGAGATTGTGTTGATTGAGGGCGGCTATTCGCGCGAAGCGAAAGCTTATATCTTATATCGTAATAAGCGCACGCACATCCGTGAGGCACGCAGCGGGCTCATGGACGCCGTGGCAGAAATTGTAAAAGAAACCAACCGCGCCAACGCCAACGTTGGGCATTCTCCGTCGGCCAAGGTATTGCAAATATCCGAAGCCGCCAGCAAAAATTATTACTTAAACCGCGTCTTGCCGCCCGAAATGGCAAACGCGCATACCGAAGGTGACATTCACATCCACGACTTGGCGTGG
>Ga0123355_10000313_pt1 | contig 62382 bp, 44 predicted proteins | sample TergutEmb28metaG_3_FD_89872 | JGI IMG/M metagenome (GOLD analysis project Ga0123355, IMG submission 89872) | Embiratermes neotenicus P1 segment gut microbial communities from Petit-Saut dam, French Guiana - Emb289 P1 | ecosystem: Host-associated > Arthropoda: Insects > Digestive system > Gut ...
CGTGTTCAGCTGACCCGTACTAATAGACCGAGGGCTTGACCAGTAATCGGTTCATCGCTCGTCAATAGATGACCACGATGACCTTTGATACGGAGTACGCGATACTGCGTATCTCGCTTCTTTTACCTTCTCTGTATTGAGTTTTCATTACGCCGCGCCGGTTTGGCGTGGCGTTTTTGCAACTGATAACCTTTTCGGGGTGTAGCGTAGTTTGGCTAGCGCGCGTGGTTTGGGACCACGAGGTCGCAGGTTCGAATCCTGTCACCCCGGTTGCATGAGCGAGCAGATTTGCGAAGTAAATCGACCGGCCGTGATTATGTGGTTGAAGCGATTCACAAGAATGATCGGCCAAAACGGAAGTTAAAATGAAAAACCGGAACGCACTTGTGTGCGATTCCGGTTTTTTGCTTGGAGAGGGGTTGGGTTGCGTGTGTATGGATTTACATGGAGCGGGTTTGGGATGCGCGTGCGACTTGTTTGGAGAAGATTTGGGTTGCTTGTGAACGGATTAACTTTCCAAGAACTCACGCAATAGGTTGGTTAGGTCTTCGGAATCAATGTGCTCTATGATGGATTCAATGTCGATGCCTAGGTTGGTTAGTTGCGCGAGGTTGTTGGGGGTGCGCAATAGGTTGATCAGGTCTTCGGAGTCCATGTGCTCTAAAATGGATTCGATGTCTACGCCTAGGGTGATTAGCTGCTGTAGCTTGTTTTGTTCGTTTTGGCTGAAGGGATGAAGTGGGGGTGGCGTGGCGGTGTTGCCGTAGACTAGGTGTGACCAATGGCTGTCGCGCGGGTATCCGCCCGGGAATTTGATGTTGTGGCGTTGGGGAAGTTGGGGGTTGGGGATTTCTTCGTCGAGGAGGGCGGCGAATTCGGCTTTGTCGGGTAGGAAGGCGCAGTGTGCGTCCATGGCGGCGAATTGTAGGGTGATGTTAATGTTGTTGTGGTGGGCGATGCCTGAGCCGGTGTTGAAGGGGATCTCGTAACGGTACCAACCTTGGTGGTGTTTTGTTGGCTTGATGTAATCGCGGTTGAGCCGGAAGATGAAGGGATTTTCCGAGTTGTCGTTTAAATAAATGCGGAATTGGCACAATTCGTCTAGGCGGTCGTTTTCGCCGCCGTTGAGCCAAAAGGTGAATACATAGGATTTGTTTTTATCCAACATTATATTCGGTGATTCTACCGATGACCAATTCTTGTGCCAGTCGCCGATGCAGAAGGCTTCGGTAAGGTCGCCGGCCATGTCGGTGATGAAGGTGCGCTCTACCTTGTTGCTCCAATTGTTTCTGGCGGGTTCGACCTGCCATGTACGTGGCTCGAAGGTAAAAGTGCCTTCCGGGTGGTGGGCGTAAAACGCGGTTCCTGCTTGTGCTTCGCGTTTCGTTTGATTTGTATTTTCCATGGGTTCCTCCAAAGTCATAAATGATTTGGGCGGACACGCCAACATGAGGGTCTGGTGATCTATGAAACGTGCCCGGCCTTTCTTGGCAAGCCCGCGGGCCCGTCGGGAATAAGTGGTTCCATAATCCGTACCCTGCGCGTCTACAACGCGAATGTTTTTGTTTATGGGTCTTCGCCCCTTCCTTCCTTTCGTCATAGTGTGGCGCAAGGTGCGCCGTCGTTGGTCGCTGCGTTTTTTATCATGGGTGTCTTCCCCGCTTGGGAGGATTGTTGCAAAAGGATGACAAAAAGTCAATCGTAGGAATGAGATGAAGTGATTTGCGTAAAAAATTATGGAAAAGTGAAGAAAAACCTTGCATGCGATGGGATTTATGTGCTATAGTGCGTGGGCTTTTTGCGTAGGTTGATTTTGAACGGGTACCTGTAGCTCAGTTGGATAGAGCATCGGCCTTCTAAGCCGAGGGTCAGGGGTTCGAATCCCTTCAGGTACATTGTTAAGGGAGTACGAATTTTTCCTTCGGAAAAATTGCCCGCGAAAATTTGCGGGTGGTGCGTTTCGCAATTTTTCGCTAGTTGTCGGTGGATGTGGCGCAGTTGGTTAGCGCGCAAGATTGTGGCTCTTGAGGTCGCGGGTTCGAATCCCGTTATCCACCTTTTGCCCTGTAAGCCGGGCATCTGTGCCGCAAGGCACACCCGCAATGAAAGCCGCCCAAAGCAGCGACGGCGAAATGTGCCGCAAGGCACACCCGCAGTGAAGCCGCCCTACGCGGCGAACGAGGAAGCGGAGCGGGGCTGTGCCCCGCGTAGCGGCGGGGTTTGGGGCAGCGCCCCATTTAAATGAATCGTTAGCTCAGTCGGTAGAGCATTAGACTTTTAATCTAAGGGTCCAGGGTTCGAGCCCCTGACGATTCAGAACAAAACTGTCTTGTTGATGCAAGGCAGTTTTTTTATATGAAGCTGTAAGGTTTTGCTTCCGCCGACACTATATAGGGGTAGTGCAAACACCCTTGTCTATGGAGGTGAAGTGTGAAGCATACATTGCTGCTGCCAAAAGTGGAAATACCGCGTGCTTTTATGGGCAATGATAGGATCATGCGCGTGTTATATTCCACCATTGAAGAATTTGAAAACGAAGAAAAACAAGCAATATATTTTTATTATCATCTTAAGCTGCCGCTGCGCGCCATTGCGTGTAACTTGGCGTTATCCAAAATGCATATTATCAGTACGTTGGGTTTGTACACGGAGCGGCTGGCAAGCAAAATTGATTTATTTAAAAAGGCATTGCCCTACAATGCGGACGACACGATACAAATATGCGATATCCTATTTCCATGGGGCATAAATAGCCGAATAAATTGAGGTGTTTATGATTAATGATGAACATGCACGCGGCGAGCTTGTACGCCTGATCGGTATAATGCAAAGCGGCGATAAAAGTGCATTTAATGAAATTTATCGCAGGTGCAGTGGGTATGTATCATTTATATGCGCGAAATTGTGTGATAACAAAGAAGATGCCGAAGAAGTGGTGCAGGATACATTCTTGATTGCATTCAAAAAAAGTGATCAATTGCGGGGCGAAACATTACCCGCTTATTTGCGTACCATCGCCGTACACGAATGCTTTAACCGGCGGAAGGCCAACCAAAAACGCAGGATGCATACCTTGTCCGCTGATTATGCACTTATCAACGTAGCCGAGCTGAACGAGGCGTTGCTGCCTGCAGACGCATTGGACAACAAAGAACTGCATGGTCAATTGCTAAGGGAAATTGCGAAATTGCCGTTGCAACAGCGCGATATGATTTATTTATTTTATTACGCCGACTTCGACGCCAAGCAAATTGGCAAAATAATGGGATGCAATGTAAATGTGGTATATACCAACCTGACACGTGCGCGGCAAACCATTAAAAAGAAATTAAACGATGGACGGAGTATGAAGCCGGTGGTGGTGTCGGCCCAAGCGGGGGTATTGCTGCCGTTGGCTGCGTTGTTTGTTGCCGAAGAAGCGGCCTATGTGGCGGCCTATGTGACGTCTGCGTGGGCCGGTAATATTGCGGTGGGCGCAACCGCCGCGGCCGCAGGGGCAAAAACAGGCGCAATCGTAGCGGTATGTGCTGTCGCGGCTGCGGCTTTGGCAGCATTCATTTATTTTAACGTGTATCCGACCCGGGAAGCCGAAACCCCAACACCTGAAAGCGCAGTCTACACAGGGCATGAACCACCCGCCTATCCGCTACCCGAACCGCACACAGAACCACCGACCGAACCCGCACCAAAGGAACCTACGCAAGCCGAACCCGCGCCACCTGAACCCGCACCATCCCCAAGTGAAGATCCGGACAGCGCCGCATCGTCGGCCATGAGTGACCCTGAATACGACACCGAATACGCATCCATCCCATCACCCACGACGGTGCCTGCATTACCACCCGCGCCGCACTACCCCGCTGACCTGCCAACGGAAGTGTTGACGGAACCGGAAACGCATGCGCCGCACCAACCCTACGCACCATCCGAACCCTACGATTTTTATGAATATGACGAACCTCCCCATGCGGATCGTACATTACAAATTTTGGCCGCCTTGGCTGCGGTAAGCACATATTCCGACTTGGCGGACATCATTGATGTTTATGGATTTGTCTTGCATACACAGGCAACCACCGTACATGATATACGGCTTCGTTTTTATGTAGCCAATGAAGGCAGCGGTGATATATTGGTGGGGAGATGGACAATCGTAGATGCCACCGATTGGCACATGCGGTACGAATTTTTTGAAAACGGGTACATGCCGCAAGACGGAATGGCTCTGTATGAGTGGATGAATTAAAAAGGTTAACAATAATTAACATTCAAGCATAGTGTGCTCTTTTTGGGGTACACTTATTTTGATTGAAAATTGCTATGTATAGATTATCCATTGTATTCCATGTAATTGCGTGATATAGTGAATGCAGTGAATAATTGAATGATCAAGAAAAAAGGAGCTGCGAACATGAACAGGAAAGTCAAGACGGGCATGAAAAAAAGAATTGCCTTGGTGCTAGTATTTATTTTACTTGCATCAACGGTGAACCAACTGGCCTTTGGTGCAGTTGATGAACACAGTAGAGTCGGATACATAAATGAAAGCAGTGGTGCTTCATCTCCGGCAGCAATAGGCATTATGCCACTGGATGGCGATACCTTTACGGCGACGATAGAAGGATTTGGCAATATGACCGATTTCACGTTGCCGGGTCAAACATTTAGCGCGTATTTGGTCGAATCACGCATCGAAGCACAAGCGCTTACACTTACCATACCCATTAATGATGCCAGCACAAATCGCACCATTACGATTGAGCTGGCCAATGGCTTGGGTTTGTTTAGTGCACCGGGTATGGTGGGTTCTCGTAATTCGCCCCATAGCCAACCTGTAAGGCCGGATGACTGGAGCTTTAATATCAACACGTTGGAAAGCCAATTTGAAGATATTATCATCGGTGCAACTTGGACGCCCAATGATCCCATCGTGCAGTCAATTTCTGGCAACACTTATCAGCCGCTGGGCGGCACATTGGTGTATACCGTAGACCCAAATGCCACCGGCGTCGTCCTTACCCTACCGTTGAATGTGATTTCCGATTGGGCGTTTTTATTAAAAGCGCATGACATCGCATCCAACAGCCGATTCCACCCCAACGCCATTTCTGTGACCCTGGAAGAAGACGGTGATGTATCCTACAGCGCTACTTTGGCGCGGTACTACCTTGAGGGTAGGGTAAGTTATACCATGCAAAGTATATATAACAACGTACAATTGCCCCATGTTCAAGGGGATGAATGGTATACGTATTATAATTTTTGGGCGGTGGGCACTAGCGACACCGGCGGAAGCATCTCAGCAGGCACCAGAATGGGACAATTGCTTCATGAAACGATGGAATTTGTGTTTCATATACCCAAAGCGCTTTCTGCTTGGGATGACTTGGGCGTAAGATTGGCACCCGACGAAACGATATTGACCGAAGACATGTTTGAATATGAAGTAGATGCGATTACCAATGCAACATACAATATTTTAACCTTACGATTTATCCAAGCGGATTTTTCGCTCATGCATAGCGGACGTCGTATCGCAATTTTCGGTATTGTTCCGGACGATACCGAACCCGGCTTGTACACCATAAACAGACCGGGCGTGGGCAGCAATTTTTTCTCAGTTGCAGAAGGTGTTAATCCTACGAGTACACGACATAATTCACAACAACATATTAGGATATTGTTACCCCACGTAAACAGATTAAATATACGAAATGCCCCTGGACTTACGATTTCTGGGCGTTTCCCGGCGGCACCGCTTTCACCACTAGGCGGATTTAGAATGAATAATGAATTTAATGATGTTCTAACCAATCAAGCTGTTTGGATGTCCTTCCCGTCCGAAGATATCGGCGTGCGCGGCTTTGTGTTGCCCGCCGGGCATGAAGGCATACAAAACATTCGAGCGGTTACTTCAGCCGGAAATGTTATCAATCTCCCTGGCCCCATCGCAATTACGCAACCTGCGTCTGCCGATACGTCCTTATTCCCCCTTGTTAATATTGATTTATACGGAATGGGCGAATTGGCATCGGATGAATTTATCATCGAATTTTATTATGAGTTGGCGGGAGAAGTACCCGTAGGTGCAGGATACGCGGCCAATGCTTCCCTTGTTGGCAATCCCATTGCCAGCCTTAATTTTATGTACTTGGGAACTTTCCGCAATCCGAACGGTGTGCCGGATGATACGTTCATAACGAGTCACGCAGTTGCCGGTCAAATTGACCCCAGCAACCCACAAGGCATAGATGAAGATTTGCGCACCCATACAACCATCCATGTGCGCGCAGTCGATACGCAATATTTCTTATTTATTTCAACCCCCGGTTCGGGCAGCACCGCATTGGCAGGTGCATCCCTTGTGACCAACGAACCCGGACGGGATGTGAGGATTACCTTTAATCGTCATAATCACTCCTCTTCCAACCGTGTACAAGCATGGAGCGCACAAGGTTTTTATATATACTTGCGGGCACCGATTGGCCAATTAACCATTGATAGAAACAGCATCCGGGCCACACATGCCGGGCAGACATTCCGCGAGTCCAACAACACCTTAGTAATTGATGAATTAATCGACTCTACCGGCAGCTTGGTATATCGACTTTCCCTGCCTACGGCAACACTCGGTTGGTACAATAATCATGTAACGCAATTCCCAAGTATAGGCGTGTACTTTAACATTGCGGCATTGCCTACGGCACATTCTGCCACCCACCATGTGAATGAAATAATGTTTATTTCTACCATGGATGCGGATATCAATGTGCACTACGCCACCAATTTGGGACGTGTGCTTTGTGCTGATACCTTTTTCTTTGGTGATCACAGAACCATGGCGGGTATGACGGTTGGCACAACGCACTTAAATCATAACCCCATACTCGTTACGGCATCGGCCACCTTATCCACCCACGGCGAAATACGCACCTTGGACACCAATAATATGCCAAGCACCGCATGGCAATCATACAATTGGCAAACCGGAAGCAGTGTAATTAATCTTGCGCCCGAAGAAGCGATTCAACATCGTTTGCTGTTTGTGAACAACTCGGGCGTATCGGTAAATGATTTTGTCTCTTTACTCCCCATACCCAAATCGGGCGGCGTATTAACCGGCATGAATCCGACAAGCAACCTGCAACGCGAAGCCTTTGGTTTTTCATTAAACTTGACCGACCCAGTATCCGTACCCGCCGGTTTTGCGGTTCATTATGCCACGGTGCACACCATGGATGAAGATTATGTAGGTTTTGTGCCTTGGGCATCCATCAGTGATCCTTCCGAAATCCGCATGGTACGCATCACAAGCACATTGCCCATCCCCGATGGCGAAGAAGGCGAATTCTTGTTAAATCTTGCACCATTGTCAGTAGAAGATGTAGCAGCGGCCGAATATAACGGAAACTTCAACCGATATGCCGTACAATCAAACATTAATATGGCCGGGTCTACTATTGACAGACATAACCCCGTTGCCATGCGCATGTGGCAGAACGTAACTTTCCATCACGGTACCCGCTCCGATGCAACCAATATCCCCTCGGGCATATTTGGCGCGGCAATCGGGTCAACCTTTACCATTCCCACGAATGTTCCCGAATCACCGGGGTACACCTTCCAAGGTTGGTCACGCAATAATGTATATGACCCCGGCGATACCTTTACTATGCCGGCAAATAATGTAGTGTTCACCGCCATTTGGGAACGTTATGCGCCGGATGAATTTGATATCACATACACTTTCACCGGTGATGTGCCCCCCAACGTAACCACACCTGCCGCCCGCCCGGACATTGAAGAAGGAACGACAGGATTGTCGGCCACGGCAGTAAACCCCGCATCTGTACCGGGAGAGTTCAATGGTGTTGAAGGTACGTTCACTTTCGGTGGTTGGACAACGCAGGATGTAACCTTAGCCGGCAACGGTACCTTCACCATGCCCGGCAACGATGTAGAATTTACAGGCCATTGGACATTTACACCCACCACGCAATCAGAAACCACACCATCAGAAACCACGCCATCAGAAACCACGCCGTCGGAAACTACGCCATCAGAAACCACGCCGTCGGAAACTACGCCATCCGAGACCACGCCATCAGAAACCACAGCGTCAGAAACAACGTCATCGGAAACAACAGCCGCCGAAACCACAGCATCAGAAACTACGGCATCAAACACGACAGCGGCAACCGCTACAACAACGCCAACAACCGGCACAATAACCGGTACAACGCCACCAGGCACAACGACAACATCAACAACCGGCACAACCCCCAGTACAACCGTGCCAAGCACAACCGTGGCAACCGGCACAACCCCCAATACAACCGTGCCAAGCACAACCGCGGCAACCGGCACCACCCCCGGTCAAGTTCCGCATATACCCACTGTGCCGCCGCCAACTGTTAACCAAAATCATGAATTAATACCCAACGAAAACGGATACATTGAAGTGGATCAAAACGGCACACCCCTGGGACAATGGACATGGGACGATACCACCGCAAGTTGGGTCTTCCATGAAACAAATCCGATAGCGGTAGGCTTCATGCCGCAAACGGGTGTTGATAACAACCGCGCGATTTTCAATATATTAATGTACAGCACGACACTTATCGTAGGTGTTGCGGTGCTTTGGTTTGTTATCCATGCTGTATATAAAAGAAAGCAAGAAAAAGCGAGCCGACATGGCGAAGCAGATGATTTGATGTAAGAATCCGTAATTCGAGTCACGATAATGCAACAAAAACGAGCGTCTGCTTCATTATTAGCAGACGCTCGTTTTTTTAAGGTTAACAATTGTTAACCTTAAAGCATGGCATGTCTGTTTTGGGGTACAATATTTTTGTTTAAAAAAATATTTTCTAAAGACTGTAAGGATTTCTATTAAATGACCCTATATATGTGGGAAGCATACAAATTCACGATATTAAAACAAGAAACGGAGCGATGGGTATGAACAAGCAAGGTAGGATGGGTGTTAAAAGGAGAGTTGCTTTGGTGCTGGCATTTATTTTACTGGCGTCAACAGTGAGCCAGTTTGCATTTGGTGCCGAGGGTGAGCAAAGCGGAGCAACGTACATAAGCGAAAGTGGTGATGTATCATCACCGGCGGCAATAAACGTCACCGGAGGAGATGCCGTTGCTGACCTATCACCCCTTGAAGGCGTTGTCTTCGGTGCGACGCTTGAAGGATTTGGCCAAACGGTGGACTTAACCCAACCCGGCGCTACATTCAGCGGGCCATTGCTGGGTTCATTCAGGGAGCCACAGTTATTAACCGTTACTGCCGAATTTACCGAAGGCAGCACCGACCGACGTATCGAAATCGAGTTAGCCAATGGTATGGGTTTATGGCTTGCGCCGGGCATGGTGTATGCCACCTCGGCACGTAATAATTGGAACTTTGTGTCGAGTAATTTGGTGGGCGGCCACTTAGAAGATGTAATCGACGATGCACGTTTTGTACAAGCCCCTTTGTTTGAACAACGGCGCGACATAGAAGGCGTTGATACGTTAATTAATTCCCATCAACCCCGCGCAGGCACGCTTATTTATTATATTAATGAAGATGTTACGTCAGTAACCATTCATTTATATGTAATGACGGATACCGCATTCATATTAAAATCGTCATGTGCAACATCCAATTCTCGATTCCACGAAGATGCAATCATTTTCCGCGCAATAGAAAATAATGCTGTGATTGATAGTGCAGTTTTGGAAAAATATATTTTAACGGGAGATTTGAGCTTTAGAGTAGCCAGAACAAATGTAGCCCCTAGGTTAATTACCCGTGGCCCCGGCGAATCATGGGTAAGCGAATTTAATGTAGAAGCTGAGGCCTTTGGCGTAACAAGTGGCGGAATTGCCAATGTATTAATAGATGAAGTAACTATTGTGTTCCCTGTACCAAAAATGCTAACCGGTGCCGCAGATTTAGGTGTGCGGATTTCTTCGCACGGTTTAACTAACAACCAATTGACCGAACACATGTTTAATTACACCATAAACAGCACCGACGATCCATATAATCATTTGGTAACCGTTGTTTTTACACAAGCCAGATTAACAAGCACCAGCATTTTGGAATTGTTTGGCATAATACCGAATGATGCTGTTCCGGGTATTTATATTTCATCACCCTTGGCAGCAACGGGCACAATTACACCCATAAGTGAAGGCACCCACGTTACAACCGGGGTTAGGTCACTGCTGGGTATGCATGAAATCCGGGTGCCTTATCCAAGGATTAACCGCTTGTATGTACGCCCCATGACGGGAGGAAATTTGTTTTCAGGCCGTCCGGGCGTCACACCTATTGCCCCCTTAGGTGGTTTTTTATTCCAAAATGAATTTTTAGAACCATTGTATGACCAATCCGTGCGCATTACCTTCCCCGAAGAAACGCAAGCGCTTATTGGCGTGCGTGCATTTCGTCTGGTAGCTGGTGAAGACGGCATTGCCAACATCCGCGCAGTCACATCCCACGGAAGAATTCTAGAGCGCTCCGGCCCATTTGCACGGCAAGGTACCATGGATCAATTCCCATGGGTATCGATTAACTTTTACGACGTGCCGTACCCTGCGGGGTTGGCATCCGATGAATTTATCGTTGAGTTGTATTATGAGATGGCAGGCGACGTGCCTGTGAGTGCGGGTTGGCGTCCCGTAATCAATCATTGGATAGACCCCTTCGGCTTCACCAATATGTTTTATGCCGGTGTTATACACAATCAAATACCCGGTGGCACCCGGATTTATGCACATGCTACAGTAGGTCAATGGTGCCGTGACACCGAAGATGGCTTCCATCCCACTAACCGCATGACTTCCCACAATGTAATGATTGCATCCGATGTTGCTGCGATAATATTTTATACTATGCACTTTAACATGGTGAATCAAGCCTCGTTGGGCAGAAACTTGGATGCCGGAGGTGCCGCAAGAAACGTTTCATTTAACGTAAATCTTTCTCGTCATCAACATCATATACCGAATGTATCCTCTGCCCAAGGCTTTTATGCTTACTTGCGCTCACCAAACGGGTTGATTAATTTCGACCGCAGTACCATAGAAGTACATTGGAATGGCCAGATTTATCGCGAAGGATGCCTTGTTAATCCCTTAATCGTTGAACCCTTCGTGGATACTACGGGTAGCCGTGTGTATCGATTGCAAATGGATTGGCTGGTATTGGGGCACATGAATGCGGCAATGGCGGGGCTTTTACCCGCAGCTACTGTGCGTGCTAATATATATGCATTGCCTTACGCCCTGCCCGGCACGGTTGCACCACGTGATTTGTTTTTTACCAATATCATTCAAGATGATATTGAAGTGCGAACCGGAGGTTCGGCTGCTGCACAGTCAAGAAGATTAGATGAAAATTTCCATATTCCAAATTGCAACCGTGCCGCAAACGGAATGTTGGTAGGCGCACCGATAGCAAATCAAGAAAGCATACGGATCAACGCAAACGCAACATTATTAACCGGCACGCATGTACGTGTCGTACCGCCAAGCGCTGCTTTGGCATCCGATGCCGGATGGATTTCTTACAATTGGACATCGGGACTGGCAACATTGAATATCGAACCCTACAGCAACGTGCAGTACCGACTCACTTATCACAATAATACATCCCTGTCGGTGGGTAGCTTTGCAACGCTCATGGCCATTCCCAAAGCTGGCGAAGAAATGCCCGGTATGGCAGCAAGCAGTGTTTTGCAACGCGAGCCTTTCGGCTTTAGTCTTAGCTTGATGACGCCGCTGGTTGTGTCGTCTGATTTCGAAGTCCATTACTCGGTTCTTTATACCACCGATGAAAATGATGCCTCCTTTGCGGATTGGGCAAGTATTGCCGACCCTGCCGATATTCGCATGGTGCGTATCCGCAGTGCCGCCGGTTCGAATATCCCTGCCGGGGATTACGGCGAATTTATCCTAGACTTAGCCGTACCCACGATTGCAGAGGCCTTGGAAGCCGGTTATATCGGCGCGATGAATCGTTACGGAACACGTATACACGCATTGGTGCTGGGCACCGGCATCTTGCGCCATACCCCTGTTGCCATGCGCATGTGGCAGACGGTTGCATTCCATTACGGTACCCGCGCAGATGCAACGCTCATCCCCGATATGATGCATGTACCGGCCGAGCGTATTGTGGACATCCCTACTGCCGTGCCACTATCTGACGGATATACGTTTTTGGGTTGGTCACGCAATGATATGTACAACCCCGGCGATTCCTTTGTCATGCCGACAAGCAACGTAACCTTTACAGCCATGTGGCAACGTAACGCACCGGATGAGTTTGACATCACATATACATTCACCGGAGATGTACCCCCGAACGTAACCACCCCCGCCCCACAAACGAACATTCCGGAAGGCGCGACAGGACAGTCGGCCACGCCAATAAACCCCACGTCCGTACCGGGAGAGCTCGGCGGCGTTGAAGGTAATTTCACTTTTAACGGTTGGACTACGGCGGATGTAACCGTGGCCGGCGACGGCACCTTCACCATGCCGGACAGCAACGTGTATTTTACGGGTAGCTGGACATTTATACCCGCTACGCCATCAGAAACCACGCCATCAGAGACCACGCCATCGGAAACCACGCCATCGGAGACCACGCCATCGGAAACCACTCCATCAGAAACCACGCCATCCGAGACCACTGCATCCGAAACCACAACGTCGGAAACCACGCCATCGGAAACCACAACAACCGAAACCACTTCATCGCAAACAACAACCACAACAACCGGTACAGGTACAACGCCCGGCACTATGACGCAACCCACCACATCACAACCCACTACGCCACAGCCCACCACCACATCGCAGTCTACCGAACCTCCATTAATCAAGATACCCAGCGCCATGAATGTTGCCGTAGGCGAATATATCAGCTGGACGTTAATAGGCATTCACAACCGCACGGGCACATATGTACCTGACTTTACCATCGTGGACACACCCGGTTTGGGGCTCAACTTTGTATCGGGTAGCCTTCCGGCGTTTTACAACGGTGCCGGTATCACTTTCGATGTGCGCTACCGCGTGGCGGGAAGCAGCGAATGGCAAACATTTGCTACCGGCGTGCCGGCTTCAGCACCCTTTACCTTCACGCTGCCGCAGCCGGGTAACTTGCACTATACCGATATTCGCTTCGACTTTGGTACGGTACCGGCAGACTTCGCCCGCGGCGATGAAATCGTGTTGACCTTTATCGTGGACGGCAACGCGCCCAACAACGAATTAATTAACCATTTTGTTGTGTTCCACGGCAATTATTCCACGCCGGGTCAGGTTCCTTATGTGCCTGTCGTTAGGCCGCCAGTAACCACCACGCCCACATATACTGCATCCACATCTGCGGTGGTGACACACACCGCACCGCCTACGGTCAACGACAACCACGCATTGGTGCCCCATGGCAACGGATATTTCGAAGTCGATGGTGAAGGGCTACCTCTAGGACAGTGGACATGGGACGAAGCCGAAATTAGCTGGATTTTTGATGAAGTTGATCCGATAGCGGTAGGATTCATGCCGCAAACCGGCGTCGATGGCAACCGTACCATTTTTAATATAATCAAATACAGCGCGCTATTTATTGGCGGCCTTGCGGTACTTTGGTTCGTGGTCCATTTCAGGCATAAAAGAGCGCAAGAAAAATAACAACAATTAAACGAAAAACCCAGTTTGTCACGCACCGTGACAGACTGGTTTTTTTTGTGTTATTCTCCGCGCGATGCATCGTGGGTGGAGGGAACCTTGAGTATTTATAAGCGTTAATAACAATGCAGCCGTTGAAAGCGCAGGAGGTGCATGTTGATGTGTAAATGGAATCGCAAGATGATCATGGCATTGGGTGTAGCAGTGGCGGTATTGGTTGCGAGTGCGACGGTTTTTATTATATGGCGCGTGGGGTCGAGCGGGGGATACATAGCAAAACAAAGCGTGCCGTCGGATGGCGGTGCGTCAAATATTGCAACCGGAGCGAATGGACTCGACGGCACGGCCGGGTCGGGCGAAGCAAATGAAACGGCCGGGCCGGGCGATGCGGGAATATCGCTGGCTTTCGCGCCCGGTGCGTTGGGGAATATTCGGATTGAACCGGTGGATGGCAGCGCATGGGGCGTGGAGTTGCAATCGGCGTTTATGATTTCGTCCGATGCGGGCGTGTTGACGGAAGCGCATTTACTTGCGTATTTGACGGTTTATAGTGGAGAGGAATTTACTTTGCGCAGCGATGATGGCGGCGCTTTTTTATTGGAGTTGGCGCAGCCGCTGGCGTACAATCGATTGATTCGGTTTGTGTATGCGCCTACGGGATATGCGCCTGCGTCGGTGGTTTTTCAAACAGTGGATACGTTTGGGGTGGTGGGTACAACACCTGCGGATCGTATGTTTGAAGCGCCTGTGGGCACGGGCATAGAAATTGAATTTAACCGCGCATTGGCGGGTAATTTTGCAGATTTCTTTGAAATCAATCCCGCGGTGGAAGGGCAGTTTTTGCAACGGGGCGATACGCATATTTTCGCGCCGTCGCAGCCATTGGAATGGGGCGTGCAATACACCGTAACGGTACGGCAGGGCGTACAAAGCGTGCTGGGCGAAGTGTTGCCGCAAGATTTTGAATTTATATTCCGAACGAGGTGGCTCAATGCGGCCGAAGCGCCATTTTCGTTGATGTGGGATACGGAGCAGGAAACATTTTTGCCTTGGCATGAGGTGTTTATTGCGCTGCGCGGAGTGGAGCGCACGCTTTTGGATAGCGATTTTGTTGTAACGTTGTATGACATGTACACGGCGGAAAATTATTTGGCTTTTGTGCCCGGTGGTGATTTGGGAACGAAGATTGCTACGTTTGAATTGGCCGTGACGGAAATTCCCGTAAGCGAATGGCACAGCTTTTTCTATTTATTTTTGGGCGAAACGCTGCCCGAAGGATTTTATGTGGTGGTGGTGGAATCGACTTGTGGGAATACGGAGCACAGGGAATATAAGCGCATTCAGGTGAGTGCGTTGTCGGTGTATACGTTGTTTTTGCAAGGGGAGGCCTTGGTGTGGGTGCATGATGCCTCCACGGGGTTGCCCGCCGCGGGGGCACAGGTTTCCATCGGAGGGGAACGTACCGTTGCCGATGATGAAGGCATCGCCATTATTGCTACGGTGCAGGACAATAACGCGCCCATTCACATTGTATATGGCAGTCATATGCCTTTTGTGTACACGCACCGCACGTATGCTCCGCGGCCATTGATGCCGGCAGATCGTTTCTTGGTTTATATGTATACCGACCGCCCCATGTATCGGCCACAGGACATGATTGACGTGTTTGGCATTATCTTGCCGCGGTACGGTCATGCGCACTGCGCAGACGATGTCTTTACCCTGCACATCGGCGATATGATTGAACAGGTGATAACGCTGGACGCGATGCATTATTTTGCGGTGCGCGTTCCGGTGACAGGGCTGTTTGGGTGGCCGCACGCGGAGGTGCGCGTCAACGGCGAGCCGTTGATGTCAGCGTGGTTTCAAGTTTTTGATTATGTAAATCATCGATTTGTGTTTGACGGCAGCTTGAATGGCATGGTCTTTGAAGAGGGGGATACGGTACACGCGGATATTGAACTTGCTAACTTCGCGGGGATGCCGATGGAGGGCATTGTTTTGCAAGTGGGTAATATACAACGGACGACCGATGCACACGGGCACGCAGAATTTGAACGAGTGCTACGAATGTGGGAGGTAACTAATTGGGTGCCGGAATGGAACACATTTATGATCCATACGAGTGGGGAGCAAGCATGGCAAGGTTTTGAAATGCCTTTCATTACAATGTCGCGCGATATCATGATGGAGTCAACATGGCGAGGCAACCGATTGGAATTGCGCACTTATGAAATCCTGCCCGATGCCCTGCGCGCGTACACAGGGGTACTGCGGCAATGGGATGAGATTAGTGCAGATATCTTTCGCGGTGCGCCCGTGGCGGTGGATTACACCATTGAAATCACGCGGTGGGTAACTACCCGCACATTACGCAGCGAGCACTACGACCATATTAACCGCCGAATGGTGCGCACTTACAATCACAATACCGTCGGCGAGTCGTACCGCACGCTTACAGGAACGACTACCAACGGCCGCGCCACCATCAATAATTTTCCCGTTTCCGATGACCCGCTGATTCGATTTTCTGCCGTGGTGCGGTACAACGACCGCCAAGGACGCACAACGCAAGTGCATGTAGGGAATCAGCACCCGCATTACCATACCCCGATAAACAGCACCATACGGCGGTTTCATTTTGATGCGCCGCATTGGCGCTTGCGCGTAGATGAAACCATGCGCGTATCGCTTACCGAAGGCAATCGCTGGTTTGGTTGGAATGGCTGGGTGGGCGAAGTCACCCCCGTAACCGGCGGGCGGGCGTTGGCCGTGTTAGTGCGCGACGGTATTCTTTCCACTTCGGTAGGGACAGCAAGCGGCGTGGATGTGACGTTTACAGAAGCGGGTATTAGCCATGCGTTTTTGTTGGGCGCGTATTTTGACGGACAACGAATTTTCCCGATTTCGCAGTTAACGATTCAATACGATTATATGGAACGTGCCTTGGACATCGAATTAACAGCTTGCAAAGCAATTTACCGCCCCGGTGATGAAGTGACGTTAACCATCCGTAGCGCACCCGATGCCGCTGTGGTGATTAGCGTAGTGGATGAATCTGCATTTCAAGGACACCTGTATGAAGTTGAGATTTTGCAACGGTTGTTTGGCAGTAATTGGTGGTGGGTGTCATTTTCACAATTTACCTCGTTTAGGCAACACGAATTTGGCGAATGGCTTATGGATGAAGGCTGGGGTGGCGGCGGTGACGACCCGGGATACCATATGCGCTTCCGCGACACGTTTATCGACAACCCCGTGTTTGAAAGCGTGCGCACGGACGCCTACGGCTACGCGACATTGACCTTTACCCTGCCCGATCAAGTAACAGCGTGGCGCGTGACGGCGTTAGGGATGCATGATGACGACGGCGTGTATAGGGTAGGGAGCCATCGGCTGGATGTGATTTCGTTTTTGGATTTTTATGTAGATTTATTGCTGACGACGGAATACATTGTCGGAGATGAAATCGCCGCGGTGGCGCGGGTGCACGGCGCGGTGGGCGAAGACGCAACGTTTGTGTTTTCCGTTTTGTACGCGGGGGAAGAAATTTTTACGGACACGGTAACGGGGCAACGGCGTGCGGAATTTAACGCGGGTATATTGCCAACAGGGGAATATGTCATGCGCGTGACCGCCACGGCGGGTGATTTCTACGACGCGGTGGAACTGCCCTTCACGGTGGCGTACCACGTGATGATTATAGAAAACCGCGTGCAGGGCGTGTTATCGCCCGATGCGCCTTTCGTCCGCACTACAGAAGGGATGCGGGATTTGCCCGTGCGCGTGACGCTGCACAACGCCCGCACGGCAGAGTTGATGGCGATATTGCCGGCGCCGTGGGGGATATCTTACCGCACGGATTATTTGGCTGCCGCTGCATTCTGGCAATATTTCCGAACCGGGGAAGCAGATTTTGCCGCCGTGCGAAATGCGGTGCATTTTCGGTCGGGTGGGATTCCGCAGTTGCTTCACGCGAGTTGTGACTTTTTCTACACGGCGCGTTTTGTGGCATCGTTGCCTGACATGGTAAACCACAACCAAATTTTGATGTACATGCGCGAACGCACGGATTTTTCCGTGCCGATGGCGCGGGCAGCGCGGTTGCTGGCGTTGGCGGCACTTGGCGAGCCGGTGCTGTTGGAAATATATGAAGAAATTGCGGAATTAACGGAGGATCATTATTTTGCATGGTTGTACTTGGTGGCGGCGTTGGTGGCCATCGGCGACCACGGCGGCGCAATGATGTTGTATACGCAAAACGCCCAAACCCTGCCCCCCGGCGCAAGCCGCTCCAATACCGAAACTTCGGCAGTGCTGCGTTTCTTCATCCATACCGTATTGGACCCAACTGCGGCGCTGGTGTACTTGAACCGCGCTGAAGCAAACCGCTACATGTCCGATGTACCCGAGCGCATCCACTTTGTGCGGCAGGCGCACCTAGCGGGTGACATTGTATCCTACGTGCAATACACCCTGCATGGCACCACGCGTACCGTGCAACTAGCGGGCTTCGCCCGTTATTCCTTGCAAATTTCCCAAGCGCAATTTGGTGTGCTTGACCTAACCGCGTTGCAAGGCGAAACCGCGTACCAACTTACCTTCTACAGCTACGGGCATGCCCATTGGGATGCCGCACAGGCGCAAATCAACGTAACGCGTACCGTCACCCGCGTGGGCGAACGGTATCGGATTGCCTTCACCATAACCCTACCCCCCGGCTTACAGGGCGCTTTTACCGTGCATGACCGTATACCCAGCAACATGCGGTTTGCACTTGTGCAAACAGAGCGTAGGCAAGTGCGCCGGTTCTCGGTCAATCATGTGCAACGGCAGCTGGTAGATTTGCATTTTTATGTAGGTATACGCGATACAAATGTCGTGCGGGTATATTATTACGCAACAAGACTGTTTGGCGGGGAAATGGCAGCCGGAACGTCATACGTCGTAGGCCGCAATGCGCGAAATTTTATTTGGGGGATGACGGAATAAAAAAAGTGTATTCATGTTTATGAAATGTGGTATAATGGAATGGTTGTGAATTTTGCTGTTTGAAGAGTACGAATTTTTCCTTCGGAAAAATTGCCCGCAAAAAAACGCGGTTGAAGCGTCCGCGAATTTTTGCTAGTTGTTGGTGGATGTGGCGCAGCCGGTTAGCGCGCAAGATTGTGGCTCTTGAGGTCGCGGGTTCGAATCCCGTTATCCACCTTTTCGTGAATCGTTAGCTCAGTCGGTAGAGCATTAGACTTTTAATCTAAGGGTCCAGGGTTCGAGCCCCTGACGATTCAATAAAACCCGCATCATCAATTTTTTATTGAAGATGCGGGTTTTTTGATAGAGGAGTGGTTGCATGAGAAGAGTACGATTACATATTTTATTGGGGATGCTGTGTTGCGCTTTGTTTTTGTCTGCTTGTGGGCGGCGTCGGAGCGAGGATTCGATTTATTTGGATGACTTGGATCATATGCTGTACGTGATGCAGAACAATTTTGCCTTGTTTGATGTGGCCTATTGGGCGCGCGGGGTGGATATTTATGCCATTGTTGACACCGTGCGAGACGCTGTTATTACCGATCCGGGCATGACGACTAACGAATTTTTTGATGTTTTGTATCGTGAATTTGAACCGTTATGGGGTATTGGGCATTTTCATATTGTGGATTCGCATCATTATGATTACTTAGTTTTTGGGGGCGGGCGATTTTCTAGGCAGCATTGGTATTCGCAGGAGGCGCATTTGCGGTTGCGTGCGCCGCATGTGCTGGCGTTTTATGCGCAGCTGCATGACCATGTCTTTGATGTGGATGCTTGGTTGGATGATTTATTTGAGCCGCTGGCGGGATTGACAGAGCAAGAGATCCAAGTTTTTTATGCGGAGTTTCTTGAACGGTTTATCATGCGTGGATACGATGAATTGGCCGAAGATTTATTGCATTCATTGATAAACCTTGATGCCGAAGAATTTCAACGGCTATTGTCCTATACTGACGAAGCATTGGCAAACAACGTAACCACGCGTATCTTGGAAGAAGAGCGCGTTGCTTATTTGTCGATTGACAGTTTTATGGAGTATCCCATCCCGTTTCATGAAGAGCGGCAGATTCACCAATTTTATAACGAGATTAGAGACTTTGACCACTTGATTGTTGATTTGCGGTTTAATCAAGGCGGGATCGAGAATTGGTTTTTCCGGGCGGTATTGGAGCCGAATATTGACCGGGAAATCGTCATGGAGCAGTTTGTATTTTTCGCATATGGGGAATATGCGGCGCATTATACGGGTATCCGCAGGGGTTTTACCGGTGGCAGGCGCTTGGTTGACCGTGCGCATTTGACGGAGAATCACCGCCCCATTGCAGACGTGCTGGCGTCGTATGATTTGCCGGAGTTGAATTTGGCTGACATGGCGCGGATGGATTATGGCTTCCGCAATCTGACCACGGTACGACCGCGGGCGCATTACCCGGATTTTGGTACAGAGCGGACATTTGGCGGGCAAATTTGGTTGCTGACTAGCCCGCAGACGGGGTCAGCCGCACAGATTTCTGCTTGGGCCGCGCGTGACACGGGTTTTGCCACGCTGGTGGGTGATATCAGCGGCGGCAACTTTGGCGGCGAGCGGACGATTGTGACGTTACCCAACAGCGGTATCGCTTTCATCATGGATTTGAACTATGTAACCGACCGCAACGGCCGTCCGTTGGAAGCGGGAACCATCCCGGATGTGTTCAGCCATGACGGGTTGACGGCGTTGGAGACGGTGTTGGCGCTTATCGCTGAATAAAACAGAATCGGGCGGGTCGCCATTGCCGTCTATAATCACCGCTTGTAAAAATCCCAGTTGGTTAGTGGCACTCACCGACGGGGATTTTTTACTTACCCTTTGCAAGCAAGCGGCCGCATTGTGCTGGTCAATTTTCAATGGATTCAGCTATAATCAAGCCACATTGTTAGTAGCTGTGTTCATAGAAACGAATCAGCGAAAGGAAATGAGCGCATGAAAAATAGAGGGTTTACAGCGGTTATTTTGTTTGTTCTGGCGGTGGCGATTGGGTTGGGGGTTTGGCAGATTGTAGGGAATCCATTTGCGGGCGATGCGGACGGAACGGTGGACAATGGTACGACGCAACCGCCGACTACGCAGCCGTCCGCTGTTGACCCCGGCGATGTGTCGGGTGAAGCGCCGGGCGGCACGCACGGCGAGCCATCCGGCAATGAAAATGACGGCAATTATAATGCACCACCCTACGAAATCGCCAACGGTGAATACGCGCAACCCCCACACTTATGGCCACCCATTCCAACGCCTACGCTGCTGCAACAACTGGAGCTAATGGTCGATGGCGCGCAAAGGCGCCTAGACAATGCGGCAACACCCGGCGCAACCGTGCGCACGGGGCGTTTTTATGCGCATGAGCAATTCGAACTGGCTACATATATCGAATGGGTACATGGCGTTTTGGAAAACCCCGACAATTTAATGGATTACCAAATAATTAGGGTTATGGATGATTTGCAAGAAGCCATCGATGGTTTCCACCAATCCGTCATCGATCCGTACAACCGTTACCGCCCGTTTTTGTCCACGATTGCGTATGGCGAGGACAACCCGCTTGCGGAGGAATTGCGGGCGGCGTGGATTGCTACGGTGTTAAATATCGATTGGCCGTCCGTACCCGCGCGGGGTACGACACCGGCGCATGTGGACATGCAACGGGTGGAGTTGCGTCTGCGATTTGATGAATTGTATGCGCTGGGTTTTAATTCGGTCATCTTTCAAATAAGCCCGACGGGGGATGCGTTTTTCCGGTCGGAGGTATCGCCGTGGTCGGCTTGGCTCACGGGCGAGACGAACTTTGTCGGCAATTTATATGATTCTGCGGGCAATATATTCAGCCCGTTGGGGTACGCGATTGAACTGGCGCGAGCGCGGAACATGGAAATACGCGCGTGGTTTAACCCGTATCGCATCACGCATACATTGGTGCAGTACACGCAGAGCGAGGGGATTATTTTGTCGTCTACGGGGCAGCGCGTGACGGCGTTGTCGCAGATCCGCGATGAATGGGCGCAGATTCCCGGTACAGCGTTTTATCTGTTTGGCGATTATGTACGATTGGGCGAAGACCGGTACGTCGTAGACCCCGGTGCGCCCGGCGTGCGCGACTGGATTGTGGGGCGCGTGATGGAAGTGGTGCGCAATTATGACATCGACGGGGTACATTTTGACGATTATTTCTACCCGTCAGACTTTGTGGATACGGTGACATTTAACCGCCACAACCAAATCCACCCCGACACGCCACTGGGGCGCAACAACTGGCGGCGCGAGCAAACCGAATGGATGATACGCGATGTAGGCGCGGCCATCCGCGCATACGCCCCTTGGGTCAAGTTCGGCGTGAGCCCGGGCGGCGTGTGGAAGTCGGCGGCCGAGGGCAACACCGGCTTCGACGGCGGCGGATGGAACGCGGGCACGGGGTCGGCTTCTACGACGGGTTGGTCTAATTACCATTCGTCGTGGGCGGACACACGCCGCTGGGTCATCGAGAATTTCATCGACTACCTAACCCCGCAAATTTATTGGGATTGGCACTTGGGCGCGGCACCCTACGGCGTCATTGCAGAATGGTGGGGGCGTTTATTCCACGACTTCGGCCCGCAGGGAACGCTGCGTAATTCCATCGGCGCATACACGACAGCGCAACTCTTCATCGGCATCGGCCTGTACCGCATGGAGGGCAACCCGCCCGCCAAATGGAACAACACCCACGAAATGGAAGGGCAGCGCACCCTGTTGCGCCAATTGGCCTATGTCACCGGCAACCCCAACATCAGCGGCTCGATGATGTTCACCCAAAACCAAATGCGCGCCGGGCGAGAAAACCAAATGCACGAAACCATGCTAACGTTGCGCAACACCCTGTGGCGATACCCCGCGCTCGTACCGCCCATGCCGCACTTGGGTGGCACTGCCCCCACCGCGCCCACCAACGTGCGCCTAGAAAACGGCATCCTCCACTGGGATGACGCAGAAACCGGCACCAGCCAAATGGTACGCACGCGCTACTTTGTCATCTACCGCGTGACAGATGACCCGGAAGGTGCATGGCTGGACACCACCAACCCCGCCAACATCGTAGCCATCATCCCTTCGTGGGATGGGCAAACATCACACACCTTCCCCATCCCCACAGGTGCAGGGGAGTTATTCGCCGTGAGCGCAGTCAATCGGCTGCATGATGTAAGCCGCCCGACGCTGCAAAGGGATTAACCGCGCTGGGAATCAAAAACAATTAACTGCATAAAACGAAAACACGAGGTGTGTGGTGAAAAAAATAATGCTTGCGATCTTGATAATATTTTGCGCAATGCAGTTGGCAGCGTGTGGCCATCATTCAACTGCGCACCGTTCAACCGCATACTACGAAAAGGGCAATTTTCGCATGGCGCATGATATGCAACAGCCCCCGCCAAACAAATACGCCACAACCGCGCCCGAACTTCCGTGCGAAGTAAGTGCCTGCGAAACCCCCACCGATGAAGCCCCTGCCGGCGAAGCCAACACCTACGACCTATGCCCCGTTTGCGGAGTTTACTACCTGCACAAACTTCAGCGGCAACCAACGCCGCCTGTGGGTATCCGGGATGTGGTTGAACCCTTCGGAGTGGGTGCGCATTGGCTGTACCAATTTGACACCATCCACACTTTCACTTATCTGCAATTTGAAACCGAGCATCCCCATCAAATCGCCCTTTGGGCGGACGCGCCTTTGTTTGATTTTTCGTTTGTGTCGTTGGATGTTGCGGGGCATGATTGGGTTGATGGGTCGCTTATCATCAACACGCGCGAGGTTTTGTTTACCGTTCCTGCGTTGCAACCGGGCGATGCGGTTGTTTTGCATTTGGCTTTTGCGCATTATTTGTTGCCGCATGGGGCGATTGTTTTTACGGATGAATGGGGGGTACAGTGGCGCATGTTTTTGCACGAAAGCATGCGCGGCGGATGCTTCCCCGTTTTTAATTTAAGCGAAAAACATGTGTACAATTCGCGGTTGTTTTTGGAATTGAATACCACTACGATACGCCCAAACCCCGAAATTGAATTGGCCGTAACACTGGTTTGGCACCCTTATGACGCACGAAATATTTTGTTGCAAGGGTTTGAAAATTACTCGGAGTTTTATAACCCATTTGCGCCGGATGATTGGGGTTGGTGGGGGGCTTTGGCAACCAATGCCGATTTGCGGGATTTTCGTTTGTTTACATTGCTGCTTGCTTGCGCCCCGTGGAGCGCGGATGGTGAGGGTTGGAATCCTTACAACCGGCTTGATTATTTTTATTATCCGGGTCAAATCGTGGGGTCGCTGGCGATATTGCCCGCCGGTGAAGCTGTAATTATGCCGTGGGTATTGTTTGGCACATATCATCCATTTGGAATAAGTTTTTTGGATGAAATGGGAAATCAACGGAATTTTGCGCTTATGTCAAACTTCGGTGAAGGTTATCTGCCGATGTTTATAGATGAATTTGTTTATACGTTGTGCTGCGCGATTTGCGAGCGCGGTTGATGCCTCATGCACCACACGCCGTAAAAAGTTGCGCATGAACGCGCACGGTGGTTTATCCTTGAAACCGAAGGAGGGACACAAATGGATTGGCTAACCCGAATGAACGCAGCAATGACATACATTGAGGCGAACCTAGACGGCGAAATCGACCATGACGAGTTGGCACGTATAGCGTGTTGCTCGGCGCACAATTTTTTTCGGATATTTTCGATTATCACGGAAGTGTCGTTGGCGGAGTATGTACGTAGGCGGCGGTTGACTTTGGCGGCTTTGGCATTGCAAAACAGCGATGTTAAGGTGGTGGAGGTGGCCGTGCGGTATGGGTATGACTCGCCGGTGTCGTTCGCGCGGGCGTTTCAAGCATTGCATGGCGTCACCCCGTCGGAAGCGCGCACCGATGGCGTGATGCTCAAGGCCTATCCCAAAATGTCCTTTCAATTATCCATCAAGGGAGAGAAGGAAATGGATTATCGGATCGAGAGCAAGGAAGCGTTTCAGGTGTTTGGCATTGAAGATGTGTTTGACGTGCGGGTGGGGTTAGTAAACGCGGAGAGCGATGAAAGCCTACGCAAGCCCGCCGACTTGTGGGATGAATGTCGCGCCAATGGCGCGTATGAAAAATTGTATGACGATGCAGGCGATTTGCCCGCGTTCATCGGCAAGGATTTGTGCAATGTGCACGCCGTTTGCGATTATCGCGAAAGTGGGAAGGGGACGTTCCCGTATATGTTGTGCGCCATCCGCAACGCCAACAGCAAAACGGACGGGTATGTAGTGGCCAATATCCCTGCGCATACGTGGGCCATCTTTCCATCGATAAAGTGCTCGTGGAACGAGTTTGGTGACGTCATTGGCGCGCTGTACAAGCGTATCTATACAGAATGGATGCCCGCATCCAACTACGAACAAGTCGGCTCGCTGGACATGGAGATATATGGCGGCGATGAAGACACGGGTTATGTGGAAATTTGGGTGGCGGTGAAGAAGAAAGTGAATTGACCGATATTTGCCCGCCGTGTTACTATCGCGGCGTGATAATTCGGAAGTAAAGAGGTGTTGCCGTTCGGCACATTGGATATTGGATAGTATCGGCAATATAAATGTGTGCGGAAATGATTGATAAAATCCTAATTGAACATGAAAGAACACAGTCGACCATTCGGCTGCCCTTCGTGTGCATTTATGTTTTATCTTAATCATTCCGCAGTTTATTAACTTGGCTTGTGAAAGCTGTGGGATGATACCCGCGGCTTTTTATTTTGTCCGAATGATCACAAATAAAATCTTGGAGGAACATCTATGTTTGAACAATTAAAAACGATGCTGACAAAGCCCGCATTGTATGAAAAAGGTACGACGGAATTATGGACAGACCCGCATATCTCCAAGGGTATGTTGGAAGCGCACCTGCACCCCGATTGGGATGCCGCAACACGCAACCACGCCACGGTGCAAGAAAATGTAAAATGGATTAGCAAAGTGGCACCGGCGGAAACATACCGTAATTTGTTGGACTTAGGTTGTGGCCCCGGTATTTACGCAGAGGCGTTTCACAAGGCAGGATATTGTGTGACCGGGATGGATATTTCGGAACGTTCTATCCGGTATGCGCGTGCATCGGCACAAGAAAAAAACTTGCTCATAACGTACCGGCACCAAAATTTTATTACAATGGATTTTGAAGCGCAGTTTGACCTTGTCACTTTGATTTATTTTGATTTTTGTGTGAATTCCACGGAAGATAGGGCCACAATAATGAAAAATATTTATGCAGCGTTAAAACCCGGCGGGTTGCTTATCATTGAATTGACCATGCCGCAGCATTACGCCAATCGGCAAGAAGAAAGAAAATGGGAATTTGCAAAAAGTGGTTTCTTCAGCGATGAACCGCATTTGCATTTGGAATCTTTTTTACGATATGACGAGGACAGCACCATATTGAAACAATCCATCCTCATTACGGAACAGAATGTGCGGAGCATAAACATTTGGCATCATGCGTTCACCAAAGATGAATTTACACATGATTTAAACGCAGCCGGGCTTAGCGTGAAGGTGGTTTGCGGAAATATGACGGGTGCAGATTATAACGACAACGGGGAAGAAATGTGCTTTATTGCGGAGAAGCGCGTCTTGGCCATACCGGGTTGTGAACACTTTACAAAAATAGAACCGATACACAAAGGCTGGGATCATGAAAATGCAGCAAATGACAAAAAATATTACATTGAAACCAATGACAATCAAAGGTTACTGCTGCGTATAGCCGATGTATCGGAATATGAAAACAAGAAAGCCCAATCGGATATGTTGGCGCAAATACGTGGGCTTAACATCCCCATGGCGCGTCCGGTAAAGCTTGGTTTATGTAACGACGGCAAAAGTGTATACCAACTCCTGACATGGGTAGAAGGGGACGATATCGAATCCCAATTGCCCACCTTATCGGAAGTCGATCAATATAAATTTGGTTTAAAAGCGGGTGCAGTTTTAACGGAAATCCACACGATTCGCGCACCAAAGGGGGCGCACGATTGGGTGGCTTCGTTTAATACGATGTTACAAGAAGAAATGGAAACCTACCGTGCAAATGCAAAATTGCATTGTGCAGCGGGCGAAGTCATCATGGCGTATTTTGCCGACAGCAATAATACGCTTGGAACGCGGCCGCAAACCTTTTTGCATGGCGATTACAACCCAGGCAATTTAATTATCATGCCGGACAATGAAATCGGTGTCATTGATTTTAGTTGCGAATATGGCGACCCTTGTTGGGATATATTCAAGGTTTCGTGGCGGCCTGCGCGGTATCCGCATTTTTATTCCGGGCAAATCCGTGGGTTGACAGGGGAGCCTACCTTGGCATTTTGGTTGGTTTATACGCATTATTTTGCGTATGGCGCGTTGCTTGCATTGCGGGCACCGCGTTGGGCAGGGATTAATAACTTGGAAGAAGGAAGAGAAATAGCACAAGATATATTAACGTGGTCGGATAATTTAAGAAATCCAATACCTGCGTGGTATGTGAATGGTCGATGAAAATAAGATTTGAATAGAAGGTTTTATGTAAAGTGTACCGTTGGTTGGTACACTTTTTTATTGGCTTACGGGAAGTGGATGACATCCCCGCCCAATCGGGTCAAGGTTTCTTCGATTTTGTCGTAGCCGCGTGCTACGTAGCCGGGGTCGTGGATGGTGGTGGTACCTGTCGCGGCCAGCGCGGCCAGGATGAGTGCGGCACCCCCGCGCAAATCGCGGGCGGTTACGTCGGTGGCGGCTAAGTGCGGGCGGCCTTTGATGACGAAAGTGCGTTCATCGGTGGTGAGGCGGATATTGGCACCCATGCGCAGGAGTTCTGCGGCGTGAGCGGCGCGTGATTCGAAGATGCGTTCTTCGATGATGGAGGTGCCCTTGGCGGTGGCGAGTGCGGCGACGAAGGGGGCTTGCATGTCGGTAGGGAACCCGGGGTGCGCCTCGGTGGTGAGGTGCAGGGAGCGTAGTAGGCGAGGGGCGCGCAGGCGCAGGGTGGCGGGTTTCTCGTTGATTTGGCAGCCCATGGCCAGTAGGGGGGCGGTGATGGGTTTGACATCGGCGGGGTTGACATCGGTTAGGGTGATGTCGCCGCCGGTCATGGCTGCCGCCAGCAGGTAGGTGCCGGTGACGATACGGTCGGGCATGATGCGGTAAGTGGTGCCGCGCAGGGTTTTGACGCCGTTGATGGTGATGGTTGATGTGCCTGCACCTCGTATATTTGCACCGCATGCGTTGAGGAAGTGGGCGAGGTCAACGATTTCCGGCTCGCGAGCGGCGTTGACGATGGTGGTTTTACCTTGGGCGGTGACGGCGGCCAACAGGAGGTTTTCGGTTGCGCCTACGCTGATTTCGCGCAGGTACAAGGTGGTGCCGTGCAGGCCTTCAGGGGCGGATGCGTGCATTTGCGTACCGTCGTCCTCGATGGTTGCTCCCATTTTTTGCAAGCCATCCAAGTGTAAGTCGATGGGGCGCGGGCCGATTTGGCATCCACCGGGGCTGGCGATGGAGACTTGGCCCGTGGCACCCAGCATGGCACCCATGAACAGGATAGAGGAACGCATTTTGGTCACAAGTTCGGCGGGTAGACCGGTTTGTGTTAATCCGTCGTGCGTGACGGTGAGTGTATGATTATCGAGTTCGGCGCGGCAACCCAAGTGCCGCAGTATGTCAATGGATAAGTGTATGTCCGCAATGTGCGGCACGTTGTGTAGGATGGTTTGACCTTTGGCTAAAACCAGTGCGGCCAGTATGGGCAGTGCGGCGTTCTTGCCGCCGCCGATACTTGTTGTGCCGCATATCCGGTTGCCACCCCGGACGCGGTAATAAGGCATGGTGATCCTCTCCTTCGGTATGGAAAATAAATGTCACCCCTACGGACGCGGGGGCATGTATTCATGTTATGTAATATCAGCGGCGTTGTGCATTGGCGAGGATTTGTTATAATAATTCCATCCCATACGAAGGAGTTGTTTGACATGCGTTTTATTTTTACGGGAAAGAACATGAACGTCGAAGAAGGAGTAAAAGAACGTGTGAGCACGAAGCTGGGGCGGTTGGGAAAACTGCTGCCCGATGCGGCGGATGTGAACGTCGTCTTTAGCATGAACCGCCACTTGACCACGATGGAAGTGACCATCCCGCTGCACAAGCGCACCCTGCGTGCCGAAGTGACCGACGCAGACGTAAACAACTGCATGGATGCCGCCGTGGATATCTTGGAGCGGCAAGTCGTCAAATATAAAACCCGCCTGCGCGACCGCCGCCGCCGCAACGTAGCCACCCACGAAGAGGTGCAATTCATCGACGCCACCCCCGACGAGGACGCAACCGCAACAGAAGTCAACTTCATCCGTACCAAAAAATTTGCATTCAAGCCCATGGACGCGCAGGAAGCCGTCATGGAAATGGAATTGCTCAATCATAGTTTTTATGTGTTCCGCAATGCCCACAACGACGAAATCAATGTGGTGTACAAGCGCGACGACGGTGAATACGGCCTGATCGAGCCTAGATAAGCCGCCATGGTTTGCGTATTAGCCACCAACAACCCCGGCAAGGCCCGAGAACTTCGGGCCTTGTTTGCGTGGGAGGGCGGGCAAAGTCAGTTTGTCACGCACAGTAACCAACTGAAATCGCTGGCGGAGTTGGGATTGGCGTTTACACCGGCGGAGGACGGCGGTACGTTTGAAGCGAACGCGACGCAAAAAGCCGTGGAGACGATGGCGTTTTTGCGGGAGCATGCGGCGGGTTTGTTGGGTGAAGCCGCCGCATTATTTGTATTGGCGGACGATTCAGGTCTGGTGATTGACGCGTTGGGTGGCGCGCCGGGGGTGGACTCGGCGTTGTATTTGGGCGTGGATACACCTTTTGCGGTGCGCAATGCGCATATTTTGGAACAGATGCGTGATGTACCTGATGCGCAACGTACTGCGCGTTTTGTTTGCGTGGCGGCGTGTTGCTTGCCTGATGGGTCGGTGGTGATGCGTCGGGGTGAGCTGGAAGGCATGATTGCGCGGGAAGCGGCGGGGGCGGACGGCTTTGGGTATGATCCGATTTTCTACGTGCCGCAGATGGGCAGGACGCTGGCGCAGTTGACCGTGGACGAAAAAAACATCATCAGCCACCGCGGCAAGGCCATGCAGGCGATGAAGGAATGGTTGGAGTTGAAGGCATGAAGGGCGAAACGGACGCGAATTGTGTGCGTGAATCACAAGGGAGCGCTGTGATTCATTTTTTGGTTGTAAGCGATACGCACAACGAGACGGCGCGGCTGGAAGCTCTGCTGGCGCAGTACGCCCTGCAAATGCAAGGCGTGTTGCATCTGGGTGACCACGACTATGATTTATTAAAATTCGCCGATACATACGCGTTGCCGCTGTACACCGTAGCAGGCAATTGCGACGACGAAAGCCTGAGCCCGCGCGAGCGCTTGGTGACGCTGGGCGGTCAACGCATTTTCATGGCGCACGGCGACCGCTTTAATGTGGGTGTCGGCACGAACCGCATCTTGCAACGCGCACGGGAATTAAATGCCGCCGTGTGCTTGTACGGCCACACGCATATTTCCGTTTGCGAAATGACGGACGGCATTTTACTGATGAACCCCGGCAGCCTAACCAGCCCCCGCGATAATAAACCGCCTGCGTATGGGCTGTTGACGTTGGATTCAGCAACCCAAACCTTCAGCGGACGGATTGTACATATATGAACGCCCCCAGCGGAAATGGCGCGAACACCGCGCATTGGCACCTGCGCCAAACCGACGCCGACCTCCCCCTGATGGCGCGCACCTTGGGCATCACAGAAACCACCGCCCGCGTCATGGCCAACCGCGGCATCCGCACCAAAAACACTGCCTTGGCCTTCTTGCATCCCGTCCTCGCCCCTCTGCGCGACATGCACGAAATGAAAGACATTGAGGCCGCTCTCGAGCGCATCGCCCGCGCCCTCGCCACAGACGAAAAAATCGTAATCTACGGCGACTACGACGTGGATGGCATCATGAGCACGGTCATCCTGTACCGCGCATTAACGCGGCTGGGCGGCGACGTGTCTTATTACGTGCCGCACCGCACAGAAGAAGGCTACGGTTTGAACATGGAGGCCGTCGAGTACCTGCATGCCGATGCCGCGCAGCTGCTTATCACCGTGGACAACGGCATTTCTGCTGTGGAAGAAATCGCCCGCGCGGCGGAATTGGGCATCGACACGGTCATCATCGACCACCACGAAGCGGGCGATAATTTGCCCCCCGCCATCGCCATCGTAGACCCCAAGCAACCCGACTGCCCGTATCCCTTCAAAGACCTGTGCGCCGCCGCGTTGGTATATAAATTTTGCGCCGCGCTGTGCGAGAAAATCAACATCCCCTACATAGAAGAGCGCGAAATGTGCACCCTGGCCGCTATCGCCTGCATCTGCGATATTGTGTCCTTGGCGGACGAAAACCGCACCCTCGTGTGCCGCGGGTTGGCCGTGCTGAACACAGACAAACTCATCAACCCCGGCTTGGGTGCGCTCATCACCCAGCGCGGTTACATCGACAAAACCATCGACGCATATACCATCGGCTTTGTGTTGGGCCCCTGTTTAAACGCCACCGGGCGGCTCGAAAGCGCGGAAATATCCATCGATTTATTGCTGGCCGATGACATCGACAGCCGCGTCATGTTGGCCAAAGACCTCATCGACCTAAATGACGCGCGCAAAAACCTAACCAAAGAATGCGTAGACCGTGCCTTGGTTGAATTGGAACAACTACCGGAACTCCCCAAAATCCTCGTCCTTACCGATGCAGAAGCACATGAAAGCGTAGCGGGCATAGTAGCAGGCCGATTGCGCGACCACACCGGCCGCCCCACCATTCTCCTAACCCCTGGTGAAGCGGCATGGAAAGGCTCCGGCCGCTCCATCCCTGCATACAACCTCTTTGAGGCCATGAGCGCCCACCGCCATCTATACCATCGTTTCGGCGGGCACGCCGCTGCCGCCGGCTTGACCCTGCCCGAAGAAAACATCCCCCGCTTGCGTGAAGCCCTGAACCACGACTGCACCCTGACCGAAGCCGACTTCGCCCCCTCCCACGACATTGACGCAGAACTCGACGCCGCCGAAATCACCCTCGAACTATCCCGCGAGTTGGAACGCCTAGCCCCCTTCGGCAAGGGCAACGCCGCGCCCCTGTTCGTCACCCGCAACCTGCGCGTAGAATCCGTCCGCAACCTGCACGAAAAAAACACGCTCATCTTCACGTTCAAATCACGTGACAACAAGCGTGTTAAAGGGATTGCGTTCGGCTTAAACGCCCAATACGACCGCGCCGTGGCCGATGCGGGTGTGGACGGCGCAGGCGGCTTCACTCTGCACGCCGCTTACCGCATCGAGACCAATGTTTATAATGGCAATGTGTCCGTGCAGATGGCCGTGCGGGATTTTGTAGTTTTGTGATTAACCCAGTCGGTAACGCACAGTAACCAACTGAAACCGCGCTATCTGTTCAGTGCCTCTAGAGCCGCCTTCACTTCGGGGGCGGCCATTAATTTGCCGCTAACCTTGCATGTCAGCACCGTTTGTTGGATGTCATCCACGGTGACATCTTTGGCAATGCTGAGCAAGCCGATGACGCGGATGTGGAATTTCTTGCCTTTTTTGATGCGCCGGGTGAATTCCTCTTTGTGTAAATGCAAGATGCCGAAGGCCCACTGGTTGTGCTTGCCGTGCTCGGGTTCGTCTTGCAAATGCGCGGGTTTGAGAAAACGTTGGAAATCATCGGTATAATTCTCCAGCGACTTGCGGGCGGCCGACCGCATAAAATCGGAGCGGTTGTCGAAAATACCTTTTTCGACCAGCAAGTCAATTTGCCCTAGCTCGGTGGGGTTGAGGTTGACAGAGACTTTTTCTGTTTTCATGGTTTTTGTCCTTTCGGGTTTAACTAGCGGGTTCGCGGACTCCGCGCGGAATCCAAATGGATTGTGCGTTAGATGTGTTCGTCTGTCAACCCCTGTCAGCAATACAGCTTCAATCGCCACATGCTTTTTAACCGACCATCAATCCTTGCACGCAAGCCTGTATCAAGTACTGCGCACCCCCGATGCGCCATTTTGCACGGTTTTGTCCGGTATGAAAATGTAGCGCGAAGCATTGATATGACTCCATGGGAATGCTACACTACGGCCAAATTAAACAGCTTACAACCGAAGGAGTTTCCCATGAAATATTTGCTTGCATTACTTAGTATTGGATTTTTGCTGGCGGTTTTGGCAGGTTGTGCGCCTACCGTGGACGAACATCACCCCCATGTGATAGCCCCGGCGACGGCACCGTTGTACGTTCCGCCCCCGCCGCAACCCACTGACCCGCCTCCCATGCTTCAAATGCCCTTTGCGCGGTTTATCCCCATGCAGGAGCGCATTGCACCGGCGGATGTGACCACTTTAACGGCTACAGAATTCGTAGCGGGCATTCGTATGGGTTGGAATTTGGGCAACACGCTGGACGCCAACGCCAGCCATTTCAATGCCAACAGCACCGTACAACAAATGGAAACCGCCTGGGTCAGCCACGTCACCACCCGCGCCAACATTGAAGAAATTGCCGCTGCGGGTTTTAATGTCATCCGCATCCCCGTCACGTGGATGAAAGCCGTGGACGACGAAATGAACATCCGCGCCGACTGGATGGCGCGTGTGCAAGAAATCGTAGATTGGTCGCTAGATGTGGGCATGAAGGTATTGCTCAACACGCACCACGACAACACAATCTTTCCCCTACGCGACGCTTATATGGATGTTAGTACCCACAATCTCGAACGCATCTGGGCGCAAATCGCTTACCATTTCCGCGATTATGACGGGCGGCTCGTGTTCATCGGCCTGAACGAACCCCGCACCTACAACACGCCCGCAGAATGGAGCGGCGGCACCCCCGAAGAACGCGCCAACCTCAACATCCTGAATCAACTATTCGTAGACACTGTGCGCGCCACCGGCGGCCAAAACGCCTACCGCATCCTCATGGTGCCCACCTACGCCGCCTCCACCACATCGGTTGCGATGCGCGATTTCGTCCTGCCCACCGATACCATCGAAGACCGCTTAATTGTGGCCCTGCACATTTATGCTCCCTGGAATTTCGCCCTGCGCACCGGCGACTCGCCCGAAATTGAGACGCAATGGAACCCCGCGCAGGCCAACGCTTTCACCACTCCCCTTCGCGAGGCCTACGACCTCTTCGTATCCCAAAACATCCCCGTTATCATAGCCGAAATGGGTGCCTTAAACCGAGGCTACGAAGAAACCCGTGCCGAATGGGCCTACGATTTCGTCTCCTTTGCCCGGTCATTAAGCATGCCCAGCGTATGGTGGGACAACGGCTCACACGGCGTGACCCAACAACACAGCTGGGGCTGGGATGAGACGTTTGGGTTGTTAAACCGCGCAACGAATACATGGGCGTTTCCCATGATTGTGGATGCGTTGATGCGCGCTGCCGGTTAAAAATGATTAAGGGATTAAAAGATTAAGACCGCGGGGATTTACCCCGCACCCCACAAGGGGCGCTTTCGCCCCTTGACCCCTATGAGCTTCCGCAAGATATTTTGATGATAGTACGAATGTTAAGTGCAAAAAAAGGGATGTCTTATGAAACAGTCCTTTTTTTGTATGAAGTGGATTAGGGTTTAATCCGGCAAGCTAACAAAGAAACCGTATTGGCGGCCAATGATAGTAACCTGAGTGCCGATGCGCTTTCCTCATTCTGCTTGGTAGTTATGTAGTTGTAATGAAAATTGGGGTCCCGGGCCCCCGATGTTTGCCGCTTTGTTTTGCAAAGGTGCATGCGTGGGAAGCATAACTGTGCCGGATCCAAAGCGCGGTGCGCTACCCCCTTTGCATATATGCGGCGGGTGGTGCAGGGTGTTGCTTGTGCAACCTCTAACAAAGGTTAAATCGGGAGCGGTGCGGTCCGTACAAAGCACAAGGCCTTCGCGGAGGTGGCAAAACCCGTCCATGGCGTTGAAACGTTTGTTTCGGTTGCAGGTGCAGTATATCGGGCATCCGTTGCCGAGACCTTCGGCAACTTCTAAGATTTTTGTCATGACTTTATGTATTAAAAACGGGGTTGCCTTGCTTTTGCTCAGCAAGACAACCCCGTTTGATTTAATGGATTATGAATGGCAGATGTGTTATACGCAGCCAATGCATTCTATTGAATGCCCTTTGATAGCGGTTATGATGTCTTGGATGGATTTTGCGCGGTTTTGCAAAATGATGCCACCCGCCGTGTTGTTGCCGTTGTAATTTAAATCCGTACTGTGTGCATCGGTGCCGCTTTGTTTGGGTAGGTTGTGCAGCGTAGCAAAGTCCAGTGCCTTCCGATTGGCTTCCGCCGGTTGTCCGGCGTTGTATACTTCGATGCCGTCAATCAAATGCGGTGCCACGGGGAAGGGATGCTTGACCCAAAAAGCCTCACGATAAGAATGTGCCTGCGCCAAGTAACCGCCATTGGCTCGTACCAGCGCGGAATATGCTTCAATATCCAACAAATGGCAATTAACATTTTTATATAAGAAGTCTTCCGTCAAACCGTAGGTAAGAAATTCGGAACCTTGCAATGCATATTCCCAACCGAAAAACACATCAAAATCGAGTCGGTCGCCTTCATTTTTCGCGTTTTTGTATGAAGAAAGGAGGTAAGTTACTTTATCTGCCCAAGGTAAGTTGGGGTTGCAACCGGTGTTGCCGTTAAAAAAATGCTCCGTAATGATCAATCCGGCATATCCTTGATTTTTATAAGCGCGCACCATTTCTTGCGGGGTGTTGTGTCCGCATGCGCTTACGGGGTGGGTGTGCAGGTGGGTTTCGTATTTGTACATGGGGGTTCCTCTTTTCGCGCTTTTCAAGGGAAATTGCCTGCAGCAACGGTAATTGTTCGCCTTGACGCGCATGGATGCGGTGATTATAGTATCTTGGACGTAGTAAATGCAAATTGCGTGCGATAGAATTCAATTGACCTGCATGTATTGAAAACGAAAGTGGGAAATGAACATGGACGGTTATAAAATCGACAAAATCAATATCTCCGGCTTCCGTAGGTTGCATGCAATTGAATTGGATATGAAACCGTTTAATGTGCTTATCGGGGCCAACGGAGTCGGTAAAACTTCTATATTGGATGCATTCACGTTACTCTCGGCTTCTGCATCCGGTAATTTAGATAATAAATTGTCGCAATTAGGGGGCATCGTTAATCTGCGAACCCGCGGGAAATCCGATAAAATATCCTTTACGGTGGACATGAGCGTCCCTAAACGAGAGCCTTATAAATATGAACTGGAAATAGAACCTGTAGGCACCGGATATTCAATACCTCGTGAACTTTTATCCCAAAACCGAGGTCAATCAACTCCGTTTAAACATATTGATTCGCAAAAAAACAGCATTTTTTATTTTGATCCCGGAACAAATAAAATGGCTCGCCCCACATGGGAGCACAACCCATTTGAAACCTCTTTGGCGCAAACTTCAAAATTATTCAGTGATCCCGAGGCTTTGCGGAAGGTATTGGCTACCGCCCATCAATACCATGCATTGGATATAAGCCAACGCGCACCCGTAAAATTGCCGCAATCAATGAAACCGGCCCATATGCCCGGAGTAGACGGCGAAGATTTAATTCCTTATTTATATAACATGCGTGAGAGTGAATCAAATCGATACGACGCGATTATCGATACGCTTCGCGTTGCGTTTCCGGGCTTTGATACATTGGGGTTTCCCCCTGTTGCAGCCGGTATGTTAACCATGACGTGGAAGGATAATAGATTAAATCAGCAGATTTCCATCCACGAACTTTCAGAGGGCACACTTCGCTTTATATGGTTGGTATCATTGCTGTACAGCCCTCGTCTATCGACCATTACGATGATAGATGAACCGGAAGTCAGCTTGCATCCCGAAATGTTGAATATATTGGTGGATGTCATGCGCGAAGCATCCAAGCGTACCCAATTAATCATCGCTACGCATTCGGACCGGTTGATTCGATTCTTGCAACCGGAAGAAGTCGTCGTCATGGATATAAATGAAGAAGGTTGTGCCACCGCACAATGGGCGAATGAAATGGATTTGGATGCATGGTTGGCGGATTATAGCCTGGACGAAGTGTGGCGCATGGGCAGGATGGGTGGCCGCGCATGAAAATTGCGATTCTAGTGGAGGGAAAGACCGAAATCGCATTCAAGCCTCATTTAATAAAATTTTTACAAGCGCGCTTGCAAGGCATGATGCCAAAATTGGATTTTCATCCGTTTGACGGCCGCATACCTACCAACGACAAATTGAAGCGTGTTGTGGAAAATCACTTGAACGGACAAAATCCGGCCAATCACGTCATTGCATTAACGGACGTATACACGGGTACAAAGGAATTTAAAAACGCAACAGATGCCAAGGATAAAATGCGGCAATGGGTCGGTGCGGAGCCGCGGTTCCACCCACAGGTTGCATTGCATGATTTTGAAGCTTGGTTATTACCGTTTTGGGCGACCATCTTAAAATTGGCACAACATAATAAAAAGGCACCGAGCGGCGAGCCCGAAAGTGTGAACCACCATAAACCGCCAGCTCATCGTATTAAAGAAGTATTCGAAATAGGAAAATGCCGAAGCAGCTATGTGAAGACACGTGACGCCAATCGAATACTTAATGACAATGATTTATCCATCTCAGTCAATCAATGCCCGGAATTGAAAGCGTTTATCAATACCATCATCGGAATTTGCGGTGGCAACATAATCCCGTAACCCAAAGGAGCCTTCCCATGACAAACATACCCAAGCATTACGACCCCTTCCGCGAGGACGAAATCTACAGCCGTTGGATGGAAAGGGGTTATTTTCGTGCGGAGGTAAACCCGGCGAAGAAGCCGTACACCATCATGATGCCGCCGCCCAATATTACGGACAAGCTGCACGTTGGTCACGCATTTAACGCCACGGTGCAGGATATGCTCATACGCACGCGGCGCATGCAGGGGTATGAAGTCATGTGGATGCCTGGCACCGACCATGCGGCTATTTCCACCGAAGTGCAAGTAGTGAAGGCCATCGCCAAGGAGGGCCTAACCAAAAACGACATGGGGCGTGAGAAATTCCTAGCGCGTGTGTGGGAATGGCAGCAGGAATACGGCTCCATGATTGTGTCGCAAATCAAGCGGCTGGGCGCGTCGTGCGATTGGGAGCGCGAGCGATTCACGATGGACGATGGTTTGAGTGCCGCGGTGCTTGAGGCATTCGAACGCTTATATAATGAAGGAAAAATTTATCGCGGCGAAAAATTGGTCAACTGGTGCGTCAAGTGTGCCACGACGATAAGCGACGCAGAAGTGGAACACGAAGACAGCGAAGGTGCGCTGTACCACTTCCAATATCCGCTGGCGGACGGGTCAGGTCACATCGCATTTGCCACCACCCGCCCCGAAACTATGCTGGGCGACACCGCAATAGCCGTCCACCCCGACGACGAACGCTACGCCGCGCTCATCGGCAAAGCGGTACGCCTGCCTTTCTTTGACAACCACGGTGATTTGGCAGCGCGTGCAGAAATCCCCATCATTTCCGACAGCTACGTGGACAAAGAATACGGCACCGGCGTGGTCAAAATCACCCCTGCGCATGACCCCAATGACTTTGAAATCGGCGAACGGCACAACCTTCCGCGCGTCAATATCTTGAACGACGACGGCACCATTAACGCAGCAGGCGGCAAGTACGAAGGCCTCCCGCGCGAAGACGCTCGCGAGCAAATCATCGCCGACATGACCCAACTCGGCCTGTATATCCGAACGGAGAAAATCACCCACGCCAAGGGCACGCACGACCGCTGCCATGTAGTAGTCGAGCCGCTGGTCAAGTTGCAATGGTTCTTGAAAATGGACGAATTGGCCAAGCCCGCACTGGAGGCGTTCACATCGGGCCAGCTCAAATTTAACAAGGAACGTTTCGGCAAAATCTACGCCCATTGGCTGGAAATCATCAAAGATTGGTGTATATCGCGCCAAATTTGGTGGGGGCACCGCATTCCTGCGTATTACTGCCCCGACGGGCACATTACCGTGGCCAAAACCGTACCCGCTGCGTGCAGCACCTGCGGCGCAACCGACCTGCGCCAAGACGAGGACACACTGGATACTTGGTTTTCATCGGCGTTGTGGCCATTCTCCACGTTGGGCTGGCCGGATAAAACGCCGGAATTGGACTTCTTCTACAAAACCGATGTCCTTTCCACCGCGCAGGAAATTATCTTCTTTTGGGTCGTGCGCATGGTGTTTATGGGCATCAAATTTATGGGCGAAATCCCATTCGACCACGTACTCATCCACGGCACCGTGCGCGACGAAAACGGCATCAAGATGTCCAAGTCGCTGGGCAACGGCATCGACCCGCTGGATATCGTCAAGCAATATGGTGCGGATGTGTTGCGCTTGACCTTCCTCAACGGCAACGCGGTGGATTCGGACACGCGTTTCAAACAAGACCGCGTGGAGTTCTCGCGGAATTTCCTTAACAAACTTTGGAATGCGTCGCGGTTTGTGATGATGAATATGGAGCCCGCCGCCGGGGGCGAAGCGGGGGAAGGTTCTCGCGTCGCTGATGCGGAAGATAATGATTACTTGGATTCGGCTGCGGCTTCGTCCTTACCTGTGGAGGACCGGTGGATTTTGTCGCGACTCAATGAGTTGGTGCGGGATGTAACCGAAAAAATCGATGCACACGAGTTGGGTATGGCCGTGGGCAAAGTGGTGGATTTTGTTTGGGATGAGTATTGCGATTGGTATTTAGAGATGGTGAAGCCGCGGTTGCGTGAAGCGGCGGCTAAGCCGTTGGCCATGCGGACGCTCACCCATGTTTTGACTACTTGTTTGAAGTTGTTGCATCCGGTTGTGCCTTTTATTACGGAGGATTTGTTTTTGGCGTTAAATGGGGCGGAGGCGCGGGCTACCGGTACGGTTATGCGCTCGGCTTGGCCTTTGTTTGACGCGGTTTTGCACGATGCGGCGGCGGAGAAGGATGTGGATGCTTTGAAGGAAGCTGTGCGTGGCGTGCGAAATATTCGCGCGGAGCGGCAGGTGCCTGCGGGGCAGAAGATATCTTTGACGGTTTTCCCCAATGACGCAAGTGCGGCGGATTTGTTTGCTTCTTCGCTGGATATTATTCGGATATTGTGCAATGCGGGGGATGTGTTTTTGAGCGTGGGTGTGGACGGGGCTGGTGGCGCGGCGGTGATTGCGCCGCCAGAGATTACGCCTGCGGGTATTTTATCGCTGGTGGTGCCCAACGCTACGATACATTTACCGTTGGATTCGTTGGTGGATACGGAGAAGGAGCGTGCCCGTCTTGCGAAGGAGCAGAAGCGTTTGAGCGGGGAGTTGGCGCGTATCGACGGTAAGCTGGCCAACAAGGGTTACATGGCCAAGGCCCCCGCCGATCTTATCGCCTCCGAGCGGGAAAAACGCGTGCAATTTGCGCAGATGTTGGAAAAAGTAAACGCCGAATTGGAAGGTTTGGGGGCGTAACGCCCGGTTATGTATTATTTACTTGCGCTGCTGACGGGCGTTTTAATCACCGTCATGGTGGCGTTTAATGGCAATGTGACAGTGCGGCACGGATTGTATACCGCCACGGTGGTGATTCACTTGGTGGGGTTACTTTGCGTGTCGCTTCTTTTATTGGTTAAGCGGGAAAAACCCTTCCTGCGCGGCGTGGTGGGTGCGGATGGGCGGCGTATTCCCGTGCATATGTATTTGGGCGGTGCGGTGGGTGTGATTACGGTGTTGCTGACCAATTTTGCGTTTGGCGACATTAGTGTGAGTGCGTTGATGGCGTTGGGGTTGTTCGGGCAGAGTTTGTCTTCGATTGCGGTGGATCAATTTGGTTTGTTTGGCATGGCGCGGCACCCGTTTAACCGCCGTAAAATTATTGGATTGGTATTGATGCTGTGCGGCATTGGCGTGATGGTGACGGATTTTGGCGGCGGCGCGGCTATTTTGGCGGCGGTGGCGGCGTTTGGTTCGGGTGCCAGTATTGTCACCAGCCGAGTGTTGAATGCGCGGTTGGCGGTGTTTATCGGTACGCGGCGCGGTGTGTTCATGACGCACATTACAGGGTTGGCGGTGGCGTTGCCGCTGCTATTGGTGTTGGGGCGCAGCGAAGTAGGTTTTAATCTCGATTATCTTTTTACGCCGATGTTTTTCATTTATTTGGGTGGGATGCTGGGCGTCATTGTTATTACGCTGGATAACGTGACTGCTGTGCGCATTCCCGCTTTTTATTTAGCGTTGATGTTGTTTGTGGGGCAAGTGGGGGCAGGGCTGACGGTGGATTTTGTCATCGACCGTGTATTTAGCATGACCAATTTACTGGGCGGTTGCTTGGTGGCGCTGGGGCTTTTCGCCAATGTGATGGTGGATAAGATTTCTGACAAATAAATGACACAATTTTGTTATAGATTGGCGGTGATAAGGTCAATAATAATTATAAAAAGGAGTTGCGAAATGAAAAAGATGATGAAAAGAGCGTTGGCTGTGGTGTTGGCGTTTTTTATTGCGCTGCCGGGTATTGTGCCCGCGCGTGCGCAGGAGGCCAATGAATCGCTGCCGCTACGCTTCGTTTTCGAATCGAACGATGCGCAAGTGGATTGGGTGAATCGGCAAATTGTCATCACTTTGGCGGATGGCGATGCGTTTGTGGTTACGCCCGGTGCGTCGTATGCGCTACGCAATGGCGATGTTTTCCCGCTGGATGTGCCGGTGTATGTGATTGACGGCGTTTCGTTTATCGCAACAAGTGATGCGTTGCGTATGCTGGTGGGTGAGGGCGAATTTTCTGTTACGGTTGCCAATGCCATTGCTTTGACAGAGCAATTGATGCAATCGGTGGGTGCCATGGGCGTCACTGTAGCGTTTGTTGATGCGGAAACGGGCTTCACTTTCACGCAGGGTTTTGGTTATGCGGACAGTGTGCGCGGCGTGGCTGTAAATGAACACACCCTATTCCAAATCGGTTCCAAGGCCAAGACTTTTACAGCCATTGCGGTGATGCAATTGGTGGAAGCGGGCCTGGTGGATTTGGACAACCCGGTTGTATACTACCTGCCTGATTTTAATTTGTTGCCCGCCCCAGACGGCAGCACTTCTGATGAAATTACGGTGCGGATGTTGTTGAGCAATACTTCGGGTATGGTCACCAACTTTAACTACGGCTTCTTGTCGGCGGGCGAGGTGCATTACCAAGGTCATGTGAATAGTATGTTGGAATGGTTGGCGACCCAACCGCTCAATTTTGCCTCCGGCACGGCGTATGAATATGCCAATGCGGGTTGGGTGGTGTTGAGTATTTTGGTGGCGTCCGTGTCCGGCCACGACAATTATTTCGAAGGTTTTAATGCGCACATGGATGAAGCAGTGTTGGCACCGTTGGGCATGGAGCGTTCGATGTTCTTGTTCCCTGCCGGTGATGCCAATGTGGCCATGCCGTATTTCATGGGCCAGCAATATATCCGCTATACGACGGGTTCGTCCGGTGCGGGAGCGATGCTTTCCAGCGCGCATGACATGGCGTTGTATATGCATGCCATCTTGGGTGGCGGTGGCGGTTTGCTTTCCGCCGACAGCATTGCGTATATGACGCGCAGCCATACGCCGGACATGATTTCGCCGATGATGGATTATGGCCTTGGGTTTGTTATCTTGCGCAATTTGGGCTTCGAAACGGTGGGGCATGACGGTTTGCTGGAGAACTTCGGCATGGTTAACTTCATGTGCCCAGAAACCGGTATTGGTGTGTTTGTAGCCAGCAATGATGTACTCGGCATCAGCATCATCGGTGATATTGCATCCACCATCCTGATGCTTGCCATCGGAGAAAAAGTGGGTATACCGGTTGTCTTGCCTGACCCACTTGCGGGGATCGAACTGGTCGAACTGGATCCCACCGCTGTACCCGTAACACCCACTGAAGCAGAATTGGAAGAATGGGCAGCCTTCTTGGGTATGTATGACTTCGATGCGTATGGTTTCTTCGAATTTGCCAAAGCGGACGGCGCATTTTTCATTCAAGTGGCCGGCTTGGCGTTCCCGCTCCCGTTGGTGCCCATGTCAGACGGTACGTTTGCTTCGGCAGAATTGCAAGGACGCTTCACCTTCGAAGAGAGGGATGGCATAAGCTATGCATTCTTAAATCAAGGCGGTATCGTAACTTCAGGCCCGCTCTTCGAATTGCAAGAAATTATTGTGCCCGAAAGTTTGGCGCCGTGGTTGGGCACGTATCAATTCGTGCCTGCATTCCCCAACGAATTGCCGCTGATTAGCGAAATAATGATTTATGTTGATGTACGGGGCATTCCAATAGTGGCTTCTACGCAGCGCTTAGGTACGACGGCCGTTCCATTGGTTGAACGTGCCGACGGCGCATGGGTGTGGACGCTGATGAACGCACCGCTGCACTTTAACCGTGATGCCGACGGCAACGCGTACTTTGAAGTGCAAGGGGCGATATACGCCAGAACCGAATAACAAAAAATGCGATGTAATAAAAAACGCCAGTTGGTGGCAATTTGCCACCAACTGGCGTTTTTTGTTGGATTTACGTGTCTTTGATATGTTCGGGTTCATCTTGCTCATTGGACAGGAGCAAATCTTCCATTTTTGACTTGCGTTTTAACCATTCTTTAAACAGCAGCACTACGTTGATGATCGCATAACTGAAGGAATAGTACACAAATAAATTAAAGTATGACATGACCGATATCCGACCCAACGACACCATGATGAAAAGATAGGAGAATAAGATGCCGATGGTCGCAGCGTATCCTGCGATCAATTTAATCCACAGTCGCCCCCGCATCTTATGTATCGCCACAAATCCGATGACTGCCAGTAATAGCGGCCCATCGCGTCCAATGATGCGAAGCATCACCGATATCCACGCACCCCCAAAGTCGCCCTGCATCATATCCGATGCCGCATCGATCCAATATAAAATCTTGGATACGGCTAAGTAAGTAATTAATATCGTTTTTGCCACGGCCCATTTGTTGGTTTTCATTGTTGCATCACCTGTTTGGAATGGATGGCGCGATTATAGCACACAGAATTGTAATATTTGGAGGGTATATTTAACGCCGCATTTTTGATATGCTATGTGTATAAATTGAAAAGGAAGTGATTGACATGAAGCAAAAGTACGTGCCGCTGGAAAAACAGTCCAAGCGCAAGCAAAGAGAATACCACGCCAAGCAACGCGGCGACTGGGGCAACATCAATCCCATCACCCGCAAAGTCGAAAGTGCCAAAATCTATAACCGAAAAAAATCCAAACGCGAGAGGTACAACTCCGGTTTGGATTTTTTTGTGGGTACATATGAAACTTTTTGGTCTGTGGGCGCCGCTATATAAGCAAGATGAGAAAAATTCCGTTAAAGCGGAATTGCTTCGTGGATGAATTGCAAGAAAACCGGTAACTCATTCACCACTGTGGAGGGGGGATGCAGTACATGTATGATACGGCCGTATCAGCACGCTTTGACGCAATCTATGAGGCGACGCACAAGGCTGTTTTGGTATATATCGGTGCCAAGTGCCGCCGTGTGGCGGACGTGGGCGATATTTTCCAAGATACATATACCGAATTGTATCGCGTGTTGCGCAAGCGCGGCGCGGATTATTTGGTATGCGAAAAAGCCTTCGTCATGCGGTTGGCGCGGCAGAAATTGGCGCGTTATTACTCCCTGTTGCAACGGATGCAAATGTTTGTATCCTTGCCGGCGCAATCAAACGGAGCCGCCCCACCGCATTGGGAAGCGGATGATTTCAACGTAGAAGAATTCGCGCTTAACGGCGTCATGCTGGAAGAGGCGCGGGCGTTGCTGCGCAATAAACCACAAGACGTGCAGAAGGTGTTTTTCCTGTTTTATGAAATGGAGCAAACCATCCCGGAAGTCGCAACGGAACTGGGGATGACGGAATCGAATGTTAAAAACAAATTGTATCGGACGCTGAAAGAAATAAGGAGGTTGTGGGCATGAACGACCATAAAATGACAGGCAGAGAAGCAATGAAATTCATCCACGGCGACGTTAGACCCGACGCACAAGCCGTGCGGCGCGCGGCCATGAATCAAAGCACGAGCAGTCGGACTCTGGCCGGGCAGATGCGTTATATTGCAGCGGCGGTGCTGGTCGGATTGGTACTGATGAGCGGTGGCATTTACGCTGCACAAGAATGGCTGGGGAATCGCTTGGACACAGGGGGTAGATATATTGGTGTCATCACCAGCCCCGACGACCCTGATTTTATGGCGAAATTTCCTGATGATTGGCAACTTACGCGCTGGCGTGTCTATCGAAATCCAATGATTATTTCCCCACATCGGCATTCCATTGTGTGGAGCAATCATGACGATATCGAAACCACTGCGATATGGAATGCGGTAGAAAATGAAATTTTTATGTACAACGGATTGCCGCTGGGTATGTTGCAAGCTACGCACCCGGATTATTGGCCGGAAGTGGTGTACGACCGATACAGCATAGAAATAGGTGAAATTACCGCTTGGTTTGATGCCTATGATGTGTTTGACCGATTGGAGATTACGTCTCGCGAAGCCATCGAGGATAGATGGCACTACATCACTTTTGAAGAAACGATGTACGCATTTGGCCGCGACTTCCCCATGCCAACGATGCATGCTGATTTGCTGGGCACGCCGTGGTTCCAAAGTTTCGAAGAAGGAGAAGGTATATTAATTGAATTTGTACCATGCGAAGAAACGGAACGTTTAATTTGGCAGCGTTTTCATGAAGACCCCACCGCAACCCGTGTGTTTACTTGGACAGCCATATCGATAGAAACATTGCGAGCAGAAGATGAAGAACCTAATGTTTGGTTGCTAGCTGCCGGAGAATTTTATGACATAGAAGTTGCAGGTATCACGGTAACTGTATTCACCGGCGGGGAGTTCGCGTTGAGCGATGGTAGAATCGCTTTTTATCAACGCTCCTATTATTGGAATCACGACGACATGTTGTTTAGAATAACGCCCGCCACGCATGTAATGCCGTATGTAGAAGAAATTATAGCCGGTATGATTCGATAAATCACTATCTATAGCACTATTTATGAAAATCAAAAGGGGTAGTCAGTTAGTGTCACTAACCGACTGCCCCTTTCGATTTTATACGATGTAGCGGTTACTTACTTGTGTTAACACCCAATCCTGCTTTATTGGGTAGCACAGCATTGAGGATAACACCTAAGATGATTGCCACGGGTAGATTCATGCGGTCTAAGCGGATGACATTATCTGCGATTTCGATGCGGATAATATTACCGAAGCGCATACCAATACCCACCACCAACATAACCGACATGATGATGAGGTATTTTTCAATATTGAGGTCAACATGTTCTTTGACGTTGCGCATGCCGATGGAGGCGATCATGCCGTACAGCATGATGGATGCGCCGCCGATGATGGATACCGGAATGGATTGAATAACGGCAGCAAATGCGGGCGACAAGCCAAGCAAGATGGCGAATACCGCACCAATGGCAACGACAACAGAGGAAAATACCTTGGAGATAATCAGGAGGCCTACGTTTTCAGAGTAGGTGGTGTTCATGGGGGTGCCGAAGGCGGCTACGGCCATGGATTGCAAGCCGTCGGCGAACAGGGTGCGGCTCAAACCGGGCTTCTCGCGTACCAAGTCCTCGCCCATTTCTGCGCCTACGATTACGTGGTCGGCAATATTTTCGGCAACAGTGGCCAGTGCGAAGGGAGCCATCATGAGGATGGGTGCCAATGCGAAGCGCGGAGTCATAAACGGCGGCAAGCCGAATAAATTGGCATCAGCAACGGGTGCAAAATATACCAATGGATGATAAACATTTAATTCGGGAGCAGCGATTCGGGTGTAGGTGTAATACATATCAAGGTCAAAACCGGTATGCACCAAAACAAAACCTTCACTGTAAAGCACTTCTGCACCGGCCATCGACATCAATACCGCCACAAGATATGCGCCTGCCAAGCCAATTAGAATCGGGAATGCTTTCATCTTACCTTTGGCAAACATCATAACTGCGATAATTAAAACGGCGGTCAAAGGCCCCAATATCCAATTGGATGCAAATTGGTTAATTGCGTGAGGTGCTAACGTTACACCGATGAGCACCACCGTAGGGCCGGTTACTGCGTGGGGTAGAATGTTCATAAATTTGTTGGCACCAATTAACTTAACAAGTGCAGAAAAAATTAAGTACACCACGCCTGCAGCCAATATACCGCCCAGCGCATATTGCAAACGTTCGTCATGCGTAAACAATTCTATTACACGTTCTTGCCCGTTAACCATGTAAAAATAATTTGCGAAGGGTCCATTTCTTACATCAATTACGCCCAGCACACCAATCATGAACGCAAAGCTCGAGCCCATCGTAAGCGGCGACTTGCCCTTGGTGATCATCAGGAACAACAGCGTACCGATACCCATACCAAACAGGGTAATCTGCGGGCTCATGCCCAATGTCAGCGGTACAATAATCGTCGCGCCGAACATGACCAACATGGATTGCAATCCTTTGATTATCAGCGAGGGGATGCTTTCCCCGCGGTGGGCGGTTTGTGCTACGCTGGTTGCATCCCACCAGCGCGTGAATGCGTTTCCTTTCATGTGTGCCTCCCTTAAAATATGTTTTTGTAGGTATAAAAAAACCGCCGATTGTATTGAATGGTCAATACATCGGCGGTTATTTTCTGATTGGAATGGAGGGAAAAAATAAATGAGCCCGCTTTATATGGAGAATGCGATTTGTTCGACAGGCTGTTCGCTGTTTCACTTTCGCCACCTCCTAAAGATTTTTGGCTCAAACGGCAAAATGCTATCATATGGATTTTATTTGCGCAAGGGGGGTAGAGGAATAATTTATGCAATTCTCTATTTTGACGGGGGCTTGTACAACGATTGTAAATTTTTCGTAACATTATGACAATTGACGCGGGCGAAATGGCACTCGTATACTTGCATTGCGAGTGTTACAAAAATGTTACGCTCGACAAACTTCATAAGAGGTGGTTAGAAATGCGTAAAGTATTCTATTCCGCAATTCTGCTGTTGGCCGGTGTGTTTTTTATGTCGGCTTGTGGTGGCAACAACGACGATGAACGCCAGGAAGTGACATTTGAAAATGTCCGCCTGGCGTTTATTCATCCCGGGAACATTTATGACCGCGGTTATACCTACCGCCAACACGATGGTACCTTGGCCATGGCAGCCGCACTGGGTATCGACCCCGAAACGCAAATCCGCAATTTCTGGACAAGATTATCTCCCGACGAAGTTACTACCTCTATTGAAGAAGCCATCGCATGGGGCGCAGACATGATTTTTGCCACCAGCTTCGGCCACGGCCCCCCCATGTTGGAAGCCGCCCGCAACAACCCTGACATCATGTTCCACCATGCCACCGGCAACTTGGCTGTGGATGCCAATCTTCCCAACTTCCATAACTATTTCGGCAACATGTCGCAAGCGCGTTATATGTCGGGCATCGCCGCCGGCTTGCGTACCGAAACCAATGTGCTGGGTTTTGTAGCCGCGCACCCCAACAGTGAAGTTATCACGGGCTTGACGGCGTTCTTCTTGGGCGCACAAAGCGTGAACCCCGATGTACGTATGTATGTGCAATTCATGGGCGTGTGGAACAACCCCACATTAGAATCACAAATCGCCCAAGCGCTGATAGACCAAGGCGCAGACGTGCTGGGTCAACATGCCGACAGCCCCGCCACCCAATTGGTAGCGCAAGAAAATGGCGTATGGAGCGTAGGTTACAACAACTGTGTAATCGCCGAAGCTCCCGACGCTACTTTAGTTGCGCCCATGTTCGTATGGGAAATATACCTGAACGAAGCGGTACGCAACTTCGTTGAAGGCCGCGGTAACCCCACCGACTTCATCCGCGGTTGGAACGAAGGCATGGTCGTACTGTCCGACTTTAACACCAACACCATCGCCCCCGGCACCGTTGAGGCCGTTGTCACTGCCGAAGCGCAAATACGCGCAGGCCGCAATGTTTTCACCGGCCCCATTTACGGCTACCGCAACATTGGCCCCCAAGCGTGGAGCGATACCCCCGAGCAACTCCTGGCTCCCGGCGAAGAATGGATTGAGCCCATGTCTGCGCCGTCATGGGCGCACCGTGTATCCGGCATCATTTTCTTGAATTAAATCAAACGCTTAAATCAAACATTCGCAAGGATTGATGGATGTGAATATGCCCGCGATTTCGACCCGGCAACTGACTAAGACTTTTGACACCGTACTGGCGGTGGATAAGGTAGATTTTGACTTGTACCACGGCGAAATTTTGGCCCTGATGGGCGAAAATGGCTCGGGCAAAACCACGTTAATGAACATGCTGTCGGGGATTTATTTCCCCGATGGCGGTTACATAGAGGCCGACGGCCAACGCGTTACCATTGCCAACCCCAAGGATGCTTTTGCGCTGGGGGTTGGCATGGTGCATCAGCATTTTAAATTGGTAGAAACTTTATCCGCTACGGAGAACATCCTGCTGGGGTTGCCGGGCGGTTTTTTCGTTGACCGAAAATCCGCTGCTGCCGAAGTGGCAGAAATCATCGCGAGGTACGGCTTCACGCTGGATCCGAACAAAAAAATCTACAATATGTCCGTGAGCGAGAAGCAAACGGTGGAAATTGTAAAGGTTTTGTATCGCGGTGCGACGACACTCATCTTGGACGAGCCCACAGCGGTGTTGACCCCACAAGAATCTGACCGCCTTTTTGACACGCTGCGCAACATGAAAGCCGATGGCAAGGCCATTATCATCATCACGCACAAACTACACGAAGTGCTGGCCGTGAGCGACCGCGTACATGTGCTGCGCAAAGGCCAAACCGCGGGCATCGTACAAACCGCCGACGCCGACCGCAACGTATTGACCGAAATGATGGTGGGGCAATCTGTAGCGCTGCACATCGACCGCCCCATTGTAGAAAATAAAGAATTGCGGCTGGAGGTATACGACCTGTGCGTGCGCACCGGCGACGACGTGCTGGCATTGGACAGCGCAAATTTCATCTTGCAATCGGGCGAAATCTTGGGCGTAGCAGGCGTGGCCGGAAGCGGGCAGAAAGAATTGTGCGAGGCCTTGGCGGGGCTGTGCAAAGCACAGCAAGGTGCGGTGACGTTTTACCCCGAAGGGGATTGGAGGAATAGGAGCGCCGCCGTTCCTGAAGCCGAGGATTCCGGACGCGTCGCCAACGGCGTACCCGCCGAAGGCGTAAAAACCATCCCGCTATTGGGCAAATCCCCGCAGGAAATTGCCGAATTGGGTATTTCGCTCGCCTTTGTACCCGAAGATCGCTTGGGCATGGGCTTGGTGGCGGGTATGGACATGACGGACAACGTGCTGCTGCGGCATTACAAGCGCGGGCGCGGGCCGTTCGCCGACCGCCCCTATTCGCGCAATCTTGCCACGCGGCTCATCGAACGATTAAAAATCGCCACCCCCGGCGTGTCCACCGTAGTGCGGCGGCTGTCCGGCGGCAACGTGCAAAAGGTACTGCTGGGGCGCGAAATCGCCAGCGTGCCGCGCGTGCTCATTGTGGCATACCCCGCGCGGGGGCTGGATGTGCATTCTGCGCACACGATATACGACTTACTCAACGAACAGAAGCAAAAAGGCGTAGCCGTGCTGTTCGTGGGTGAGGACTTGGACGTATTGTTGGAAATTTCGGATAGAATCATGGTGTTGTGCGGCGGCAAAGTTACCGGTACGGTCGATGCCGCCACCACAACTAAGGAAGAAGTGGGCTTACTGATGGCACAAATGGACGCACCACAAGCGGGTGAAACAAATTGAGTTGGTTACGCTCCGTGACAGACTGGCGTATATCGCGGCGCAAGGCAATATCTTTTAAAGTGGCATGTCTTATCCGCTTTTTGGCGGTGGTTGGCGCACTGGGTATTGGCGCGCTGGTGATTTTGTCGCTGGGGCACAACCCTTTTGCCGTGTATTGGGAAATGGTGGATGCCACATTTGGTGCGCGCATCGGTTTTAATGCCACGATACGGTCATTTATCCCGTTGCTGGGCGCGGCGTTGGCGGTAGGTATGGCATTCAAAATGCGTTTTTGGAACATCGGTGCCGAGGGACAAATCTTGGCGGGGGGCATTGCGGCTACCTACTTTGCCCTGTTCCACTTTGAAGCAATGCCGCGCCCGATATTGCTGACGGTCATGGCCGTGGCGGCCATTATCGCGGGCGGAATATGGGGTTTTATCCCCGCGTTTTTCCGTGCGCGTTGGGGCACGAACGAGACGTTATTTACGCTCATGCTCAACTATGTGGCGCTGCGGATTATTATGCATTTACAATCGGGGCCGTGGCAATCGCCGCTGTTTGCGGGCTTCCCCATGATGGATATGTTTGACCCGGTGGCGCGGCTGCCGCAGGTTTTTGGCATTCACATTGGGTGGATTATGGTGCTGGTTGTGGTGGTGTTGGTGCACTTTTACTTGGCAAAGTCCAAGCAAGGCTACCAATTGTCCGTCGTGGGTGAAAGCGAAAATACCGCACGCTACGCCGGCATGAACGTGCGGCGTATCGTAATGCGCACGATGTTTATTTCCGGCGGTATTGCAGGCTTGTCGGGTTTTTGGATTGTGTCGGGTGCGCATTTTAACCTTAGCGAGAACACCGCAGGCGGTGTGGGTTTCACGGCCATCATTGTGGCGTGGTTGGCGGGGCTCAAACCGCTGTACATGATTCCCATCGCCCTATTAATCGCAGTGCTGGAACGTGGCAGCGGCCGCATCCAAACTGCGTTCGGCATCCCCGCCACCATCGCAGAGGTGCTCATCGGCATCATCCTATTCGCCATGTTAGCCAGCGAATTTTTCATACAATACCGCGTGATAAATGCGAAAACAGCCGTAGCAACAAACACCGAAGCCGTCACTGATATCGAATCAACCACAGGGGGTGATGCGTAATGGATTTGCTGGTGCTTTTTATTAACGCAGCGGTGATTGCAGGCACGCCGTACCTGTTTGGCACCATGGGCGAAATCTTGACCGAAAAATCCGGCAACTTGAACTTGGGCGTCGAAGGCATGATGTTTATGGGTGCCATTGGCGGCCTATTGAGCGTTTCATTATTGGAATCGGGCTTGGGGGTTGATGTTGCACCGGGGCTGGCGGTGTTGTTGGCCGTCGGCGTTTCCTTTTTGGCAGGGGCGGCGGGCGCGTTTATATACAGCGTGCTGGTCGTAACTTTTCGCACGCAGCAAAACGTTACCGGCTTGGCGCTCACAATTTTTGGCGTGGGGCTGGGGAATTTCTTGGGTGATTTCTTCGGACGCCGTTCGGACACGGGTATTGTGCGTATTTCTGCCCGTGCGGGAGCGGGTTTCTCGCGGTTAGATATTCCCGTGTTGTCGGATATTCCGTACATCGGGCCGTTGTTCTTCAATTATAATATCCTCGTGTATTTGGGTATTGCGATGGCCATCGTGTTGGCCCTCTTTTTCAAGTACACGCGCATCGGCCTTAACTTGCGCGCTGTGGGCGAAAACCCCGCCGCCGCAGACGCCGCCAGCATCCCCGTAGCCAAATATAAATATGCCGCAACCTGTATCGGCGGCGGCATATGCGGCATTGGCGGTATGTATATTATTATGGTTACAACGGCAGGCGGCGTGTGGATTCACAATGTGGTTGCGGGCTTTGGTTGGACATCGGTAGCGTTGGTCATCTTCGCGTCATGGAGCCCCAGGCGCGCAATTTTGGGGTCGATGATATTTGGTGCGCTCAGGGTTATGCCCTTTTACTTCCCCGCGAATCAATTAATCACCGTTGGCTTTATCTCATTCACTATGCCCAACATCCCCATGCAATTTTATGCAATGCTACCATACGCAATGACAATTTTTGTATTAATCTTCACTTCCATCCGCCCCAACCGAGAAACCAACCCACCGGGCGGCCTAGGCGTGAATTACTTCCGCGAGGATAGGTAGCGAGTGCGCCAACACCCGCTTTGTTACGGCTTTTATGAGGGATACGCCAACAACTCCGCGGTTAATTTCAGCACCGCGCGTGCCACCACCATCGCCTCCAGCGATTGATCCCGTGTCAATTCGAAGTATGCATTGCCGGGATAGTTAGTGTCGTAATAATAATCGGCCAACTTATGCAATGCATTTTCTTCCTCGGTGGACAACTGCGGGAAGTCCAGTGCACGGCAGCGGTCGTATAATCGCCAAGGTTTGTGTAGGGACATCAGACGATAATCGTCGGGTGTTCCTTTTTTTTCGATGAAGGCTTTGAACGCCTTCTCTACGGCTTGTTCAAAAAAGCGCCCGGCGGCGCAGTAATCTTCTTCTGTGTGCATGAGTTCCCCACGGCGCAGGTCTTTCTGCGCGATGTATAAATACGAACCTATCGCTGCCATAGCAAAATCCCTTCCTTTTTAATGGATGCGGAAACGTGCAGAGGGTGGTCGTCGGTTTGGAATGTGTTGGATTGGATGTAGGTGAAGGAGACGGGTGCGTTTATTTTTTCTGCGGCGATGTTGAGGGTTACGCGGTTGACTTGCGCCGGTTGGGTGCAAATGATGGCGATGTCCACGTCGGAGAAGGCATTGGCTGTGCCCCGCGCGCGCGAGCCGAAAAGGTAGACGCGCTCAACCTGCGGGTCAAGTTGCGCGGCGCAAATGATGGGATCAAGCGGAATCATTGCGGCGGTGCGCCCAGGGTGATGTCAATGTAAATCCGCGCTTCATCGCGTAGCACGCCCAGGGTTACGGTATCGCCGGGGCGGTGCGCGAGCAGTGCATTGCGGAATACATCAAAGCTAGTGATTTCTACTTGGGCGAAGCTAAGGATGATGTCATTGCGTTGCAAACCGGCCTCGTAGGCAGGGGTGTTGGGGTGGACGGCCGTAATCCACAAGCCGTGCGATGCGGGCAGGTTAAACATTTGGCGGATGCTCTCGGTGATTGCGTAGTGGCTGATGCCTATGAAGGGCATGACGACGGAGCCTTCGGCGCGCAGGGTTTCTAGCAGGTTGCGGATGTGGTTGATGGGCAGGGCGTACCCCATGCCCTCCACGCCATCCCCCATAAATTTAGCCGTAATGATGCCAATGACTTGGCCGTGTTGATTGATTAACGGCCCGCCGGAATTGCCGCGGTTGACCGCCGCGTCGGTTTGCAATACATACAAATCGAGGTTAACGCCTGCGATCGGGTTGGGCACGCGGATGTTCAAGCTCAACGCGCTGACGATGCCTTGTGTCGTGCGCGTGCCGCCACCCAGCGCATTGCCGATGGCCACGACCGAATCACCCATACGTAGCATATCGGAGTCGCCAAATTCCGCCACGGCGAAAGGTTTGCCGCTGTTGCGCAACGCCTCCATGGTGACGGCAAGCACGGCCAAGTCATTTTCCACGCACGCGCCAATTTCCCGCGCGCTCAGGTGGGTTTCGTCATCCAGCGATACGGAAATGGTGTGTGCACCCTCTACCACATGGCTGTTGGTGGCGATATAAGCAAAATAGTCGTCCACATAAAAAATAAAACCGCTGCCCGACCCCGTGGCAAAGCCGGGTTCTCCGTCGGGGCGGTTCATTTCGGTAGATAGGGTGATGCTGACTACGGCGGGGCGCACGAGGGCCACCGCTTCTGTAAAATCGTCTTGCGTATAATCAATGGGCACAACAATGGGGTCGCGGCTGAAAGAGACGTCTCCGGGTTCTGCGTCGTTGACCGTTGTAGCGTCTGCCGAGGCTGCCTGCGGGGCAAAAAAACGCTCCGTCAATGCACGGCCTGCGTACAACCCCACAAACAAAGTTAACGCCCCCAAAGCCAACGCCAAAATTGCCAGCAAAAAATAACGGAAAAAGTCTTGCGAATACGAGGGAGAACGCATGTATATCAATCCCTTTCAACCATACCGCACCGCGGATGGATGCTGTCATTATATTATATTAAACCAGCGGCGCAACCGCAGTACGTACCGCGTCCGATAATGCTGCGAATGCCACTTGTACCGTTTCGCCATTGTCCATGGTTTTTAATTTACATATTTGTTCGGCCAGCTCGGACGCACCCAAAATAGTAGTGTGGCGGGCTTTTATTTTGTCCGCGTATTTCATTTGCGCTTTCACGCTGCGTCCGGCTAGGTCGCATTCGGCGTGGATGCCAGCGTTGCGCAAATCGTTGGCTAGCTTACATGCAGCGGCGTGTCCGGCTTCGTCGGCGTGGCCGATGTAGATGGCGGGGCCATCCTCGCCGATTTGTGCGGTGTCCAGCAACGACACCAGCCGTTCCAGCCCCATGCCGAAGCCCACCGCAGGCGTGGCCGTGCCGCCCAATTGGGCAACCAACCCATCATAACGCCCGCCGCCACCCGCGGCTTGCCCGTCGTTTTTGATGAATTCAAACACCGTGCGCGTGTAATAATCCAACCCGCGCACTACGCCCGTATCCACAACGAAGGGCACTTCCAATGCCATCAGTAGTTTCTGCAAAAGCGCAAAATGTGCGTCACAATCGCCGCACAAGGATGCCGATGTTTTGGGCGCGTCGGTGATTTGCCCTTGGCAGTTGGGATTTTTGCAATCCAGCACACGCAGGGGATTCTTTTCATAACGCGATACACACAGCCCGCACAAGTGGCCGATGCGCTGCGCAAGAAAATCACGTAATTGAGCGTTGAATGCCACGCGGCAATCCGTGCAGCCGATGGAATTAATATGCAGCGTCACCCCTGCGATACCCAACCGCGACAGCAGCTTGTACCCCAACGACATCACCTCGGCTTCCACCGCAGCCGACGCTCCACCAAAAACCTCTACGCCAAACTGATAATGTTGGCGATATCGCCCCGCCTGCGGCTTTTCGTAACGGAAGCACGGACCGATGTAGAATAGTTTGGTGGGTTGCGGCGCGTTGTGCATGCCGCGTTCGATGTACGAACGCGCCACGCCTGCCGTCAACTCCGGCCGCAGCGATATACTGCGCCCACCCTTGTCTTCGAAAGTGTACATTTCCTTCTGCACGATGTCGGTGACTTCGCCCACGCCGCGCTGGAACAAATCCGTGTTCTCAAAGATGGGGGTGCGGATTTCGCCGTAACCGTATACGTCGGTCAAGGCGCGGATTTCGTCCTCGACCCGCCGCCACAAACGCGCTTGTGCGCCGTAGATATCGTGTGTTCCTTTGGGTGCTTGCATATTAAGCCCTTCTTTCCATGTATATTTGCGGATTTTTTTCGTTGAATTTGCGGTTAATTTTACCACCCTCGACGTATTTCGTCACCGCACCCGCGCCAATGCCCAGCACGGTATGTATCTCGCTCATCATACCGATATTGTATAAGCATTCGTGGCCGGGTAGGGAATAACCGATGTTTTCCGCCAAGCCGATGGTGTTTTTTTGCCGGTATAGGTAATAAGGTGCGTAGCCCATATCGCGCAACCGTGCTTGTGTCACATTCATATCAACGGGCGAAGTCGCAAAAATGGTGCCATCATTACAATCCTCCACCTGCCCGCGCAACCGCGAAGCGCGTTTTATCGACAGTGTGTGTATTGTCAAATTTTCCGGCCGCAATGGCAACAACGCCTCCACGCTGCGCCGCAGGTCATCCTCCCCCTCGCCGGGCAACGCGGCAATCAAATCCGCATTGATCGTAGCGAACCCCGCATCCCGCGCCAGCATAAAAGCACGGACAAAATCTGCCGCCGTATGATTACGCCCAATGGCTTGCAAGGTGCGGTCATTCAAAGTCTGCGGATTAACCGCAATGCGCCCCACACCAAATTCGCGCATCAAGCGCAAATTCTCCGGTGTTAACGTATCCGGCCGCCCTGCTTCTACCGTGTACTCACAATCCGCCCCCGGCGCAAAATATTCACCCACCGCATCCAATAGTGTCGCCAGCAAATCATCCGGCAAAACCGTTGGCGTGCCGCCGCCTATATATAAGGAAGCAATACGTTTCCCCATGTGGCGCATTTCATGCAATTCATGCCGCGCCATCTCTTTTATTTCGCGCACCAGCACGGTTACATATCGCGTCAATTCCGCTCGCGTTGGCGGCTTGGCGGCCATATTAAACGAGCAATAAGCACAACGGCTCGGGCAAAAAGGCACCCCTATATAAATCCCCAGCGGCGCCCCCGATGATTCAAATATTTTTTGCGTTAGTCGATTCTCCGCATGCGCTACGTCCAACGCCAATCGCGCTTTATCACTCCGCAAGCAAATAACATCCTCCAAATCACGCAAGATCTGTGCATCCCCCTTGCCCTGCGCCAACCAAGACCGCACCATCTTAGAAGGCCGTATCCCCGTCAATGCCCCCCAGGGAATATCCGCCCCCGTTGCCGCCCGCAAAGCATGAAACATAGCCAACATCAAAACCCGCCGCGCCGAAAGCTCAGTACGCACCACATCCACCGCATCCAAAGCAACGACCCGCGCGGCCACTTCAGCTCCATTTATGTACACCACTGCCCGCGCGGCATCATCCGCCACTGCAGCAACCACCACCACGCCACCCTCCCATGATAGCGTAGCCGGATACCCCTCATCACATTCTGCCGCGCCCGACTCCCCCCATCCCCAAACGCGCACCCGCCCCAACGGAAAAAACACCTGCGCAACCGTCTGCACTTCATTAACAAACTCATGCCCACGCATTAAACAACTACAACTAATCATCCTTCTATCTTTCCTAACCGCGCAGCCCCAAGCAAAGCGGTAAAACCGCCCCCCGCTGGCGGCTTCGCCGCTTCGCTATACATTTGTGCGCGATATATCGTGGATGGGGAAGTCTCTGCGCAGCCGCGCAAACAATCGCGTCAGATGTTCGCCGTCGGCCACCTCCACGCCTACGTTAAACAGCGCCACGGCCTTGTCCGTCCGCACGCTCAATGATGTAATCTTAATTTTTTCATCTTGGAACACGCGATAGATTTCGGCTAGCAAGCCGTCCTTGTCCTCGCATGAAATATATAAATCTGTGTGGTACGTATGCCCCGCGCGTTCGGGCACTTGCCACTGCGCGTCCATCAAGCGGCGGCGATCCAACTCGTCCAAGTGCTTGATGTTGACGCAGTCGGTACGGTGGATGGTCATGCCGCGCCCGCGTGTCACAAACCCCAGCACTTCATCGCCCGGCAAGGGGCCGCAGCACCGCGCAAAGCGCACGTTGGTATCACCCAACCCTTTTATTTGTATGCCGCTGATTTGCTTGGTTTTGGTAGTGGCTGCGGCGGCATCGTCCAGGATGCTTTGCAAGACTTCCTCGTCGCTGGGCGCGGGTTGCGCCTTTTCCCACTCGCGGAAGAGGTGATTGACGACTTGCTTTTCCTTGAGCCCGCCCACGCCAATGAGCACGTACAGTTGCTCCATGTCCTTGCAACTAAAACGTGCCAGCGCGTCAATGTCGCGGCCATCGTCCAGCAATTCTGCCACGGTTACCTTGGTGAGGTCTGCGGCGGCTTCGGCCAGTAGCTCTTGCCCCTTTTGCAAATTCTCTACGCGGTTTTGTTTTTTGAACCACTGGTTAATCTTGGAACGCGCCTGCGCGGTCTTGGCAATGTTGAGCCAGTCGCGGCTGGGGCCTTTTACATTTTGGCTGGTTAGGATTTCGACCCGGTCGCCGGTGGCTAGGACGTGGTCGAGGGTCACTATGCGGCCGTTGACGCGCGCACCATTCATGCGGTTGCCCACCGCAGAGTGGATTGCGTAAGCAAAGTCGATGGGCGTAGCACCGTTAGACAGCGGCTTCACCTCACCCGCCGGGGTAAAGCAATATACATGCCCCGAAAAAGGCGACAAATCCATTTTCAAGGTGTCCAAAAACTCTTCGTTGTTGCTGTTTTCGGCCATTTCGCGCTGCCAGTTCATGATTTCGGTGAGCCATTTATCTTTGTCGGTCTTGCCGCCTTCTTTGTATTTCCAGTGCGCCGCGATACCGAATTCCGCCACTTGGTGCATTTCATAAGTGCGTATCTGCACCTCGAAGGGCTCGCTGGCCATGGGCCCCATGAGCGTGGTGTGCAAACTTTGGTAGCGGTTAACCTTGGGCATGGAAATATAATCCTTGATGCGCTCCGGCACAGGCGTATACAGCGTGTGTACCCAACCTAACGCGGCATAACAATCGGAAATGTTTTCCACAAATATCCGCACGGCAAACAAGTCAAATATCTGATCCAGCGTTTTGCTTTGCGACTTCATCTTCTTGAAAATCGAATAAAAATGCTTGGGACGGCCTTCCACACGGGCGGCAATGCCTTCTTCTTTCATTTTGTCGGATATGGATGACACAATCAGGTCAATGATGGCTTGGCGTTCGTCTTGCTTCATTTTAATCTTGGTGGCGAGGTCGTTGTACGCATCGCGGTCTTGGTATTTGAATGCTAAGTCTTCCAATTCATAGCGTAGTTTTGCGATACCCAAGCGGTGCGCCAGTGGTGCGTAAATGTCCAACGTCTCCTGCGCGGTTTCGCGTTGTTTTTCCGGACGCTTGGCGCTTAGGGTGCGCATGTTGTGCAAGCGGTCGGCAATTTTAACCAGCAGCACGCGGATATCCTTGGACATATGCAGGAACATTTTCTTGTAATTTTCTGCTTGCTCGTTCACTTTGGCGGTGGCGCGGCTGGTGTATTCGGTGTATTCGACTTTTTCCAGCTTGGTTACGCCCTCGACAATTAGGGCAATTTCATCACCAAAGCGCAGGATGATGTCTTCTCGTGTGTACGGCGTATCTTCTACCACGTCATGCAAAATGCCCGCGGCAATGGACTCCAAGTCGCTGCGCATGTCGGCGGCCAAAATATTTGCAACGGTTAATGGATGCATAATATAAGGCTCGCCCGATGCGCGATATTGGGTCGCGTGTGCTTCGCGGGCAAATAAAAAAGCGCGTTCAATCAAATCCAACGACGTGTGCGGGCGGTACGCCTTAATGTCCGCAATCAATGTTTCATAGGCAGACATTACCAAACGGTCATTGTCCGTCATCGCACTTCGCACCTCGCCTTCCAATAGATATATGAACGCAAAATATTCCCGTCATTATAGTGTTTTGGCGGGAAAATGCAAGGAATCCAGTTGGTGGCAATTTGCAACCAACTGGATTTTTTTATTCGGCCATAAAACTGTTAACAATTGTTAACCTTCAACATCTAGGCTTTTTTTTACGTTATAATTTAGTCAAGTGCGCGTTGTTTACATTATAAATAATTATTTATTGAAAAAGGGTTCCGCTTTGCCCCGTTTGATGTCTATATATGGTTACAAAAAACAAACGGAGGGCAAACATATGAACTTGGCGCGCGTATCTTGCAACGGGCAAATCACCGTACCGATAGAAATCCGCCGTGTATTACAGGTAGAATCCGGCGACAAAATCCTCTTCTTTCACAAAAGCAATGGAGAGGTCGTTATGCAAAATTTAAACAACATAGCCCTTACTCAAATGCAAAATGCAGTTGACGCGCCTATAAAAAGAAAGGACGCAGCGGTTCGGGCATAAAAACGAAAGGGGCGTATTATTAAGTGGACGCCATGGACAAGACCCAAACCTACATACCTGCAATTCCCAGTGCCTTCATTAACCACAAAGACGTAAAATGGGTGTTAAACGACACCATCAATGACTTCCATCATGACGAAAAAGAAGCCATCTTCTTTTATTGCGTGTTGGGTGTGGGGGTCAAAGACATTTCCAAAGTCACGCGGCTCACATCGGCGCATGTAACCAGTGCGCTCAACCTGTATGCCGCACGGTTGGAAAGCAAGCTTTGCTTCTTTAAAAAGTTTGTACCCCACAACGATGAAGAATCACTGCCCGCCGGCGAACTCCTGTTTCTGGACAATTTGGCGTAAAAAGGAGCCAGTACCATTAATAACAAGGCCAATAAATACGATTTTAGTCATATCATCACCCGGTTAAACGACGGTGACGCTGCTGCATTTGATGAATTGTACAAGCGCTGCAGCGGTTACATCGCTTTTATTTGCATGAAGTTTTGCGCCAACAAGGAAGACGCGGAAGAAGTCGTGCAAGACACGTTTATGATTGCCTACAACCGTGCAAGCCATTTGCGCAGCGAGACACTTGTCGCGTACCTGCGCAAGGTGGCCATACATGCATGCTACCGCAAGCGCAGCCAAAACAAGCAGCAATATGCGCCATTATATGAAGCAAGCAATGCCATGGATGTACAAGACGAAGCCAACACTGACTTTCTGCCCGAAGAATATTTGAGCAACAAAGAACAACGCGCCGAATTAATCTCCATCATCATGTCGCTACCCAAAATGCAATGGGAAACGGTGTACTTATATTACTACGCATGTTTCGGCACGGAAGAAATTGCCCGCTTGCAAGATTGCTCTACCAGTAATGTGCGCAAAACGCTGCGCACGGCACGCGCAACGATTAAAGAGCACTTGGAAGGCAAGCGTAAAAGAAAAGCACCCAAAGGCATTTTGCTTGCGTCGTTGGCTACCGTTTCGCTGGCTGCGGTGTTTTTGGCCGAGGAGCAGGTTTTTGCGGCGGCATACTTGCCTTGTGCTGCGCCTTATTGGGTGGGTGCTGCGCTTTTAGAATCCACCGGCGCCGCTGCCGTTGCTGCCACTGGGGCAACCACCACGGCCATTGGCGGATATATGGTTGCCGCGTGTGTTACGGTTTTAGTTGCCGTTAGTGCCGTTACTTACTATATTTTGTGGCCGGACGAAATCATCGATGACTATATATCGGAACTGCCCGCCATCGTATCTGTTGCATATGCACCAGCACCCCCCATCATCGAAGCCCAGTCCACGCAACCGCCCATACATACGCCGGCGCCCACAACCGCGCCCATTACAGAACCCGCTCCACCCATTACGGAGCCCTATACAACCGCACCGCCCACCACGCCGCCGCCCACCCCCGCAGCAACACTGCCCCCAGTCACCGAAGCCCCCATCATTGCACCCGCGCCGATTGACCGCACCCACCAAATCCTGGCCGACCTGGCCGCCGCACACACACAACACGCCGTAGCGCACATCCTCCAATATTACAACTTCAACTTCATGCGGCTCATCCGCGACAGCGGAGAAGAACTGCGATTCTATTCTGTGGACGAAGGCAGCGGCGATATATTGGTAGGAATTGCATACGACAGTGGCGACTTCCTGCGCATGCACTTTAACCTTTTTGGAAACAATACCGTGCCGCATCAGGTCATGGATTTGCTTGGTTTTATGAATTAGGTTACACGCCATCGGATTCGATGGATCAAATATGTAAGTAGAGAGAGGAAATGATCACATGCAAAAGAAATTGACATGGAAGAGGACAATCGCGTTCTTGTTGGCGGCGATTATCACAGCCTCGACGCTGGGCTTCTTCGCCCTAGGTGACCCGCCCGACCCGTATTTGTGGGGCTTTACCGGAGGCGGCACGGCGCACACGCGTTTTGCA
>Ga0123355_10000314_pt1 | contig 62371 bp, 52 predicted proteins | sample TergutEmb28metaG_3_FD_89872 | JGI IMG/M metagenome (GOLD analysis project Ga0123355, IMG submission 89872) | Embiratermes neotenicus P1 segment gut microbial communities from Petit-Saut dam, French Guiana - Emb289 P1 | ecosystem: Host-associated > Arthropoda: Insects > Digestive system > Gut ...
GTTCACGTTATTGTATATACTACATATCTGTACTTGCGAAAGGAATTGCATTTAATATGAAAAAACGTTATTTTTCTGCGCCGGGACGCATTGAGATTGGTGGTAACCATACAGATCATCAGCTTGGTCGTGTGCTTGCTGCTACAATAGACCTGGAAGCGAAGTGTTCGGCTGTTCCCAACGGAACAAATATTGTCAATATTGAAAACAAACAATTTGGATCGTTGAGCGTCGACCTAAGTGATTTAAGCGTAAGAGAAGATGAAAAAGAAACCTCTACCGCTCTGGTTCGAGGCGTTGCTGCATGGTTCGCTGAGCATGGACACAGCATCGGTGGATTTGATGCAGAAGTATCGTCCACAATACCGGTTGGATCCGGCTTATCCAGCTCTGCCGCATTTGAAGTTCTCATAGGCAACGTGTTCAAAGGGATTTTCGGCGCGGATGTATCACCTCTGGACATTGCAATCGCAGGGCAATATGCAGAAAACATATATTTTGGTAAACCTTGCGGACTTATGGATCAAGCTGCCTCAAGCTTTGGCGGTCTTAGCATGATTGATTTCAAAGATCCCTTGAATACTGTTGTAACGCCAATAACTGCCGACTTGTCCGGTTATTCAGTATGCGTCGTCGCAACAGGCGACAACCATGCTGACCTTACACCTGAGTATGCTGCAATTCCTGAAGAAATGAGAACTATCGCAAACTTCTTCGGCAAGGAAAACCTGCGTGATGTCTCGTCGAAAGAGTTCTATCGTGAAATCGGAAACTTGAAGCATTTTAGCAAACGTGCAATTTTGCGTTCAATTCACTTTTTTGCTGACCATGACCGTGTCTTGAAACAAGCTGAAGCTCTGAAGCATGGTGATATACAAAGATTCCTTGACCTCGTCAATGAGTCAGGTCGCTCTTCCCTTTCATATCTGCAAAATGTTTTTGCATCATCAAACCCTCATAATCAAGAGTTGACTCTGGCACTTGCCATATCAGAGCGAATCCTTAGAGGTAGAGGTGCATGGCGTGTTCACGGTGGTGGTTTTGCCGGAACGATTCTCGCATTTGTGCCAAATTATTTAGTAAATGAATACAACTATCAAATGTCTGCTATCTTTGGCGATGACAGCTGCATTTTCTTGAATGTGCGAAAAGAAGGTGGTATGGAGTTGCCTCGCAAACGCAAAATAGTAAAAGTTAAGCGAAAGGAATAGTCATTTGAAAGAATTTGCAGTTGGTAAAAATGATGCAGGACAGCGACTTGACAGATTCACGGCAAAGGTCGTGCCTTTGTTGCCGACTTCCCTCGCACAAAAATATATAAGAATCAAGCGCATCAAAGTCAATGGCAAAGGTGCAAAGCGTGACTACAAGCTACTGCTCGATGATGTCGTGCAGATGTATATAAACGATGAGTTCTTCGGCGTTGTTGATGAAAAGAATGCATACCTCAAGGTCACAAACCCTTCTCTAGACATTATATATGAAGATGACAATATTATGCTCATTAACAAGCCCGCCGGGATGCTTTGTCACAATGATGGCAACTTTGGCCATGCTTCTGTAATTACAAGAGTGCAAGCCTATCTTTACCAAAATGGTGAGTGGCGGCCAAAAGATGAAAACTCATTCACTCCTGCACTTTGTAACCGCATTGATCGCAACACTTCCGGAATTGTTATTGCGGCAAAAAACGCTGAATCACTGCGAATCATTAACGAGAAGATCAGGCTCCTTGAGGTTGAAAAGCATTATCTCGCCGTCGTACACGGCACTCCAAGACCTCCCGCCAACAGGCTTGAAGCTTATATCTTCAAGGACACGAAAAAAGGTCGTGTCTATGTAACACAGAACAGCCAGCGTGGTTCAAAATCTGCAATCATGGAATACACCACCCTTGCCTCTACAGGCAAGCTGTCACTCTTAGAGTGCAATCTTATAACAGGGCGCACGCATCAGATACGTGCTCAGCTGGCGAGCATTGACCATCCTATTCTTGGAGATGGAAAGTATGGCAACGGTCAACTCAACAAACTCTATGACGAAGAAAAACAAGTTCTCTGCTCATATAAACTCAAATTTGCGTTCACAGGCGATGCAGGAATACTCAATTACCTGAATGGGCAGACATTCAAAATCTCGAATGTACCCTTCAGGGAAAAATACTTTAATTTTTGATATTCTCTTCAGCATTAACATTAAAAATACACTATAAACCATTGACATTCTCTTCGCAAAATTGTATATTGAATCTCACGCTATTTTTATCGTGTCATGTAGCGCATTGTAGCGTATTCGGGAGCAAAGGAGGAGGATAAGTGGCCAAAGAGTTGATTCGCCTATCGAAGTGTTCGATGGCGTTTGACGGAGACGTTGTTTTAGACAACATTGATCTGTACATAAATGACAAAGAATTCCTCACATTATTGGGCCCGAGCGGTTGCGGTAAAACCACAACTCTTCGGATTATTGGTGGTTTCCTGAAGCCTACTTCCGGAGACGTGCTTTTCGATGGTGTGAGGATTAATGACGTTCCTCCGCATAAACGCGCGGTTAATACAATCTTCCAAAAGTATGCTCTTTTTACTCACTTGAACGTGTTTGATAACATAGCCTTTGGTCTACGCCTTGCCCGCCCGGAAGGGAAAAAGCACAGCAAAGCAGAGATTACAAGTCGAGTGATGGAAATGCTGGAAATCGTTAGCCTTAAAGGCTTTGAAAAACGTGATGTCTCATCGCTTTCCGGCGGACAGCAACAACGTGTTGCAATAGCGCGCGCTCTTGTCAATCGCCCGAAAGTTCTTCTATTGGACGAGCCTCTCGGTGCCCTTGATATGCGCCTTAGAAAAGATATGCAAAACGAGCTTAAGCAAATGCAACAAGCCACAGGAATAACATTCGTATACGTCACCCACGACCAGGAAGAAGCACTCGCCATGTCCGATACAATCGTCGTTATGGAGGGCGGTGTCATTCAGCAAGTCGGCAAACCTGAAGACATATATAATGAACCAAAAAATGCGTTTGTGGCTGATTTTATAGGTGAGAGTAACATTGTAGATGGAAGTATGCTCAGCGATGGTGTTGTTGAGATATTTGGTCACAAATTCGAATGTCTCGACAAAGGCTTTAAGCCGTCAGAGCCTGTTGATGTTGTTATTCGCCCTGAAGATATAGATATAGTAGCACCGGAAGATGGTAAACTTGTAGGCAAAGTTACAAGCGTTACTTTCCGTGGTTTGATGTATGATATTATTGTTGATTTCCACGGATTCAAATGGCTTATTCAAACAACTGACTTGAGTCCAATCGGCACAACCCTGGGCATTAAAATTGATCCTGATGGATTTCATATAATGAAGAAGAGTAGTTTTTCAGGACTATACGGTGACTATAGTTCATACAGTGTTGAGTATGATGATATCAGTGATGTTGAGGACGTAAGGGAGTGAATCTCATGTTTACCACCCCGCTCTTCGGGCACCCCCCTCCAGAGAGGGGAATTCGGCTGGCATTTTCTTAATTCCTCTCCGTTGGAGGGGTGGCGCGTAGCGACGGGGTGGTTGAAACAAGAATGGAGATGTGACTTTGAAGCCAAAATATTTTGCAATTCCATATGTTGTCTGGATGGCGATTTTCGTTGTTGCACCGATTATCTTCGTCGTTATTTTTGCGTTCACTACTCCTGACGGTTATCCAACTCTCCAAAACTTTGCAGCAATGGGTAGATTTACACAAATTTTCTTCCGCTCATTTTGGCTCGCATTTGTAGCCACGGCTATATGCATACTTATTGGATATCCCATTGCTTATATTTTGTCGCGTGAGGGTCCAAGATTACAAAAGCTCATGCTTATGCTGATCATTCTACCAATGTGGATGAACTTCTTGCTCCGCACTTATGCTTGGATGTCTATTCTTGAAAACACCGGTTTATTGAATCGTTTCCTCGAATTTGTCGGTCTCCCGACACTTAGCATAATTAATACACCAACTGCTGTCGTGATCGGCATGGTGTATAACTTTCTGCCATTTATGGTTTTGCCTATATATTCTGTCATTGTAAAGATTGACAGCAGCTTATACGAGGCCGCTCAAGACTTGGGCGCAAGCAATCTTACTGTCTTCCGCAAGGTTGTCCTCCCTGTTAGTCTGCCCGGTATTTTGTCGGGTGTTCTGATGGTATTTGTTCCCGCTGTTTCCACATTTGTAATCACTCAACTACTCGGTGGAGGTATGGTTATGATGCTCGGCGATCTCATAGAAATGCATTTCCTTGGTGCCGCATATAATCCGCAACTAGGCTCCGCTATCGCCCTGGTTATGATGTTGATTGTTATTGCATTTATGTATCTCGCCAACCGCTTTGGCGGCGGCCAGGAAAAGGCGGTGACGGCATGACAAAGAGACCCGGAATATTTGGACGCTCATATACCGCACTTATATTACTCTTCCTCTATGCGCCCATCTTCATACTAATTATATTTTCATTTAACAGCACCAGAAGTCGCACTGTATGGACAGGGTTCACACTTGATTGGTATAGGGCGTTATTTGCCAACAGCGCCATCATGGATGCCTTTTATACAAGCTTGGTAGTCGCTTTGATTTCAGCGGTTGTTGCAACAATAATTGGCACATTCGCTGCAATCGGTTTCTTCAATATGCGTAGCAAATGGCGTACCCCTCTTACACATATCAACAATATCCCAATGATGAATGCAGATATTGCAACTGCTGTGTCTCTTAGCTTGCTATTCATAACGATTGGAAGTGCTCTTCAGTTTAGACTGGGATTCGGCACACTTCTACTTGCTCATATAATATTCAATATTCCATACGTCGTGCTTTCAATCACGCCAAAATTACGACAACTTGACAATAATCTTGTCGATGCCGCTTGTGATCTTGGATGTACATGGATGAAAGCATTTTGGAAAGTTATTGTGCCCGAGATAAGACCGGGGATAATTAATGGATTAATAATCGCATTTACCCTATCAATTGACGACTTCGTTATCAGTTATTTCACAGCCGGCGGCAACATCATGACTCTGCCAATGCAAATATTTTCGATGACCCGTAGACGTGTCAGTCCGGAAATCAACGCACTTTCTACCATCTTATTCTTATCCGTTCTGGCATTGCTCATAATTATAAATATCAGAGGCATACGACAAGAAGAAAAACTAAAAAAACGCCAGGCGGCGTTAAAAAGCAAGTAGAGGAGATAAAGAATTGAAAAAGAAAATACTATCAGCAATTTTACTATGTGCAATTTTGATCACATTGATCGCAGGTTGTGCAGGCACTTCTGACGAGCCTGAGGATGTGATTTTTGTCCACAACTGGGGCTACTTTATCGATAGAGATGTACTTGACATTTTTGAAGAAGAATACGGTATACGTGTCAGCTATCATGAGTTTGTTAACAACGAAACAATATATTCCGCACTCAATCTAGGCGGAATGAGAGCAGATGTAATTATCCCATCCGACTACATGATTGCCAGGATGATTGATGAGGATATGCTGTATGAGCTTAACTTCGACAACATCCCCAACTATAATCTTATTGATCCGAGATTCCGTGGTCTTGAATTCGACCCGGACAATAGATTTTCTGTTGCATATAAGGTCGGCACAGTTGGACTCATTTACAACTCCGCTATGATTCCATATGAAATCACAAGTTGGAGCGCATTATTCGATGAAAGGTTTGCCGGGCAAATCTTGATGTTTGACAACCCTCGAGATGCTTTTGCAATCGCACTGAAATATCTTGGATATGATATAAACACTGTCAACGAGGATGAAATCTACCGTGCATATGAGCTTCTTGTACAACAAAGAGACATTTTACAGGCATATGTCATGGATCAAATATTCGACAAACTTGAAGGCGGCGAAGCTTGGATAGGCCCATATTATGCACCGGACTTTTTGACAATGCATGGGAACAACCCTGACTTGAGCTTTGTACGCCCAATCGAAGGCACAAACTTCTTTGTTGACGCAATGGTCATTCCCAGAGGTGCAGAAAACAGAACCGGTGCTGAGAAGTTCATAAACTTCATGTCCCGTACTGACATCGCACTCATGAATATGTCATGGTCTTACTATGCGTCTGCAAACTACGAAGCTGCCGCAATATTTGCCGAACAGCTCAGTCCGTTTGAGCGTGATGTCGTTTTTGTCGGACCTGAAGACTATGCAAAAACTGAAATATTCCTCCACCTTCCGCCGCATATTCTTGAATTATATGACAGACTTTGGGTTCAGCTGAGAAGTTAAGCCACCAGCGGTTAAAACCTAATTGAGATAGGACAAAATAATCATGTATATGAGCGTAATCATAAACCAACTGGTAGTGCTATTTATTTTGATGGCAATTGGCTTTGCTTTGGGCAAAGCGAAAATATTCAATCAAGAATCAAATAAAACTATCACCAAACTAATACTTTGTGTTGCATTGCCCGGCACAATACTAAGCTCTGTTCTAGAAAACGAGCTTACTACAACCGGCGGCGAAATAATATTCTTTTTGCTGATGTCACTACTGTCTATTGCACTTGCATTTGCTATTGCAATACCAGCTGTGCGACTATTGGGTGGAAATAAGGCTGACAACAACCTTCTCATATTCATGTCAGTTTTTAGTAACAGTGCATTTATGGGGTTCCCAATTATAATTGCACTATTTGGCGTTGCCGCTACATTTTACGCATCATTGTTCAGCTTTGTTTGGAATATCGTTGTTTTTTCAGTTGGTATAATGATGGTTTCCGGCAAGGGTGGAAAATTCGATCTCAAACTTTTGCTTAACCCTGCATTTATCACAGCGATTATAGCCATCCCTATTGCCCTTACAGGAGTGCAAGCACCTGTGTTCATTTCAGAAACATTAAGAATTGCCGGCAGTATCACTACTCCCGGTGCTATGATTGTTATAGGCTCAATTCTCGCATATGTGCCGGCAAAATCCATTTTTTCTGAATGGCGGATTGCTCCGGTCACATTCATAAAGCTCGTTTTGATACCCATTGCCACATGGCTGGTTTTTAGTCAAATAATCACGAGTGAACTTCAACTCGGCGTACTGGTTGTTGTTGCCGCTATGCCTGTAGCCGCAATGGCATCAATGCTTGCAATCGAATATGACGGAAACGAGCCCATGGCATCGGCAGGCATATTCATTTCAACACTCCTATGCGGTATAACAGTTCCGCTATTGGTGTACTTCTTGTTGATGTAGTATTTATTAGTGCGTCACATAAGATTGTGTAACTTATTGAGTCGGACGTCCATCCACAATTTCAATGTGGTCCAAGGGCGACCAATCGGTGATTTGATTAAAATCTAAACTCACAACCAACTCAGTCGAATGATTCGCAAGAGGACGTACATCTACTATTTGATTTCCAGATAAACTCAAATTACGCAAATTAGTCAACCCTGAAACTGATGATATGTCGATAATTTGATTACGATATAAATTTAATTCACTCAAGTTCGTCAATGATGCCAACGCTGAAATATCAACAATCTGATTTCGACCCATACGCAATGTTTCTATGTTTGTCCATCTGGCTCCGGCTAATGGTGATATATCACGTATTTGATTGTCAACTACTTTTAATATTCTTAAGTTGGTCATCCCTACCAGTGGCGAAACATCGCTAAATTGATTTTCATTTATCTCTAACCAAGTTATATCTGTCAGCTCCGCCAATGGCGAAACATCACTTATTTGATTTCTATTCAACCACAGCCAATCTAAGTCTGTCATATTAGAAAGCGGCTCAATATTGCTAATTTGGTTTTCACGCAAATCCAAATTTGTCAAGTTTATCAATCCTGCCAGTGCACTAATATCACTAACTTCATTTCTGTTCAACGACAAATAAGTTAGATTCGTCAATCCGGCTATTGGAGTAATATCGCTTAGTTGACTCCAACCTATAGCCAAACTTTCTAAGCTTCTCAGGTTCGCTGATGCCAATGGAGAAATGTCATAAATCGGGTTATTCATCATAAGTAAAAAGCGTAAGTTAGTTAATTCTGCCACCGGAGAAATATCGCTAATCTGTGTGCCAACTATATGAAGGTCGGTTAAATTTGTTAGGTATCTCAGTTCTACAATGCTTGCACAGTCTAAAGAATTGATTTCTATCCTCATTTCTTCCAACGATGTGCTATATCGTTGCCACCCAATCGTCACATATGTTGGCAGTCCTAAGTCATGCAAGTTGCTAATATTGTTGCCTGCAAGGAGTAGTATGCTTAGTTCAGGAAGTTCATGAAAAGGCGTGACATCATTTATTTGGTTGTTTTCGATACCTACGTGATATAGCCTGGGCAATCCGGACAGTGGCGTTACATCACGCACTTGATTACGATCAATGTGTAATCGCTCTAAATTCATCATTTCCGCAAGTGGTGTAATGTCACTTATTTCATTTCCACCTATACTAAGAAACTCTAAATTTGTTAACCCTGCAAGTGGTGTGATGTCGCTTATTTCATTTCCGGCCATACCCAGCCACACTAAATTCGTCAGCTCAGCAAGTGGTGTTATATCACTTATTTGATTATCGTGTAATCTCAGCACTTCCAAATTCGTCAATTCCGCAAGTGGCGTTATATCACTTATTTCATTTCCCATTAAGTTCAGGTACGTTAAGTTCGTTAACTCGGCTAATAGTGTTATGTCACTTATTTGACCCTCTGTTATATGCAATTCCTCAGCATATATAATATACTCAAAGAAGTCATCAATTGACTCTTCATTTGACGTACGGAAAACTCTAGTTTCTCGTATTCTCTCTTGCCGTTGGATTTCTTCCAAAGCTAAACGTTCTTCTTCGGCTTGTTGTACATTGCGATGAATCACAAAACCTACAACGATTGAAACCACTAAAAAAATAGATATGCCAAAAATGATTAATATTGCTTTGCCTTTGCCTTTTATGTTGTATTTGCCCACAGGTTTCATGATTCCCCCTTTGCTACTGCGTCTCTAATGCGCAGATTGCGTCTATTTCTATTGGTGCGTCTTTTGGGAGACTTGCGACTGCGATTGTTGAGCGTGCAGGAGGTGCATTTTCAAAAAACTCAGCATAAGCTGAATTCATTTCAGCAAAATCATTCATGTCTGTTAGAAATATTGTCAACTTAACAGCATTTTTCAATGACGTCTTGCCCTGCTCTGCAATTGCTTCCAGGTTGCGTAAGCAACAACGAGTTTGCTCCGCAATTGTTTCAGGGAACTCACCTGTCGCCATGTCAATTGGCAACTGACCTGAAATAAATAGAAAATCTCCGCTCCTGATAGCTTGTGAATACGGACCCACAGCTACCGGGGCTTTTTCTGTATTAATTGGCTTTCTGCTTACCATAATTGTCTCTCCTTTTATTGTGTATATTCAAATTCCATATTGTAAATACTTATTGTATCTTCGTCTTCTATGCCCATATCCTCAAGGCGCTTATACACGCCCGCATTACGCAAAACTCGATCAAAATACATTCTTGACTCGTGATCTTCGAAGTTTACATTTTGCATCAAACGTTCAATCCATTCACCCTCAATTGTCCAAACATCATCGAACCTCTTAATAATTAGATCCTCCGGTGTTCCCTTTATGCGAGGCTTCGGCACATAATCCGCTTCAAACACAGTTATGGGTGGCAACTCACCAAGCTTTGTCGCAGTGTAACTAACCAACTCCTTTACGCCCGTGTTCACAGCCGCAGATATCATGAACAGCTCGTAGCCTTGCTCTTTAATATACTCAGAAAATCGCTGAGTAAGCTCTTCATCTTGAGCAATATCGCATTTGTTCGCCGCAACGATTTGAGGACGTTCAGCAAGCTCCGGGCTGTACTTTTTTAATTCCTCATTTATTGTTATAAAGTCATCAACCGGATCACGACCTTCAGACCCGGATACGTCAACAACATGTATCATCAGTCTACAACGATCAATGTGACGCAAAAAGTCATGCCCCAGACCTGTTCCCTCTGAAGCTCCCTCAATTATCCCCGGGATATCAGCCATGATGAAAGAATGTCCGTCGCCAAGATAGACCACGCCTAAATTCGGGAATAGCGTTGTGAAATGATAGTCTGCTATCTTTGGATGAGCTTTTGAAACCACTGAAAGAAGCGTTGACTTTCCGACATTTGGGAATCCAATCAATCCAACATCTGCAAGTAACTTTAATTCCAGCTCAACTTCAAGCTCCTCTCCGGATAGTCCGCCTTTCGCAAATCGCGGAGCCTGGCGAGTCGGAGTTGCAAAGTGTTTATTGCCCCATCCGCCATTTCCGCCACGAGCAAGTTTGAACGAGTCAACACCGGACATATCTACTATGACAGCACCGGTTTCTTTTTCTCGAACGACAGTGCCTGATGGAACGCGAATTGTAAGGTCTTTGCCATCTTTGCCGGCTTTATTTTTGCTACTTCCGTCTGCTCCATTATCTGCCACGTATTTTCGTTTATAACGAAAGTCCATCAAAGTGGACATATTTGTATCAACTTTAAGTATTACGTTCCCGCCACGACCGCCATCTCCGCCGTCCGGCCCGCCTGCTGCAACGTATTTTTCACGATGAAATGATACTGCGCCATTGCCACCTTTACCAGCTTTGACGACTATACCAGCTTTATCGACAAACATAATTATGATCATCCCTTTCACTATGCTTATTCACATTAAATATACAATTACTCAACCAACATTTTTACAATTGCGTGATAAATCTTTTCTGCATCCTTACGAAATTTCTTCTCGAAAACATTTGCTTGCTTTTCATTTGCAGCAAACAGCTCCATTGTCATAATATCTCCTACGCCATCTGATAGCGAAAACATAACTTTGTGCCCATCGCCATCATCTATAGCCTTTTTCTCAGTTTTTATCATTGCATCTCTGTTGAGATTGGCACGCGCAATCGTCGTCGCAGCCTCCGCTCGTGTCCTAACAGAATATGGCAGATTCTTCTCAAGTATTTCACCGTTCCGCTCGCCTTTTGGAGTCAGTGCATACTCATCGTTCTCAAATATTAAGTGATTGGTTTCTATAAGATTTGCCAAACACTCGGCAACATCAAAATAGCTGATTCCATCATCACAAAGAGCCAGCCCGGTTAAAATCTCGTGAGAGACAGGCTTTGATAAGCGACGCATAATAAATAAGATTAACACTTTAACCTCAATTTGCTCATGTATAAAACCAAAATTACCAATCATTATACTAACTCTCCATGTGTTTCGTTCTCTAATGCTTTTCATCCAGAAGTATATCATACAGCGGTTGCATAGTACACAGTTTTTTGGTATAATTGGAGCTTGTAATTGCATGGTATCAAAATAAAACAACAAATATGGAGCGTGAATCTAACAAATGAGAACACGAAAAGAAGTAAAAAAGAAAAAGAAGTCTAACAAAGGCAGAGTAATCACAACTCTTATAGCCGTAGTTATTCTTGTGCTTGGCACTATTTTTGTAGTAAGTGCCTGTGGAAATGATGAGCCTGTAGAATACGAAGGGCCACCTGAACAAGAACAGACGCCAGAACCGGAGCCAACACCGGAACCAACACCGGAGCCTGAACCAACGCCAGAACCGGACGGCACCCTTAGAAACCCTCTCACCGGACTGCAGGTTGATGAGGATATTTCACACAATAGACCGCTTGCAGTTATGATGAGTAATATTCAAGCTGCACTACCTATGAACGGCATCTCGCAAGCTGATGTTATTTATGAAATGCCTGTCGAAGGCGGCATTACTCGCATGATGGCATTTTTCCAAGATTATAGAGGTCTCGACACCATCGCTTCAATACGTAGCGTACGCCACACCTATGTAGAAATAGCAGACTTCCATGACGCTATAATTTTGTCATCCGGCGGAAGTCCTCTTGCACACTCTATGATTTATTCACTAGGCGTCACCTTTCTTGAGGAAGGCACACGATTCACTCCTTTATATCTCAGAGATGGCAACAGACTCGGTGCCGGACGAAATCTTGCTAGTGAGCATACCGTCACCACTAACGGAGAGCTTTTGGAACGATACCTACCAACGTTCGATATAAGACTTGAGCACGAAGATGACTTCAGTCACCCATTTCAGTTCACCGACGATGCAACTCCGGTTGGCGGCTCGGATGCAAATGAAGTTGTAGTCGGATTTTCATCCGCAAAGACCAGCACCTTCGTTTTCAATGCTGAAAGAAACGTCTACTATATGTATCAGTTCGGTGGTCCCTTTATTGATATCAACAACGGTGTGCAAGTTTCATTCACTAATATTATTGTTATACAAACAGCCGTTACCGAACTTGAAGGGCCATATGGCGGTTCAGGCAGACGCGACATAGAAATAACCGGATCCGGCAATGGGTTCTTTGCTCATGGTGGTCAGATTGTTCCGATAACTTGGTCAAGGGATAATTCACCTGCCGCACCGTTTGTCTACACACTTAGTGATGGGACAGAGCTCGAACTTGGTCGAGGCACGACATTTATAGGTATCGCGCCGACTAATTTGAGCGTTAGTTACAATTAATCATTCAACATACTTTTTACATATCACAAACTGGAGCTTAACTATCTATGAATTTTTTCGATTTCTTAACACGACCACTAATGAAGAACAGCCCGATTAGCAGAGGCATAAGCGTATTACTTGTTTTAGCAGTCCTCGCCGCCACACTTGTAACAGGCACACTTTCCAACGGTGCTGTTGCTACAGCACCCGACGACGTCATCGTAGACGTCACAGCTGATCCAGAATATTATGTATATATTCCGGAGCTGGAAGAACCAAGGTTTGAAGAGCCCGGAGATGCTCATTTACTCACTCCTGATACCGGGATTATGACAACCTGCCCTCTCACCGGTATGCCTTTGGATGAAGCCAGAGCTCAAAATCGACCATTGGCAGTTGTTATAGCAAACTGTGTCGAATCTGTGCCCATGAACGGTGTTTATCACGCAGATGTCATATACGAGATACTCGTAGAGGGCGGAATGACACGTATGCTTGCCGTCTTCCAAGACTTCTCAGAAGTACAAAAAGTTGGTAGCATTCGTAGCGCAAGACACTATACCGTCGAACTTGCTCATAGTCATAATGCATTTTTGATTCATGCCGGTGGTAGCCAACCGTATGCATATAATTTAATCGCTGCCTTGGGAGTTACAAATTTCGACGAAGTTGGCGGAGTTCGCAGAGAGATATTCTTTAGAGATCGTCAAAGGATACCCGGTCGAAGACTTGACTCACTACACTCCGTTGTAACAACAAACGAAAGAGTCGCAAGGTTTTTTCCGCAGTTTGATCTTGACTTAGAACACGATCCGGATTTTGAGCAGGGATGGGTTTTCTCTGACGATGCCACTCCTGCAAATGGCTCACCCGCCACGCGGGCAGTTGTTCAATTCACAACCGGTGGCAAATCAACAACATTTACTTTTGACGAAAACGAAAATGCATACTTTGTGAATCAATTTCGAAGAGATTTCGTTGATGCAAATAACGCCCTACGACCTTCATTCGCCAATGTCATTGTCTTAAGAACATCAGTCACTGCAATGCCCGGAGATGGTGCAGGAAGGCAAGATATGGTTACCATTGGAGAAGGCGAAGGGTACTTCCTACACGGAGGCAGATATGTACCAATCACCTGGTCGAGAGAAGATAGAGATTCACCATTTGTTTTTACAAACATGGATGGTTCACTCCTTGAACTTGGAAGAGGAAGCACATATATTTGCATAATACCAAATAACGTGAGTATTGATATCGGCTCGGCTAGATAACACAACAACTAAAATTAAGAACTGCCTGTTGCACTTCAAAAAGCAACAGGCAGTTCTTTGTGTTATATGGATTTGAATTTACGCCCATCCGCGTAGCTTCACAGCATCAGCGACTCTGTTTATCGCAATGATGTATGCAGCATCACGCATATATACATTTCTTTCTTGAGCCAATTCATATACAGCGCGGAAAGCTTTTGTCATTGCATACTCAAGCTTTTCTAAAACCTCTTCCTTGCCCCAATAATAGTTCATGTTATTTTGTACTTGCTCGAAGTAACTGCAAGTAACACCGCCGGCGTTAGCAAGAAAATCAGGTAACATTGTGATCCCGCGGTCTTTGATCAGCTTGTCACAATCCGGAGTTGTCGGACCGTTTGCACCTTCAACAATGATCTTAACTTGACTTGATATGCTTGGGAAAACATCCGGTGTAATTTGGTTTTCCAGTGCACAAGGCATAAGTATGTCGACATCTTGAGTCAACCACGCATCTCCGGCCAGAACTTCATATCCCAACTCAAGAGCTTTATCTTTATCAATGCTTCCATACTTGTCTTTGATATCAACAAGTTGGGGGATATCACAACCATCAGCTTTTTTGAATGTATAAGCTTTGCTATCAGCTTGATTCCAACAAGAAACAGCTATAACCTTGCCCCCAAGCTCTGTGTACATACGTGCCGCATATTCTGCTACATTTCCGAAGCCCTGTATGCTCGCAGTCGTCGACTCTACAGGAATATTTTGGATTCGCAGCAAGTCTTTTAACACATAAATGCACCCATATCCTGTCGCTTCCGTACGTCCAAGGGATCCACCCATGCCAACAGGCTTGCCTGTGATTACGCCGGGATAATGTGCACCGGTGATTGTCTCATATTCATCCATCATCCATAGCATACACTGCGGATTTGAGCCAACATCAGGAGCCGGAATATCCATCTCATGTCCGAGCTGGTTCCATATTTGACGCACATAGCCGCGACAAAGCTTCTCAAGCTCTGACTGTGAAAGTGTTGGAGGGTCACAAATTATTCCACCTTTTCCTCCACCCAGAGGAATATCTACAGTTGCACACTTCCATGTCATCCACATCGCTAAAGCACGCACTGTGTCGGCTGTCTCATGAGGATGGAAGCGAATCCCGCCCTTTGCCGGACCTCTTGCAATATTATGTTTCATACGAAAAGCATTAAATGTCTTCGTACTTCCATCATCCATTTTCACAGGAATTGTAAAATGCAGTTCCTTCTGTGGCTGACGTAAAAACTCACTCATCCCGCTATCGAGATTTAGTAGCTCTGCAACGCCATCGAATTGAGTTTGCGCATTATGATAAGGGTTATAATTTGTTGACATATATCACTCCACCTTTCTTTTTATGAACTATTTGATGTTGCCGTCATTCTGCGCGAAGTCACAGAATCTAAGCCATCTGTACTTACTGGATTCTGCGACTTACGCGCAGAATGACGGGAGTTTTTCACAGCAAGACAGAATGGAAGTATCCCCCAAGGTCCCTGTGAGCGCAGTTCGTTAGACTGTGCCGTCGCAACCAAGAACATACTTTAGCTTATGCTTAACAAGCTCTCTGATGTTGTCGCGACCAGGACCTAAGTATTGGCGAGGATCAAAGTGATCCGGATGCTTCGCAAAATGCTCTCTGATTCCTGCAGTCATACCTAAACGCAAGTCAGAGTCAATGTTGATTTTACAAACAGAAGACCTTGCAGCTTCACGCAACATATCTTCAGGAATACCTATAGCATCAGCCATGTTGCCGCCATACTCATTGATGGTCTTTACATACTCAGGAACAACTGAAGATGCACCATGCAGAACTATCGGGAAGTTCGGTAATCTTTTTGAAATTTCTTCAAGAATGTCAAATCTCAATTGCGGCTTTTGTCCGGGCTTGAACTTAAAAGCACCGTGACTTGTTCCTATTGCAATTGCAAGTGAGTCAACGCCTGTTCTTTCAACAAACTCTTCAACTTCTTCCGGACGAGTAAATACAGCGTCCTCTTCTGCAACTTGAACATCATCTTCGATGCCTGCAAGTTTGCCGAGTTCACCTTCAACAACGACTCCCCTGTCATGTGCATACTTAACAACTTCAGCTGTTTGTCTGATATTCTCTTCAAAAGAATGTTTCGAGCCGTCAAACATTACGGATGTAAAACCGCCATCGATACAAGATTTGCAAATCTCAAAATCTTCACCATGGTCAAGATGCACACAGATTGGCAAACCTGTGTCTTCCACAGCCGCTTCAATAAGCTTCATTAGATATACGTGCTTTGCATATTTTCTTGCTCCTGCAGACACTTGAAGAATAAGTGGTGCATTAAGCTCTGCTGCAGCCTCCGTTATTCCTTGAACAATCTCAAGATTGTTAACGTTGAATGCTCCAATTGCATATTTGCCGTCATAGGCTTTCTTGAACATTTCGGTTGATGTTACTATTGGCATGATAAAACCCCCTGCTTTTATAGTGTAAGAATTACTCCCAAAGGAAACTCTTTATTAGATTGCCACCGATTATTATACTACATTTTTTCGGAATTGGCACTATTTTTTTTGTTACAAGTATGTTAAGCGAGGGGATTCTGTGGTTTCTAGATGAAAGCGTTCCCATAAATGAATATGATTGCTAATATATAAATTGGAAAAATCACAATCGCCATTATTAAGTACGTAAGGCCTTGTTTTTGAAGGATTGGCAGATACTCTTCAATTTGCATATAAGGGGTTTTCTTGCCTTTTCTCGTTTGCATGTATTGGTTAAAATGCTTTTCTACTCTCTTTTGTTGACTGGGACTTAGCTGGTACATGTTTTTCCCTCGCAACGGCATAAACAAACATGCGTAGACAATGCTCATAATCAAAAGTGCTTCTAACATATTGGAATCTCCTCTTCAAATTTAGCGATGACACAATATCATATTTTTGTATTTTCTGTCAATTCGTGTTCAATTTTTTGCCTTGTATTTAACCTTGTTTTTAGGTCTGTGATATGCTATTGTATTAACTATAGAAAAGTGTGAAAGGAACAGAAATAATTATGGCAGAAAAACTTATCGGCGCAGCAGTATTTGGACAATCCGGCGGACCCACATCAGTTATAAACGCTAGTGCATACGGGGTTTTCAAGACCGCTCTTGAAGCAGAAGAAATCACAAATGTCTATGGCATGGCACACGGAATCGTAGGCTTGCTCAATGACGAACTTTATGACATCGGACAAGAAGACCCACATGAATTATCATTGCTGTTAAACACTCCGTCATCAGCATTGGGTTCATGTAGATATAAAATAAATGAAGAAGACCTAAAGCGTATCCATGAAATGTGCGAAAAGTATAATATACGCTACTTTTTCTACAACGGCGGCAACGACTCAATGGATACATGTAACAAGGTCAATGACTACTTCATAAAAGTAGGATATGATTGCCGTGTCATGGGCGTTCCAAAAACTATAGATAACGACCTAATGGGCACAGACCACTGCCCCGGTTTCGGAAGTGCAGCGAAATACGTTGCAACATCCATTGCAGAAGTTCACCAGGATGCATATGTGTATGATACATCCGGCGTTACAATTGTTGAAATAATGGGTCGTAACGCAGGATGGCTGACAGGTGCAGCTGCACTGGCAAGCTATTCAGACTCACCACCGGATCTAATATATCTACCAGAAATCCCATTTGAAATGGACAAATTTATAAAAGACGTCGGTGCTGTTCTGACAAAGAAAAATAAATGCCTCGTAGCAATTTCAGAAGGTGCACAATATGTTGACGGAACATTTGTGTCGCAAGCTAAAACATCAATGACAGACGGATTCGGCCACGCACAACTCGGCGGCACAGCATCACAGCTTGCTGCAGTTATTAACAAAGAATTCGGTGTCAAAGTTCGTGGAATCGAACTTAGCCTACTACAAAGATGTGCCGCACATATTGCATCACAAACAGATATCGACGAAGCATTTCTTGCAGGAAAATCTGCAGTTGAATACGCTGTCGAAGGCGGTAGCGGAAAAATGGCAGGCTTCACTCGCGAAAGCAAAGATGGGAAATACCATTGTGGAATCACATTCCTCCCACTAGATATATGTGCAAATACAGAGAAGAAAATCCCAAGAGAATGGATAACCGAAGACGGTACATTCGTAACTCAAGAGTTCATCGACTATGTACTACCACTAATCCAAGGCGACAACAGTCGCGCACAAGAGAACTCACTCCCACGCTTTGCAAACTTAAAAAAGATAAAAGCAACAATATAGGCTTTATCGTACCCGCCACTTAACGTCTTTGGCGTTTGAAGTGGGGGTCTTGACGAAGTCAGGATGTGGGTTAAGACCCCCGCCTCTCTAGGCGGAATGCCTTTCTGTAGGAGTACAATCTCCTTCTGAAAACTTGATGTTTTCGACTTGTAGAAGTCGAAAACGGATTTGAACATATTTTCGTCAAAACAACATGGGTACTTCTTTAAACGAAGTGCCCACATGTAAAGAAAGGAAATGAGTGACATGGGAAACAATCTAAAAGGAACAAAAACAGAGGCAAACCTAGAGGCAGCATTTGCCGGAGAATCACAAGCAAGAAACAAGTATGATTACTTTGCTTCAAAGGCTCGCAAAGATGGTTATGAGCAAATCGCAGCTATTTTTGAAGAAACCGCATTAAATGAAAAAGAACATGCAAAAATGTGGTTTAAACTCCTGCATGATAATGATGTACCATGCACCATATCAAATCTTGAAGCTGCTGCAGATGGCGAAAACTATGAGTGGACAAAAATGTATATGGATTTTGCCCTAGATGCACGTGAAGAAGGGTTCATAGAGATTGCAAGACAATTTGAAGAAGTCGCAACAGTTGAAAAAGACCATGAAGAACGCTACAGAGCACTACTTGCAAATATAAATGAAAGTAAAGTCTTTGCACGTGAAGAAGCACAAACATGGCATTGTAGAAACTGCGGAAAACTACTGACCAGCAAAGATGCTCCTGAAAAATGTCCAACTTGCGCACATCCAAAAGCATACTTCGAGATTAAGTGTACTAACTATTAAAGTCGTATCACCAATCACAAAAGCCACTGCCAATCCGGTAGACGCAATGGTTTAAGGACGTGAGATATACAAATGGGAGACAATCAAAAAGACAAAGTTAATTGCTTTCAATGCATTCACTTTGCAACAACATGGGAGCCAAAGCACCCCCGATCATGCAAGTTCTTCGGCTTCAAAACAGCACAATTGCCATCCGTTGATGTAGAAAAATCATCAGGTGCCACCTGTGAAGCGTTTGAGAAGAAAGCAAAAAAGAAGTAAACTAATGCACTAAAAGAATCCTGTTTTTAACGGGGTTCTTTTTTTTGTGGCTAGTATCTGCAGGAACACAAGGGATCAGATCTACTGTGTCATGAAACACGACACAGTAGATCTGATCCCTTCTGTTCCCTTGTGTTCTCGAAAATTCACATACAAGCAAACTTGCAAACTTCGGAAAATCACGATAAAATGAATTAATTTGTGAGAGGAATGGTCATAACTATGAAAACACTTCTAAAGAACGCATTAATTTATGACGGAACCGGAGCTGAACCATATCACGGCGATGTTCTCTTGGATGGCGAGCGAATCACTGATGTGGGCAAAACATTAAAGTGTGATGACGCTGAAATTGTCGACTTGACCGGTTTGTCATTGTCAGCCGGATTTATTGATGCACATTCGCATAATGATTGGTTTGCAATAAAAAACCATCCTCTCAAATATTTTGAACCATTTGTCAGACAGGGTATCACGTCATTTATTGCCGGCAACTGCGGCATCTCCGCCACGGGATTTGAAGCAGATTCGCCACACATGGACAAGATTGGTGCCGGTCTGTTTCACTTTAATGATGTCACAGGCAAATATGCCACGCTATCAGAATACTTTAACGCAATTCATCAAAACACACCAATGAACATGGCTATGTTGATTGGACATTGCACCACTCGTGCCAGTGTAGTTGGAAATGAAAATAGAGAGTTGACCGACGATGAGATGAAGCGTATGCTTGCACTTTTGGAACATGGTCTGCAAGAAGGAGCTGTTGGGCTCTCCCTCGGACTCATGTATGAGCCCGGAATATATGGAACCAAAGATGAACTCAAAGCCGTGGCGCAGCTCTGCGAAAAATATAACCGTCCTCTCACGGTGCATCCCAAAGCATGCAGTGCGGTGTCGCTGTCCTATCCCAACCTTCTCGGAAGACCGCATCTTCTTCGAGCACTAGACGAACTCGAGAATATGGCAGACGGCATGAAGCTCAAACTGCAATACTCTCATGCTATCTTCGTTGGAAAGAGCTCACTAAAATGCAAAGGCGAACTTATAGAGATTTTGGAGCGAATGAAAGCAAATGGTATTGACACCATGTTTGACATATATGCCAATGACAACGGTGTATCGGTTATCACAGTTATCTTGCCCGCTTGGTATCAAGCAATGAGTGCAGAAGAAAAACGTAAGCCGCTTAATAGGCTGAAGTTCTCTCTCATGGTAAAAGTTACAACACGTCTTCTGGGCTTTGGATTTGACAACATAAAGATTGCATATGTTGGTGAAGGAAATGAACAATACGAAGGAAAAACAGTCCATGAAATCGCCAAAGAGCTAAATATGTCAGACCTCGATGCCTATTTGCACCTTTGCGAAATCAGCGACTTCTCCGGACGGGTTATCATGCGTCCATATAACACGCCGGAGATCAACAGTGAACTGGCAAAACATGATGATGTCCTATATATGACGGATGCATGGGTAGAAGAGCACGGTGTGCAAAACCCGGCAATTTATGATTGTTTCCCAAAATTCTTGCATCTAGCTCTAAATGGTTCAGGAGATACAATGCCGCGTACAATTCGAAAAATGACAGGTGCAGTCGCCGACAGATTTTCTCTATGCGAGAGAGGCTATATCAAACCCGGTTATTTTGCAGATGTCACCATTTTTAACGAAGCAGAGCTTAGAGATAGCTCACCTGACCGCGACGAGCCGTTTGGAATTGAGACAGTGTTTCTCAATGGTCGCAAGGTGCTGGACAAAGACACGCTTGATGAGCCGTCATTCTTAACCGCCGGGCAAGCATTAAGAGTCAGCGAGAGTTAATTTAATTTAAAGGAATAGGTCGTAAGTATGAAGTCACGAATTCTACTGGTCGAAGATGACCGCATGATTGCCTCCGGGCTTGTCTATGCTCTGGAGCAAGAAGATTATGCTGTTACACACTGCAAAAGTGTAGGTGAGGCAACCCATGCAGCTACTTCTATACAATTTGACCTTGCCATTCTCGATATGCAGCTACCGGATGGCACGGGGAGTCAAGTTCATGAACTGCTCCAAAACACAAACACTGCTGTTATATTTCTTACAGTCGTTGACGACGAGGGCAACATAGTCCGTGCCTTTGAAAGCGGGGCAGCAGATTATATTACTAAGCCTTTCCGCCTGCGAGAATTACTTGCTAGAGTTCGCCGCGTTTTACAAACTGCCGGTAGCGGTAATATATCGCAACTCAAACTCGGCGGTGTCACTATTGACACTGCGGCGGGCAAGGCATATTTGGATGATACTCTACTGGACCTCACAGCACTTGAATATCGTTTGCTTTTGACCTTTGCGAGTAATAGAGGGCAGCTACTTACACGAGGGCAAATTCTCGAAGGGATTTGGGATTCGTCGGGTAGTTTTGTTGAGGATAACACTCTTACCGTATATATTAAACGCCTACGGGAGAAGTTGGGCGATTCCGTAAATATCCAGACAGTACGGGGGCTCGGCTATCGTGTGGATTAGAAAAAGTGAAATTAAAAAACTCTCACAGAACATCCGTGAGATTATAGATGGCAACGATGTTGATTTGCGAGTTAGTAGCGAGGGTGAATGGAATATTCTAAAAAATGACATTCACACTCTTGCAAAGCTTAAAAATGAGCAAGTGGATGTCCTACAACATGACAAAAAGGTTCTCAAAGATCGTATTGCAGACATTTCGCATCAGCTCAACACACCTCTGACTTCTATGCTGATTATGATTGACTTGCTGGAAGATGCTCCTCCGAAGAAGCAAGCAGAGTTCATTCAAAATATCAAAACAGGGCTTGAACGCACAGAATGGCTCGTTTCAACATTGCTTAAACTGGCAAAATTAGAAGCGGGTGCAGTGGAGTTTTTGCGAGAACCAATTCTTTCCGGCGACTTAATTGAGCATGCCACTTCCCCGCTCCAGATTCAGTTGGAATTAAAAAAACAGCGTATTGAGGTCATTGGTGACGCGGAGCTACATTGTGATAAACGCTGGACAGCCGAAGCTCTCACCAATATTATCAAAAACGCGTCAGAACATTCCCCCGATGGAGGAACTATCCGCATTGAATCCGGCAAGAATCCAATCAGCACATGGGTCAGTGTCACCGACAGCGGACAAGGGTTGTTAACTGCTCAAATTGCGAAGCTATTTCGTCGCTTTGAGGGTTCACAGTCCGGCAAAGGTTATGGCATCGGACTTCCCCTTGCATTAGCAATCATGCGAGGACAAGATGGCGATGTCGAAGTGACAGGCGGTGGAAATGGGGTGGGAGCAACCTTTACGCTGAAGTTGTTTCGTGTGTAATGTAAAGATTGTTCCACTGTCTTCTGTTTCTTGTCATTGCGTAAAAAGCACCGAAAACTATTGACGTGTGTAGTACGAATGTGCTAAAATACAGCCATAGGCAAGAAATACAATAATATCTATAATGAGCGCGAAAACACCGAGGGTGCTTCCTCGGTGTTTTCAATTAGGCTAGTTGTCATTGCGGTTTCCGTTTAGCCATTTACAAATATAATAGGCCACTATACTTGCCATAACGGAAACGAAAAAATACAATAATATTTCTATATGAGCACCCCCTCTCCGTTGCCGGAATGGGTATGACAACATAAATATTATTTCATGTTGCACGACACTTTGTCAATCATCGTTTGAAGCTTCAAAACGTTGAAATTTCACACTTTTAAGTATACTGCTATGTGACTAAATTGTCACTTTCAACTTTCAAAAAGTCACCGAGTTGTCACATTGACTTGTTAGAATGACTGCAGAAAACCAAAAAAGGAGAAGCAGACTATGGCTATTCTACAAGTTAACAACCTTACAAAAACATATGGCAAAGGCGACACCACCGTTATCGCACTTGATACGGTGTCCTTTTCTGTGGAAAAAGGCGAGTTTGTCGCCATAATCGGAGCGTCAGGCTCAGGTAAATCTACACTCATGCATCTAATCGGCGGCGTTGATCACCCCGATTCAGGAAGCGTAATAGTTGATGGTAATGAAATCTTCAAAAGAAACGAAAGTGAACTCGCCATCTTTCGCCGCCGTAATATAGGGATTGTATACCAATTTTACAATCTTATCCCTACTCTCACAGCAGAAGAAAACATCATGCTCCCCTACCTGTTGGATAACCGCCATCCGGGAGAGAGTAAATTAAAAGATATCCTCGACACCATCGGATTATCAGATAGAGCAACACATCTACCCAGCGAGCTTTCAGGCGGCCAGCAGCAACGTGTCAGCATTGGGCGTGCTCTAATCAATGACCCGGCGGTCATCCTAGCTGACGAACCCACAGGCAACCTCGACAGCAAAGCGAGTCGTGAGGTCATGGATTTGCTTAAGCTTTCGAACAAGAAATATAACCAGACATTACTCGTCATTACCCATGACGAAAAAATCGCACTCCAAGCCGATCGTATCATCACACTTTCCGACGGTCAAATTGTCCGTGACGAGGCGGTGAGGGTTTGAAGCTTACTGCTAAATTGGCGAAAAGCCAACTGGAAATTAATCGTAGCCGTACGGTCTGGACTCTTGTTGGAATTATACTGTCTGTGGCGATGCTCACAGCCGTTTATGGGTTTGCTATAGGTGGCAGAGATTTAGTTATGACCATGACCATTGAAGGTATGGTTATCACTGAGATGGAGAGCACCGAAGAAGGTATACAGGTCACGGCAGAATTCATGGAGCGTCATCTTTATCAATCTGCACGCTTTACGAGAATTTTTGTAAGCATCGCGGCGGTATTGAGCGTAATAATCGTAGGCATCTCTGTGGTTGTTGTCTCAAACGCCTTTCGCATCAGTGCAACAGAACGACTTCGACAGTTTGGAATTTTGAAGAGTGTTGGTGCAACTCGTCGACAAATCCGACAAACTGTGATATATGAGAGCATTTTCCTGGCACTTCTAGGCATTCCCATCGGACTTATTGTCGGCTTCGCAGTACAGGGAATCGGTATACAAATTGCAAATTATTTTCTAAACTCAATTGTTGCTTGGCATACGGAAACGTTGCAGTTTACAATTTCACCTGCAATCATCATTGCCGCCATAATCGTATCATTTGTAATGGCAATTCTCGCTGCGTGGCTACCTGCACGAAAAGCGGCGAAAGTTCCTGCAATCGATGCAATTCGCGGAGCAGGCGAAGTCGTCGTAAAAGCGAAACAACTCCATCGCGGGAAATTAATCGGCAAAATCTTCGGCTATGAGGGCACGCTTGCCGCAAAATCTCAAAAGCGAAACCGCCGAAGTGTGCGAGCAACTGTGATCGCTCTTACCATCAGCGTTGTGCTATTCATTAGTGCCGCAGGCTTTGGGCATACTATAGGTCGAGCAACTGACATTGCTATGGGTCTTTCTACAAATCATGTCATATTCGCACGTTTTTTTGCAAATTGGAATGATAGAGAGACCAATCTGGCAAACCAACAGGCGGATGAAATTACTGCACGCATACGCGGGTTCGGCGATGTTTCAGCAATTGGCATTGGCTCAGACAGATCATTTTTCTCAAATGCATACATACATCGTGATATGATGACTCCTGCCATGATAGACTTTCTATATAACATATGGTTTGCTGAAGAGGATGCTTCATATTACACTCTCGGCCCACTTATTATTACAACCGACCCTGAAACTTATACAGAGCTCGCTAGGAAAGCCGGTGTACCGTATGGCTCAAACATTTTAATCAATCATATGACAATGATGTTTACACACTTTGATGAAGATGGACCAGCCGGAACACGGTGGATTGATTTTGTTCCATTTGTGTTTTCTCCCACGACTATTGAGCTGACCGACCGTGATGGGTCTGAGCATCAGTTAGAAATTCATGGCACACTTGCACGGGATCAACTCCCAAACGAAGTGTGGGATGCCGCAAATGGAGGCGGTAGCATCAGTATACTCGTGCCTGAGTGGAATACAGAACAATATGCATGGTTCGCCACTCCTGCCAATGATGATTTAGATGAGTTTGAATCGTATGTATATACTGTATTGCAAGAAGTGATTGACCCTCCTGAAAGAGAAATAGGAAGCAGCGAGCCAAGTGTTCATGTATGGGTTACAAATTGGCAACGTGAAGCGGATATGCAAGTAAACACCGCTCGACTCGTCATGGTGTTCATCTACGGATTTGTGGCTCTTCTTATTGTAATTGGGCTGACAAACATCATCAGCACCGTGTCTACCAACATATATGCCCGTTCCCGTGAGTTTGCTACACTTAAAAGCATAGGAATGGATGCACGAGGACTACGACGGATATTGAACTTTGAAAGTATCTTCTGCTCTGCAAAGGCACTCATCATCGGACTGCCTATTGGGCTTTTGGCATCGTGGGTAATTCACCTGACAATTGTTGATACAGTGATGTTCACCTATGAGGTTCCGTGGATGGCAGTGGTACAATGCGTGCTTGGCGTGTTCGTAATAACATGGGCTGTAACCCGCTTCTCTGCTAGGAAGTTGCGCGGACAAAACATCGTTGAGACTATACGCATGGAAAGTGGGATGTAGGTTTTTGCACAAAAAAACAAATAAAAAAAATCTTACAAAATAGTTGACCCTAATCGTAGCCATATGTTATAATACAGCCATAGGCGGAAAGTATAATATAATTTCTATGCTAACGTGAAAACACCGAGGGGGCAATCCTCGGTGTTTTCTATTTGGCTAGTTGTCATTTCGGTTTCCGCTTAGCCATTTGCAGATGTAGTAGGCAACTATACCTGCCATAACGGAAACAAGAAAGTATATTAATATCTCTATGCTAACACCCCCTCTCCGTTGCCGGATTGGGTATGACAACATATATATTATTTCATATCTTATGAACTCTGTCTATACACATTTGAAGCTTCAAAACGTTGAAATTTCACACTTAACGATTATGATTTATAGGCGTTTTAAGTTGAAAATCCACTCCCATCGGAGCGAAGAGCTTGTCCAGCAATTCCGGCTTTACCTTCCCCGCCGACAGCTCGCTAAGTGCTACTTCAAACTCACCTATTGATTCCGCTCTAAATCTGAGCGACACATTCACATCACGTGCAAAATCTACGTTTAGAACTTTCACAGGATAATCTACCAGAAGTTTCGTGAACTGCTGATACATTGTATATGGAATAACCAGTGCAACATCTTGGCAAACGCACATTTCAGCTATACCGACCTTGTCGATTGCAAGCTTTGTTGCGCTTGAATATGCTCTAATCAGCCCTCCTGCACCAAGCAACACTCCACCGAAGTATCGTGTCACAACAACAGCGACATCGACAATATTCTCTCTGCGAACAACTTCGAGAATCGGCGGTCCTGCTGTCCCCTTTGGCTCGCCGTCATCACTCATTCTTTCAACGCCACCCTCTCTGAGAATGAACCCAAAGCAATTGTGGTTGGCTTTCTTATGCTGTGAACGTATATTTTCAATGAATGAATTTGCATCCTTCAAAGTCGATACAGGTGATATATGTCCGATGAAGCGAGAACGTTTTTCAATAAACTCTGCCTCTCCGGCAGTTGGCACAGTTAAGTAGTTTTTCATAATTAAGTTTATCCTAACTTGGTTATCGTCATTACAGACATGACACAGGAGAACTGATCCCTTGTGTCCTCCCCTCTAGTTCCTTACGTATATGGAGACAGGAGAATTCGTTGGTGCAGTATCTTCATCCCAAAAAGTAAGCGTGTCGTCATCAAGTAACAAAATTGCATAAATTGCTACCATGTGGAAAACGTCCAAAACTAATATCATATTTCCATATGCAACCCACTCTAAATCAATACTTATGCCATCTGAATAGGCCCAACCGGTACCATCATCGTAGAGCACAATTCTCTCAACGCTATCAGGTGAGTCGCTATCCAATCTCCAGTCTCCAACTAACAGAGACGTTTCGTGAGCATCCGGTTCGACTATACCGGGCTGAAAACGGTAAGTTGCCGTTCTGCCATCCTCGTATGTATATGTTAGGTCACCATTTTCATCAATTGCGATAGGGTATGAAACTACAACGTGACTCTGCTCCCCCAATGCATATCTTGATGTGATAATGTTGTTAGATACTTCCCAATAGAACGTGACTCCCACTGGATCGCCATTGAAGTCATACCAACTGCTCATGCCTACGCCATTTTCAAAAAACATTATGTAAACAGCACTCTGGTCCGTAACTGTGTACAAATGCCACGAACCCACCAACATTTCAGGTATTATACTTATTTCGACAGGTTCAGGGGTAGGTTCCGGTGTGGGTGCCGGAGTTGGATCCGGAATAGGTTCCGGCGTTGGTACAGGGGTAGGCTCCGGAGTAGGTTCCGGCGTTGTAACAACGTAATTTTCATTGTCAGCTGGCCCACTATCATTAAAGACGAATAGGTGTAAAATCCCGAATGTCAAAAGTGCTACCACAGCCACAGCTGCTACAACAAGTAGTACAATCGGTAAAGTCTTCTGTTTGTGCGGAGGCTCGTGCGGTGGTTGATATGCCGGAGGCGGTGGCTGATATGGCGGTGGCACCGGTGGTGCAGCAGGCGGCGGCGTTGGTGCCTGATACATTGGTTGATCTTGTTGCGGCATAGGCACTGGTGCTGGTGGTGTCACTTCTTGTGGCGGCTGGACTTGCGGTGGCTCCGGCGGTGCCTGATATGTCGGAGGCGGTGGCTGATATGGCGGTGGCACCGGTGGTGCAGCAGGCGGAGGCGTTGGTGCCTGATACATTGGTTGATCTTGTTGCGGCATAGGCACTGGTGGTGTAGCTTCTTGAGGTGGCTGGACTTGCGGCGGCTCAGGTGGTGCCACTTCTTGCGGCGACTCTGGTTGCGGCGGCTCCGGCGATGCCGTGGGCGGCGGAGCTTGCTCTACGACTGCACCACACCCTCCACAAAACTTTGTACTATCATCTAACTTCATTCCGCAGTTTACGCAATATTTATTGTTCATAACCTTATTTTCCTCTCATACATTTGAGTTAATACAATATTGTATGGTATACGTCCACTTTTATCTATCGAAAACAATATCATAGTTGACACCCTCAAGTCAACAGAAGTGCTGGATATCAAGAGCGCCACTTCTCTGTCTCTCTATAAATCTCATTTTTAACTCGTGAGATATCTTCATCGTATATTTTTCTGTTGCCCTTCTCCCCGTTCACAACAAACTTCTTTTGCAGATGCATTGGCTTGTTGCTGTATACATATACATAATCTCCAGTTAGTAGAGCCTCATCTGCATCATGGGTCACGAAAATCACTGTCCGCTTATCTTCTTCATAAAGGTTTAAAAACGACTCAATAATGCTACCCTTTAATGTTATATCAAGTGCCTTGAAAGGCTCGTCCATTAGTAGCACATCAGATGGATAAGCAAAAGCTCTAATCAACGCAAGCCGCTGTCGCATCCCGCCACTCATCTCATGCGGGTATAAGTTAGCGGTATTTTCCAGATCCGAGATCTTAAAAAATTTATCAATTACCGCCCTTAACTCGTCCTTATCTCTATACACACTTTTCAAAACTAACTCTAGATTCTTACGGACAGTCTTTTGTGGCACCAATGATTCCTCTTGAAAAACATACGAAACTCTTTCCGGCTTGGATATTTGACCGCTGTCTTCTTCGACTATACCGGACAACAGATTTAACAAAGTTGTCTTCCCGCAACCTGAAGGACCTAAAATGCAATTTATTTTGTTTTCTTCAAACTTCTCACTAAAGTTTTCCAAAACAATCAGATCTTTGTACTGCAGATTTACATTATTGAAAGTTATCATCGATAATATCCTCTCGAGTTCTCCATCACTCTTTTGCGTCTTACTGGATTCTGCGACTTCGCGCAGAATGACGTTAGTTTTTTCGCGGCGAAAATTGCCCCTTGGGCGTTATGCTGATAGTTAGCTCATTTTTTTGTAAAAAACTCCTTGACTATCTTTGCGTCAGGATATTTATATGGCATACAGAGCCTTCGTGTCATCCTTAGAATACATTCACATATCAGACTTAGCAGTACCGCTATGACCAACCACGCAAAGGAAACTCCAAAATCAAACCCCTGTCTTGCAGATAATATCAGATGTCCTATGGACATGGATGGAAGTCCCATTACCTCCGCTGAGATCACTACTTTGATATTAAGACCAAACCCCGCAATGATTGACGAGAATACAAAAGGTAGCATTGAGGGAATATATATCCCTGTGAGCTGGCGCCATTTTGGTATCTTGAATACCTTTGCCATTTTGATTAATTTGCCATCTGTCTCGGCTATTGCAGCCCTCATGTTTTCATAGCAGAGTGGAAACACAATTAAAAACGCAACAACAATGGGCAACATATTACTTCCCACAGTAAGAAGCAATATCAATACTAAAGCCATCGTCGGCATCGATCTACAAATTGCAATAAACGGATTTATCATGACTCCAATAAACTTCTTAAAATGTGCAAGTATCGCTAACGCACTTCCGATAACAAATGATATTACAAAACTATATAGGGAACGCCCTAACGTCATAAAGATAGCTTCAAAAAAGCTATCTTTACGCATTTCTTCTCCAATAATACGCAGCGTGTCTACCGGTGTTGGAATTATGCCTGTCTGTTGAAACCGTGTTTCAGCAAGCGTCCACCACACAGCCACGATGATGAAGAAGGACAATATTGAGAATAGGAATTTTTTCGGATTATTCAACAACATAACCACATACCCCTTAACCCCTAAACGCATTATGGAGTGTAATAGAAACTATCCGCCGGCATCCCGCCACCTATCAAGTTGACATTTTCCTCCATAATGGCTTGTAAAAATGTATTTACAGCTGATCTTGCATCAGCGGCATGAGTAAAGTTCATAGGCAGTCGACCTACTGCATGTGCATTACCGACTATTGTTCCATTGGGTATTGCAATTGAGCCAAGTTGCACGGCCAAGTCGCCGGCTTCTACCGGATTATTATTTGCAAAGTTGGATGATTGCTCGACTGCCGCTATAAACGCATTTACAAAGTCTGTGTTGTTTTCCAATAGTCTTTCGTGGAAAATAAGTGCAGCTTGCGGATAAATTTCACCGTTATTATTTCTCGCCCACTCCGCTTGTAGGTCTATTCTTGCGGTAACGCCCGGTCTGTCCATGTTAGCCGCAAATCCTGTAATTGCTGTTGCTACCGGCTCTGCCAGAAGTCCGAAGCTTACAACTTCTCCGCCTATCTCCATCCCTGTCGCAATTGCATCCCTAACGTCGCTCGCCGCTGTCAAGTAAACGATGTTGACGTTATCAGGATCCGGTGTAAAGTCTGTGCCTATAGGCTCAACGAATCCTATGTTGTTTTGTTCCAATACTGCTCTTAAAGTTATCCCCGGTGTTCCAGCTTGTCCAAATGCGACAACTGTTTCACCGATCAAATCTTCGAGGGTTGTTATATCTTGGTCGGACACAATGTGCATTATGCCCCAGGTGGTAATCGCGGCAAGGTGATACCCACTACCATTATTATACATCATTGATGCAACATTGATAGGTACAATTGCAAAATCCGGCTCTTGGTTATATAGTGCAGCAACAATTGTGTCTATATCATTGGTCATAGTAAAGGAAATCTCATATCCGTCTATGCCTTCAAAATCATCTGACATCATGTATGCCATGCTGAGTAGTGGTGCTCCGTCTACCAGCAGGGCATTTATTTCTGTGTCTCCGCTGTTGATCTCGCCGCAAGCTGAAAGCATGGCTAATGCGAATATACTAATAATAACTAATACTACGATTTTTTTCATAATGGTACCTCTTTCATTTTATGCATATACTCATATTATACTATATTTCAAGTTGAAATACTGTTGCCGGTCGAAATGTTGAACTTTTGTTCTTAAAGTTGTAATTTTTACACATTGACGCACTCATTTTTCAACATCAAATTCATATTGAAAAACACCTCCAAATCGGTGTAACATAGAACTATCAGAACTGCAGGCTAAAGAGCGAAATTATCGTCCAGATTTTGATGATTTTTGTGCCAACTACAACGAGGGGAAGTGATCAGACAGTGGCAAACTCAATTGAATTACCTCGCGAGAAAATGATTAGACGAGGCGTTACATCAATGAGCGATGTAGAATTGCTACAAGCAGTTATTGGTAGCGGTGGCAAAGATAATGATTTTAAAGCTATTGCAAAAAATCTCAACTCGTTGATAAAAAAACAAGGTGCTGACAATCTGGAGTTTGATGATATAAAGTCCATAAAAGGGATTGGGAATGCAAAAGCCACCATTGTCTTCGCCGCACTCGAATTTTGGCGAAGGTCATTCATAAAGCATAATGCCCCATTGATCGACTCTCCGGAAAAAGCTGCAGAGCAGCTAAGTGATATAAAAAATAAAAAGCAAGAGCATTTCGCCCTGCTGACTCTCGATGGTGCACGAAGACTAATAAACAATAGGATAGTTACAATCGGTACATTGACTTGCTCACTTGTACATCCACGTGAAATCTTCTCATTTGCAATTGAAGATAGAGCTGCATCTATAATAATCGCTCACAACCATCCTAGTGGGATGCTTGATATTAGCTCACAAGATCGCGAGGTAACAAAGAGAATCCGAAAAGCCGGCGATTTATTGGGCATCCGGCTCGACGACCATATAATAGTTACCGCAGATGACTTTGTTAGTGCATATTAATCTGCATATGAATAAGAGTAATGACAGGAGAAATCCGCCATTACTCTTTGTCTTTGATATAGAAAACGGTTTGTTTAGTTTACTATTCTATTTGGGTTTAGTATTACATTGTAAGAAAGTGCATATGGTTACGAGGCTTCTTTTGTTCCTTCACCTCAACGCTATGTAGCACTTCACATTTTTCGCCCCTGTAGGGAAAGAAAATGTCCCACACGTCATTGATCTCCGCCTCATTCACTTCTTCAATCTTCAAAACACTTTTCTTATCTTCCATTTTCTTCACCTTTCTGTTAATTATTGTCTTAGTCGAACCATTTGATAAACAATAGCTAATCAATTGCTTATCAATTACAATTGAAATTACTGCTCGCTTTTCCTTACTTGCAACTCTTCACCTAATCGTTTTCTTCTTAGCCATTCAATAGCATCACCATCATTCATTACATTGTGTAGGGCACTCACGCTTGAGCCATCAACCTTATCTTTTGCTGATCATGAATGTCAGCATTACTTAATATGTTAGGACTCTCCAAACTGTCAACCCATCCGGAACCATACCTCGACTCCCATTTTGCGACAGTCTCCACACCTTTATCTGTCAACTCGTATTCTATGTCTCCTGCTGCAGTTACGTGTCTCGCAATACTTCCTCTAGCAATAAACCCACCAGCTCCTACAAGTGTCCTTGAATTCCTTAAACACACTTCTTCAAAGTCACGTTGCAACATTTTTCCACCGGCATCACGAAGACAAGCTAATATAGCAACCGCTCTCCCCTCACCTATCCTGATGCTTTTGGTACGCATTGGCATCTTTGCATATGTCGCATCAGCTTCAATATGAGCAATTGCTCTATCGAGAGATTCGCGAGTTTGCTTCAGCTCAGCTAATATAATATCTTTATTTATGCAAAGTCACCTCACTTTCACTATTGCTACAACTTTGCTAACCTATTGGTTACCCATATTATCAAATGTAACACATTATGTCAATTACTTTTTTGCAAAATTCTCAAAATGTTGTCGTTAGCAACAAGTGACACCAACGCAATTATAATATTGCAATGAAATTCCTACATGGTTCTCACAGCTCGTTCCTTACTGAATATTCTGCTACTGAATATTCAAAATTGTTTTATGTCTACCATTTTCATTTTTTGAAAATACTCAAAACTTCATTTGCAAGCTATGCGATTTTTTAAACAAACCCCTCTTACCCATTGACATTACTGCGAAATTTACGTGTGTGTAAAATGTGTGTAATGTTAATAACTCATTGTACTCTAAAATAATAATCGACTTTATGTCTACTTATCGCTATGTGTTTTTTTCACCGTTTACAGAAATATTTCGTAATTTTTTCAATTTTTTGCCCTTCTATCATGACAGTTATGACAGAACCTCTGAGCTGTTCTTGATAATTTTATTGAAATATTCACACTTACTATGCAAATTTTCACATAGGTATACAGATTGTAATATTTTCAATTTGCATTCTATTTTTCTATTGCTAGCCATCTTTTAATGTGATAAAATTCTCATATTAAGGAATTGATGATAGCAACATGTTCAAAGTGAACGGATATCATATAGCGGAGTTCATAGATTAATGAAAGGAATGATCAATAAAATGGCAGGACATTCAAAGTGGAAGAACATTCAAAGAACTAAAGGTGCACAAGATGCAAAGCGTGGAAAGATCTTTACAAAAATTGCTAGAGAAATCATTGTCGCAGTCAAGGAAGGCGGTAGCGGTGATCCTGCGATTAATTCACGTCTTGCTGCTGCAATTGCAAAGGCAAAGGCTGCTAATATGCCTAACGACAATATTAAGCGTAATATTGAAAAGGCCAGCGGTTCAGGAGGTGGCGATAATTTTGAGCGCGTGACATATGAGGGTTATGGCCCACGAGGCGTTGCTATCATTGTTGACGCAATGACAGACAATAGAAATAGAATTGCCGCAGAAGTCCGCCTCAACTTTGATAAGTATGGTGGCAACCTTGGAGCAACTGGGTGTGTTTCTTGGTCCTTCGACCGCAAGGGTGTTATCGTTGTTGATAACGAAAACGGCGCACTAGACGAAGAAACTGTGCTCAATGATGCTCTTGAAGCAGGTGCTGAAGATATCGAGCTCGAAGATGACGTATTTGAGATACATACGACACCTGATGGCTTCATACCCGTCAGTGGTGCACTCGAGAGTTTGGGATATAGCTTCTTGTCAGCACAAATTGAGATGGTTCCGCAAAACTATGTCACTCTATCCGATCCTGCTGATATTAAAAACATGACAAAAATTCTTGACCTCATGGAAGATAACGATGATGTTCAAGATGTATGGCATAATGCAATTATCGAGGATGCTGAGTAGCTTCGATTCAGAGGATCCCAGATCAGGTCCGGGATGACACGGGTTAACAACAGTATGACTGTCAGGTCTTTGCTATTGTGGGACACAGACGATAGTTATATAGTGAATACATACACGAAAACTCTTAAATAAAAAATCGGTGGGATTGTTTAAATCTCACCGATTTTTTGCAATTAGTTTATATGCTCTATTTTTATCTTATTCCAATGTTGCTATTAAGCGTCCGGGTTACATTTTATCGTACCCGCCACTTAATGCCTTTGGCGTTTGAAGTGGGGGTCTTGACGAAGTCAAGATGTGGGTTAAGACCCTCGCCTCTTTAGGCGGAACGTATTTCTTCAGTGGGAGTACAATCTCCCATCTGAATCCTGATGTTTTCGACTTTAGAAGTCGAAAACTAATTTGAATGATGTGGCGGAGGTTCCGGCGGGTTCTGACTTGACTCTGTATGCTCTGATGCTTGCCCTTGAGCCGCCTGTGGATTCTCCGGATATTGCATAGGTGGCGGCGGTGGCTGATAGTACTGTACATATTCCCCGGACTGTGGCTGTTGCGGCGGGTACTGTTGCGGTTGCTCATACTGTCCGTACTGTGGCGTATGTATATGTTGTCCATATTGCGGTGGCGGTGGATACTGCGTCTGTGGTGGATACTGTAGCGTCGGCATATAATGCGATTGTTGCATATACCCGTATTGCTGTTGTTGGTGGTATTGCGGCATATGTCCATTCTGTTGTTGGTGGTACTGTGGCATATGTCCATACAGTTGTTGTGGCGGATAGTATGGCGGGCTCTGTATGTGTCCGGTTGGTTGAGGGTAATGTGGGTAAGCACCATCAAATCCTTCCAATTCAGCAGGATGTATTGCACCACTCATTATAGCCGCGTGTCGCAGCTCTACAAACATTCCCGCATAAGAGGCGTACATATACGGAAATACATAAAATATTCCTAAAATATTCCACGTGAACGCACTAAGTATGCCCCAACCTAAGAAGCTCAGATGCATAACAAAGATTTTCCATTTATACCCATGTGTCATACGCTTCGAGAGTTCCAGAGCATCGGTTGCTTTTACATTCGGATGACAAGCAAGAATGTAGTATGTCATCGAGTATGATAACCCTTTTATTATTCCGGGAACGATAAGCAATAGAGACCATAGATAAACCCATAGATGCATCCAGCACATTCCGCCAAGTTTACGCCAAAAATTGTTTTTAAGTTCGGTGTAAGGCTCTGTGACCTTTATAGGCTGACCGTAGTATACTTTGACCATTGCCCCACATTGATTTAAATACACAACACTATAAAAAAGGTATATTGCCATCATTACGACAAGCAGAAATAAGCCTCCTGTTGCGCCAATGGCAGCCGTGCCCGGAAACAGAAATGCAGTCTGTGCAAACACATTCATAAACGACGATATAATGCTGTAGGCATACAGAATCAGCGTAGCTAGAAAAATTGCTCCTACGCACATCCAATACTGGTTCTGAAACATCTGTTTCCCGTATTCCTTGATTTCCTGTCTTGACCTCATTGCAAACCCTCTTTTCTCTAGTCTCTACGACCTAATTTCCCTACACTCCAGGTAGTATCTCTTATCTTCTGCATGACCTACTGAAAAGCTTTTGCGTGGGAATACTCCACTTTTTTCAACAGTTTCAAAGAAATCTGACTTGCTCATCGCCGGCAAAATAAGTCCAACACAGTTTTCTCCGCTTGCAAGTTGCTTGGTTGAGTCATCACCGTGGATATAGTCAACGATTGTGTCAGTGTTCTTGATATACTCATCTATGAAATCTTGCATGATTGTCAACATATCACCAATACAGTCCGCTTTTATACCTATATCTTCACTTCCATCACGTGATGTGAATTGAATTACATAGTCGCTCCCTCTTGGAGTTGCCTTTTCAAAGTCCTCTATGAATTTAGTTGCGTCAATGTTGAACAGTACACGATGGATAGCTTCAAAGTCGATTGCAGGATCATAGACATTATTCAGCTCTACCAATGCTCTGCGTGCCGGATGACTTTCTCTTTCCGAGTCTGAGAGGTCTTTCTTTATCTCATCCCAGTACACTTTCGCAGCCGCCAAGGAATGATTGCCGTCACCCATTATCATAAGCATTTCATTTTTCTCATGAAGTGCTCGCATCGCTGTCATTATGTTCTCGGCATCTTTGCCTGTAACTTTCATTCCTTTTATATGCCCGCCGCCTGCCATAAGGTCAAAATCGTACAGCACAGGGAGGCTGTCTGCAATTTTCGCAAGAGGCTCAACCACGGTGGCATCTTTATCATCAATGAACGTAATAATATGTGGAAGCTCAATGGAGGCTTCACGACGGACTCTTACACGCGGAGGCAATCTGTCAAGAACAGTGCCTTCGCTGGCACGAATCGCTGCAGACACTCCTGTGAAGTCATACTCTTCAAGATCAACTGCACCAACAATCCCCTTACGTACACGTCCATCAGGCTGTGTACGCTCTACGTAAACAAATGAGTCTTTATGCTCATGGAATATATTATTCTTTAGATAATCTTCCATCACATTGCTAATCGACGATATTTCTTTCTCCTCATCGATTTCTTCCAAATATGCTTCCGGAATAATCATATGAAGCGTAGATGGCTTATCACCTACGATATCTTTAACACCTTGCCAATACTCACGCTCTGATGAAAATTGGTCACACGCTATGACGCTCCACTTTTCCATAGACACACCTTCGGGGATTAAAATGTTCGTCGGGGTAAATACGTTGTTCACTATAGTTTCCTCCTAATATTAGTTCCCTGTCATTCTGCGCGAAGTCGCAGAATCCAAGAAGTCTCTGCTTACGAGATTCTGCAACTTCGTGCAGAATGACGTTAGTTTTTACATAGATTATTTGATACCCATTCCGCTCTGCTTTTATTGAAAATCTACACAAACACCTTTTTAAGCTCGCTTATGTATTCCGGTGTTGTACCACAACAGCCACCTACTATCTTTACACCAAACTTTTTGAACTCCGCCATTTGTGCCGCAAACTCCTCTGCCCCTGTGTCATATGTACCACTCGTCGCATCAGGCAGTCCGGCATTTGGCTTGATAATTAACGGAAGCTTTGTTGCACCGGCAAGCCTGCCTGCTATCTCCAACATTTCTTTCGGCTCCAAAGAGCAATTTAACCCTATGGCTACTGCACCTAATTCTTCTGTCGTTTCTGCAAACAACTCCGGTGTACAACCCATAAATGTGTAGCCTGATTTTTCAAACGTCATCGTCACAAGCATTGAAAGCTTTGTGTTTTCACGCACAGCCTTCATCGCAGCTTTCAACTCTTCAATATCACTCATCGTTTCAATTGTAGCAAAATCTGCACCAGCTTGCTCCCCGGCAATAGCCATCTCCTTGAATATCTCGTATGCTCTTTCAGGCTCCAGATCTCCATAAGGTTCGAGCACATGTCCCGTCGGACCAATGTCCAAAGCAACCTTAGCTTTGTCGTTACATGCTCGCTTTGCAATGCTTACAGCCGCTGTGATGACTTCTGTTGGCGTATATCCTGTATCGACGTGATTTAGTGCATTCGAGCCGAATGTGTTGGTACAAATTATATCACTCCCCGCCTCGACATACATTCTATGAACCTCCTCAACCGCATCAGGGTTTGTCAGATTCATCAAATCCGGCTTTTCACCAGATTTAAGCCCATACTTATATAACATCGTACCCATTGCACCATCATATAATATATACTCTCCAAACGAATCAAATATCATTGAAAAATCCTCCGTTATATGTTAAAGTATAAAGTTGTAAGCATCGAATAGATTTTGTTGTATGCGATGCATTGCACCACTACATATATTAACACATGGAGATAAATCATGGAAGAACTTTCAAAAAATTTCATTCATACTTTTATTGAGGAGGACATAGCCCCGGGCGGACAGTTCGAAGGCATGCGCGTTCATACCAGACTGCCTCCGGAGCCAAATGGCTATCCGCATATAGGGCATTGCTTCGCTTTTTCAATAAGTATTAACGCCGCTGCGAAGTTCGGCGGTCTTTGCAATTTGAGATTTGATGACACAAATCCCGAAAAAGAAGAAGAAGAGTTCGTCGACGCCATTTGCGAAGATATCCGTTGGTTTGGGTTCGATTGGGAGGACAGACTCTATTTTGGAAGTGATTACTTTGAAAAAACTTATGAGCTTGCTGTCGGGTTGATCAAAAGGGGACTTGCTTATGTATGTGAGCTTTCGCCCGATGAAGTCAAAGCAATGCGAGGCGATATCACCACTCCTGCCACAGCATCGCCATACAGAGATAGACCTATCGAAGAAAGCCTTGATCTTTTCACACGTATGAGAAACCGCGAGTTCCCGGAGGGAGCAATGACTTTGAGAGCAAAAATCGACCTTGAGAGCGGCAACTTTAATATGCGTGACCCTGTTATATACAGAATAAAATATGCCCACCATCATCGTCAAGGTGACAAGTGGTGCATCTATCCCATGTATGACTTTGCACACCCCATTCAAGATGCTCTTGAATATATAACACATTCACTGTGCTCACTTGAGTATGAAGATCATCGCCCTCTTTACGATTGGGTTATAGAGCATACAGATGTGCCCAGCAAGCCAAGACAAATCGAATTTGGTCGCCGAAGCATCAACTATTCGGTAATGTCAAAACGCAAACTTCGCAAGCTTGTGGAAGAGGGATATGTCTCGGGCTGGGATGATCCACGCTTCCCTACTCTACGCGGACTCCGTCGCCGTGGGTATACTCCAAGTTCGATTCAAGACTTCTGTGAGCGTATTGGAGTTGGCAAAACTTCTAACTCCATCGAATATGCATTACTCGAGCACTGCTTGCGTGAAGAGTTAAACTTAACGGCTCAACGTGCAATGGCCGTTCTGCGTCCTATAAAACTTATCATAACTAACTATCCCGAAGGTCAATCAGAGCTTCTGGAAATTGAGAACAATCCAAATGACGAAAGTTCCGGCAGTCGTGAAGTTGCGTTCTCAAGCGAACTCTGGGTAGAAAACGACGACTTTATGATTGACCCACCAAAAAAATATAATCGTCTATTTGTTGGCAACGAAGTTCGACTAAAGGGAGCATATATAGTAAAATGTACAGGCTATGAGCTTGATGAAGATGGCAACATTGTACACGTTACTGCCGAATATGACCCCGGATCACGTGGTGGTTCAGCACCCGATGGTCGAAAGGTTCGCGGAACAATACACTGGGTAGATTCCCAAACTGCTGTTGACGCAGAGGTACGTGTTTACGACAATTTGTTTACAGATCCAAACCCGGATGTTTCCGGCAAGGATTTTACTGAGTTTCTTAATCCTGATTCACTCGAAATCCTAAGTAACTGCAAGGTTGAGAAAATGCTTGAAAACTCCGAGGCTCCACAGTCATTCCAATTTTTGCGCTTAGGTTATTTCACTGTGGATAACAAAGAGTCTACTCCGGACAACTTAGTATTCAATCGATCCGTTGCACTTAAAGACGGGTTTAAGCCCAAAGCCAAATAATCTACCTTTGGTCTCAATATCTCACATCAAAAACAGCAAGTTGTGTGCGAATAACATCGCTTCAACTTGCTGTCTCTTGCTGTTTTGTGGACTGCTCTACTGTTCAATTAGTGTTCAGTATTATGAAGTTGGATACCCTAATCTCTCGAATAACTCAGTTATCCTACGTTCTAATAACTCTTCATACAGCATTTCTTCATCATCTGACAAATCTAACGCGTCAAATTCAGCTTCGAACCTGTCAAAATACTCCGCTATCTGGTCCTCAAGTGCTTCCAACTTATCGAAAAGCTCAACGACGTCAACGTTTGGGTCACTCATGTCCGGCAGATTATCTACAAAGTCATCCAACCTGTCGAATGATTCATTTACAAACCGCTCCAACTCTTGAAAATCAGCTAGTTGCTGATTCCCACATCCTACAGTTATTCCAACTGTTGCAAGCATAAGCAAAACAACTAAAATAACTATTGCTACTTTTTTCAAAAAATTTCCTCCTCGGATTCTGTGACTACGCACAGAATTACGGTAGAATTTTCATAGACATTTTGACACTAGGGTAGAGGGATTCGAACCCTAGCTTACTCCATCGTCTTCAATGCTTGTGCCAATTGATCTGCACATGATGTTGGCTTGCTTCCACATCTGATGCCCTCTAAGCGCGCAATTGCATCTGCGACAGTCATACCTTTTACCAGCTCGCCAATGGCAAGCAAATTGCCCGGGCAACCTCCGGCAAATTTAACACTTTTTATCACACCGTCTTCCGTTTCAACCTCAATAAGTTGCGAACAAGTACCTTTTGCTTCATATACTGACTTCATGTCATTTCTCCAATCAAATACTAATCAAACTCTAATTATATTGCTTATGTTATTGTAATTCTTTATGTATATCGTGTCAAGAAATTTAGTTGACAAAAAACTCAACAAAATCATTAGTATAATCAGATTATTTTTGACAATAACTATACTTGATATAAGCAAAATTGCATGATAGAATTGCATGGCAATATTTAGGTGAAAAAACAATAAAATTTAATTAATTAATAAGGAATGAGCATTAACATGAGTCCTCTAATGATAAACATATTTACAGTAGCCGGTGGTCTCGGCCTACTGCTATTCGGCATGAAGATGATGTCGAACGGATTAGAACTGATCGCCGGCGATAAAATGCAAGGAGTCATTAAGTTCTTCACGTCAAATAGATTTTTTGCCGTGGGAGCCGGTATACTTGCAACGATCGCCATTAATAGTTCAACGGCAACTACGATAATGACCGTAAGCTTCGTCAATTCCGGAATGATGAGCTTATCTCAAGCAATCGGCGTAATAATGGGTGCTAATGTCGGTACAACTTTCAGTGCACAGCTGGTTGCATTTAGAATTGATCAGTTCGCACCTGCGTTTATTTTCATAGGTATAATAATGCATCTCTTTATAAAGATGCGAACTGCAAAAAACGTCGGATACGTTATTTTAGGCTTCGGTATTTTGTTCTATGGTATATCCGTAATGGGTGGACCGTTCAGAGAGCTTGCACACAACCCTTACTTCAACGTAATCTTGGCAACATTCCAAAATCCGGTTTTGGCTATTATGGCCGGTTTCATTTTCACAGCCATAATTCAAAGTTCATCAACCACAATGTTCTTGTTGGTCACATTGCACTTACACGGTGTTCCCATACCCTTTGAAACATCGGCGTTTATCGTGCTCGGAACTAACATTGGCACAAGCATAACGACCGTCATTGCTTCAATCCCCGCAAACCGTGAAAGCAAGCGTGCCGCGTTATTCCATATAATGTTCGATGTGATTGGAAGTGCAGTCTTCGGCACCTTGATCTTCCTGTTCCCGGCAATTCTGCAGTGGTTCCAATATCAATGGTACGAGCCGGCACGTCAAGTTGCAATGTTCCACACATTGTACAACTTTGCAACAATGTTCCTAATACTACCGTTTGTTTCTCACATTGCGGTACTAATGAAAAAACTCATTCCGCTCAAAGATGACGACACTGACATTACGTATGAGAAGAAGCTTATATATCTTGATGATAAAATGAACTTCACACCATCAATTGCAGTTGTAAATGCACACTTAGAGCTATGCAGAATGGGCAAGATTGCAAATGAAAATCTCGCATTAGCACTTGATTCATTTAACAAGATGAGTGTTGATAAGGCGAAAAAAGTAGTCAAGAATGAAAAAATAATTGACTTTCTTAGCCATAATATCGCCGTAAAACTCATAGCTATTAACAAAATGGCATTATCCAATTTTGAAGCTGAAAGAATCGGGCGAATGTTCCAAACTGTTTCTGATATGGAAAGAATCGGCGACCACGCAGAAAATATCGCTGAATACGTTATTGCTATGGATGAGCACAACATAAAGCTTTCTAATGCTGCCAGAACTGAACTTGAAGAACTCGGCAAGCTAACTATTGAAGTTATTGGCAGAGCTATAGATGCTTATGAGCAAGAGGACAGTTCTAACTTGAAAGAAATTCGTTCATTAGAGAAAGAAATAGACGCACTTGCCGCTGACTTTACGGATAACCACATTAGTAGGCTGAAGATGGCAGCATGTGAGCCTAGAGGCGGGGTAATCTTTACGGATATGATTAGTGATTTAGAGAGAAGTGCAGATCACTCAAACAATATCGCGTTTTCATTACTTACTGACAGCAAGAAGAGTTTGCATTAACATCTGTTTATCGTACCCGCCACTTAACGCCTTTGGCGTTTGAAGTGGGGGTCTTGACGAAGTCAAGATGTGGGTTAAGATCCCCGCCTCTCTAGGCGGAATGCCTTTCAGTAGGAGTACAATCTCCTTCTGAATACTTGATGTTTTCGACTTGGAGAAGTCGAAAACGGATTTGAACCGTCTGTGAAGTGTGTATTATATATAGGAGTGTGACCGAATGGCTAAGTTATATTTTCGTTATGGTGCAATGAATAGTGGAAAGACTGCAAATTTGCTGATGGTTGCAGATAATTACACCAATCAAGGCAAGAATGTAGTTATCTTAAAGCCCGACAAAGACACTCGTTGGAACATGGCTGCTGAGGTTAGGTCTCGTGCAATTGTTTCTTCAAAGCCTGCAAGCTTGGTCAACGATGATCACGATTTAGTTCAGTTCATAACCGATATGCTTAAAGAAAAAGAAATTGCAGCAATTTTGGTTGAGGAAGCTCAATTTTTGACAGCAGAACAGGTACGTCAATTAGCTGTCATTGTCGACACTAAGAATATCCCGGTTTTGTGTTATGGCTTGAGATGCTCATATCTTGACGGAAAGCTTTTCGAGGGCAGTGCGGCCTTGCTCTATTGGTCTGACACAATTGAAGAAATCAAAAATGTATGCCAGTATTGCACAAGCAAAGCCACGAAAAATCTACTTTGCGTTGATGGAGTCCCAAAATACACCGGCGACTTTGTCGTCATGGGCGATGTGGACAGCGATTCTGAAGTGATTTTCACACCGGTATGCAGAAAACACTACATGAATCCACCGAAGGAAATTCGGTAAAACAGAATAGAGGAGATTTTACAAATGTGGGAGAAATATAAGCATATAGTACCGCACATCACCGTCGAATCCGGTGCCATTAATCATGTTGCCGACTGGGTAAGTTCAAATGGATACAAGAACATTCTAGTTGTATGCGACCCCAATACAAAGCGAGTAGCCGGAAATCGAGTAATTGAATCTCTCACGGCTACAGATCTCTCTGTATTTAAATGTACATTCACAATGGACGAACCACTTCCTGATGAATATTCTATAGGAATTCTTACTGCAGCATATACTCCGGAAATCGACCTTATCCTCGGAGTAGGTGCAGGAACACTTAACGACATATGCACATATGTCGGAGCAAAGGTTGGCTGTCCAACAGCCATAGTCGGTACCGCCGCATCTATGGATGGCTATGCATCGTTGGGTAGTGCCATGCTACTTGATGGACTAAAGGTAACACCTCCTACACAGTGCGCAGTTGCTGTTTTTTGTGACATCGATATACTTGTAGGCGCTCCGAGCATACTAACTGCAGCAGGACTTGGCGATATGTTAGGCAAAATAACTGCACTGGCAGACTGGAGACTTTCACATCTGCTGGTTGGAGAGTCTATGCCTGCTGAAATAGTCGCGTTAGTTGAAGACGCACTCAAGAAAATCATTGCCGGAGCTCCACATTTGGCGAACCACTATTCTGCAACCATTGCTAATGGCTCTGATCATGCATCAAATAACAAGCCGGATGCCACCTTTAGCGACGCTATAACGAGTGTAACAGAAGGTCTTATTTTAACCGGAATTGCAATGAGCCTGTATGGAGACAGCCGCCCTGCATCCGGCACAGAACATCATTTGGCACACTTCTGGGAAATGAGGATGCTCGTAGAAAACAGAAAGCCGGCTCTACACGGCATAAAGGTCGGACTTGCCACAGTCATTGGGCTTGTTATGTGGAAAGAGCTTGCAAACACCCTGCGTGATGAAGCATGGCTTTCCTCCAAGAGCAATCAGAACCCACTTCCCTGCTCACAAGATTCATACGAAAGCGATATCCGTCGACTATACGGCAGTAGTGCCGATGCTGTACTTAAAACAACCAACCCCAATCTCCCATATGAGCATGTAAGCTCACATATGTCGGCAATACTGGATATAGCAGATTCGTTGCCTTCACCTGAAAGCATTGCTGCAATGCTAAATGACACCGGAGCACCTATACGTCCGTCAGATATTAATTTAACTGCAGACACTCTACGAGACAGTATAATATATGCACGAGACAGAAAAAAATCCTACACCATCATGCAATTGCTGGGTGATTTAGGCTTATTAGAAGATTTTGCACAGCGAGTATGCAAATACTTCGAGAATGTTGCAATAAAAGAAACTAAGTGTTTTGTACTAGACATGGATGGAACAATATATCTTGGCGACAATCTTTTCCCATACACAAAGCAATCATTAGATTCTCTGAAGTCAAGCGGAATGGACTTTGTCTTCTACACAAACAACTCATCGCAAAATGCTGAACATTATCTAAAGAAGCTGGAACGAATGGAAATCCCAACAACACCTGACAAGCTACTGATGTCAACACATGTGCTTCTATCACATTTAGAAAGCTTGCAAAGTGGCAGATCTCAACAAAAGCTACTGGGTAGAAATGTATTCGTTGCCGGAACAAAGGCACTGCGTGACGACTTTGAGTCAGCCGGATATACTCTCACAGACACAAATCCGGACTTTGTTGTGCTTGGCTTCGACACAGATATGGATTATAATCGACTGACTATACTCTGCGACTTTGTTCGCTCCGGTCTACCATATTTCGGTGTACATATGGATTATAACTGTCCTATTCATGGCGGGTTTATACCTGACTGTGGCTCACTCGCTGCCGCTGTCGCAACCTCCACAGGCATCACACCTGAATTCTTTGGAAAGCCATCAAGACACACATTGAACTACATTATCGAGAAAACCGGATACAAAGAAAACGAGCTCTGCTTCATCGGCGATCGTATGTATACAGACATAGCCATCGCATCAGGAACACAAGCAAGCTCAATTCTCGTATTATCGGGCGAAACAAAGTGCGAAGACTTGGGACATTCAGAGTTCATTCCAGACCTTGTGTTGAATGATATTTCTGAATTAGCAAATTATTTGTAAATCTAATACTGCACAAAGAGTTGGGGCAATTGCAAAATGATGCAATTGCCCCAATTCTCTTGTGTCCTGTTTTTGATGTGTTAAGACAAATATTGCATTTCGGCACCGTACTCTTCGATATACATGCGCTCAACATAGCCCAGAATCTTATAACGATTTGTGTCAGGCAATTTTCTAAACATACCTAAAAGGTTATGTTCAACTTCACTTACAAGTGCAGCTGATGCACCCTCTAAAAGCAACCAGTCCAGTGGCACACCATAATAGTCCGCCATGATTCTAAGCATCGGCTTTCTTGGCACAGCTAAGTCATGCTCCCACCTGTATATGGAGTTCATAGATACCTGCAAAATCCGACTCTGTTCGGTCAGAGTTTTTTTTGTTTTCAATCTTAGACTGCGTAATTTCTCGCCTAGACTCATTGTTCTTCCTCCTTGAAGCAGATGGATTTTTATTGCTAATCTGTGATTAGTGTTATCAAAATTCGCTGGCTTATATGTGCCATAATTGCGTGAATTTATTGTACATATAATTATACCTTTTCTTGATAGCATTACATCACCCCTTTGGGTACATTTTTACAAGTTGGGCGTTTAAAGAGAAAAATAGGACGTACATCATGCTGTAGTGTCTAATAATATATAGAAATACCACACTAGAGCTATATTATTGCGTAATCGCTACGATTTCTTCAATTTGAATGTTGACAGTACTTATATAATTCGTTATTGTGATATGTAGAAGGATATGTGTATTTTTTTACTGAATGGAGTGCTGAAAATATGAAGAAACAACATATTGATAAGCTGGTAAATCTTATGAAATCCGATGGAATGGATGCCGTTTTAGTATGTCCGTCTGAAGAGTTGAAATTCCTTATAGGATTCTCACCAATGATGTGCGAACGATTCCAAGGCATGTTCATAAAAAATGATGGCGATATGTTTTATCTATGTAACTCAATTTATACAGGCGAACTTGAGTTGGTAATTTCCGACACGAGAATATTGACTTGGTATGACAGAGATTTTATGGACGAAGCTGTACATAATTTACTCTCCGCTGAAGGGTTCCTCGGAAAGAAAATCGGCGTCAACTCATCAGCACCCGGCTTTTGGTTGACAGATCTCACAAAAAAGTCCGGCATTACATTTCTAAATGCCAGACCGCTTCTCGAAGAAATGCGAATAATCAAGTCGTCTGAAGAACTTGAAAATCTTAGAATTTCTGCTTCAATAGCTGACAGAGTCTTCGACGATGTAATTAAAATCATCAAACCCGGAATGATTGAGGCTGAAATTAAAAACTTTGTAGTTACAGAACTGACAAAACATGGTGGCGATAATCCTTGGGCACTTATCGCATCCGGTGTTAACTCCAGCTTCCCACATTATATGGGTGGCACCCGTACAGTTGAGTCTCAAGATGTCATTCTGTTTGATTTTGGTTGTGCGTATAAAGGTATGTGTTCCGATATTTCTCGCATGGTATTTGTCGGTGAGCCTACAAATGAGCAGAAAAAGATATATGACATCTGCCGCAATGCCACAGAAGTGGGTGAGGTTGCTTCTGTCGAGGGTGCATTTATCCCGGATATTGAAAAAGTGTCAAGAGCTGTTATTGAAGATGCAGGTTATGGCGAATATTTCACAACACGCTTGGGGCATGGTATCGGATTTATGGGTCATGAAGCACCTGATATTAAGCTTAGCAATCCGCGAAAGCTCGAAAAAGGCATGTGCTTCACAATTGAGCCGGGCATAAACTTGCCTGGCAAATTCGGTATGCGTGTCGAGGATGTTGTTGCAATAACAGAAAATGGCACCGAAATTTTGAACAAAGCAACACATGAAATGATAGTAGTTTAGGGGTTAGGGATGGACAAAGGAGGTATTACAATGCTTAGTGATTTAGATGTTTCTCGCAAAATCAGTTGTGAAGATTACAAGTCAGAGATAGAGTCACTTGGTTTGTCTCTATGTGAAATGCAACGGACGTGCAAAGAAGAAAATATTCCTATTGCGATCATTTTCGAAGGTTGGAGTGCTGCAGGTAAAGGATCGCGAATAAAATCGCTGATGTGCAACCTAGACCCTAGAGGATTCGAAGTGTTTACAACACAAAAGCCTACAAAAGACGAGAAAATGCGACCATATCTGTGGCGATATTGGCAGGACTTACCCGCAGCAGGACGTATTCATATTTTCGACCGCAGTTGGTACCAGGCCTTGATGTGTGGTTTTAAGAAAAAAGAGGCAGCACTGGCAGAGCCTGTATATGATATCAAATCATTTGAGAAGACCTTAGTTGATAACGGAACTGTCGTAATAAAGCTCTTCTTACATATTTCCAAAAAAGAACAAGAAGCTCGATTGACTAAGCTTGCAAGTGATCCGGACACAGCGTGGAGAGTTCGCAAATCTGATTTGAAGCAAAATAGAAAATACAAGAAAAACCAGCTCCGCTTCGAACATATGCTGTATGCAACTAATCATGACGCTGCACCTTGGATCATAATTGAAGCAAATAATCGCCGCTTTGCTGATGTAAGTGTCTACCGTGCCGTACTCTCAGCAATGGAAAAGGCTGTAGAGGCAAAGCGACAGAGCGAGGATTCAAAGGATAGCAAGTCCGGCAGTAATCCCAATATCGCAACCAGTGTCGATGCATTGCCATCAAGTGTAAGTGCTGAACATACAGCTACTGCCAACTCTGTGCTTGCTACAGTTGATTTAAATAAATCACTCGATCGAAGCGAGTATCGCGATAAGCTGAAAGTAGCACAAAATGATCTATCACGTATGCATAATGCAATGTACTTGCAGCGGCAGCCGGCAGCAATTGTTTTCGAGGGATGGGATGCATCCGGTAAAGGCGGAGCGATAAAGCGTACTGTAGCGGCATTAGATCCACGAGGCTATAAGGTGGCTCCATATGGTGCACCAAATGATGTTGAAAAAGCTCACCATTATCTATGGCGTTTTTGGAATAATATCCCAAAAGCCGGGCATTTAACTGTGTTTGACCGCAGTTGGTATGGACGCGTAATGGTAGAGCGTATTGAAGGCTTTTGCTCAACGGCTGATTGGCAGCGAGCCTACGGTGAAATAAACGACTTTGAAAAACAACTTGTAGACAGTGGAATCGTGCTGATGAAGTTCTGGCTTCACATTAGTCCGGAGGAACAGTTAAAACGCTTTGAACAAAGGGAAAACACGCTTTCAAAAAAATGGAAGATTACTGATGAAGACTGGCGAAATCGTGACAAATGGGATCAGTATCTTGAAGCGGTTGATGAAATGCTCATGCGTACATCCACAGATTATGCGCCATGGACGATTGTAGAAGCTGTTGACAAGCCTTTTGCACGAGTGAAAGTCATTGAAACAGTCAGGGATCAGATTGCGTCATGTTTGCAGGCTCCTCTGCGCTGACTGTCGCAGTGAGCGTGTATTACCGGAATTGCCATTCCGTCAGCGCAACCAAGGATGGTGGAGCGCGTTCATTGGACGCATGGATGCGTCCTTGAACGTAGGAATGCAATTCCGGTAATACACGCTCACTGCTTTACGCTCTGGGCGACAATAGAAAAAGACACGAGGATGTTCTGTCCCCGTGTCTTCTTTTTGTGCTTGATTTAATTAGTCAGTTTCAACCAGTGGTTGTGATGCAGTTTCAAATTGCTCCAGAACCTCTTTAGATGGTTTCTGTGTGACCAGGCTGCCAATGATTATTGCAAGTAGTGAGAGTACAAAGCCAGGCACGATGTGGTTTAGGCTTGTGTATACCATTGGTGTTACGCCACCCATGATAGGTGCATACTGCCAAATTAGTACAACTGTACCACCAACAGCGATTCCGAGAACTCCGCCGACGCGATTTGTGCGTTTCCAGAACAATGCACATAGAATTAGTGGTCCGAATGCAGAGCCAAATCCGGCCCATGCTACGCTAACCAGTGCCATAACGCCTGTTGCACGATCCAGTGCCCATGGTACATAGTTGCCATAGTCATCATAATGTGCAGGGACATATGCATCATATGCAATCCAGAAGGCTAGCACAGCCATCACAAGTACAACGCCACGACTAAACCATACAAGATGTATGTCAGATGCTTTTTTGTTTGCTGTTTTATAGATATCTGCAACTGCTGATGATCCGACCAACAGTTGTGAGTCTGCTGTAGACTTGATTGCAGCAAACATACCACACAGGAATAATGCTCCTAGTAGCGTCAGTATTATGGCTCCGTGATCTAAGAATATTCTGTTAATCATTTCGATAAATACATATTCACGACCGTCAAATCCGATTTCCGGCACAAATGCACGTCCAACCCAACCAACTACGATGGCAGATGCAAGGGCAATTACAACCCAAATAATCGCAATTACTGAAGATTTATTGACATATTTCTCTTTGTTAATCGCAATGAGCTTTACCAGAATATGTGGCATCCCGAAGTAACCAAGACCCCATGCCAGACCCGATATTACATGAACAGCAGGAAGCGTGTTGCCATATTGATCCGACATCAGGTTGAAGAATCCGGGTTGGTTGATGTTCGCTGTGACTTCGCCCCATCCGCCCATGTTTGCTATTACGATAATTGGAAGGAAGAATACAGCAGCAAGCATCATCATCCCTTGAATTGAGTCTGTCCAGCTGATTGCCTTCAGCCCGCCAATTAGTGTATATAGTACAACGAATGCTGCAAGTATCAGCACCGCTACAGGATAACTAACACCAAAGATGTGTGGGAGCATTCTGCCGCCGGCAAGAAATCCCGATGCTGCATATACTGTGAAGAAGATAGCAAAGAACAAGCAAGCTGTCATCTTTAGTACATGAGATTTATCCTGGAATCTGTTTTCAAAGAATTCCGGCATGGTAATCGAGTTGTTAGCAACAATGGTATAGCGGCGAAGCCTCTTCGCTACGAAGCACCAGTTCAGAATCGTACCCGCTAAAAGTCCAATTGCAATCCAAGCTCTTCCGGTTCCGAAGAAGAATATTGAGCCCGGCAATGCCATTAGTAGCCAGCCTGACATATCTGATGTCTGTGCAGACAGAGCACCAAGCCATGTGTTCAAGCCTCTACCGGCCAAGTAGTAATCAGACAGATTGCTAGATCTCCTAAAGTGGAGAGCCAGTCCGATGATCAGACCGAAATACACGATAAATACAGTTAGTATCAACATTGTGGTTTGCGTCATTTCAAACACTTCCTTCTTTTTTCATTTAATTCAGATTATTAACTAGCCATAATAGATTGAAATTCTACGTTTGTCAAGAAAAATATGGAAAAAATTCAAAAAAAATAAATAATAATTCATATCCATCTTGCATAACCTTCTATTTTCGCCTCGGTTTCATCTGCAAATCGCAAAAAAGGCTATTGCAATCAATACAATAACCTTTTGTAAAACAATAATTTATGCATCTATGGAATAAGTAAAAAGTTGCTACCAATTCTGTACGCAATCCCACTATCACATATGAGTCGGAAGTGAACGGTAAACTCACCCTGCTCACCATTATCTTTCATCTGAGCCAGAGTGCCACTCACATCATAACCGCTACCTTCATGCAGTCTCGTATCGCTTCCACGTCTCATTATCCACCATTGCGTTTCTACGATTTCATTTTCAATCTCGCCAACATATGGCATCGCTGAAGCAGGATTGAGATGTGCAATACCTACTCCAAAGTCTTCTCCGCCATCGAAGATTATACCCCCGTTGAACTCAACATACTGATCTAAAGGTAGTTGTTCGCTTGAGCTTGTGCCAAACCAAATACCAAAGCCAATCGCACATACCAATATTACAGCTACACATGCAGCAACTATGCTCTCGGTCGATTTAGCCGCTGAAGTGGCTGACGATGCTTCGACAGCGGCTCCTATAGTTGATGCTGTTTCTGTTGCCGCTACCGCAGCCGTGGCTGTCGCTACAACCGTGCCCGCTAATATGACTTCCCTACATTGTTCAACTACTGTAGGCAACCATTGTGCATTTGGAATCACAAAGTTTGCAGCATCATTATTAAGCATATCCATCATCACAGCACTAAACGACATTGCTCTTGTTGGTTCTAACAACTCGTCATTATAGACTTTATTAACTTTGGACTTTATTGCTTCACGTGCTCTTTTCATATGCACAGAAACTGTAGGTCGCGCGGCCTCCATGACCTCAGCAATCTCATTTACATTTAGCCCATCATAGTAATAGAGCATTATAGTTTGGCGTTGTCTTAACGGCAGCTCATTTATTGCATCAATAACCACTCCGTGCATTTCGCTTTTTTCTGCAGAATACTCCGGCAGATGTACAATGTCATTTTCAACAATTGTGTCATCATGCTCTTCTTCAACTACGATATTGTCATGCCGTTTTCTTTTTTTTAGAAATGAGTTTGTTCTTGCTATAATTGTCTTGTTAAGCCAAGCCAGAAAAATCTCCGGTGAATGTAATTCGTGTATATTCTCACACAGATACAGCATTACTTCCTGTGAGATATCTTCAGCATCCAAATGGTTTCCAACACCACGCGCTGTTCGATAATATACCGCGCTTGAGACATCTTCACATAACTTGCAAAAAGCTTCACTATCGCCATCAATAACTTTAGCTATAAGCTTTTTCAACTCATCATTTTCTTCTCCGATGTCATATACTTCGCGCATAATTGGTTCGTTCGACACAGTTCACTTCACTTCCTTTGGCATATATATTTTAGTATTATGCTGACTCCGTGCAAATTTCCTACTTAGTGCTTTCCCTATTTGCTAAAAAGCTCGACAAAAATACCGTTATAAATGCCAATGCAAATTTTGTTGTATACCAATCAGCTATGACCATTTCAGCCGACATATTTTGAGTAAGAACATATAGTATGACTATACAAATTGCTATAACTCCGGATGTTATTAGTCTTATAACTCTTTGTCGTCGCAAGTTTCTTCTAATCATTAATCGTACTGTGTTTAGAATTGCCAGCGCAATTATCAATATAAGCAAAATAAAGTTTATTAATGACCACGACGATGTCATGTTCGCTCTATCGAAACCAAATAGAGGTGCCTCACTGTCTGTTGCAAACCGGGTTGCATAGCTTTCATCGAGTCGTTCAATAAACGAGTACCTATATCTCGCTACAGTACTCACCATATAATCATAGTATGTAACGTCCTCATCATATAGCGGGTCGTTGTTTGCACGGATATATGTTTCTTCGCTATCATCAATAGCGACATATGTAGGTGCTACACCCAAACCTCCGCCATAGACATCACTATCGCTATCATCACCATCTTCTGCACCATTTGCGGCATCAGCGTCAATGTCATTGCTATCATTCGTGGCATCGTTGCCCGAATCAATAACGGCTTCATCATCGTCTTGTTGTGGTTGTTCCGATGGCAGTTCTTGAGGCGTTTCCGGCGGCGGTGCTGTCTGATCAAGCATTGCAAGAGGTCTCGTTATAAAATGGTCACATAAAGCTTGCCTACAATTACTTCTTTCTACACCTTCAGTAGCCGTGGTTGCCGGCACGATGACAAACCAGTCCCCCATATTGTGACCGAGAGCCGCCACGGTCACAACGTCAGTGTGTGTGCAACCAAAGCGTTGACATTCGCTTATTGCCTCACCTTCTGCTGTGCAAGTAGCTTGTGTAATTGTGCCGGTAGCAAGCATCCTATGCCCACACTGAGCGAAGTCACAAGAGCATATATGTGACTGTGCGCCTACGGGAAGGTAGCCGCCTCTGTACGGAATCTGTTCAATCAGGTGATTGTTCGCAAATGTACCGGTTTCGGGTAACGATGTCGCATCCGACATTGTCACACCCAATAAGTGATTGTCCGCAAAAGCAAATTGTCGCACATCGCCGACAGAACTTGGAATATACACACTCGTGAGGTAGTTAAATGAAAATGCACTAACTCCGATATGTGTAACTGTGCTCGGTATTTCCAAGTGGCCGGACAGACGATTCATCGCAAATGTATTCGCCGGTATAGTTGCTAAAGAGCTTCCAATACTCACGCTCGTTATGTTGTTATTAAAAAATACTGACCCGCCGATACTTGTCACAGAATTAGGAATAGTCACACTTGTCAGTTGATTAAGTGCGAAGGCATTATTTCCTATATACGTCAAAGAAGTAGGGAAATTTATACTCGTCAATCTATTCCCAATAAATGCATTACTGTTGATGCGGCTCAAAGAGCTTGGAAGAGTTACACTTGTTAGCTGATTATGTGCAAACGCATAGCTTCCAATTTGCACCAAAGAACCGGGGAGAGCAACACTTGTCAGTTGGCTTGCAAAAAATGCTGAATCTCCAATGCGAGTGATAAGAACTCCGTCTATCTCTGTGGGTATAACAAGAGCTCTTGGGGGTTGCTGTGACTGTCCGTCATTCGGCCCTCCAACCATTGCCGACCAACCTAGAATGGTTCCACTATTGCCTCCGTCAGCATTTAGTTCAACTATAAACCCGGAATCACTCGTAGGTGGAACTTCGGCGTCGTAAGTCTCATGGATATTGTCGACTATTTCATACTCGTATTCATCATCCGCAACACACTCACACTCTTCTTCCGGCATTGCTACATATTCTTCATCCGATATCTGTTCACGTTCTTCATCAATAACATCATTGCCGGTATCGTTGTTGTTGACCTGCGTATCATCAGGCGTGCTGACGCCGACAGTTTCTGACTCGTCCGCATTTTGTCCGGAGTTGTTAGAATCTGCATACGTATTGCTACCACCGTCATATTCGTACGCAATGGCCGTTTGTGATGATATTTCTGCAAGACCACCAAGCACCATTGTCACCAATAGCACACACGCACATAATAATAATGCAAGTGAAACGATTAGTCTTGCGTCATTACTCACACGACTTAAAGTTCTATGTTTAATTTTTGGTATACTATTCCACGTTTTCATTAAAGGGTATTATACCAAAAATATGTAGCATCTTCAAACAATAACCCCTTCTATTTGTTAACATTCTGTGAACATTTCAACATTGCTCCTAAGTTCCACCGCCTTGCAGGTTAGCATGCTACTGGTCACACCGAACTTGAAGCGCGACTTGAAGTAGTGTAATTGCATTTCCGCGAGCAGTAACCATAACTTATCATTATAAATCTATTATTTCCCCATTGCTTTTATGCTGTGTATGAAGTACAATGAGCGTGTAGTCAATTTCAATCCAATTTTCGACTTCTACAAGTCGAAAACATCAAGTTTTCGGAAGGAGATTGTACTTCTACTGAAAAGCATTCCGCCTAGAGAGGCGGGGGTCTTAACACACATCTTGACTTTGTCAAGACCCCCACTTCAAACGCCAAAGGCGTTAAGTGGCGGGCAAGAAAAATTGTCAGAGTAGGAATCATGCGTTAAGTGCCGACAGATGGGAGGTCGCTGTCGGACGAAGAGCGAAAGCTCGCGGTGTGATTTCGCATCCGCTGCCATAAAAGAAATGCCTCTTTTGTGGTAAAGCACAAAGGAGGAATTTTTGTATGGAAAAAATCAAAAACATATTCACATGGAACTCAAACAGTAAAATATCTCTACGCACACTTTGTCCGGTAGCAATGCTTATTGCTCTGGCATTTGTACTCGAACGAGTCGTTCCTGCCGTCGATACCGGGTTTATGCGCATATCTTTTGCGTTCATCCCCATGATGTGTGTAGGAATGTTGTTCGGACCCCTATGGGGTGTTGCGGCATCCGGAGTAGCCGACATACTGGGCTGGCCGATTATGGGTATGATACCGATTCCGTTAATACTTTTAGCACGCACCGTAAACGGATTTTTGTATGGCCTAATACTTCATCGCGAAAACATCAAAATTTGGCCTCACGCAATTACAATCGCTCTTTCAACACAAATAATAGGCGGTGCTATATTAACAACACTGGGACTTGTACAGCTGTTTGAAACCCCGTTCATACCTTTGTTGATAACAAGGCTTCCGCAGTTTGGAATTTTCATTGCACTACACATAGCAGTATTCCCCATCCTCGTCAAGCTCCGCTATGCACTGCGAAAAAGCGGGCTAGCATCTGCATAGGTGTGCTATATGACAACAAAAAATGTGCCGATTCATCCCGCCACCTCAGAGGTCGGGGAATTCTCGGCATGATTGCTTAAAGAAGTCTCTCTTCTGTGTTGTCACTCTAGCGCATCAATAAATGCCTGTGCTTGTGCTTTCAAGTCGTCTTTAAGACTTTGAGGCTCAAGCACTTTGCATAGGTCACCAAATTGGAACAGCCAGCCGTAAAATATCGGCGATAATGCTACACTGACATGAATTACAAAGTGGTTCTCACCATCAGGTATCAGTATGACATCCTTTCCGAAATGATCAATGACACCGCCGATCAGCTTGTTGTTTATCCGGAGTTTGACATTTGTATCCTCGCCTCCGAACATTCCGAAAATCTTTTTAGAATATTCCGCAAGATCGAAATCCGCAACTTCAACGTTGCGGGTTTCGTCTAGCATCAGCACACTACTCATCTTGTCTACCCTATAGTGAGCTACTGCCTCATATCTGTCAGAATATGCGATGAGGTAATATTTCTCTTCACTCCAAGTGAGGGCAACCGGACTAACTATGTACGGCTCCCCTCCCCTGCGGTACACTTGATTTTTGTTCACATCATAGTCAGAATATTTGAAGCTGATTTTTTTGTTTTCAAAAATGGCTTCATGCAGAGCATCTACACTATAGTAAATGCTCTCATTCATGCTCTTGACTCGATTTAAAACATAGACCTGCCGCCGCAATTTGCCTGCGTCATGCTTACTCATCAGCCTTTCAAGCTTTTTGATTAGCTGTGCAGTTTTCCCTTCAGTTATAAACTTGGATGACTGCACGGCATCTGCCAAAAGTTTTAATTCAGGCAACTCAAAGTCGCGAGTGGCTACATAGTATCCGTATGATTTGTTTTTACTCATCACAATATCGACACCGAATTCTCTAAGTGCGTCTATGTCATCATAGATCGTCTTTCGCTCTGCATTGATCCCAAGCGACCCGAGACGCGATATTATCTCATTCATCGATAGAATATGTGATTCGTCAGTATAGTCAAGGAGCATCTGCATGAGGTACAGAAGCCTTATCTTTTGATTTTTTGTTTTCGACATATCGAGTGTTCCTTAAATATTACAGCCAGTCGTCGATTTTCCTTACGTCCATTTCAACCACAAGTTCGCTCCATGGGCATCCGGGGTATGAGCCGTCGGATGAAGCTCCAATGAAATCCTTGCCGAACATATCATTGATGTTGGAACTCATTGCTAATTGTGGAAGTCTGCCGAGGAATCTCTCGCCATCATACATATATGCAGCTTGTATCGGCGATGCATATTCGCCTTGTGGGGTAAAGTCGCCTCCGGCGGCCATTATTACATATATTGCTTTTCTTCCGCCCAGCAGTTCTTTGAGTGTCTTGTCGCTACGTGCGACTTCTATGCCTCCTGCTGTCACTGACGGGGTTGTGTCATATCCAAGTGAAGCTGATCCTGTTAGTTCAAAGCCGTATTGATTGGCAATTCTCTTTGTAGTAAATGGTGATTTCAGCACTCCGTTTTGTATAAGGTCATACCGGTCTTGGGATAACACCGTTCCCTCACCATCGAAGAAGCTTTCATATGTAGCCTCTGAATCACGGTTAACTATCAGCGAGAAATTCTCATTAAACAGCTTTTCACCTGTTTTCCCGGAGAACAATGATGCACCGCTTCCGAATGTGTCCCCTTCAAGATCTGTCAGAAACTTCTTGATAAGTTCTGAATGCCCACCAAGGGCTCCGTACAGGATTACAGGAATTTTCTCATTTTCTGTACTGAAGTCTATCTTTTCCTCATAGGCTTCACATGTTTTTGAAATTTCTTTCGCCACTGTATCAAGATCAAACTCACGTGAAATAACCATTCCAAAACCGTCAGCTAAGCTCTTTGACTCTTTGTGTTTAAGCATTAATGCAAATTCTGCACACTTATCCTTTTGCACAAGATGAGTACCGGCATCATTCTCAATTGAAATGCTACCTTCAATCAAGTTGAACTTATGATTGAACATAAATTGCGGATGGTTCTTACCCAGTGTTTCGAGTAGTTTTTCAGAAAATCCAACGAACTCTTCACTTGTTATTGTAAGCTTATTTGATAAATCCATACTGCGGTTTAGATCTTCCGTTGGTTTGCCGCTGTAGGGCAATTTGAACTTTAACATTTGCTTCGCATTGTTTGTGAGTTCGTTTTCATTATATGAGCCAATAGCTCCGGCGATTCCCAGACAATCGTTGTCATATAGCCTGATGCCTGTCTTTTGTACATTCGACTTGAGCACTGCACTTATCTTTCCGTTCGTGACGGACAGGCTTGTTTTCTTCTCATTTATACTAACTTTTTCTTTAATCATAATTGTAACGTTCCTCCTTAGTTCACTGTCACTCTGTACATGCTGGATTCTGCGACTTCGCGCAGAATGACGTTAGTTTTTACATTCATCATTTGGACATATCCTATTGAACTTGCATATTCTTGACTCTGATGTATGGGCCGCCGAATCCCACCGGTAGCGGGTATTGATCCATCTTGCCACAGCCGCCACCAACAAACGAGTACATTTCAACTTTGTCCGAGATTCCATCAATATCTGAAAGAGCTTCAAATACATTACCACTCACAACTGAAACGCGAACAGGTTTGTCGATCTTCCCATTTTTCACATAATACGCATATGTGGGTGCAATTGTGAATGTAGACATTCCTGAGCCATGTGCCAGGTCTGTAACAAGAATACCGTTCTCCGTTTCTGCAATAAGTTCATCATATGACTTTGAGCCTTTGTCAATGTATGTGGTTGTCATACGTACAATAGGTTCATACTCAAATGACATTGCTCTTGCGTTTCCGGTCACGTCTTCATCCAAGTCCGCTGCACTTGTACTGTTGTGCAAGCGGCCTGTGAGGATTCCATTTTTAATCAGATGGGTCATTGTCGCTTTGTTGCCTTCATCATCGTATGGTGCATAACCATTGCCGATAATGTTTCCGGATTCTGATATTGTAAGCTCATCACCGCCGACACGCTTTCCGAGAGTCCATTCTTTTCTGGTTGTCTCATCTCCAACCATGAAGTCGGATTCGCTTTTATGTCCAAAACATTCGTGGACAAAAACTCCAGTCACAAGTGGTGCAAATATCACAGAGTATTTGCCCGGTTCGACAGGTTCAGATTCTAGTAAAAACTTTTCACATTCGACAATTTCAGATTTTAACTTGTCAACATATGAGTGCAAATCATCAAAAGTAAGTCCGGGCTTGCTGAAACTTCCATCCATTTTATTCTCGCCGTCTATCATCGTAAATCCGGCTCTAAACCCAGCTTGTTGGAAATCAAACTTTAATTCTGCACCTTTGCTGTTGTAGAACTCCTTGACGGTATTTGTGTCCAGATAACTCATACTCCAGTTTTTGACATATTTGTTCTCCTCGATATAAGGCATTGCACCTTGCAAGAGGTTGATCTTGTCATCTAAGGGCACTGTGGTTATTTCACGCCCAACAAATGCCATGATTTCATCTTTGTGTGTGCTGAAGTTCTTATATAGCTTTGAGTCTTTGATCTTTGGGTTGGTGTTGGCGATGGTGGCAAGTGAATCGATTTCGCTTTGAATTTCGTTTAAGTCCGTTGTGCTTGCGTAGTACCACATCTCACCGTCGTACACCCGCACAAATGCGGCACTGTACTTTTGCTCCTTACATTCTTGCAGTTCTCGCTTTATGTAGCTAATTACTGTCTTGAATACATGCTCGATTCTGATGTCGGTATACAGTCCTTCCGGAAAGTTATATTTCATGTGTTTCCTCCTAAATGTTGGTTGATTAATGGGTTGAATCTAGTTGTAGCGTAGCACGCATAGCTTTTGTCTGCAACAGTAAATACTCTACAGGTACGCATTTATTCGCTAAGTGGTATGAATAGCTAGGGTAAGTGGTGTAGATAAATCACCTTAACTTGAATCTTTTTGGTGCAAGTAGTTTGAGCAGTATTGCACCGACCCCCAGATATATGACTATCACTACTGCTACTCCGATTGTGAATGGAATCAAGCTTACTCTGATGCTGAATAAGAACTGCCACATCAATATACCCAGCACAATGTTTATCACTTTGTGCAGAACGCTTTTGTCTTTACCCCCTGAGTCGTATGGTTGGATGACGTAGTACAGAAACAAGTCACTAAACGAGAAAAACACGCTCATTATCGTCAGTGCAATGAAGAATATCCCTGCGTTTACCACATCGACATAGCCGTAAATGAGGGCTATGATCCCCACCACTGATACGAAGATTGTTAATATCAAGAGCATATTATAACGCCATATCATCATGAGTCGTGACTTGAAGGATGCGAATATTGTTGATGCTGTCCGATAGTATGGATAATGTAGCATATGAATATCGCAGTTCGAGAAAATCGATAGCGTCACAATTCTTCCCATTGATGCCATCGAGAGTAAGAAGAAAAATACAGGTGCCAGATCATATAGCGCGGTTTGATAGTCAGGCAAAGTGAACAGGTCGATGTTTTGTATCACTCTATATAGCGGTTGCCCCATGACGAAGCCGTATACAGCTAATAACACCACAACACCCAATGGTGCAAGGAAAATCAAACAGCGAGTGGATAATTTCTTTCTGAAGAACTGCGAATGTCGGCTGAAAAATATAGCGTTTAGATACGCAAATCCTGACTTGTGTGAAAACTTGTCGATTTCTAGATTTTCTGAAGCTACGTCTTTACCCCAGTCTTTTGCGACAGCCAGTGTTGCACCGCCTGCACTTGCTTCAGCGTATTTTTGATAATATGCTTCGAGTATATATAGTTTATCTTTCATCAGCTTCATATATAGCGGATAAGTCCTTATTTCATGTAGTGCTATCAAGCCCAGCCCAATACTTGTGAAAATAACAATTAACATATGCAGTGTGTTAACGCATAGGACACACCAGTTGATTGCACCAAAGAAGTATGGGCCGACAAATGCAAGTAAAAATATCGGCACTGTCACTATATATGAAAGTGGCGTTTGTCCCAGATGTCTGCCAAATGCTTTGAATGACCACATATTAATCACTTCACCAAGCAGTCTAAAAGCTGTGAACATTAGTAGCATGACAAGAGCACCCCATAGCGAAAGCCCTGCTACGGCAAAGGCAATCAACAGGGTTGGGAGAAACAGGATTATATCGCCTATGCGATCTAAAAATATGCGCGATTTAGCATACTTCGCCGGGTCTGCCCTCATGTAGTTAATCATAATATTGTCGTTTTTGTGGTTTCTTCCACCGACAAGTATACTAAATAACGGGGCACCGATGGAGCTTAGTAAAAACCACACGGTCAGTGCATAGAGTATAACATTTTGAAAATCAATGTTTGCAAACGAACTTGTTGAACCCAAGAACGCGAATATCCCACCCATTGCATTCGCTTGACTCAACACAATTCCGATGAAAAATAACATCGCCATATACATTATATGTAGCATCAGTCTATTGTTGAGTATAAAAAGAACTCCAAAAATTGTTAATACTATTTTTGGTTCAGATCCTCCATAGAGATTTTGGGGAAATGCCTTACCCACAATTGGAATTCGCTTTAGGAAAAACACCAGTCGGTTGGTCGCTATTGCAAATCTCACCCGAAGTGATAGTAATATTAAATTAATCATCTTCGTTGTCTTCCTTTGTCAGTTGCTTTAGAATCTCTTCCTCAAAGTCTTTATCGTTCATCTTTTCGGAATCCAGGGCTGATAGCTTCCCATTGTGAAGAATTACGATTTCATCACATAGATCCTGTGCAAGAGGAAGGATATGTGTCGAGAATATGATTATGTGATCTTTTTTGATTGATTCTATGAGATTTTTCATCTGCAATGATGCAACAACGTCAAAGGATGCAAGGGGTTCGTCAAGCAGTATTACCGGCGGACGCAAAATCAGAAATGCCAGCATTTGTAGCTTGTTCTTCATCCCGTGTGAATAGTCGCGGATGAGCTTATGTCTGTCAGAATTGTCAAAATCAATCTGTGCAAAGGCTTCATCAAGGTTGACCGGGTCTTTGATTTTATCTTCGCTGATGTCAATGAAATACTTTAGAAACTCCTGCCCTGTCAAAAATTCTGGCAGATGCGGCTCGGTAAATACAAAGCCTATGTCATCATATGTGGCACTTCGTTTTTCGCCGCTGTCATACTCCATGAGGGTTTCGCCGCTGTCTGGAGTTATATTGTCCACCAGACAGTTGAACATGGTGGTCTTCCCTGCTCCGTTTCTGCCTAAAAGTCCATATATTTTCCCCTTTCCAAAATCATATGATGCGTCGTCTAGTACTATTTTCTTGTCAAAACTCTTCGTTAACCCTACTACACTTAATGTCATCTAATTATATCTTTTCCTCTCATTAATTTCATGTAATTAGTATACAGGATAATTATACTGTGTACAAGCAAAAATGTGGATTTTGGTGTCAATAACCTGAAATAATGTCACCCCCTAGAAGAGTTAATTATCTCGAGATAATGTCACCCCTGTAAAAGAGCGCAATGCGCTCTTTTGCGCCCCTCGCTTCGCGACCCTCGCTACCCGCCCCCGCGCACTTTTGATACCTTAAGCGGAGTAAGGACGTTCAAATATTTCTTGCACAATTTCGAAAACCTCTTTGAAAGTATATGAATATGATTGCTCCCATTGTTTGCCTAA
>Ga0123355_10000315_pt1 | contig 62307 bp, 40 predicted proteins | sample TergutEmb28metaG_3_FD_89872 | JGI IMG/M metagenome (GOLD analysis project Ga0123355, IMG submission 89872) | Embiratermes neotenicus P1 segment gut microbial communities from Petit-Saut dam, French Guiana - Emb289 P1 | ecosystem: Host-associated > Arthropoda: Insects > Digestive system > Gut ...
AATATAGCCGGTGATGACGGCGGTGGTTTGTGGATACCCAATGTTTGCCCTATCTACACAATTGTACCGTTCTTCAGCGACATCCCATTGGCAGAGGAATTTGTAACCCGCCCCAATGAATTCCGTAATAACCGAAGACTAACAAACGTTAATATAAGCGGCAATACAGCCACAGGCAATGTAGCTGCTGTTCCACCACCAGCATCACCAGATGATTACACTGGCTTTGGCGGTGGAATATGGCTAGGGCGTGGCCTGGAATTATATCTTATAAATAGTACCGTTGTGTCCAACAATGCCGGCCGCAATGGTGGAAGCGTATTCTTACATGCTGGGGTTGTCGCCGACCCTGGCACCAACACTCTTACCATAGCAGGCGGGTATCTAAGCGGTAGTGCCCAAAGAGGTGGCGGTGTGTTTGTATCCGGAGGCGTAGGAGATGTTAACGGCGCAACATTTAATATGCAGAGTAACGTACCCGCAATACCAGGCGGCTCCGCTGCAGTTAGCACCGGCCCCCCAACAATCGGCAACCCAGCCGGCTCGCCATTTGCTAGAGGCGTGGCCACTTATGATGGCGGCGGTGTATATGTACAGGGCGGTACAACGGCGACCAACGCAGGAACATTTTACATGCATACTGGTTCTGTCGGGGCCGCTAACGCAGATGGTACCCGCAGGGGCAGTATTGCCCATCGAAACGGCGGTGGATTATTCCTTGGTTCACCACAAGTAACCGGTGGCCAGTTCGCACAATTCAATATGCCTGGTACCGCTTCCCGTAGTTTTATTGGTAATGACGCAGACGGCGGTTTGATAACACCAACACCAATTTTGACACAAGGTAGAGGCGGCGGTATTTTTATACCTCAAAATTATCCTGCCATTACCTTACCGGCTAATACAAGCATCAACCATAACCATGCCCGTTGGGGCGGTGGTGTTTGGATAAGTCCACATCATAACCTAACCATGGGAACCGGCGGTGCAATCCGCGGTAATTCAGCTGTCAACGATGGCGGCGGTATATTTGTATCAGGAGGACCAATCGCATCGGTAAACGGCGCAACATTTACCATGAATGGTGGAATCATTGGCGGTGCAACTGCTGTAGACGCCAACGTAGCCCATCGTGGCGGCGGTGTATTTGTACAACACGGCAGCACAGGTACAACTAACAACCACGGCGTATTTACATTCAACAATGGTGACGTTAGAGGTAATCGAGCCATAGTAGCAGGTGGCGGAGTGTTTGTAGACGATGGGGAAGCAATGCCAGGCAGCGGTTTAGCAGGCGCACTGGTTTTTGCGGAAGCATATGCCAGATATTTTGAGTACCATGGCTATCATATCGGCCATTTTACTGCATACTCAGAATACAACGACTACGACGGTTTTATAGGATATGCATCAGATGAGATTGACTATGATGGTTATATTGGGTATGCGCCAGCACCAGTAGGGATTACCCCCTTCAGCTTCGGCGGTAGCGGCGGTGTGTTCACAATGGCTGGGGGCCATATCCGTTACAATACAGTAGGCAGCAGCGTTGTAGACGGTGATGGCGGCGGTGTATGGGTAGCCAACTACGCATATTTTAATGCAAACGGTGTAACCTTTAACAACAACCAAGCCCAATGGGGCATGGGCGGCGCAATCTTCTCAGCGCGCCACGAATACCGTAGTCCTTTGCTACGAGTTCTCCCTGGTTGGGCAGGCGCAGCAAACACCCTTGCGTACAGTAATATACTACTTACAGGGGTAAGCAACTTTACCAACAACAGCGCGAGTACTCTAGAAACCCCTCCGACTAATGCCACAGCGGCAATTGCCAGCACTCTTTTCGGAACAACCAGCGGCGGGGCCAGCATCACTCACCCACTCAACAACTATGATATTAACTTTATATTCCTGGATACAGATGTGCCTTTCACATTCATAAAATTTGATGACTATAACAATGAGCCATTGGGGGGTGCCGTATTCGAGCTCCATAGGCGAGGCACAAATATTTCCCCTGGTGTGTACAACTGGACCCTTGTCAGTACCCAAACCAGTTCCAGCGTGGCAGCTACTTTGGGCCAAGTAAGCTTTGTCTTTTCCTCAGACGCAGTATATAGGATAACGGAAACAGTATTACCTACGGTGGCAGGTGCTACGTTTATAATGCCATCTGGGCATTGGTATGTAACTGTTGTTAATAGTGTGATAACAAACCCCGGCGGGTTGCCTTCCCGGTCAACACCCCTTCAAGCGGATACGCCAGAGTTTATTGCGGGGGTTGGAAGTCTGCCCCCACGACTACCCAACAGGCGACACTTGCCTGACTGGCGTCGTCTTAACTATGCCATTAATATCCATCAACCTGCGCCGGACCGTATAATTATCCACCCTGCAGGTGCCCCCGGCATTACAGAAGGGCCTGGGCCATCAGGTTCGGGAATATTCAACCTAGTAGTCTCTGACCCGGTCAACGGTAATCCTCCAGCATATGTAGGTCGGACAATTACGACGCTACCTATCTTAGTGCCTACTTTATTGGCTTCACCCGCTGGTCAGCATAGGATTGCAATAAACCGTGCGGTATCAATAGAGGCGGCACCCGGTCAGGATATTTTCCTGCGTATGAATGTGCCTAACAGTACTAACACTACAAATAATCTACCCTGGGGTACTCCTCCTACAACTCTTGGACGACACTTTATCATATACCCAGGCGGAAACTTGACCCTTGGCGGCGTTGGTAGTGGTAATCTTATCTTAGATGGTAACCGAGCAGCAGTCACAGGGAATCGTGGTGGTGTTGGCGTTGCCAGTGTTGCTCCGGCAAGCGTAGCGCAACTTACGATGCGTGCAGGCAGTACAATACGCAACTGTCGTGCCACAGAAGGCGGTGGTGTGCATCTAAGTGGTAATAATGCCTCCTTTACTATGTATGGTGGTACGATAGGCGGAACATATACATTTACTCCTGGTGCAGGCACAGTAGTTTCCGTAGCCCAGCATAACTATGCAACCACTGGCAGTGGAGTGTTTGTTGGAAATGGGGCAACATTTACTATGGCCCAGCCTGCTTCTGGTACGGGTGGGGTAATTTCGGGTAATACAAACGGTGGTGCCGGCGGCGGTGTTGCAGTAATTGGCAATACCGGTGTAAACACTGTGTTTAATATGCATTTCGGGTTAATATCCGGTAATGTTTCCACTGGAGGTGGGGCCGGCGTAACTAATATTGGAAGCGGAGGCGGAGTATTTGTTTTTGGAACCCATGGGATTATCAACATGCATGGGGGAACTATTCAGCACAACTATACCCCATCGTGGAGTGGTGGCGGAATAAACCTTAACGGTGGTGCTACTGGTACTATGCATAGTGGCTATATTCAAAACAATCGAGCCAGAATCTCCGGCGGCGGCGGGGTTGCGGTGCGTTATGACAGTACATTTACAATGAATAACGGCACTATACGCAATAATGCATCTATTATCGGCGGTGGTGTGCTGTCTTATAATCGCGGCCTGTTTACTATGAACAATGGCGTTATATATAGTAACACTGTCCACATGGGAGGTGCAGGTATTCCTGCCTTCGGCGGCGGCGGTCTTGCTGTAATTGCCAATTCCAGAGGATATATGCATGGCGGCACTATCCGTGACCATGTAGTTAATTTGCCCGGAGGGTTAGGCTATGGCGGCGGTGTGCTGATTGGTTTGATTTCTGGTTTCCCAGGGATTCATCAGGATGGTGTCAACAGTTTCACCATGACCGGCGGTTATATAATCAATAACGAAGCCCGATATGGCGGAGGCATACACCTACCAGGCGGTCCGTTTATTGCGGGAGGCACATATAATCACAATCGCGTTGTCATGAACGGCGGGACTATTAGAGGCAACGACGCCAGGCGCTACGGTGGTGGCATAAATGTTATACAAAACGGTATCTTTAACATGAGTGCAGGCACAATAGGTGGTATGCGTCCTGGAGGTCTCCTACCTCTTGACCCCAATCCCAACGCTAATACCGCTGATTATGGCGGCGGCGTGCGGCTGACAGGGGGTGCTCAATTCAACCTCTCAGGGACCGGTGCCAAGCGCATTATAGGCAATGTGGCTGAATATAGTGGCGGTGGCGTATGGGTAGCACTTAATTCCCATATGCGGATGCATCGAACCCCGACACCAGCCGCAACCAACTTGCATGTCTCATACAATATAGCAGGCTATATGGGTGGCGGTATTTACACAATGGATAGGGGCACTTCTCCTAACGATTATCCTAATCCGTTGCCGACCACCGCCGGGGTATCAACTCTTTATCTTAACCTTACTCTTAATGCGGATACGGTATTTGAGGGCAATAGTGCAAGCTTCCTTGCAATACCGCCCAATAATCTGCTTCCCCCATCTTTGCCACTGACGGTGTTGCCAAACATCGCATGGAATACAACCACTCCAACATTGCCGGATATGGGGCATCATCACCCAATAAACAATTTTGATATAAACTTTAGAAGCCAGCTAATATCCTTCCAGTTTACGAAAACCGACAATGCAATCACCCCACAAACTGGTGCACCTCTACCAGGGGCTATCTTCCAGCTATATAGGCGCGCAGATGCAGTATCACCTTGGGTATCCGTTGGCTTGCCTGTAACAAGTGCCGCAAACGGAGTGGTAGCGTTTAACCTAACCCCAGCCGGACAGTATCGCATAGTGGAAGTTTTGGCACCATCAGGCTATGACACACCCTTTGGATATTGGATATTGGATGTGACAGTGGTAAGTGGCGCGCTTACTGTTACCGGTGTGACCAGCCATGGTGGCAACCCGCCCTTTGTGCGGCATCCCGCCAATACAGGCAACTGGTATGTTGGCAACAGACCAGGCATAAACCTACCTATGTCCGGTGGTTTTGGAGCGGCGCAATTTGCCGTAACCGGTAGCGCGATTATTGTCGTCGCAGCAGTAGGGGCATTGGCAGTTGCATTCACAGCTAAGAGGAAAAGGGCTACAAAAGCGGTGGCCAGATATAATCGTACAATGGATTAAAAAGCTGGATATATAAAGCAAAGCAATACGAAAAAGGCTTGAATTCCTGTGAGGAATTCAAGCCTTTTTGTATAATAATGAATAGTTGTAATTGCGCCGCCCCGCGCTCTCCAGCTTTGTATTAATACCGCCCCAACTCCAACCCCTTCTCCATAAAATACCGCAACGTATCATATTCCACGGTCTTTGGAATGGAATGGTCACTATGGAGACAATATCCATAGCCTTGTTTGACTATTGGTATTTTGGCTTCAAGCTCACGGTCAATCGTAGCGCGGTCATTGGAGTAGAGGGCACGCACATCTATCCCGCCCATTAGACTCAACACATCCCCATAGTCTTTATATATCCTGAGCAAGTCCATTCCGGCTTTGATTTCAATGGCTTGCAAGCAGTCAACCCCAGCTTCTACTATGCCAGGGAGCAAGGGCTCAACAAAGCCGCAAATATGCATAATAACGGGCAGCTTCCGCTCATGAGCAAAGCCGACAGTACGTTTGTGCGCGGGGAAAATCATTTCTTTATACATATCAGGGGACATAAAGGGCCTGTTCTTAAAGCCCATGTCTTCGTAGTACCAGATTCCGTCAGGCTCACCTTCCTGGGCAAAAAGAATCTCCTGCAATTGCAACGTCAAGTCACCATACACCTTGACCATGTCATGTATCCAATCAGGGTCCAAAGCCATTCCCATCAGCATATGTTCATGTCCACAAATCGGATGCATCATTTCAAATACATTTACACCGGACCAGCAGAAGAATTTATTTTTTGCCTTTGCATGGGCCTTCGCTTCACGGTAGGCTTGGAAATTGATACGCCGTGAATCCACTTTTACCAACTTTTCTCGAACAGCTTCCCAATCTGACCGGGTCTTTACTGCAAAATCTACATGCTCTGGAGTAGAGTCATGTTTTTTATGGTGCCGAAGTACCGCTCCGTTTCCGTCTCTGATAAGTATTGTCTCTTCCGTTTCTTCCAGTATTTCCTCTTTAAAATCCAAATCCGCCACCGTACCAAATGGCCAGCACATTCTTAAGTCCAAGTCAAAGTGATCTTCCAGATATTCACCCTTGGCTACAAAACCACTATCTTCATAGTGTTTATGGGTGTCCGGCCAAAAATGCTCATATAGACCTACACAATCTGCCGGTTGCCGCTTGAGTATACGGCTAATGCGTTCATAACTTGTCAACTCTCTCATTTTTCGTCACCTATCCTTTGCTTTTGTATATCTTGATATATTTAATAGCACCCCGGCAAGCCCCATGCTCACCATCAAAGATGTACCGCCATAGCTGATAAATGGCAGTGTAACCCCAGTGTTGGGGATGCTGTTTGTTACAACGGCGATATTTATCAAGGCCTGGACGCCAATAGCAAGCACAATCCCAATTGCAGTCATTGCAGCAAAAGTGCTGTGTGCGTTGAGGGCCACTTTTATCCCACGCCATATGAAAATTCCGAACAATAAAAGAATCAGTCCAGAGCCTATAAGTCCTAATTCTTCAACTATAATAGCAAAAATGATATCATGGTGGGCTTCAGGCACAAAGGTAGCCTGGCGGCTCTGACCGATTCCGCTGCCGAAGAATCCCCCGCTTGCAATGGCATATAGTGATTGGATTACCTGAAACCCCCGGGTTTCGGAATAGGCCCATGGGTCCATCCAGGCCCTAAACCTGGCACCGCGAAAGCCATCACCGAAATTGGCATCATATATGAGGTACCCAACAACAGCAGCCACCCCAGCGGCACCCCCTACAATAAATCGCATAATATGAGGGCTCGCAATAAAAATCATGCCAAAACCTATAATTGCAACAATAAGCCCGGAGCTAAATCCGCCATACAGTACCAAAACAGTAATAACCCCAAGTACGAGGCCCATGACAAATAGCCCCTTCCATGTCGACAGGCGGTTAGGGGATTTATCAACCAAGTAAGCCAGCATAAAAATGGTTGCGGCCTTAGCTACCTCTGACGGTTGAAACCGCTGGATTATAGGAAACGGAATCCAACGCTGAGCACCATGACTTGCAAGACCTATAAATACAACCGCAATCAGAAGCCCCAGGGTAATCAAGTATATAAGGGGAGCAAGCCGACGTATATGCTCATAACTGATATTGGCCATGAGATTCATAAGTATAAAGCCGCCGGCTGCCATAAGGCCATTGCGTCTTAGGAAATAGAAGGAGTCATTGTTAAACGCAACTCTATTAGAGGCCTCTACATAGCTTGCGGAAAATACCATAACCACCCCGATAAGGGTTAAAAGGACCACAACTAAATAAATTGTGTAGTCCATAGAGCCTACGGAGACGACTTGCTCTGGTTCCCGAGTTCTGGTTTTCGCAGGCCTAGGCCGGGTTTGTGAGCCGAAAGGCCGCTCGGCTTCTGCACTTCTGGGATATCTGACCATAGTACCCCCTCCTGGTGAATGACAAATTAAGAACAATTTGAGCGGCTTTATCATTAATGACAAAACCGGAAAAGTAAATCTTTATATTTCCTTTACATATTCCCGGAACAAATCCCCGCGCTCTTCGTAATCCCTAAACATATCCATGCTGGCACATGCCGGGGACAGCAGCACTGTCATACCAGGAGCTGCGGCTTGAGCTGCCATCTTTACAGCGTCTTGTAAGCTTTTTGCTTGCATGTACGGGGTGAAACGCTTTTCTTGGCAAGTCTTAATTATTTGAGGGGCTGTTTCCCCTATGAGTATCAATTGTGAGACTTTATGTTCAAAGGCATCCACCCATGGGCCGAAATCCGCACCCTTGTCGTAGCCACCGCCGATTAGGATTATGGGTTTATTTATAGCCTTGATGGCTTTAGTTGCCGCATCAATATTTGTGGCTTTGGAATCATTATAATAATCTACGCCGCCAATGCATGTCACATACTCAAGACGATGAGGTACACCACCAAAAGCCTTAAGCCCCACAGCGATATCCTTCGGGGACGCTCCGGCACATAGTGCTAGAGCTGTTGCTGCCAAGGCATTTTCCGTCATCACGGATAGACCTTCCAAAGAGACTATATACTCCTCCCCTCGGTTGCTATCCATTTTTGCATATATATTTCCGTTTCGTTGGTATACTCCCCAGGGTAGAACCACCTTTTCGCTAAACCATACAATGGAGCAATCGGGTTTCATTTCCCGGGTAATATTGTTATCATAGTTTAGCACAGCAATGTCTGGATGTCTTTGGTTTTTGAAAATACGGGATTTCATTTCTATATATGTTTCCATGTCTTTGTGGCGGTCCAGGTGATCTTCGGTCATATTAAGAACTGTGGAAATATTGGGCCTGAAGTCTACTGCTGTCTCCAATTGGAAGCTGGATATTTCCGCTACAACTAAACTGTCAGGGGTCAGATTTCTGACCATGGATGTGAGGGGAATCCCGATATTTCCCGCTACAATGGTCCTGGGGTTGTGGTGTTTCATTATTTCCCCTACCAAGGTTGTAACCGTAGTCTTCCCGTTGGTACCGGTGATAGCGATAACGGGGCATGGGGCTAGACGAAAAGCCAACTCTGACTCCCCCCATACGGGGATGCCAAGGGCCTTGGCTTTTTCGATAAAGGGAAGATAAATGCTAAGGCCAGGACTTATTACAACCAGGTCAAACTCATTTATAATTTTATCAGGGTTTTGGCCCAAATAAAGAGCAATTCCCCTCTCATGGGGATTATATGTCCAGTTGATGTTTTTATTAAGGTCTTGGGCAGTAACTTCAGCACCGAGGTCACAAAGCAGTGCCGCCGCCGCCTGGCCACTACGGGCCATTCCACAGACCAGAACTTTTTTCCCTGGGAAATCCATACGCCCTCCTATCCGCCCATTATGGGTGATTCCATCACTAACCGAGCATGAAATAATCACCACAAAAAACACGAAAGGCACAAAAAATATTTTGGTTTTCGTGATTCATGCAGTTGTTTCGTATTACAGCCCCTGCAATGCCAGATACCCCAACAAACATGCCATGGCCGTAACAACATAGAAAAATGCAACAACCTTTGTCTCAGGCCATCCGTTTTTCTCAAATGCATGATGAATAGGGGCCATTTTAAAGAACCGCTTCCCCTTGGTCAACCTAAAATATCCCACTTGGATAATCACACTCAAAGATTCGATTACATAAATAACGGCCACAATTACCAAAAACAAAGGCATTTGCAGCATAAGGGCAATCACGGCAACAAATCCCCCTAGGGCAAGTGACCCGGTATCCCCCATAAAGAGCTTTGCTGGGTGGGAGTTAAACAGTAAAAATCCCAGCAGGCTGCCTACCGCAGCTCCGGTTACCGGCAGTACCGGCGATTCAAAAACCCATGCAGCAAATAAGAAAAACGTAACAATAAGGGCCGTTACTCCCGCAGCAAGGCCATCCAGTCCATCAGTAAGGTTGGCACCATTGGTTGTGCCAAGAAAAATAAAGCAGGCAAAAACCGGGTAGAAAAACCCAAGATTAAGCTCCAATTCCGGGAAAAATGGAATAATCAGCACTGTAGAATAGCTGTCCAACGTTCGCCAATACAGCACAAAGACAACAGAGATTATTATCTGTCCAATGATTTTTTGGTATGCCCTGAGCCCTTTCGAATTGCGCTTTTTTATCTTCAAATAATCATCGCAGAAGCCGATTATTCCAAAGCCTATTGTGACCAGTACAATAGCCATAGCTTCCGGGTTCCCACGCATAAACACTAAAGCAGCGAGCAGGAAACTGATGATTATCATTATCCCGCCCATAGTAGGGGTACCGGCTTTTTTTGCGTGAGTTTCCGGCCCGTCGTCCCGTACATATTGCCCAAATTTGAGCTTTGTAAGGGAAGGTATAAGCATCGGGCAGAGCACGATATTGGCTACAAATGATATAAGTATCGCGTATACGGCTGTATTCATTGCATTATCCATCTTTTAATTCATGCCTCCTTCGTCGGCAGAACAAATAGTTTGGTATGAAAATTTGCTTCAAAATTATTTCACACTTACCCCTCTAATCCTGCGATAATTGCCTCAAATTTCATACCTCGGGACGCCTTAAGGAGTACTACATCCCCACGTCGTAAAATATTTCGCCATTCGGACAAAAAGCTATCTACCGTTTCGAAGTGGAGAGCGGTTTGTGGGGTTTCTTCTTCCTGGTCTGCCGTACAGCGCAGTATTGCTCCTATTTCCGGTAATCTATTATTTCCTACGGCTCTGTATCCGGTGCTGCGTTTTGGCACGTCAAAGAGCCTTTCGGCATTTTCATCAAGCAGCGGTTGGTTACCCACCCGTCCCTTTTCCACTTGCCTTGCACGTATTGCATTGTAAAAACCCTCGTTCATCCACCATGCCATTCTACCTATGGTTACCAAAATGTCTATCCCCGCATCGGCGGCAATTGCACCTATCTCTTTGTGACGGTCTTCGGATACCTGGCCAAGCTCGTTCATATCACCAAGTATGCATACCTTGCGGCCTTCCTGGCCCATAATCACTTTGATTGACTCCTGAGCTGCGGCTGGGTTGGAATTGTATACGTCATTTATCACGGTCATTCCCCCCATCTCCAGACGTGTAAGCCTTCCATCAGGAGGAGAAAATGATTCAAACCCACGGGAAATCTCATCAGGGGTCAGACCCATTTCTACGCCTACTGTAGCTGCAAGCAATGCATTCATGACCATGTGCGCTCCAGGCAGAGGTATATTTATGTGGATATCCTGACCGTCGATTTCAAAGTGGGAATGGCCTCCGGTTATACTCCTGTCATCCATGAACTTTATATTTGAAGAATTAGGATATAGCAGCTTAAAGGGTGCGGCCTTAGCCCTTGCAATAGGCCCAGTGAGAAGAGAATCATTGCCGTTGAAAACAACAGTGCCCATTGGAGAAAGGCCGTCCAGGATTTCCAGTTTTGCGTGGAGAATGCCTTCCCTGTTTTCAAAATTTTCTATATGAGCATCACCGATATTTGTTATTACGGATATGTCTGGGGCCCCTACCAGGCTTAGCTCATGGATTTCTCCTCCATGGTTCATGCCCATTTCAAGTACCAAGACTTCATCTTCTGAAGTCAGTTGGAAAATCGAAAGGGGCAGGCCGATATCATTATTAAAATTGCCCATAGTTTTTTGGGTCTTGAACTTTGCAGCCATAACACAAGCTATCATATCCTTGGTTGTGGTTTTGCCGGCAGAGCCGGTTATCGCAATGACCTTGATATTGTGTTTGCGACGGTAATACGCGGCTATATCCATCAAAGCCCGGCGTGTAGACCGCACGTAAATAATGGGGCCATCAGCAATACCAGGCCGCTCGGTAAGGGCGCAAACGCCGCCTTCCTCCAATGCTCTGGCAATATAATCATGGCCGTCGACATTTTCACCGCATAAAGGAACGAATAATCCTCCAGGCTGTATTTCCCGGGAATCTGTACATATGGATGTAATGATGGCTTCCGTGTTTATTTCTCCACCAATGAACTGCCCTTTACAAGCTGCAAGAATTTCCAAAATGCTAAGCTGCATATGCCCTCCTTGAACAAAAATCCGTATGGTGCCATACGCCTTTTTTTGTAGAAAGTGTACAAAAACAAATAACCATTCCCGTCGTTAGAGTTGTATCGAAATTGCTCCCACCCTGTCATTGCGAGAAGAAAAGCGACGCGACAATCCAGTTTCTGGATTGCTTCGCTACGCTCGCAATGACGGGTTATCCAAAAGCCTCCGATGCCGTTTCGTAATCGCTAAAATGATACTTTGTAGTACCGATTATCTGATAATCTTCGTGGCCCTTACCTGCAATAATCAGCGCGTCACCCGATTTTAACATTTTTACACCCATAAAAATCGCTTCCCTGCGGTCTTCGCAGATTACATATTCCGTGCCTGTCGGCTTTGTGCCTTCTTCAATCTGGGTGATTATCTCATTGGGGTCCTCGGTGCGTGGGTTGTCCGATGTTAGGATGCAAAAATCCGCAAGCTCACCTGCAATCCGCCCCATCTCTGGACGCTTGCTTTTATCCCTGTCACCACCACAGCCTAAAATTATCACCACCCGCCCAGTGGTAAACTCCCGTACGCTGGAAATAATATTTGTAACCCCATCGGGAGAATGAGCATAATCCACCAGCACACTAACGCCCTTGTCATTGGGGACATCCTGAATCCGTCCGGCAACACCGTTAAGCTGTGACACAGCGTATCTGATATTGTCCAAACCCAATGCTCGTGCTGTGCCTATCGCCCCAAGGGCATTGTAAACATTAAATCTCCCCTTGGGAAATAAGTCATACCTAAAACCTGGGGGCTCATCTGCAAGCTCGAAGGTCGTCTTATTAGGCCTATACTCAATATGTATTGCCCAAAGGTCTGCTCCCTTGTCTATTCCATAAGTCGTGTATGGAGCATCGCCAAGATGGGCCACCATAGTATCTGTGGACTCGTCATCACGATTAACCACGGCAAAACGGCTTTGAGCAAACAACTGGGCCTTTGCCAGCCTATAATTATCCATAGTCCCATGCAAATCCAAGTGGTCCTGAGTCAGGTTGGTAAATACCCCAACATCAAAAACAAGCCCTTCTACCTTGTAGAATGCTAATGCATGTGAGCTAACTTCCATTACAACATATTTCACGTCCATGGCCACCATTTGTGCGAAAATCGCCTGGAGCTCCAAGGGGTCAGGAGTAGTGGATGTGGCAAAGGGGATATCAAGGATATCCTCCCCTACCCTAATACCGTTTGTGCCGATAATCCCGGTTTTATGACCAAGGGTACGCAGCATTTCCTCAATAAAATGAGTTGTAGTGGTTTTTCCGTTGGTGCCGGTTACGCCTATAAGTCTTAGATTTTCGGCCGGGCGGCCATAGGCATTGGCCGCGATATAGGCCATTGCTTGGCGGGTATTTTCCACTTGGATAATGGTTACACCTTGGGGATAGTTGATCCTATTTTGGAACCTTCCATTATAATCTGGAGGACGAGGATTTACACGTCCGCTATTTTTTGGCCATAGCTCTTTATGCGCAAATTTCTCTACAATAATAGCCCCCACCCCGGCTTCGGCGGCGGCATCTATATACTCATGCCCGTCAGAAGTCAGGCCGATGATACATAAAAATAGCCCACCATGAGTTACGTTGCGGGAATCAATTGCAATCGAGGAAATTTCCTGGGAAATACCATCTTTACCAACTTGCAAAACACTATGCTCTACATCTCTCAATAAACCAGCTAATATCATGGCGTTTTAAGCTCCGTTTCGGGTTCTTATTCTGTTTCTGGTTCAATTGTCCCCATCCATAATAGAATCCGTTCCCCTTGATTGACCAGCTCCCCAGGAATGGGAAACTGACTTACAACAGTATTGCCAGTTCCGGATATATCAAAACCCAGCCCGGCTTCCCTTAGCACCATTGCGGCATCTGCCTGTTCAAATCCCCGGATATCCGGCAGGATTACCGGCACCGTACCGGGGGTTGCAGTTTCTTCTTCGTTAAATACAGGGGTGATTCCTAAATACGGCAGGGCATTTTCCAAAAGCACTTGCATCACCGGCCCTGTTACCTGGCCACCGTAGTATGCACCCTTTGGCTCATCCAACAGCACCAAGGCCACAACTGTAGGGTTCTCTGCCGGCGCAAAAGCCATAATCGAAGAAATATACCGCCCACTGCCTCTGGGCAGTTTTTGACTAGTTGCTGTTTTCCCCCCGACTCTAAAGCCAGGTATGTATGTGCGGCGGCCTGTACCTACGCTTACAACGGTTTCAAGTACATAGCGCATGGTTTCGCTAACTTCTGTGGGGATAATCTGCTCCCCACGCTCATGATAAAACTCCTGTACGATTACACCTTCTGAGTCAAGGAGCCGCATCCCTACATGGGGCGTTACCTGATAACCACCATTTACAACTGCCGCAGCTGCCCGCACCAATTGCAACGGCGTTATGGTCAAGCTCTGACCGAATGCCATAGTAGCCAGCTCCACCGGGCCGATATTCTCTAGCTTATACATAATGCCCACGGCCTCACCGGGCAAATCTACCCCGGTTTTTTCGTGGAAGCCAAATCGTAAAAGATATTCATAAAAAAGCTCCGCCCCAAGCTGCTCACCAAGGGACATAAACACAGGATTACATGAGTTTTGCACCCCTTGAAGAAATGTTTGTGCACCATGGCTTCTAGGGCTGCGCCAGCATTTTATCTGCCGCCCACCTACAGTTACGGACCCAGAGCAAGAAAAAATCGTGTCCAAAGTAATCAGCCCCTCCGCCAGAGCGGCCGCCGATGTCACGATTTTGAATGTAGAGCCAGGCTCGTATGTGTCGTTGATTGCAAAGTTACGCCACATGCGATTAAGCTCGTACATTTGTTGTTCCTGGGTAAATGAATCCCAAACTGCCGCAAGCTCCGGCGATTGTATGGTAAAGGGGTCATTAAGGTCAAAGTCCGGCTTATTGGCAAGGGCATATATTTGGCCATTTTGGGGGTTCATTAGAATAACAACCCCACGCAGGGCATTTTTCTCTGTTACCAGCATCTCAATTGTCTGCTCGGCATACGCTTGCAACACCGCATCAATGGTAAGGACTAAGTCATATCCATCTGTTGGGGGGATACGATACTGCCGTCCATGAGGCAACTGCCGCCCGGCTACATCTGTTTCCGACAAAATGCGGCCTACTTCACCTCTCAAATATTCGTCATACCTAGCCTCAAGGCCGATTATCCCCTGGTTATCACGCCCTACAAATCCTATAATATGAGAAGCCATATGCCCAAAAGGATATACTCTCCGTATGTCCTCGTCGATTACAACACCTGGAAGGTTGAGCTCCCGGATGCGCTCGGCTGTTTCCATATCCACTTGCTGCGCTACCCGCACCAAGGCCACACGCCGCGATATTTTATCTAGTAGTGCAGCTTCGTCCATATCCAGTTCCCTAGCCAACGCTCTTGCCGTGGCCGGTAAATCCCGCACCTGAGCATAAATCACGCTGATAGAAGCTACAGTTTCCGTAACGGCAAGACCGACCATGTTACGGTCATAAATACTACCTCGGTTAGGGGTAATAAGTCGGTCCCGAGTTTGCTGCTCAAAAGCCAGAGCCTGTAACTCCTCACCCCTAAAGGCCTGGATGAAAAAAATCCGCCCAATAAGTGCAAAAATAGCAACCTGCAAAAATATCATCAGATAAAACGCTTTTTTACGGATACCCAGCGATGGCTTCATAGACCCAATCTTTCCGATAATCGTTCCGTATAGCCTATGAAGTGGCCGATGCAATCATTCCTTAATCCTGACTTTGGTATTCTTCCTCACCAAGGCCGGAGCTAAATTGATTTACTGCATTGGTGCACAGCAATGACCCAGCCCGGGACAAAATAATCCCAAAGGCCACCAAAGCAAGGGCCATGCTGGCAGTCTCCCCAAACCATCGCTCAGAATACTCGTTAACAACATCAATAAAAGGAAGCTCGAATGGAAGACTCTCAACCGGAGCGACACCTATCAGAATAACCCCAAGAGCACCCAGAATAACGAGAATCCCTACAAGATAATTGATAACGGAAAAAGCTCCAACTCCTGTAAGTGCTTCAAACATATTGGAATAAATCCCATCCCGTATCCCCTTAATCATGGAGAATAGGGACCCATAGAAAAAGGTCACATACAGTACGATAAGAGCCAAAACACCCAATATAATGACCAAGTCAAGTGCCGTATCAAAAATACTAAGTCCAAAGAGTGCTTGACCATCACCGCCAAATGACAACGCCATCAATGCCGCAGCACCCATAATTATCCCTAGGTGAAGAAAAAATGTAACCCTAAAGATGCTTAGGCCCGTAAGGGATTTCTCCGGTGCTCGGGGATATTTTGACGCCATATAAATCATCCAAAGTGCAAAAATAGGTAAAATAGGTAAAATGGTGAGTACTCCCATCAGACCATACCCCATTATACGCCGTGACGCATCTACAACACCGAAGTGGTCTGTAAAAGCCCACAATATCACAGGAATCATCAACCCGCCAATGGTATAAAGAAGTGCGCCAAACAAAAAGGACCCACTGGCACCATATGTGTGTATGCGATCTGTGTAGCTCGCGGAATCATAGTCCCCTACCTTGGGGTTCTGATAACCATTGTATTGACCACCATATTCATCATTCTGCTGTCCACCATGGTTATGTGTTTCTATTGGATGTGCTGCCTCATGTCCATCACCAAAAGCACCGGGAGCATGTAAAAAATCAGCCCTGGTAGTGTCGTTGGTCGTATGGTCAATCTGATTAGCACTATCAACCATATTGCCCCCATTTCCAACCTGCTGGATGGGCTGCGCTTCTGTATGAACCTGTCTTTCCGATGATTGGGCTGATTTGTGAGCCACTTTGTATTTTTCTACACATTCAATCAGGAAGTCATGATAATCTTGATTGGGACTGGCTTGCAATTTTTTATCCAAGCCTGTTATAAAATCCCGTTTTCCTTCCAGCGTCAATGTATCGAAATAGTCATGGAATCGCTTAAACTTATCTTCCAGCTCTGGATTCTTGGATGGAGCCAAAATGGGTGCTCTTGTTTGCTCATGAGATTGACTTAGAGCTTGTTGCAGCTCCTGATCAAGAGCGGCGAGCTCGTTTTTAAGGTTAAGTGCGGCATTTTCGTCTGAACCTCTGGCTCTTTCTAGTGCCTTCCTTTTATAATGAATGCCCCGTTGCAAGGATTCCTGTGTTCTTATTCCCCCTGGGTCCCGGGCTAAGTATACATCGCCGATTGTGCTATATAAATTATAATCAATATCATTGCTTCCGTTTTCTATAATTCTAAGGCCTCGTTCAATCAGGCGAAAACCGTTTTCTGCATCCTTTTTGATTGGCGCGCTGCCTAACCGTTTGGAAAGAGGCAGAAAGGAGCCTGCAGCATAAACAATCCCCAATTCTATAGCTGACCTAGGGGAGCTGTATTTATTGGCTAGTTCGCTCAACAGCCCTAAGGTTTCCTCCGGGCTGGCACTCTCATAGTCGGTATGCATATGAAGCCACGTAAGCCTTCGTTTAGAAACGGCGCGACCATCCATACCCTCCATGGTTTCCCAATATGGATGGTTGGAAGATTTGCCCCACCAATAAGCCATATGGCTGTATGCAGCTTTAGGGTCTCCTCGACCAAGCTCCGCACATAGCTCTCCCAAGTAATACTGTGCCCGTGGGTTATTAGCCATAGCAGCTCTTTCCAGCCAGGCCTTAGCCTTGTTTATATCTTTGCTTTGGCCTCTGGTGTAGTGATGCCCTAACAAAAACTGGCTTTCGTCATGGCCTTGCTCGGCCAGTCTTTGTAGCTCGTTTAAATCACGCACTTTTGCGTTCTCCCCTTTGCCTATCTCTCTATCCTTCTTAGCCGTACCTGCAAACCTGGCTCCACTTCTGTACCGGGAGCTGGGAACTGGCGATATATTGTATATGAAGGTAATGCAGCATCATTCTCTTCTCTTTCCACAGCATGGGCAGTCCCGGGGGTATACTCTCCCGAGCCGCCCCCCCCTCGTCTGCCTGTTATCAACACGGCATTAAGCATCGCGTCGCCGATAATCATTTCTGCTTGCTCTACAGAGAGGCCCTCTACGTTCGGTACAACTACCATATTGTCTACCCGGGTTTCCGGGTCTGTGTTGAGTACCACAATTGCTGTTTGCGGCATTGGTCTGCCGGCCGTTGGCGTATGGTTTAAGACCACAGTGCCCCCACCGGCTATGTGGAAGTCAAGATTCATGTTATTCAATGTTCGCACGACTTCTGTAACCGATAAGCCCGTTAAATCCGGCATCAATTCACTCGTTGGTAACAGAGGCTGCCAATGGGCTTCCATATATGGCCCGTCAGATGGGCGCATACTGCGCAATTGTATCAAATCTTCAAAAAAATCTCTAACAATCGGGGCTACTGTTCTACCGCTGGAGAGAGTCCTGTCCTGCACATGGTCTATAATCATGAGTACGATAAACTCTGGATTCTCTACTGGCGTGTAAGCGATATATGTGAGGGTTAGGCCCTCGTTTGCCGACCCGCGAGCACCCTGCTGGGCAGAGCCGGTTTTTGCACCAATTGCATATCCAGGGATGTGTGTCCTATGCCCGGTTCCATAAGGCGAGGAGACAGTCTGCTGCATGTCACGGCGTATCCAGTTTGCGGTATCTTCGGAAACAGTGCGCCTTACTACCGTTGGTAGATTCTCAGAAATAACAGCACCATATTGGTCTACCACTTGGCTGACTACAAAAGGCTGCATCAGGTTTCCGCCGTTTATCAAAGAAGAAAATGCTGTAATCGACTGAATCGTGGTGCTGTTGAAACCCTGGCCGATAGCACTTGTAGCCATCTGAACCGGGCCAAGCTGATGATATTGATACATTACAGCAGGGGATGCCACATCAAACTCTCCAGGCAAATCTATTCCGGTAAGCTCACCAAAACCAAAATATCCGCGATAACGATAAAACGCGTCCCGGCCGAGCCTGTGATTAATTTCGGTCATTGCAACATTACATGAGCGATATAAAACCTGAGATAGGGTAAGACTGCCATGACCTCTGGTATACCAGCAATAAACTGTCCGGTCAGCTATATGAACATGTCCCGCGCAATAGAATCTGCAATTTCTAGTGATTACCCCTTCATCTAAAGCCGCCGCTATAACGAAGGGCTTGAAAATCGAGCCAGGCTCATAAGAATGTGATATATGAAAGTTGGACCACGTGCTCATCATTCTATACACCTGTTCTTCCGGGTCTATGTTATCCCAATTGGCCCGCATCCTTGAATCCGTAAAATAGGCAGGATTCCCCGGATCATCCAGGGAAAAAGCTCGTGACTGAGCCATTGCAGCAATTTCACCTGTATTGGGATTCATAACCAAAATCCCCACATTGCGGCTGGGTATATTACGGGCGGTTGTGTCTACATAATCCTGAGCCAACCGCTGGATATCAGAATCCAAAGTCGTTACCAAAGTAAGGCCATGCTGCACCGGTTCCGTATTGATAACCGGATTACCATGGTTGTCCATTGCACGATATGCACGCCCGGGTATACCGGTAAGTTCCGCGTTGTACCACAGCTCCAACCCATGATATGCATCCCCTCGTCTAAACCCTATTATATGAGGAGCGAAAAAGGGGTCTGCATACCATCGAAAAGTATTCCTTCTAGCATGAAGATCAGGCAAGCGTAAATTACTATCGAGAGGCACGGCAACTTCGCCGGGAGCCTCTGTTGTTATAACATGAAAATGGGTATCGTTATACAAATCTCCATATGCGTTGCGAGCAAATATGGCCTCAACCTCAGCCAGAGGCATATCAAAGGCTTCATGTATAGCCGCTATCGTTTCCTGTATCAAGTCTCTTTCTTGCTGTGTCTCCCTATCAATTGGATTGCGGCGCACAGACGCAAGACGCACATCTACAAATACCGTGTACACAGGACGGCTTAACGCCAGAGGCTCAAAATTACGGTCTGTAATCATACCTCTTTCTGCTACTGTTACCGAATGGCCCAATGCGCGCTCACGGGCTTCCTGAGCAACGGATTCCCGCACTAGCCAATCTCCATGAACCGATTGCCAGTAATAAATTCGATAAAAAAGGGCTAGCAGGCAAACAGTAAAAAAAACACCCATAAGCTGAGCACGCCTATTACGGCTTCGCTCATGCTTGGGCGTTTTAGCTCTGGGTTCACGGTTATCCATGGAAATCTCCTAACAGATAATCTTTTGTATTATAGTGTTCCCATTAGGAACAAGCTATTGTAATCGATTAAATATCCCTCTAAAAAAATCTACAATGCTTTGCCAGAAACCAGTCTCTACAATGGGTATCGGTGAGGCGTATGTAGATGTTAGTAAGCCACTGTGATGAGGTACATGGAAGTATATTATCTGTGAGGGGTCCGGCGGCCCTAACCCCAAACGAGTTAAGGCATGGTGTTCTATTTCTTCCCTGGTATAGCTCCTGGTTATTTGAGCTTCCAAGTTACGGTTAGCGGTTGTTATATTTCTAAGATCCCGCTCGGATTCGCTGATTTCTTGCTGCATATTATGAATTTGAGCATAACTATACGCACTGCCGATTGCTCCTACAAAAACGCAAACAAGAGCAATAATAACACGCCACGGTATCTTACGGCGTGATTTATGGAACATAAAAATTACATTCCCTTTCTTACGCACCGTTGTGTTTGGCAGGGCCTCAATAGGGCTGGACTTATGACCCTGTCTTGCGCGTTGCCTGGTAGGGGAGGATTGTCTTGTATTTCTTCTATGCTGGCGTTGTTGCATCTATTTTCTCCCCTACTCTCAGCTTCGCGCTATGGGCTCTACTGTTTCGTTTTAATTCCTCTGAGGACGGAAGCATGGGTTTTTTCGTGAGTACTTTTAACTGCGGTAACTTACCGCATACGCAGTATGGTATATCTCTGGGGCAATTGCAAGGGTTGGCCAAGCGGCTAAAGCACTTCTTTACGATTCGATCCTCCAAGGAATGGAAAGAAATTACAGCTATACGTCCTCCCGGATTAAGGCAGTCTATAATTGATGTAAGTGCTTCATCCAGGGGGTACAACTCGTTGTTTACAGCAATTCTTAGTGCCATAAAGGAGCGCATTGCCGGATGTGGATTGCCTGGTTTCTGGCGAGGGGTGGCGTTTTCAATAATTTCTGATAAGTGCAAAGTTGTGTTTATAGGTCTTTCGTCTATTATCGCCCTGGCGATTCGCCTGGAAAAACGCTCTTCTCCTAGGGTGAAAAAAATATCTGTCAACTGTTCTTCCGTGTATGTGTTAATAATTTCTGCTGCGGTAATGTCATCTGACTCCTGGTTCATTCTCATATCCAACTGCCCTGGCAGCCGGTAGGAGAAGCCTCTTTCCGGTGCATCCAGTTGATAGGATGATACACCTAAGTCTAATAAAACCCCATCGACTTTGTCCAGTTTTTTTTCACATAAAATTTGCGGCAAATTATGAAAATTGTCGTGTACAAAGGTAATCGTCTCGCTATAGGATGGGCAAAGTCGCTGTTTGGCGGCGGAAAGTGCATTTACATCCCTATCGACGCCAATAAGTTTACCTTTGCCTTGCAGCCTTTCCAAAATTATAGCAGAATGGCCACCACCGCCAATTGTACCGTCCACATATAGCCCCCCGGGGCGGACAGACAGTGCGTCTACCGCCTCCAGGGGCATTACAGGTATATGATAATCCACTAATCTTCGTACCCATCGTCCTCTCCCGGGTCAGGATATATCTCATCCGGGGGGAGGTCATCAACAGGAGGTTCTGGTGTAGCTGTGGGCAACGGAATATAGTCGTCGTCATCGTCAGGATATGGCATGGGGGTTGGGATTGGGATATGAGAATCATCCTCTTCCGGTGGAGGCGTCGGGAAAAACATATTCCAAGGCCAGTCCATATCGTTATCATCTATATTGTCATTGGGGTCCCAATCATAGTCGTAGTCATAATCATCTTCGCCGTAATAATAACCATCGCAGTAGATACATTCTATACCTTCCATTACAGCAGAGGAGAAGGCATATCCTCTGCCAGCTATGCTTGCACCGATTGCGAAATCAGGCAGCGGTGGCAGAGCAAGGGCTACGCGATTTGAAACATTATATGGGTGACATCTGGGGCCTGCCAAATGCCCGCTAACATTACATACAGTAAACTGTTGATGGAGATGGCATGGTGATGGTACCCTGCCCTGGGCGAATAAATCCGATGTTAAGCGGCTGCCTCGCACGTCCAGATGACATAGCTCTGAGGGCGGCCGGCCGGAATCTCTGCAGACCTGGACACTGATAATACCATCCGGCCGTGGGAAACCATTATGCTCCACGGTTCCGTGAATATGCTCATGAACCCGTTCCATAATTGTACGCCAAAGGCCTTCTCTGTAAGGGTTGATACCACTCATTGCTCTGGGGGTATCAAAACCAATCCATACGGCACCGGTTAGATAAGGTGTATAACCAACAAATCCGGAGTCGCGGTTGACTTGGGATGTACCGGTTTTACCGGCTATGGGGATATCTCTGCGCATATCAGGATTTGTAAAGTTTTGACGGTGACCTGTTGCGCCTGATGCACTGAGGGTATCCCTCATTGTATGGGTCAAGAGATATGCTGTTTGGCGATTAAAAACCTGGCGTGGAGGCTGGTTGTTTTCCATAAAAAGATTGCCGTCACGGTCAAATACATGAGTATAGAATATAGGTCTGTTGTACACACCTTGATTGGCTACGGTTGCATATGCTCCCGTCAACTCAACAAGGTGAACCCCTCTCGTAAGGCCGCCAAGTGCCATTGCGGGGATACGATCAGACCAAAGACGGCCGCCGGAAGTTTCACCTTCCAAAGTGGTAAAGCCTAGATTAAGCATGTAAGCAAATGCGGTTTCGATTCCTACATAATCCACAAGTGCTACAACGGATAGCACATTCATAGAAGTATGGATTGCCTGGCGGGTGGTTTGAAGGCCGCGATAGCCGCCTCCCCACCAGTTGCCGGGACGATAACGCTGTCCACCTTGAGGGTGAATGGCCCAAGGCCTGTCTTCGATAGTGCTGGCTGGGGCGAAAATACCAAGATCATAGCCTGCGCCAAAAATAAGTGGCTTAAGCTGACTACCTGGGGAACGAGTCGCAATAGTTGCACGACAGTGAATAAGGCTTTCTGTCTTCTCCCCACGCACTCCTCTGATGGCGAGCACATGGCCGGTATGTTGGTCCATTAATACAAATGCAGCTTGAGGCTGAGGTGTAAAAATCCTTCTTTCTGACTCAATAGTATCATTAGAGCCCAGCTCTTCGTTTTGCATTCTTTCAATGAAGGCTAATGCTTCATACATATTGGGAACGGTATCGTTAAATTCTTGGGTACGCAGTCCGCCGGTTATATTATTACGGATTGAGACGATATAGGTTACATCAATTTCAAACTGCCTTCCACCAGGGAAGAAAGAATCATCCAGCATAACATCGTCTATTATTGCCTGGAATTGCAGGTTTTGTGTGGAGTATATCCGAAACCCTTCTCTAAAAATTGCCTGCTGAGCTACAGCATGGGAAACCCCTCTAAGCTCCGCAATATCCTCTGTTAGCTGTCTAAATAGTGCGTCTGTAAAGCAGTCAAAAGGAGATACAGTTTCTCTGATTTCCCCGGCTTCGTTTAGTACGATGGTGCTATATACATCGGAATTAAGTGCTTCATAATACTCCTCATCGGTGATAAAGCCTAGGCGATGCATGTTGTAAAGAATCCCATATGTGCGGTTCCAATTGCGCTCCGGATGTCTGTCAGGGGGGAGCCAAGTGGGGTTTTGGGTGATTGCGGCAATAGTTGCCGCTTGCACAATAGTAAGATCCCATACATCAACGCCATAGTAAAATTGAGCCGCAGCCTGCACACCATGGTTGGTACGGCCTAAATTGATAGTATTTAAGTACAATTCCAAGATAAAATTCTTGGCAGCACGGGTATCACCGTTAAAATGCTCCGTTAGTTCCGCTTCAAGTCTTACAGCCATGTACTGCTCTTGAAGCTTTGTTGTCAGGTCACTGTCGAAGCGGCCGAGTTCGTTCTTTATAAGCTGTTGTGTAATCGTGCTAGCACCTTCTGTTACTTCGCCGCCGGATGATATCAATCGCCAAACAGCACGACCAATACTACGCATATCAATACCATTATGATAGAAGAAACGCTCATCCTCAATGGCAACAAAGGCATTTTGCACATGCTCAGGAATCATATAAAGAGGAACCCAGGTACGATTTACACCAGCATGGAACCTTGCAAGCTCTTCTCCGGTATGTGAACATATAACAACTGATGCATATTCTCCGGGTGTAATACCCAAAGCGGGCAGCTCGGGGGAATTAGCAAGAACACCCCGCCAGGCCCCAAGGCCTACCCCGATACCTGTAATAACACTAATTATCATAACCGCAAGAAATGCGCGCAAAACCAACAATCCAACCTTATTACGTACTCGGACGGTTTGGGAATTTTGGCGACGGCGGCGTTTTTTATTTCCTAGCTGGGAATAATCCATGGACATACATACTGCTCCTTTCGGATACATTATAGCAGAAATTTCAAGTTAACCAGTAATAATATATTTCCCCCCAAAGATATGGGCTAAACTTGGGCAATAATTATACACTTGTCTCAAGGGTTTTGCTATACCCTTTCAAACGCATGCAAATACAAGCATACAGGACAAAAAAATAATCTTCGTAAAATCACCCAAAATACACCAGCGAATCCATATAATACACTGTCAACTTACATATGTATAATAAAAAAATCACGTATGGTGACATACGGGGTTTTTCACGGATATCACAAAAGGCATATGACGGCATATGGATTTACAACATACAATCCCTATCCACCTCATATACTCGTAAAGAGACAAACATGTGGGGTGATTTTATCAGCCGAAAAATCCTAACCGGTGCATTGACCCTTACCATTGCCGGGGTAATTACCCGAGTCCTTGGCTTTGTTTACCGGATATATATGTCCAACCTTATGGGAGCCGAAGGCATGGGGCTTTACCAGCTTATAATGCCTGTGTATGCCCTAGCTTGGAGTATCTCCTGTGCTGGATTTAACACTACAGTATCCAAGCTCACCGCCCAAGAGCGAGCAAAGGGCGAATATGGCAACATGGGACGGGTGCTTAAGCAGTCCATGGTGATAACAACTTTGCTTGGTGCCGGTCTCACTATTGCCCTTTGGTATGGAGCAGGCATTTTATCGGAACATTTTTTTAACGACGCCCGGACGTTTTTACCTCTTCGATTGCTAGCACTTGCTTTCCCCTTTATGGCGGCAGGGACTTGTATGCGGGGGTATTTTATTGGCCTCCAAGAGACCAAAATACCTGCCGCCAATCAGGTGCTTGAGCAAGTTGTCCGTATGATTGTTATTTATTTTCTTGCCGCAAGATTTGTACCCATGGGACTTACATATGCCGCTGCCGCTGCGGTGATTGCCATCGTTGTCGAAGAGATATTTTCATTTTTCTTTGTATTCATATCCTACAAGGTACATAAAAAAAAGAGACGCTTTTTCAAGCGGCCCTCACTCTCCTCAGGTCAAGCCCTAGTTTTGATTATGGGGATGGCCTTGCCTCTTACAGGGAATCGCGTTACCGGGTCACTACTAACAGCCTGGGAGAACGTACTCATCCCATCCCGGCTGCAAATGTTCGGCCTTTCTGCCGCAGAGTCTATCAGCGAGTTTGGGCGGATTTCCGGTATGGCTATGCCTCTTATTTTCTTTCCTACGGCGGTACTCACTGCTTTGAGTGTCACATTGGTACCTGCCGTTGCCGAGGCTGCGGCAGCTAATCGCCTTGACCGCATCACCGGGGCTACCTCCAAGGCTATGATGTTTGCCTCTATTATTGGGATGGGGGCGGCGTCATTGTTTGTTTTCCTTGGTCACGAGCTGGGCATGGCTATCTACAACCAGCCTATCGGGATGATGCTTAGACTTCTTGGAATTATGTGCCCCTTCATATACATGCAGATAATCCTCAGCGGCGTTTTAAACGGGCTGGGATGTCAGATGCTTATATTTCGCAATAGCATTATATCTTCGGCGATAAGCATTGCCTTTGTGTATTTGCTAGTACCGATTTACGGACTCAATGCATATATTTTCGGGTGGCTGGTGAGTTTATTGGTGGTCATTGCATTGGGCATCCATAAAGTACGGCAGTTTATACCTTTTGAAACGCCATTTATGAATTGGATGGTCAAGCCCATTATTGTGGCAGGGATTGCCGGTTTTACTGCCAGGACATTGGGAGATAGATTGTTCTTCGAATTGGCTGGCCTTAGGATTGGACTGGTGTTTACTATCGGAATCTTGGCTTTTATGTACTTTTGGGGTGTTATATTATCCGGATGTATCTCAAAAGATGAAGTTATGGGGCTATTTTCTCGTAGAGAAAGAAAACAAAATGCCGATGTTTCTGTGATTGAAAAGGTATAATATGTTATAATGTGCCATAAACGCAACAGACAATATATGCGACAGATGATACATTGGACCTCTTTCGAATGCCTACGATGAAAATAGAAAATATGCATAGGAGCAGTAATGACAACCCAGCGTAATTTATTTATGGACATTTTTCTCAACATACTAATCTTTATGTTGGTTTATGGCATCTTTCTTGCACCGGCTGTGATTTTCCTTGATGCCCAGCCGGTTGGTTTGCTTGGGATGATGCTTGGAGCCTTTTCCTATTTATTTATTGCAAGACGGTTTATAAAACCTGTTATTCCCATGTTTCTTGCTCATGTTGTATTGCTTTTTGCGGCTTGGTTTTTTGCAACAGGAGTTCTATACACTGTTGCATATATGGTGGTGACAGTGGCTTTCGTTGTTTATTCGTTATTTCGGCGTTATAGACGAGGAACAACATTCACATCTGAGTTTACCTTTTTTGCTCCCATTACTCTGATTACGCTAGCTTTAGTACTTGTATATCTTGGCCATGGGCACTTAGTTGGCCCTTATACGGGCATGATTATTGCCATTTGCGTAGGTACTAGGCTGCATATGCGGATGTTTCAAGTCAATGCATCATTGGAAGTCATTACCCAGAGTTCCGACCAGCATATTCAAAATATCCTTACCTTTGACCATAAGACCATGTTATTCCTTGGTCTTATTTTGGTCGGGATGATTTTATTGCTCAACACACTGATTATCACCCCATTGCTAGATGTAATCTCCACTTTTAGGCCCAACTTTCAGGTAGATATTGCACCAGACGAATATGAACATGACATGATATGGAACATGGGTATGGAAGGCGGGATGGGTTTTCCTCCCGAACTAATGGATTATGTCCGAGGACCAGCACTTATCTGGCGCATACTGGAATGGATTGTTTTATATGTAGGAATGCCAGCACTGGGGTTAGCGGTACTATATTTAATCTTGACAAAAATACGCAACTTATTTAATCTCTGGAGACTAAGGAAAAATCCCGATTCTGAAATAAGGGACGAGTTTGCCGATGTAAAGGAATTTATACGCAAGCCCAAGGCAAAAACCCGGTGGTGGAACCGAGGCAAAGAACATAAAATACGACGACTCTTTAGGGAGACAATTACCCGGCACATAAAAAAAGGCGCACCTATAATAAAAACGGATACGCCTGATGAAATGACTGGGAAAATCACGATAGAAGATATTACTACACTGACAGAGGAATATGCCATTGTGCGGTATAGATAACCCCATCCGTCATTCCGGGCTTGACCCGGAATCCCACAGTTTTGCAAAGAAGATGGGATCCCGGGTCAAGCCCGGGATGACAAATGAAAATTTTAACCTAACCGTACGATTTCATCAAACAACCCAAGGAATCGTTCATCACTTTCATGGGTGATGGCGATAACTGTCAAGCCTTTGTCTTCAAATAAGTCCGACAATATATTGCAAGCCGTTTCCAAATCCACACCGGAGGTTATTTCGTCAAGCACCAGCACCTTTGGCTTATGCAGCAATGCCCGAGCCAGCACTATCCGCTGCTTTTGCCCGCCGGATAGTCCAGATGTATTTGTGACTTCCCTGCCTAGGGCTTCTTCATCCGGCAGGAAATCTTTAACCCTAGTAATTTCTAAGACTTTATCCAATTTTTCTTTTTCAGGGGAAGTATCGAAAAAAGCCAGGTTATTCATAGCAGAATCAGAGAAGAGATATGGGTCCTGGCGTACATAGCGCAGTATTTTATGGTAATCAACAGTGGCAATTTCCCGTATATCCTGCCCGTCTATAGTAATCCCGCCGTCAAACTCGGCAAACTCCAGGGCCAGGGCTTTGGCTATACTGGTCTTTCCATATCCGCTCGGGGCAAAGATTGCATATTTGCCGCCATGCTTGAAGCTTAAGTTTAGATTTTGCAGTACATATTCACCCTCGGTATATTTTAGGCCGAGGTCCTTTATTTCTAATTTATCTTTGAAATCGGCAATACGTGCCTTTGGTGGTTCCGGCTCTGGTGTTTCGGCAGCCTTTTCAAGCACGGCTTTGGCAGATCGAATCCCGTTCAGGGCTTCGACAAAGCTGTTTACTGGATTAAAGAGGCTATTCATTAGTTGGATAATAGCAACCATATACCCAAAGGTCATATCCCCTGTTATCACAAAGTAGGAGCTCAAACCAAGGATGACTATCTGCACAAGGAAACCCAGGCTCGCAGAAGTACGGAAGGCAAGGAGCTCAAAGAAATTGCTTCGAAGTCTGGCGGCTTCGACTTTTTTATTACCCACGTCGTGGCGAGCCAGGAAAATATCCTGTTTGTCATATGCCACAATTTCCTTTTTACCCTGTATGCATTCCCGGGCCATATCCACATACTCAGCCGCGGCGTCAGAATAATCCTTTTTGCGATTGCTCAGCCCCTTAGCGAAAAAACTGCTTGCCATCATCGGCAGCATTGTTACAGCAATTGCCACAAGGGTGACAATCCAGTTTATCCATAACAAGGCTCCAAGGGCAAAAATAAACTCCGACAAATGTAAGGCTAGCCTCGCCTTGTTGTTGAAATATGACTGCTCCAGGATATCCACATCAGCAGAGAAGAAGCTCAGGTCCTTGCTATCGTCATCCCCAGGGGTTTTCTGTTTGCGGAAGAAAAGAAAGCTCATGCGGTGACGCTTTACCGTAAGGAGCATCTCTTGAACGTATTTTAAGCGACATCTTGCCGCAATCAGCACGGATATAAAGTCCATTGGCCACATAACAGCCGTAAGCACAGCTAAAGTAATAAGCAGTCCTCTAAGATTACCTTCCCCGGCTAAATCGATTGCGGTCTGCAGGCCAAAGGCCAGGGAAATAGTAACTGCGGAGGAAAGCACATAGAACACGCTTGAAAATATCAATCTGGTACGTGCTTTGTTATTCATTTTCATGGGATAGTCCTTTCATTGCTAAAGATATATTTCTACTGTACCTTCTTCTTTGGAGCTGGCATAGACTAAAGGCTCACCCCTCATATAACGACGGCATTTCCTTATCACTTTAAATAGCCGTTTCAAGTCCTGATATGAAATATCCTGCGGCATGAACATTTCGTCGGAATTTTCTTTGCAGTACTTTTTCATAGCCCAGATACAAAGGGCGGCTGTTGCGGGGTTCATTAGTAGACAGTTGGGGATGGGCAAGGTGAAGCGGTGCTCTTCCGAGCGTACTCTTATTTTCATGGCCTTCGCTCCCTAATCAACATATATTTCTACATTATCACCATCGGCACTCTTTGCCTCGATTAGCTTCCCGATCACACCACTTTCGGCTAGTTTAACCATACCTTCGAAGTCGATTTGCTTAAGGGTATCACCCACAGCACCCCTATTACCAAGCTGCATGGTCTGAACCAATGGGATACCGATTTCCAATCCTACCTTTATAAGTGGCATGGGAAGGTTGATTTTTGCATAATCGCCGTCTGCGCTTGTTGCAACAATGCGGAGGGTCAGGCGGTCAAAATCCTTGCGCTGATTCTGGGGCATCAGCTGTACGCCGCCGGGAGTTTCTCCTCTTAATAGTAGGTCCAAGCTTACCCCAAAGTAATCTGCAAGCTGAGGCAGCACAGAAATATCCGGGCAGGAAATATCATTTTCCCATTTGCTGACGGCTTGGGATGTAACACCCATGGTTTCTGCAAGTTGTTCCTGTGTGATATTACGCTGACGACGGTACTCGTTAATTCTTCTTCCTAAACTTGACATATAATCACCTCTATTTTTTGTACCGCTCCTGCGGCCACGTAAATATTACGAAATATTGCCTGGCAACTTAAGATATCATTGGTTGAAACATGATATCATTGGTTGAATTTTTTACAACCAACGGTTGCATTGCTAGTTAGTGTGAACAATATCGCAATAATTACACTTTTTGTGTTATGTGTTGATTTTTTCGTCAGGGATATTAAACTAAAGAAAATCGAACATACACGCGGTGACAAATGGATATCCAAGAAAAACTCAAAATCTTAACGGAAAGTGCAAAATATGATGTTGCCTGCACATCCAGCGGGGTGGACCGTAAAGGTAAACGTGGTGTAGTCGGTTCCGCTGTATCTGGCGGAATCTGCCACAGCTTTACCCCAGACGGCCGTTGTATTTCCCTGCTGAAATTACTATTGGCCAACTCCTGCACTTACGACTGCCAATACTGTGTAAATCGCCGCAGTAACGACACCCCTAGAGCTGCCTTTACCCCTAAGGAAGTGGCGGAGCTAACCTTGCAATTTTATCGCCGAAACTACATCGAAGGGCTTTTCCTAAGCTCGGCAATAATAAAAGACCCGGACCACACCATGGAATTGTTAATCCAGACTTTAAAATATGTACGGACAGAATACCACTTCGGCGGCTATATTCACGTAAAAGCCATCCCAGGTGCAGACCCGGCCCTTATTTGGCAACTAGGCCACCTGGCGGACCGTATGAGTGTTAATATTGAACTGCCATCAGAAACCAGCCTCCTGGCCCACGCCCCAGGGAAAACAAAGTCATCAATTCTGACACCAATGGCCTTTGTCAAAGACCAGATGCAGCAGTCAAAAGAGGAGCTTATACATTTTAGGAATGCCCAGGCTTTCGTTCCCGCCGGGCAAAGCACTCAGTTAATCATTGGTGCAACGCCGGAAAGTGACAGCAAAATCGTGCATCTGGCTCAAGGCCTATACAAAGGTTATGCAATGCGCCGGGTTTTCTATTCGGCCTTTATACCCACAGGCAACCCCTTGCTACCCTCAACGGAATCCCCCCTTTTGCGGGAACATCGCCTCTACCAGGCAGATTGGTTATTACGGTTTTACGGCTTCACTGCCGGGGAGCTGTTCAAGGATAAGGACGAAAATCTCAGCTTGCATTTGGACCCAAAATGCCATTGGGCACTTAAAAATCTGGAGTTTTTCCCTGTGGAAGTCAACAAGGCCGATTATGATACTCTGCTGCGGGTACCGGGGATAGGCCAAATATCTGCCAGAAAGATAATTGCCGCAAGGCGGATAGGGTCACTTAATTTTGATAATCTAAAGAAAATGGGCATAGTACTAAAGCGTGCCCGCCTATTTATAACCTGCAACGGCAAAATGATGGAGAAAGTCCCAATGTACCCGGAAGTACTGGAAATGCGCCTGGCGGAGAACTATGTAGGAGGAACCTTTACTCAGCCCAATATATTTGATGCGGTGCCTAGCGCCATTACAATTGGTAATGAACCTACAAGAGGCATAGACAACACTACCCCCCTACTCCCCGACCTGGAGTCAACATCAAGCCCACTGCCTCTTCTACCCATTACAGAATAACATGTACCGGAAAAGCGGCTTTATCCAAAATGACAAAACTGGCAAGGTATAGCGAATTAAATGAGAAACAGTCCAGACCGAGCCGAAAATCGTGAACGATTCTACACGTTTTCGGCAATAGGCTGGACTGATTTCGAATTAATTCGCTATAACACGAAAGGAGCAAGCCATGCCCACAACAAGACGAGATGTGTCAATCCTATTCGACGGCAGCTTTGAGGGCTTTCTTTGTGTGCTCTACGCGTATTTTTACGATGGGGTATCCCCGCTTATCATCCAGGAAGATGACAACCATCAACCCACCTTGGACACAGAGGAATATTTCTGTATAACCGATTACGACAAAGCAGAAAAGGTGCATCAGGCTGTAAATAAAAAAATCTCCCCAACAGCAGGGCATCATCTTGGCAATGCATTTCTGGCAGACCGGGAAGACCGTTATATGACCCTCTTTCAATATCTATTACTAGGGTTTAAGGTGGGCTCAAGGATAGACGACAGCCTGCAACAGGATTGTGTTTTGCGTACTCATAAACTATCCCGTCAGGTAGGCCGTGAGGCTCATCTACTGACTGGTTTTTCCCGCTTCGAGGAAACACAGGGAGGGATATTTTACTGCCCACTTGAGCCTAATAACTATGTATTACCGATACTGGCAGAGCATTTTTCCGATAGAATGATGAATCAATCCTGGATAATCCACGATAAAGCGCGGGGCAAAGCCGCCGTATACAATGGTATGGAATATGTAATTGCCGATGTACCTAGGTCGGCTCAGGTTACCCATACAGAAAACGAAGCCCGCATACAAGACTTGTGGTTGACATTTTTCGACTCGGTAAATATAAAAGAGCGTGTTAATCCAAAAGTACAACGGAATTTGATACCTTATTATTTCCGTAAATCCATGACGGAGTTTAAGCTGCGAAGTGGTCAATGATAATGGGGCTGTCACGCTTAGACGTAATGAAAAGCTCGTCACCCCGGGCTTGACCTGGGGTCCCCCCGGTCTTTCGACAATGATTATGGAATCTAGGATGACGAGCCTTGAGATTACGGCATTTTAAACGTGACAGCCCATTCATACATAGTGATTATTGCATCAATTCACCATACTGGCATTCAAAACCAACTGCCCAAGCATTTCGCCATCAAGAAAAGGCGCGATACCCTCAAGACCTTTGATATTTCCGTTGCTTATGGCTTTCATCGCTATCTCACTCAAAGTTTTCTTTCCTATAAAAGGTGCCAAATTTTCTATGGCGTCGATACCTTCGGCTTCTTCAACTTTAAGGGCCAACTGATTCACGCATTTTTTACTTAAAAACGGTGCTATATCACAAATATCTTGGATGCCTCCTGCATCATATGCTTTAATAGCTATTTCGCCTAGGGTTTCTGTGCTGATAAAGGGAGCTAAATCTTCCAGTGCACCAATGCCTTCAGTAACTTCGATTTTGAGTGCAATTTGGTCAACATGTTGTTGGTCCAGAAATGGTGCAATGTCGCATAAAGCGTGTATATCCCCTGTATCCATGGCCGTCATCGCCAAATGACCGAGAGCTTCTTTACCTATGAATGGAGCAAGACTGGTAAGATCAGCCAGGCTTATGGCTGTAGGAGCTACCTTTTCTACCAGGTCGTCTACCTGACTTGGTTTTAAAATCGGTGCGATTTCTGCAATATCTTGGATTTGAGGTATGCTGTCCCCGGTGTAGACATCGGTTTGCTGGTTTAATACGTTTTTCACTATTTCGCTATAGCATAGATACGCATTTTACGGACATAATAATATGACTGTTTCTTTTTTATCCATACTTTCATTAGTTTTATCCATATCATGAAGCATGTCAATGTAATATACTCACAACACAAAACAAAAAACGTATATGCAATATGACGCAAACGACAGTTATTGTGCTTTTTTTGCTACAGTTTGCACAAAAATTACTGGTAGCATATCTTCTTTGAAAGATGTGATTTGTGAATATGAATAAGCCAGACGAAACCATGCCTCGCAAAAGAAGTCGTAGAAAAACCGCTGTCTCATTACAGATTATGGCACTCCTTGGGGTGCTGAGCTTATTCCTTTTCAGCTACTTACCTATGTTTGGAATTTCTATTGCATTTCAAAACTACACTCTCTCTGGAGGGTTCTTTCGTAGCGAGTGGGTAGGCTTACGACATTTTAGAGAATTTTTATCTGACCCGGTTTTTATTATGGCCACCCGCAATACTCTTATTTTCAGTTTTCTAAGGCTCGTTATAGTATTCCCAGCACCCATTATTATGGCCCTTATTATCAACGAGATACCTTATGCCAGGTTCAAGGGTGCGGTTCAAACTATTAGTTACTTCCCTCATTTTATCGCATATGTTGTTGTGGCAGGCCTGTGGCTCAATATTTTTGACCTCAGAGGCCTTATTAACAATGTTATGATGAATTGGGGGCTTATCACCCAGCGTATTGATTTTTGGAATAGTACCCTGTACTACCGGTCTTTGATAATGGCCGTGGACCTTTGGCGAGGCGTAGGATGGGGCACAATCATATATATAGCCGCAATATCCGGCGTCAATCCCGAATTATATGAAGCTGCCAATGTTGACGGTGCCGGAAAGCTCAGACAAATCTGGAGCATTACAATCCCGTCCATTCTGGGCACAATCATCGTTATGCTAATTCTTCAAATAGGTGGCATTGTCCGGGGCAATCTGGACCAGAGTGTGCTCTTTGGCAATATTTTCAATAGGCCAGTTTCATATATCATTGAGCATTATGTGCTGGATTTAGGCTTTGGCACTATGCGGTTCTCATTTGCTACTGCGGTTTCTCTGGTTCAGGGCGTGTTGTCATTGTTTTTAGTAATCGGCTGCAACTGGTTGTCTAAGCGCGTTTCCGGCAAGAGTATTATCTAAGGGAGGGACAGATATGAAAATCAAACGTACCCTCGAAGAGCGGATAATAATTGTTTTTTCGGTAATTATGAGCTTATTCCTTGCATTGGTCACTGCCTATCCTATTTATTATTCATTTATCTTTGCATTCAGCCACGGGAGAGAAGCCGCTGCTAGCCAGATATTCTTTTTACCTGTTTCCCCTACCCTTGAGAATTTCCGCATGGTTTTCTCCGACTCTATAATTTATCACAGCTTTTTAATGAACTTTCTAAGAACCGGTGTCGGCGTTATCACGGGTGTTTTCTTTACCGCAATGGTAGGCTACGCCTTGACCAGGGAAGAGCTGCGTTTTAGACGAACCTATTCTATTATCGCCATTATCACCATGTATTTTGGCGGAGGGGTTATTCCCACATTTCTTGTATACCGAGCACTAATGATTACCAATACATTTTGGGTTTTTATCCTTCCTGGGATGTTAAATGTCTTCCATATGTTATTGGTTATGGCTTTCTTTAGAGACCTACCGGATTCTCTTTTCGAATCGGCCAAAATTGACGGGGCGGGAGAGTTTAAGATATTCCGCTCAATTGCCTTACCCCTTTCAAAGCCTATTCTCGCAACAATAGCTCTCTTCGTAGGTGTAGGACACTGGAATGATTGGTTTACACCAGCGTTTTTTACGTCCAGCCCGAGATTGCAAACCTTACCGGTAATACTAATGAGGCTGCTGAGTGCAACGGAAGCTCAGGCCCGTATCAATGAAAGCATTGCCCATCTTGGGGCGGTACATGTCACCAACGCAGGCCTTACCGTTGAATCACTGCGTCACGCAACCATGATTATTTCCATATTGCCGATTATGTTTGTTTACCCGTTTCTGAGAAAGTTCTTTGAGAAAGGTATTATGATAGGCTCAATAAAGGCCTAATTAATATAGAAGTTCATGTGCATAAGGAGGACAAAATGAAAAAAACGAAGATTCTTAGTCTAGTGCTGGTAATCGTTGCCTTATTATTCATGGCAGCATGTTCTCGCGAAGAGACACCAGACGAACCCGTTACCCCAGTAGAAACACAGGCACCTGCGACAGATACCCCTACTGCCCAGGACACCACCACTGATGGGCCTTTGGTAGGATGGGAAAGCAATACCTCTCCCGTAGACCTGACACTATTCCTAAACGGCTCCTGGTGGCTGGGTAACCTTTGGGGTACTGACCCTGCAAGCCAACGCCTGCAATCGACTACAGGTGTGAACTTTGATGTTCAGCTTCCTGTAACGGCGGATGACACCATGCTCAATCTGATGATAGCCAGTGATGACCTACCGGATATGATTATCACCGGTTGGACATCACCTGCATGGCATGAAATGATAGCAAATGGCCAATTGGCAGATTTAGATGTACTCATAGACACCTATGCTCCTACTTTGCGAGATAATATAGGAGAAGATATTTTTGATATAAGTAGAATCGACGGCAGGTTGTTTAGAATCAACAACTTCGTGGAAGGACTTGCATTCCAAGAAGCGGCCCTAAGATACGATGGTATTATAGGCTCTAACCAGCCCACACTACTTGTGCGTCAAGATTTCTTTGAAGAAATCGGCTCACCGGAAATCAGAAATCATCATGAGTTTATGGAAGCCGTTGCTCAAATGCAAGCCAACCATCCAGACCATATCGGCTTATATGGCGGTAACATGTTTGTAAATGACATCGGACCTTTGGGTATGCACTTTGGTATCCCACCATGGTATGAGTCAGGTGGACGCCTATATTATAGGTGGAGAGACCCTATGTATTGGGAAGCTCTTTTGTTTATGCATCGCATGGCAGCCCAAGGCCTTATCACCAGGGAAGTCTTTGTAGACGACTCTACCGTTGCCAGAGGCAAGGTAGACCAAGGCCTACCTATAACCTATCATTGGACATTGGGCGAAACCGGCCAAATCCCCGCGGACAACCCAGATACCACCTATATGCCCCTACCCCCATGGGATACCTATAGGCAATGGCGCAGTGGCGCAGGCTGGATGGCTGTTGCAATTTCCTCTCGCAGCCAGCACCAAGACAGAGCCATAAAGTTCCTGGAATACACAAATACATGGGACGGTGCCGCTGATATCGTATGGGGAATCTATGGGGAATGGGCTGACGATCCCGTAGAAGGGCCTCACTGGCACATGGTTGACGGCCGTCCCACCTTCCACCAAGAATATTTCACCGCACGCCTTGCCGACTGGGAAGGAATCGAGCGCAGAACAGGTCTTGGAATCTATACTCAATTTATCTTTGACAGTATGCTGACAAATCTCACCTCATGGATACCAGGGGACACGTTTATGGAAGAGCAAAATAGGCTCTTTGGCCCACTGGTCACCTATCGCCCTGATATCCTAACCATTGTAATACCAGGGGGCTCGGACGAGGATGTTATCAGAGTAAGGCTCGTTGATTTATTGAGAGAAGCAATTGCAGAACTCACTTTCGCTCCTGACGAAGATACCGCATTAGCGATATGGGAAGCGTTTATAGAGAATGCAGATGCCATAGGCGCAGGTCAGGTAGAAGAATTTATGACGGCCAACTGGAATCGTTAATAGTTTAGTTTTCTGGCTGTCTCGCTAAGATGCAATGTGAAAAGCCTGTCACCCCGGCTCAAGGTCGGGATGACGAGGCTGATATTGCAAGTTCTTAACGAGGCAGCCTTTTTTTACACAAAAATGGAGGGTTTATATGAGATTACGTGATACAGAGCATGGAAAAATTATCGAAGGGAAGAAGTACACCGCTATAATAAACAAAGAAAAGCCCCATAAGTTCAAGCTACGGGTGGGTAGTGCAAATATGTTTGATATGCCCTTCATCGCAGCACTTACAACGACGGAATCTGATAGGGAAAACCTAACAGATATACAATATGGAGAATATGAAATCAACGATGATTGCATCAAGGTAACTCATACCGCAACCAGCAGCATCTGGGAGTCGCGACAATTTTATTGGACCTTCAAGGAAGATTCAATAGAATTTTATCATACAGCCAAGGGCCATGGAGATATAGAACGCTGCTTCTTTTTTTCCAGCGGCATTTCTGAAACATACAACAACGGCACCAGTATGGGCTTCGAATACAATACCCTTGTATATTCAAAAAAAGCCTTCAATCCTAAACCCAATTTAGGCAATGTCCATTACTATGATATCAGCACCCCCCAATCCCTTGGGATACGTAGCGAAACACCTGCACCGTCAAATTTTGCGCCGGAGCAATGGGGAGACGGCCTTTTCTGCCCTCCCTTACTATGTCTCTGTTTCGGCTCATATGAGAACTGGGCCGGGATTGGCATCGGAGATGTACCAGGCAGGTATAGATTCAATTCCTTGGAATACAGCGGCTCACGTTTTGCCGGTTGCTCTTTTCATGTAAATTATTTTGGGTATACAAAGGCAGAGGGTAGCTTTGAATCTCCAAAGGCATTTATATCATTTGGAGAGGGCGAATATGCAACCCTGGAAAAATATGCTGCTTGGCTGGATGATTCTGGCTTTTCTACTCAGTTCAGATACCCTAATGCCAAATGGCATAGGCTACCTTTCTTCTGTGGCTGGGGCGAGCAAACCCATTTGGGCAACCGTCGTGGGACAACAGCAGGCGAACTTGCGACCCAAGCAGAATACGAGCATTATCTGGAACAGCTTAAGCACCTACCCATCGGCAATATTGTGATAGACGACAAATGGCAAAAGCATTATGGCACCTTCGATGTAGATACAGACAAATGGCCGGATATGAAGGGCTTTATTGAGAAACAGCATAGCTTAGGTCGCCATGTACTCCTTTGGGTTCCCGGCTATCACAAAGAAGGCATTCCGGAAGAATACTGTATCTTGGATCCAGAGGGCAATCCAATCTGCGCAGATGCCACTAACCCAGAATATGAGAAATATCTCCGCGGCCAAATAAAAAAGCTAATGGTGGACTACGGCGCAGATGGTTTTAAAGAGGACTGGATTGGCGGCATCAACCCCAGGAAAGGCCTTCGCATCCATGAACCTATTATCGGAATAGAGTTTTTGCGCAAGTTCCAATTTATTCTCCATGACGAGGCGCATAAATGGAAAGCAGACGCCCTGGTAGAGACCCAGACGCCCTTCCCATTATTCAGAGAATCTTCGGATATGATTAGGCTCAATGATTTATGGTATGGCACAAGAGATGTCCCAGGTGTGATGCGTATCCGCGCCAAGCTTGCAAAACTAGCAGGCTGGGAACTGGTAGACTGCGACAATGGGTCGAATTCATATTTAGATATGTGGTTTGAGTATATGCTGGCCCAGCCCGAAATCGGGGTACCTGCCCTATACTGTGTGACCAGTACCGAGGTAACTTTTGAGGATATCCCCACCTATATGTTAGACCATATCGCCAAGGTTTGGCAGAAGTATATTAATGAAAATATGTAAAGGAGTACTGACATGGATGCACCTGTATGCCATTTAAATCTGGAGCATGATAAACACCGTTTTGTTTACAGCTATGAATGTGAGAAATATCTGGTCGCAAACTTCACGAGCCCCGCTACATGCAAGCGAGGCTCTGATGCAGATATTCAAGTCGACCCTCCTCTTTACCAGTTGGTCTTTGAAGTAGAAGAGGACTGCGATTTTACCGTTACAATTATGCCTAAGGATGGCATAGTTCTTAAACCAGCCCGAGCTGCTGATGGGCAAGCTATCCTTTCCCAAGTAGGAAAGCCTCTAATTTATGGCGTCAACGGCCTTTATGATATGGACTCGGATATGTATATTACATGGCATGGGTTTGCTTGGAGCTATGAAGGGACAGCTATTTGCCGGGAAATGGACAGGGATAAAGTAGTAATGAAAGGGCGGGCTACGAAGGGCAATGCTATTGTTTTTGTTGTGTATCAACAATATTATCAAAAGCACCTTGGCTACGAGTTCCATAACCCCAGGCAGTTTCGGCATAACCCAAAGCCTATTTGTGGGTGGGCTACCTGGGAGGCTTTCCGCTTTGATGTAAGCATTAATAATCTGCGAGAATCTGTGGATTTTCTTGCAGAAAACCTCAAGGACTACGGACTAGAATTTATCCAGTTGGACGACGGATATCAGCCCACTTATATGCCGCCAAAAGGTTCAAATCTTATAGAGGGTTGGAGTAATTGTAATGAAAAATTCCCTGAAGGGCATAAAAGCATACTGGACGCTATTAGGAGCAAAGGCTTTGAAGCAGCACTTTGGCTCAACGCCACAATACACAATGAAGAATACGCCCAGGAAAAATGTCTGAAAGACAAAGACGGCAATCTCCTAAAACAGCCCTGGATAAACTATGTATTTGACTGCATGGAGGAATCCTGCCGGGAAATCGAAGAACTATATAAGCATCTTGCCAATATGGGATATAGTTATTTTAAAGTGGATGCTATACGTCATCTGATGTATGACGGCTTACAAGTGGCAGCAGGGATGGGGCTTTTGACCAACAACGATGCAATTAATCGTTTCAAGAATTACATGGGATCAATCCGTAAAGGAATAGGTCCCGACACCTACTTGCTGTCATGTTGGGGGATGCTGACCCCAAATATAGGTATCTGTGATGCCATGCGTTTTGCTACAGATGCTAGTGCAACAGACTATTCCTTTAGGATGCAAATAGATGAGTCCGCCCGTTGGCATCATACCCATGGGATACTTTATCTTAATGACCCGGACTACATTTGCCTGAGAATGGACGCCGCACCATCTAGGAGTATCGCTAGTATAATATCCCTCAACGGCTATCTATACATGATTAGTGACGAGATAAGCCATTATAATGATGAAAAACTCAGTATCGCCAGGAAAACCATTTCACCAACCATCGCAATAACAGCAGAAACCGGCATTTTAGGTACTGTCATCCCTATGAACACATACAAAACCATGACATTTCCGCGAGATGGGGAACATGCTCTTTCCTTCGGTAATATATGGGCTACTCATTTTAACCTCCACGAGCGGCAGTGGTGTGTTGTAAACCTGATACGAACAGCAGAATACAAAGCCCCAAGCCAAATAGAGATACCCATGGAAAATCTGGGTCTTGCCCCTGAAAAGGAATATGCTGTTTTTGATTTCTGGAATCAGCAGCCTAAGGGAGTCATAAAGGGGTCGGCCTTATTGGATGTACCAGAATACCGTGACTGTACGGTTTTATCCTTTACCCCGGTATCCGGTGATATTGATTTAGTGGGCTCCTCCAGACATGTAAGCATGGATACTGTGAGCATTGAGGCAATATCGCGCAAGGAGCATATTCTTGAGTTGACAGTCACAGGGCCCTCAGGCACTACGGTGGATTACTGGTTTTTTGCACCTGTGGAATTGTTGGCAGAAGGCGGCACCATAGCCAAGGTTAGTGATTTCTTTAAATGCACAGTAGTTTACAGGGACAGTCCCCAAAAGCTTATTCTAAGGAGGCCATGATGGACATTGGAGTTGTAATAAATTACAGCAATTCCTTCGAAGAAAACCTAATCTGGTGCCAAGAAAACAGTATCCATACCTGCCAGCTTTCTATATCACCAAAAGAGCTTACCGCAGAAACTACCCAAATCGTAAAAGCCCTGATACAAAAATACAACATGGAAATTACAGCCATGGTAGGCAACTGGAGCGGCCCTAATGAATGGAACTTCACGGCGGGGCCATTGACTCTAGGGATAGTGCCTCCCCCTTTCCGGGCAAACAGAATGGAAGAGTTAAAAAGCTGCGCTCGCTTTGCTAAAGATATGAGAGTTACAGATGTATGCACCCATATGGGCTTTATCCCAGAAAACCCATGTGATGCCCTATACTCGGATTTTATTGCTTCACTCCGACACCTAGCTCAATATTTCGGTGCACTGGGCATCCGCCTAAACATGGAAACCGGCCAGGAAACACCAACCACACTATTGCGGGTCATATCTGATATTGGAAAGAGTAACCTGGGTATTAACTTTGACCCGGCCAACTTCCTGATGTATGGCAAAGCCAACCCCATAGACGCAGTATACCTCCTCGGTCCATATATAAACGGTGTACACGCAAAGGATGGCGAGTATCCCACAGATGGCATAGCACTAGGGCTAGAAAAACCCATAGGCTATGGCAGAGTAAATATGAAGCTCTTTATCAAGGCCCTTAAAGATGTGGACTACAAAGGAGCTATAACAATAGAGCGGGAAATCTCAGGAGAACAGCAGCGAAAAGATATATTAGCAGGCAAGGAATTGCTGCTCGGTTTGGAGGCCAATCAATGAGAGTCGCAGTAGTAGGCCTTGGTGCCATGGGCAGCACGCATTATAATTTACTAAGAAAAATGGATGATGTACGCATAATAGCCTTAGTAGATATAGACCCTGTCAGGACAGAAAAAAAAGCTGCCGAATGCGGTGCAAACCAATATCAAGACTTGAACAAAATGCTGGCTAAGGAAGAACCAGACTTTGTTTTTATTTGCACCCCCAGTTATCTTCACAGCGAGCAGGCTCTTATGATTATGAAACATGGCATCCATGTGTTAACGGAAAAACCAGCGGCCTTAAACAAGGACGATTTACAATCATTACTACAGAGTGCTAAAGACAATAATGTCATGTTTATGACAGCCCAAGTATTAAGGTTTTGGCCGGAATATGTATGGCTAAAAACCGTAACCAAATCCAACATATACGGTAAGCTGCTACACCTCAACATGTGGCGGATAGGCCAAAAACCTATATCAAGCTGGCAGGATTGGATGCTTGATAAGGAAAAAAGCGGCCTTGTACCCTTCGATTTGCATATCCACGATATAGATTTCATGGTGTACCTGTTGGGCATCCCAGAGGAGGATGATTTCTACCAAGACTGCTTCGAAATCAACTCAGCTCCCGGTCAAATTGTAGAAACCACCTGCCAATACAAAAATGGAGCCCGAGTACTGGCAAAAGCGGCGTGGTATAACTCACAGGTTCCGTTTCAGATGGGATATGAGGCTATTTTTGAAGAGGGTTATGCCGAGTATCGCCAAGGAAGTTTGGTTTTCTACCCAAACAATGGAGGCAAAATCACCCCCATTGACGAGTCTTTTCTAGCCGGTTCGGAAATCAATGTAACCAATGCCTCAGGGTATCACAATGAGATTAGATATTTTATTGACTGTATCAGGAACAACCAACCTCCCTCTATCGTAAACGGGGAGGAATTGCTGGCAGTACTGTCAATGTTAACATAAAAAGGAGTATGGGGCTGTGGTTTCTGCTTAACAGACAGCCCCACGAAGGCCCTCCAACAGGTTTGCCTGTTATGGGCTGCTAGGGTGAAAATATGGCAATCAAACATGTTCATTACACAAACCCCAACGAAAATATAAAGATAGACTTTGTTCAGATGGGGTTTCACAAAACCCCATCCTTGCATCAAGTAAGACCTAAAGTGCGAGATCATTATCTATTGCATTTTGTAATCAATGGCACCGGACAGCTTACGATTAAAGGACAGCAGAATTCCCCCAAAAGCGGGGAATGCTTTCTTATAAGGCCAAAGGATCTAGCCGAGTATATTTCCGACCAAGAAAATCCATGGGAATACTACTGGCTGGGTTTTGCCGGGCCGGACGCCGGCAAAGTTGTTGAGGAATCCGGATTTTCGGATTGGTCTGATATTATTCGCCCTACATATATCAGCGAGATTATTGATACCTTGCAAATGATTGATAGGGCCAATCTGGATACTGATGATGATATCCGTATGATTATGTGTCAATGGATTATGTATCAAGTACTTTACTATTTGCTAAAAGGCAGCAGCATACCAGAGCCATTACAGCATAGGGAAATGGCTTCATCGAAGCGTGAGCATGTACTAAAGGCAATCCATATAATGGAGGCAGATTATAGCCAACCACTAACAATTGCCCACTTGGCTGATAGAATTAATATTAACAGCAATTATTTGAGTAAGATTTTCAAAGAGGAAATGGGGATGTCCATCAAGCAATTCTTGACTAAGTTTAGGCTGGGAGTAGCTGCCACCAAGGTCAGGCTCTCTCGCAAATCATTTAAAGAAATTGCTACAGAGACAGGCTTCGAAGACTCCCTTTATTTTTCTAAGTTGTTTAAGAAACAGTATAAATGCAGTCCATCCGAATATCGAAAGATGCTATAGGGGTTAAGTATCTACACAAAAGGGGCTGTCCTGTAGAGGACAGCCCCTTTCACTGCAACACAATAAAATATTATGCCAATCTCTTCGCCTTACCCGCAAATATAAGTGCAATAGTACCTGGACCTGTATGTGCTCCTATAACAGGGCCGATGTGGTTCATTACAAAGTCTTTGTGCCCATATTTTGCGGTAATCATATCTTTCATCTGTTGGGCATAGTCAGGAACGTCGCTATGGGCGATGTAAATCGGCCCTTCGGCGGGGTCGTATTTGCATTCTTCCAACTTGCCGATAATGTATGCAAAAGCCTTATCCCGACCGCGAGCCTTGTGAAGGGGCTCAAGCTTTCCTTCTGTTCTCATAGTCAGAATAGGCTTGACACTAAGCATACTACCCACAAAGGCAGCCGCACCGGACACTCTGCCACCTCGGCGCAAATGATGAAGGTCATCTGCCATGACCCAGTGATGGGTGCGGGTCAGAAGGTCTTCAATATAGGCGGCGGCCTCGTCCAGGCTCATGCCTTTGTCTTGCGCTTTTTTTGCGCTTACAGCCAACAAGCCAATACCCATACAGGCCGATTTTGAGTCTATGGTGATAATCTTACGGTCTGGGTACTTTTCGCTGAGTTCGTTTGCTGCCATTTGGCTCATTTCAAAGCTCTTGCTTAGCATGGATGAAAGGCAGATATACAAAACATCCTTGCCTTCTTCTAGAATCGGCTCCCAAACTTCCACATATCTTTGCGGGGTAACCTGTGTGGTACTGGCCATCTTACCGGCCCTTAATGTGTCGTAAAACTCTTTTACCGGTTGCTCCCTATAATCCAGGTAGCTGTGATAATCCTTGCCATCCAGGGTGTAGATGTAGGGTATTATTGTGATACCTTCTGCCACATTTGGCGGCAAATCTCCACATGAATCTGATACTACAACGTATTTACTCAACTTAATTCCCCTTTCGAGATTTTTTAGCTATGCATGTCCAATATTATCCTGCATTAATAAACAAAATGCAAGGTCATGGAGAGCCTGCCTATTATTATGACAGGAAATTTTGTACATGGTTGCATCACTATAAAATTTATTTGAAAATTTTATCTCCCATCGAATCAATCGCCACAATTAGTGGCATACTTTCGATGTTAAGCCGCCTGATTGCCTCGGCACCTAAGTCATCATAAGCAACAATCTCCGATGATGTTATGCATTTTGCCAAAAGAGCCGCAACACCGCCAACTGCAATCAAATACAAACCTCTATGCTTTATGATTGCATCGACTACCTTAGGAGAACGGTTGCCTTTACCTATCATAATTTTTAGACCGGCCTCGATTAGCTTTGGTGAATATGCATCCATCCGGCCCGCGGTAGTTGGGCCCACAGAGCCGATTGGTTTCCCTGGAGGTGCCGGACAAGGGCCCGCATAAAATACAATCTGACCAATGTAATGAAAAGGCGGGTCCTGGCCTGCCTTGACAGCCTCATACATACGTTGATGCGCCGCATCCCGAGCGGTATACACCTCACCAGATAAAGTAATGCTATCGCCTGCTCGAAGGCTTGAAATTACTTCTTGGGAAAGAGGGGTTTGTAAATCCATAGACAGCTTCCTTTCACATGAAAACAACATGACGTGACATAAAAACCATATTCGCGGGGAATAGCCACTTGGCCATTCCATATATTAATAAAACTACTTGACGTGACGTAGTAGTTGCTTTATTATTACTACAACGTCAGACGTAGTAAAATTGAAAGGGATGGTTGCTTGGGCTATTCCACTATTAGCAGTGATGTTCTGCGAGGATATATCGACCTGATGATACTCCGTGCATTGTCAGAAGGGGACTCCTATGGTTATGAGATATCAAAGAAAATTACTGAGATATCTGGGAACGGCTACACCATGAAGGAAACCACTTTGTACTCAGCATTCTCCCGGCTGGAAAAACTGGGCTATCTGCACCCATACCCCGGCACATACACAGGAGGACGGGAACGAACCTATTATAGTTTAACGACAACCGGACGGGAATACTATCAACGAAAATGCACCGAATGGGATTTGACAATGGATTTAATCAGCAAGTTTGTAAAGGAGGCGGGACATGGACACAATTAAAACATACCTGGACAATGTTTTCGCGGCATTTCCCCAGACGAATAAAGTGCAGACTATAAAACGAGATATGCTTACAGGAATGGAAGAAAAATATGTAGCCCTGCGTCAGCAAGGAAAAAACGAAGATGAAGCTGTCGGTATTGTGATTGCTAATTTTGGCAGTGTAGACGAAATTTCACAGGAATTGGGTGTTGCCATAACATCCCCTCAGCAGGACATCACAAAGACAGATGATACTGCATCGGTGATAACCATGTCATTACAGGAAGCCCGGAGTTATTTATCAAAATCTCGAGGGGTAGGCTATGCAATGGGTATTGCATGTTTTATGCTTACCATAGGGATTAGCACTGCTTTGATAACACAGGCAGCAGAAAGCATAGGTGTCATGATTCCTCTTGTTATAGGCGGGATAATTATAATGCTTATCACAGCATATCGCGCGAGTAAAGACTTTGAACGATATCAAAAAGCTAATATATCCCTCGCCCCTATAGACCATATGATTCTCAGCGAGGATAGAGCTCGATTCAAAATACAATCAATTTTTATCGGTGCGGTAACCGGAATCGCAGTCCTATCTCTTATGGCGGTGGCATTAGAAGGCCACACAAATATACCTTTCATAATCGCTGTAGGCTTTACGTTTTTTCGGCTTCCGGTAGCCCTGACGACGAGGCTTGGATATGATTATCTTTTAGGAAATTGGCAATATAAGCTAGGGCGATGGACTTATGTGAGATAATGGCTAGCTACTCCCCAGTAGCTCACTAACATATTCCTCAAGGACCAGCCCCCGATAAAACATCTCTGTAGCAGCATATACACCCACATACCTGAAATGCCAGGGCTCGAAAATAATATTGGTTATATGCTGTTTATCATAGGGATAGCGCATCACAAAGCCATAGCGATAACTGTTTTGGGCAAGCCACATCCCTTCTGGGGTATAGGCCTGATTGGCGGTAAGATTTTGATAACTTAAGGCCACAATGTCTACAGCAAGGCCCAAATTATGCTCGCTGGTACCGGGATACGCTACGATACGACGGGCGGCTTCAAAAGCGTCCTCCCATTCGTATCCAATATCCACAAACCGCTGTATCCGATTATTAAACAGAGTAGTCTGGCGGGAGACGGACCTAAAAGACGATGCTACAATCGGCGATAGGCCCTCTGCCCGGGCAGAATCAAGCATATCAAGTAATGCTCGATACGCCCTGCTATCAAAGTAATGCCCCCACCCTACAGAGGAGAGCTGAGGTTCAAAGTCATATTCCAAGAAATTATATCTATTTACCAACTTGAGATACCATGGAAGCAATGTATTATCTACTGTTGTCAGAAGGCCAAAGGGGATATATCTATCCTCCGGTATATACACATTTTCAGGGAAATAGTCTTCTTGCACATCCTCACCATGTGGCTCGTTTTGTGACGATTCTTCAGCTTCATCATTATTGACTGGCGCATCATTTTCCTCTTCTATTTCATTGCCTGATTGATAATCCTCTTGTGACGTATTCTCAGGTGGATAGCTGTCTTCAGCTATGTGTTCATTATAATGACTTTCATCATATCCGTTTTCCTCATAATCAACAGGCGGCACATCAATACTTGCAACCCCCGGATACGTAAACCATACGATATATATCGCAAAACCCGCAGCTGCAATCGCAAGTAAAACCAATAAAAATGTAAACTTCTTAGAGATAGCAGGTTCTCTGTATCGCGGGTATCTTTGTCTTCGCATTAATTTATATCCTCACTCTCACGTGTATACCTCAAAGGCGGTACTATGCCCCCTATAAACCATTCATCAAAAAAATCCTGTAAATTTTCACCATATATCTCTTCTGCCAAATCCTTAAAATCCGCCCCCGTGGCAATCCTGAAAATAAAAGTCTGGAAATACTGCTGTATAAGCTCCCAAAATAGTTCACTGCCCATTCGATTATATAGGGCATCAAACATTAACATTCCTTTTATATGGTGGGTTTGATAATAATCCATCCAATTGTCAAAGACACCAAGATTGTTTGTCAGAAACAAGTCATCTCGTCCGGTCAGCCCCAAGTACTCCTCGGCAATATGTGCTCGCAATTCTATTCTATCATGAAACAACCCTGCAACTATATATCTTACAAGCCCCCTACTCAACCATGACTCAAGAACGGGGTTACTACCGACTATATGTGGAAACCACTGCTGACCCAAGACTCTGGTAAGGGCCTGGGAGTCTGGGTTTCGCAAATTTTCTGTGTCTATAAAAATCATATTGGAAAAGGACATCTCACCAAGGAACATATCTGTTTCTATTATACGAATATGCTCAAAGGGGTATTGGCCGATTCTATCTGATAAATCATCCATAGCACCCCTAACAATTTCCAAAATATTGTCTACTGGAAGGTCATCTGAGTAATAATACAAATGTATATCTCCCCCTTCCGTAGTAAGACGTTCCCGTTGGAAGTATGGGGATATAGCAAAAGCAAAGCTCCTGGCATTGCTTGCCGTGAACACCGTAACCCTGGTGTCGGCCTCAAACATGGGTATTTCTTCTGTGGTTACTCCTGTGCCGGCTACGATATAATCCGCCGGAGTAATGACTTCCACCTCGAAGCTGGCCATCCCTAATACAAAGGGATCCCCAAACAGGTAATGCTCTGTAATCAGCCAGCCGTCCTCTCCAAGTGCCGCCAAAACAGGGAGAAACATCCCAAACCACATGGCCCTATCGTTTGCACCTGTACGATGTGCTATCATTGGGACATATGCATTATATTGCAATACCAGCTGTACCGTTTCCCATGGCGCAAGAGGCTCTGTAGGGTGCAATAATAAGACCGTACCTATCAAGTCGTAGAGCAAATCCTCGTTGTTAATAGTCACATGTTGGATATCCATATAGCCATAGCTAGACCCATGACGGAAAATACTTTCCTCGAACTCAGGGAGATAGCTTGGTATACCCTCGTTAAAGGCATTCAAAAAAACCCTAAGCACTATTGTATCCAGGGGTTCGCCTGTTCGGTTTGTGAAGGTTGTGCGGGATATGCCTGATACGGTGCGGGTGGCGGGATCCACAGTTAAGCTCACATCATAATGGTCGGCCCCGGGGATGTATAATGGAAGCGGCTCTGGTGTGTCATCGTTTTCGTCAGCGATATAATCTTCATATTGGGTATGTGACGGTTCCGGATAATCCTCCGGTACACCTCTCCCACAAGCAACTAAAAAACCCAGCACCATACAGGCCAAAATCATTGATATCAGGCCCGCAGAAATCATTTTTTTCATAGGTCAAGGTACCTTCCCTTGCCAGAATGCATATATACTGATAATAATTATAGCAGGCATAGAAAAATTGTATAACAAAAACACAAAACGGGTGAAAAATGAAAAAAATTATTCTAACCGGAGGGGGAACAGCCGGACATGTTACCCCCAACCTGGCATTACTGCCATTGCTTAAAGCCGAAGGCTTTGAAGTTCACTATATAGGAAGTAAAACCGGCATGGAAAAGGAGCTGGTTGAAGCCGAGGGTATACCCTACCATGGCATCTCAGCGGGGAAGCTTCGGCGATACCTGGATATTAAGAACGTCACGGATATCTTTAGGGTTATAAGGGGTTTTGGTAATGCTTTTAGCATAATCAGGCAGCTAAAACCGGATATTATTTTTTCTAAAGGTGGATTTGTAACAGTGCCGGTGCTTGCCGCGGGGCGGATGCTAAGGGTCAAGACTGTGAGCCATGAGTCGGACCTGACCCCAGGGCTTGCCAACCGGATTTCCGGTCCATTTACTAACAAAATCTGCGTCAGCTTTCCGGAGACCCTGGCCCATCTGCCTGCTCATAAAGGAGTGCTTACGGGTTCGCCTATTCGCAAAGAGTTGTTACAAGGGGATAAAAAGAAAGGTTTGGAAATCTGCCAGTGGTCTGATGGTGGTAAGCCGGTAATAATGGTGACTGGAGGTAGCTTGGGAGCGGCCGCAATAAATAATGCGATAAGGGAGATTTTGCCAAGGTTGCTGGCCAGGTACAGGGTTGTACATCTCTGCGGAAAAGGGAATCTCTCGGATACAGAGCTTCCAGGATATGCTCAGTTTGAGTATGTAAAAGAAGGCCTTGCGGATTTATATGCCTTGGCAGATATTGCTGTTTCCCGAGCTGGAGCCAATACATTGTTCGAGTTTCTCGCAATGAAAAAGCCTAATCTTCTAATTCCCCTACCCATAGAAAGCAGTCGAGGCGACCAGATTCTTAACGCAGAGTCTTTTGCATTGCAAGGATTTTCCAAGATATTACCAGAAGGGAAAATAACCGACGAAAGATTGCTAAATGCCATAGATGTGCTTTATAATGAACGGGAACTCTACTCAGCTAATATGGTCACCCATGAGCAAAATGATGGTGCCGCCCGTGTAATGGCTGTGTTGAAAGATACTATTAACAACATACTGTAAACAATGCCAACCCCGTCGTCATTACGAGGAGCGAAGCGACGAAGTAATCTAGTGGTTTCTGGATTGCTTCGCGTTGCTCGCAATGACAGGATAAAGAACACACCATATAAATGGAGTGATTACAAATGAGATATGCAATAGCCTTCCTGATGGCCTTTGCCTCGGTATTAGTTCTTATGCCGATATTTTTGAAGCTAGCCGAAAAAGTAGACTTTACAGACAAACCCACAGAGCGCAAGAAACATACATCCCCCGTTCCACTTGCTGGGGGACTGGTTATGTTTATCGCATTCTCTGTGGGCTTTATTATTTTTGTGGCGGGCCTCGGACCTGTGGTAATACCTGCCCTTGCGGTTACAATGGAAGATAATGCAGGCTTATGGGCCTTAATACCGGGCAGTACCATGATTTTGGGTATAGGTCTTCTTGACGACTATTCTAAGGCTAAAGGTAAAGAATTCCCGGTATGGCCCAGACTTTTGGTACAATTTGGCGCGGCGGTGCTGGCTTTTGCCGCAGGCATACGCTTTACTGGTTTTATGAATCCCTTTACGGATACTTATGTATATTTTCATGTTGGGGTGCAGTTTGCCTTGACCGTACTATGGTTTGTGGGATTGGTTACTGTGTTTAATTTTATGGATGGACTTGACGGCCTTTCCGGCCTTTTGGCAATGCTATCCGGCTGCACACTGTTTATTGTTGCACTGAGTATGGGGCAAAGTGATTCGGCATTTATGGCGGTACTGTTTGTCGGAGTGGTGACTGGATTTTTGCGACATAATTTGCCGCCAGCCAAGATATATATGGGGGATTCGGGAGCATATCTCCTTGGGTACCTGCTTGCGGCAATATCCCTTCACGGAGCATTTAAACAAGCCACGGTGATATCTGTTTTCATTCCCATATTGGCGATGGGTGTGCCTATTTTTGAAAGTGTGAGAGTATTTGTACGGCGGCTGATGGCAAGGCAGTCTGTGACCCTCGCGGATTCCTCTAGTAAGACTACGTATTTTCATCATAGACTGGTACAGGCGGGATTAAAGCCGCCATATGCACTGGCACTTATTGTGTTGGTTAGTGCTTGTTTGAATCTTACTGCTATTATTTTGATGTTGATGTTTTAGGCTTGAGGGAAGGCTGATATATGTAAAAGGAGCTGACTCGTCAGCTCCTTTTTGTATGGCAAGGTGTTACTTTTCCGGTTTTTCCATTATCATCAAAACCACATACTAATGCATTGTCCAGATATCCCATACCGGGTTTGCATTATGATGTGTCATAAGCTCAGCAGCAGTAAATACATACGCACCGCTTTCATTCTGCCAGGTGCCCTCTCGTAGCCCGACCTCAGCTGGCACAGACATCTGAAACATAAAGTCACTCCCCAGTGTCAGCTCATATAGGGCATTTGCGCCGCTAAACATATTATTCATCGTGGTTACGTTGCCGGTGCACCACATAGATAAGTCTAGGTGATGTAAGCTTTCCGCACCGTAGAACATCCAACCCATATCAGTAACATTTCTGGTGTCGATATTCCACAAGCCTTCGATGGTGGTGACTGAAGATAACTCGGAAAACAGTCCCTGCAGAGAAGTACCGGCTGTTACAGGCCCAGTAAAGATAATCCGCCGGATATGTTGACGATAATCATGCCATGGGCTTAGTTGTATGCCGTCAACTGCCGATTCCCACCACTGGATATGGCCTGGGGAGATAAATAAATTGCCGTTACCAAACAACGTCCAAAAGACGTCAGATACTACGCCGTCAGCGATTGGGTAGGGACCTGAAATTATCAACCCAATGTTATTCATTTCGGTCCGGAGCTGTATTGCTGCTGTGTCAACCTGTGCTTGCGTTGCAAGGGGATTGTCACGGACCGTTATAGCTACCTCCCAAGCGTTTAGAAACGGAGCATGGTCCCAATCTGGGAATAAATCAAGGTCGAATGCCTCCGCCTCGGTTATTGCTGCTATTAGTAAATCTCGGTTGATGGGGGGTGGGGGCGTAGGTGTTGGCGTTGTCCCGATGCCAAAAGTACCGTCTTGTATGCGATTCAAATCATCAACGGTAAGTGGCAATTGGAAATCGGGAAATGCACCAATACCTACCAACACCTCATGCAAACCAGCCTCTGAAGGTGCAGGACGGAATATGCCTTGGTGTGTTAGTATTTCCATTTGCACGGGTGCGTGTTCAAAGCCAAGTGTTCTATAGCAAATGAGAAAAAAAACTAATTCATCTCCGTTGTTGAAGTAAACAAATCTACTATATACAAGCGATACATTCCCAAGTTGCCCACCTACCTGTGCACCTTCAATGATATCATCTATGGCAACGCCCCCCATGAAAACCTCTAAAATCCTAAGCTGATAGATGGTATGAATCCTATACCGTGGCTCCATACTATCATCTGGTATTAGACTGATACGTATCTCTTCTACTCTGCTGTCTAGAATTTCAGCTCTCACAATGTGCGTTGCATTATTTACGAGTTGCGTAACATCTCGCCGCAAGGCCGCCCCTCCATGAATTTCGTGCTCTATCACAACCCCATTCCGACTACAAGATATAAGAACTAAAATCAATATAATGTTGGTCGCAACGCCAACCATAAATTTACGCATAATATCACTCCTTAATATTTGTGTATCCGCTCAAAACTGTACCGAGTAGCAGAAAACACATGCTATTAATCATATATCATTCTAACGCTTTCGACATCAAATTGCGTTGGCCCCAATACCTGTCCCCATAGGTTTATTTGCATAACACTATATGCAAAATCACCAATACTTGCATATCTATCCCATAATCCCACAGCATGGCCTAGTTCATGAGCCATTGTGTGTGTAATAACGCGGCTAATGGTCGTATTGTTGACTGGATCACTTGCCCACCCCTCAATTGCAAATGAGTTTAACTCTATCTCAAACCTTGTCACAGGATCAAGACCACCAGGCCATGCACGTAACCAACCAACATTTTGATTTCCAAATACCGGCTCGACATTGATTGTGTTGTTGGTCGATACAGGATAAGAGAATGTAATTGGAGCAGCACTATTATTCCAGATACTTATACCGGCATTTATCGCAGAGTCCCATAACACTAAATCACTCAACAAAGATGAATGAAGAGTAAACTGTCTCAAGGGAACAGTATTAGACTGCCACCAACGGTCCATAGGTAAATGTCGAAACGGGTCAATATTGTTAACCCATCTAGCATAGTACGTGGTACTCGTATTTGGAGTAAAAGTACTCGCATTTACAGTCGTACCACCACTAGGAGTTGTATGCCAGCCATCAACAACGCGACCTAAAGTAGGCCCCGTTCTTCTTGGGGATGGAAGATTACCGAGAGGTACACCGCTTACTCTTAATACAGTCGTTGGCGGTTCATTGCCCATATTGGGATGTAAAGTTATTGGGATAATCCATCTTGCATACAATATCATGTCATTGTGAATGGGAGCATGTTCATTTATTTGTGAAAGAGGCCCTGTGGGAGATTGATGCCACCCTGCAAATTGATACCCAATTCTGACTGGGACTGGCATTGCTCCAACAGACGATATAGATTGACCTGCCCGTATACGCATAAACGGCGGATTTATGCTTGAGGTTGCTCCATTGGGGGCAAATGTTATCATAACGGTATCAGACGTAGCTGGTGTCCACCGCGCATACAATGTCTTGCTCCGCTCTAATCTGCAAAATATTGTAATCCGCGTTGCGTTTGCAGTCGGTGCATCAAACCAGCCGGCAAAATCATACCCGTCTTTGGTTGGATTTAAAGTGAATGGCAATGAAGCTAATGTTCTTCCTGCCGTCGTGGCAAAAAATGTCTGATTAAAATCTACTGCGCCGCCGTCAAGGTTTAGGGTTATAAATATAACCCTTGCCCACCATGCATAAATAGTCACATTACGCGTTGGTTGGAAATCAGCTTCTAAAAATGGAAGTATATCGTGAGCAGGCGCAAAGTCTTCAAACATGGCACCTTCGAATAATTCTTCTCCAAATGGAGTGGTGCTTCTTGGCGTTTCAAGCCACCCCAAGAACTCGTATCCCGTCCTAGAAGGTACAGGCAACTGCCCAATAGCACTACCAACGGGCACATCCCTAAACGACTCGGAAACAGAACCGCCCTGAGGGTTAAATGTAACCCTAAAGGTTGTACGTGCGGCTTGGGTAACCGTTACTACGCGTGGTGTGAGGCCAGGTACTGTTACGGTTATTGTGCCCGTCCTTGAGGTGGTATTGGGATTTGCTATTGCGTCAATCCTGAATGAACCATTACCTGTCTGATTTGCCGGGGTTACGTTGGAAGTAGTAAGCCAGTTTACGTTGCTGGAAACACTCCATGTTCTATTGGATGTTACAGTGACAGTTTCAGAGCTTGTCGTATGCGGCGGGTTCCATGTTGTTCTGGATAGAGTAAGATTAGCCTCCGGAGGATTCTGCGCCACTGAGACTGTACGTGTTGGAGCACCTGGTGCAGTGACGGTTATGGTGCCGGTTCTCACTGTTGTACCAGTATTTGGTGTTGCATTAATCCCAAAGGAACCATTACCTGTGCGGCTGGCTGGTACAAAATTCGATACAGTCAACCATGTTGTGGCGTTACTGCCAGCAAACCATGTGCCGTTGGATGTCACTGTAACAGTAAGAAATTCTCCCATAGTCTGGGGTGCCCAGGCTGAATGGGAAAGATTTAACGTCGGTGTCCCTGGCTGTGTAACTGATATGGTACGACTTGTGACTCCTGTTGCGGATACGGTTATTGTTCCGCTTCTAGCTGCACTCCCGGAATTATGGGCAGCAGTAATTGTAAACGAGCCATTTCCGCTGCCGCTTCCAGGCGATGCATTCAGCCATGATGTGTTGCTGCTTGAGACTGTCCATGCTCTGTTGGATGTTACACTTACTGTTGTGCTTCCTCCCGTTGACAGGGGATTCCATGAACCTGTTGGAGATATTGTTAACACAGGTGCCGGTGCTACTTGGTTTACATTTATTGTACGAGTGATGCCAGATCCAGAAATCGTTACCGTTCCTGTTCTGGTTGTAGTACCAGTATTGGCGGATGCCGTTATTCTAAATGAACCATTACCGGTACGATTCGCAGGGGTTACTTGGGAAATCGTCAGCCATGACTGGTTGCTTGACGGTGAATTCCAGGTTATGTTGGATGTTATATTTATAGTTGAATTATCTCCCGATGATAGAGGATTCCACGTCCCCGAGTGTGACAATGTAAGATTTGGTGCCGCCCCTTGAGTTACCGACAAGTTGCGCGTTACCCCTGGGATAGACACCGTCACAGTTCCTGTTCTTGAGCTTGTGCCTGTGTTGGCACTGGCGGTAACCCTAAAAGAACCGTTACCTGTCTGGCTTGCGGGAGTTATGCTACCAATACTTAGCCATGAAGCCGGACTTGATATCTGCCATGTCCTGTTGGAGGCTACATTAAAGGTGCCGGCACTTGATGCTGAGGTTATGCTCCATGAACTCTGGGATATTGTAAGCACTCCTGGTTGCGGTGCTTGAGATACCGATATCGTTCGAGTTGTAGCTCCGGGTGCGGATACTGTTATATTCGCTGACCTTGTGTAAACGCCGGTGTTGGCAGTTGTATTTATTCTGAAAGAGCCGTTACCGTTTCGGTTTGTAGGGGTTATATTTGAAACCGTCAGCCATGAATGGCTGCTGGTTGGGGTGTTCCATGTTATATTGGATGTCACATTTATTGTGGTATTGCCTCCCGCTGCCGGTGAGTTCCACGTACTTGACGGGGATACCGTAAGAATGACTGGTGCCGCCTGGTTTATCGTTACGGTACGGGTTATACCTCCCCCTGATACTGTTACGGTACCTGACCGTGAGGTTGTTCCGGTATTTGCGGGAGCGTTAATCCTGAATGAGCCATTGTTTGAGCCGCTTGTTGGGGTTACCGTAAACCAGGTTTGATTTCTGGTTACCGTCCATGCTCTATTGGACGCAACATTAATTGTTGCTTCGCTTGTACCTGCACCTGGATTCCATACAGATTGAGACAATGAAAGAATCGCTGCCGGTGCTGCTTGCTCGATATTTATTGTACGGGTGGTGGCACCGGTTGCAGCTACTGATACGGTGCTTGACCTGGCTGCGGAACCGGTGTTGGCAGTAATTCTAATGGTGAAATTACCGTTACCAGTGCGATTTGCAGGTGAAAATCCTTCAAATGATATCCATGTTGCATTAGCCGGTCGTGTAACTGTCCATTGTCTATTAGAAGTAACTAATACAAACATCGTGGCTGCCCCTGATGCCGGTCTCCATGAGTTCGCAGAGATGGAAAGGGTAGCTGCGTTTCTTGGCACTGGGGCATCAAGCTCATGCCTGTTGGGGCTGGTTTCCCAACAGGTTATATATTCGGTAACCTCATAGTCTGGGGCTGTATATTCATCAGGACAAAAGTCTTCGGGCCAGCCGAAATAGTAGTATGTTACATGGTTATCTTCGATTAATGTCTCAAGAGGCTCTGTACATTCTGTCCAGCCGATGTATTCCTCTTGAGCTAAGTAGTACTCCAGTAATTCATCAAAGCAAAAGTCTTCTGGCCAGCCAAAGTAGTATTCTATTACGGCCCCGTCATCTAGAGGTTCGAATAATGCTTCTGCCGGTTCGGTGCATTCTGTCCAGCCGATATAGATTTCCGGCTCTGGTTCCTGCTCGGCTGCAGCTATAGGACATTCTATCCAGCCGATGTATTCTTCCTCTACATCGCTAAATAGGTCAAGGAGTATTTCGCTGTTTAATAGTTCGCCTTGTGCATCAAACTGCAACACTGGATAGTTAGATGCTGCTACGCCTGATTCATGCAAAACAATCGGGAGCTCACTTTGCCCATGTATTATTATAGGGCTGTTTAGTGAAAGGGTAAAGATTATTGCTAAGAGTAATGAGACGATTTGCTTCATTCGATTTCTGACTTTAACTGCGTTTTTCATTGGCTTCCTCCTTGTAAACAGTATATTGTTGTTATTGATTCTTACGGTGTATTACGCCATTGGCTTTTGGTTCACCTCCATATCTGTCTATACAAAAAAAGCCGCCGGATACTAAGGTAGTATCCAAACGGCTACATGTTTAAGTAATAGGACATATCGCGATAACATAGATGTGTCGCTTTATTCATTTACCCCACACCCTCTTTGTTCTACAATCCAAGGTGAATGAGTACACAACCTGGCGTTCGCGCACAACGCGAACGCCAAAGGGGTACCCTTTTGTAATTTATGGTAAGTATATCACCACATCTCTTGCTGTCAACCCTTATTTGCGATTTGTCATCAAACATCTACATAATACGCAACTGTATGTAATCGGCATTAAAATATTGGCATTTTATGTATGGCAATTCTGCATAAAAACCCCGTATGTCACCATACGGGGGTTTTATGCAAACCTACCAATTAGAAATGACACAAGAAAAGACTTGCGTGGCAAGCCTTTGTACTTGTTTTTATGTCAGCGACCTCGATTCTGCCACCATTCCACTATCCTAAACCGCACTTCCGTAGACACAGGAGAGTTCTCATCTTGATGGGTCAGCAAACGAAACGCCTCATCACCTACCGTATCAGCCAGTTGCTGTCTCCCTGCATCTGTACTTGTCATATCCACAAAGCATAATGGCGGGAACATTAGGCACCACCAGTTTCGCCCTATCCCCTCACCTATTACAATCTGCAATGCTTCATACATCCCCGGGGGGAAGGCAAAACCTCCATATACCTGGGTCGGGAAAAATATTACCTCTAGTTGCGCTTCCACAGGGTATTCAAAGCCCAGCTTCCGTACCGCAGCTTCGGCGTGTGCTTGGATGGCAGTTAGTTCATCTTTTAATAGCTGCCGAGACTCTTTTATATTATCTGTTCTGTGTAAAAGACCCTCAAATTCCGCCAGTACTTCGTCCCTTACAATATCCTTTATCACCTGGTCCGCATGGCTGTCGCTATTGGCAACAACATGAAAACGGATTACATTACCGGCAATATCCGATTGATGTGTTGCCGAGTATACATAGGTATAAGCAGCGACGCTGATGGCAAGAGCCAGGCCAATTGCAAGGCTACAGGCCAAGATTTTGATTTCATTACGTAATTTTTTCATATAAACCCTCCTGACACGAATCGTATGTTGATTTGGATTCTTGCCAGGTATTGGGTTGTGTATACATGTGCTACATTACAATAATTTAATCCAATACCGCAAATGATACACCCCGGCCTTAACCAAGTGTTCCGGGTTTAATCTTGTGCTCCATGCCATATCTCCACCTATACCCATATGGGCAGCATCAATATTGAGCCATGTTTCCTCTCGTTCCGGCAGCATATGGTCATGGGTAGCCTGTTGATAATCCTCTATGCTGTTATGCTTTGCATCAAAGTGGAAGGGGCGATAACCGATAATTTTCAACTGGCGGCCGTCTTCACTTTCGAGATTCAACCAGCGGGTTTCCTCGTGCCCCCCACACTCCGCCGGAGGCACGAAGGCAAAATGCTGAGCCGAAACCGTGGTTTCATATACGCCAATAGGTGCTGACATTATTCGGTCTGAATAGCTCTCAGTTTCACCTCTACCATAATAGGTCATTTTCTCAAAATCCGAGGGCACAATCAGTGTCATTCCCGCCCGTGGGACATATAACAGATTCTCGTTAAGTGAGAATAATGTCTCAACCTGTACACATACATCATCGGAATCATCTAAATGAACCAGCGTATAACGGTTTTCCACATAGGATTCGAAGACCGACGTATTCTTTTGGGTAATGCCCTGGGTAATTAATCTATATCCCACAACTATACCCAATTCGTCATATGTTAGTTTATCGACGGCTATAGATGTGGACTCCGGATTATATGTGTCAAATATATCCCGTACACCCCATCCTCTTGTCGTATCTATCCCGGAATACGGCCGTTCGATACAGGGCATTCCGCCGGACTGCACATATGTTTTGCCTTTTTTTACAATACTGAAACTTCCGTTTTCTTTATTTACATAAAGCTCAACACCGCAACTTGACTTATAGGTATATCCGTCTTTGTTTTCATATGCCATTGCCGTTGCCTTGGTACTGTTTTCGGTAACGCCATAGTTAGCCTGAATAAGGAACTGAAAACTACCTACCTCATAACCGGCCTTCTCATAAAACGTGTCATTTTTGTCTTTGATATGGAATGACAAATGATATTCGGCGTTTTCCTTCATCGGATAATCTGGCAAAAATTCTATCGTTTTATTAGAAAGAGGCGGGATATGACCGGGATTAAGCACTTCCGTATGCACCGTGACACCGTTTTCACGCAAGGATGCAGATATTTCAAACGCGCTTATATCTTTTGTTAGGCATTTGTTTATGATGGTATACCAAGTTAGGGGTCTGTGAGTAAAACTCCAATTCAGCCGCCCTTCAACATTGATTGCGATAGGAGAATAGGCATGTTTTATCTCATGGGCAACAGGCTTCCATGTAAGGTCAGGAAGGACTACACCGTTATTTGTCATATGCGAAGGTGCGTCCATATCCGGAGTCGGCTCATCAAAATCTCCTCCATAAGCAAAAAATGCCTTGCCATCGGCAGTTTGCTCCAGACATTTATCCTGCCAATCCCATATAAAACCACCTTGAAAACGTTGATATTTTTCTGTCAATGCAGGGAAGTGGTACATACCCCCGCCGCTGTTTCGTATTTGATATAAATATTCCACCAAAATAATGGGCCTGATGTCATTGGGGTCGGCAATCATATCCAAAATGCCAGATATAGGAGCATACATCCAGCCCCTTATGTCAGACACAAGTTGGCCGGGACTGCAACCGCCCTCGTACTGACAGGGCCTAGTGGAATCATATTCTCTTATAAAGCCTGCCATCGCGGCATGATTAGGGCCGGAGCCTGCTTCGTTGCCCAAAGACCATGCAAATATACTGGCGTGATTCTTAAAATTGAGCACCATGCGGGTGGCACGTTCCAAAAAGAGGCTTGCCCATGACGGGTCATTGGAAAGCTGTCCCATTACCCCATGAGTTTCCAGATTGGCTTCACAGACCACCAAAATACCAAGCTCATCGCACAACTCATACCAGTTTTCGCAATTGGGATAATGGCTGGTGCGTACCGCGTTAATATTCATGCGCTTCATTTCGATAATTTCCTTGCGCATCCACTCGTTGGTTACAAACCGGCCTGTTTGGTATTGGTGCTGATGGCGGTTTACTCCCCTTATAACAAGGCGTTGCCCGTTTAATAGCAGTATGCCATTCCTGATTTCCATTTTCTTAAAGCCAATACGGCAAGCTTCAATATCTATTTCGTTGCCGTCTTTGTCTATCAATGTGATTACGGCGGTATACAGTTTGGGGCTTTCTGGCGTCCAGGGCTTTATATCGGATAGATTAATACTCACCCGTGTACTCCCCGCAGAAGGCATGTAGTCTATCATGTAATGACTCTCGGAACTCACTTTCTCAGTTGTTGTGCCAATACATTCCATGCCGTCGTATAAGTTTACTCTTATGGAATATTCTCCATATCCCGGAACACGAGTCATGGAAACATACGCATCGACTGAGCCTCCGGTACCGTCGATTGCTCTCTCCGGGTGGTTGGGGTTGATATCGGGAATCGCCTTAATCTGATAATCCTGTATGCGTGCCTCAGGTTTTGCGATTAACCAGACATTTCCGCATATACCTGAAATATGCCAATAGTCCTGGTCTTCCACATATGTGCTTTTGCTCCAACGCATAACTTTGAGTGCAAGCTTATTAGTTCCCGGCTGCAAAAAGCTTGTAATATCAAACTCATTGGGAAGCTTGCTGTCCTCCCCATACCCTACGAACTTACCATTGACCCATAATTGAAATGCCGCTTCCACCGCCTCAAGACGCAAGAACACATCCCGGCCGTTGTAATGCGTGGGAACTTCAAAATCACGGAAATAGCATCCCGTTGGGTTGTCCCCGGGAATGAATGGTGGATTGGGCTGATTATTATAGCCATCCCGAGGCTTAACCAAATGGCGGCCATTTTCATCATAGTACCAGGGATAACAAACATTCGTATAAATGGGCTTACCATGGCCTTGCAATTCCCAGTTGCCGGGCACTGCTATGTCACAATACTCCATGTCGTCAAAACCAGGCATAACAAAACTCTCATCCACAGCTTCCGGCGATGGGTAAAGCTTAAACTTATAATCCCCGTTTAAAGAAATCACGAATCGGGAAAGATTCTCTTTTCCAATTTCATGTTCCAGTGCTTGAGTCTCGCATTCATATGCACGCCATGCTGTATGGGATGCTGTGCGGTTTATGGCTGTGATGTCCAAACCATTTAGGACGGAACTTAGCGGGATATTCATATAATTTCTCCTCTCGCCCCGTTGGGGCATTATCGTCATCAACTTTTGCATTATAGATAAAACCCCCAGAAAAGTACATTCTGGGGGCTTTATTTGTTTGCTTCATTACACCCTTAGGGGCTCGAACCCTAGACCCGCTGATTAAGAGTCAGCTGCTCTGCCAACTGAGCTAAGGGTGTGTGGTGTACTGCGGTACGCGAATTACGTGCCCGGCGCGAATCGAACGCGCGACCTTTCGCTCCGGAGGCGAACGCTCTATCCCCTGAGCTACGGGCACAACAATGAACATTTTAGCGGCCTGTATTGTTGCTGTCAAATCTAATATAGTGATTTCAATTGAGAGTGACGATTTTGTCACTCTCAATTGAAACGCCTTCCGAAACCATAGTGATTTCAATCACGCATTTTGGATTGAAATTACTATATATACATGCAACAGGTTGGGCCATGCCACATATTATGGAAAAAAGCCTTTTTCGGCTAATACAAGCAACTCGCTAGGAGGCAAATCATGATAAGAAGACCTGCTATTCCTCGGCCTGGGCCTAATCCAGGGCCACCAGGACCCAATCCCCCTACTCCCCCATTCACTCCTCCCGGACCACCTCATCCTCCACATCCCCCTCCCCATCCACCTAGACCCCCCCACCCCCCCCACCCCCCACCCCCCCCCCCTCAGCCCG
>Ga0123355_10000316_pt1 | contig 62222 bp, 39 predicted proteins | sample TergutEmb28metaG_3_FD_89872 | JGI IMG/M metagenome (GOLD analysis project Ga0123355, IMG submission 89872) | Embiratermes neotenicus P1 segment gut microbial communities from Petit-Saut dam, French Guiana - Emb289 P1 | ecosystem: Host-associated > Arthropoda: Insects > Digestive system > Gut ...
GCTGCCAGTTCGTCAACCAGCCTGCACGACGTCGCAACGGGAAACCCGGCATTCGAAACCCGGAAGTCAGCGAGGCGCTGAGGAAGACCGCCGCCAGCGGCCTTGGTGCGTCCCATTTCTTGAATTTCTTGACTCGGGGATTAACGTTGTGATAAATCAGCTTCACGTAGGAAAGCTGGATTCCGCACGACCCAGCGCCGCTTCCCTCATGCAACGGTTCCAGATTGTTACGCCCTCCGTGCACAAACTGGCAAACCGAAACCAAGGGATATTCGTAGTACAAGTAGTTCCTCCGGAATTCAAACGAGCAGGGAGAAAACATGGCTAAGCCAAGCACACAGCACAAACTGGACCGCGTGCGTCCACCGCGAGTCCAGATCACTTACGACGTCGAGATCGGGGACGCGATCGAATTGAAGGAACTGCCGTTGGTCATAGGCGTCCTCGGAGATTTCACGGGTCAGCCCGAGCAACCACTCCCCAAGCTCAAGGAACGGCGCTTTGTGGAAGTCACGCCGGACAACTTCGACTCGGTCCTCGAGAGCATGACTCCGCACGTTGCCTACTCAGTCGACAACAAACTCACCAATGATCCCAACGCCGGCCAATTCAAGGTCGACCTGAAGTTCAAGAGCCTCGAAGATTTCGAGCCGGAGCAGGTCGCCCGCCAGTTGAAGCCCCTGCGCGAGCTTTTGGACTTGCGCACCCGGCTGAACGACCTGAAGGGCACGCTCCAGACCAATCTCAAGCTCGACGAGAAACTGCTTGAGGTTGTAGGCAATACCGAAGCCCTGGCAAAACTGAAGGACGAAGTGAAGAAGAAGGAGGAGCCCAATGCCTGAGACCCGGAAATCCGCAGCCGGCGCGCAGGTTGCTGAAAAGGCCGCCGAACCGAACCTTCTCGATCAGATCGTGCAGGAGGGCCGCTTCACCGATGCCAGCTCCCGCGAACGCGGGCGGGACCTCATCAAGGAATTTGTCGCCCAGGTGCTCGAAGGCCAGATGACCCTCGGCCGCGACGCCGACCAGATGATCTCGAAGCGGATCGCGGACATCGACCGCTTGATTTCCCTGCAGTTGAACGAGGTCATGCACCACGCCTCCTTCCAGAAGCTCGAAAGCTCCTGGCGCGGCTTGAAGTATCTCCTCGATCAGTCCGAAACCGGCGTGATGCTGAAGATCCGCATTCTGAACGTCTCGAAAACGGAGCTGTTTCGCGATCTGGAGCGCGCCCCCGAGTTCGACCAGAGCGCTCTGTTCAAGAAGGTTTACGAAGAGGAGTACGGGCAATTCGGAGGGGAGCCGATCGCCACGCTGGTCGGCGACTACGAGTTCAGCAAGCACCCGCAGGATGTCGAGTTGCTCGAAAAAATCTCGCAGGTAGCGGCCGCCGCGCACGCGCCTTTTCTCTCGGCAGCCTCGTCTGAATTGCTGAACATGCCGAGCTTTACGGCGCTCGACCAGCCGCGAGACATTGCCAAGATTTTCGACAGCACCGAGTATGCCAAGTGGAAAGGCTTTCGCGAGAGCGAAGATTCCCGCTATGTATGCCTGACCTGTCCGAGAATTCTCATGCGCCTGCCCTACGGACGCGACACGAGGCCCGTCGAAGGCTTCAACTACGACGAGGGCGTCGATGGGACCGAACACTCCAAGTACCTGTGGGGCAACGCCGCTTATGCTCTGGCGGCAAGAATCACCCAGGCCTTCTCCCTGTATGGGTGGTGCGTGGCCATTCGCGGCGTCGAAGGCGGCGGCCTGGTCGATGGACTCCCCGCCCACAACTTCCGCACCGATAAAGGCGACGTAGCGCTGAAGTGTCCGACGGAAATTGCCATTACCGACCGACGCGAGAAAGAGATCGCCGACCAGGGCCTGGTGCCGCTGGTGCACTGCAAGGGCACCGACAAGGCGGCCTTCTTCAGCATTCAGTCCTGCAACAAGCCCAAGCTCTACGATAGCGATTCCGCCACGGCCAACGCCCGCATTTCAGCCCAGCTTCCCTACATGATGGCGACTTCCCGGTTCGCGCACTACCTGAAAGCCATGATGCGCGACAAGATCGGCGGATTCATGTCGCGCGAGGATTGCTGGCGTTACCTGAATCGCTGGATGGGCCAGTATGTCACGCAGGATGACAAGGCCAGCCAGATGACCAAAGCCAAGTTCCCCCTGCGGGAAGCGCGTGTCGATGTAGAGGATGTAAAAGGCAAGCCGGGAGTGTATCGCGCCGTAGCCTATCTTCGCCCTCATTTCCAGCTGGACGAACTGCATGTCTCGCTGAGACTGGTGGCGGAATTGCCGGAGGCAGTGAAGAAGTAGGCCCATGCGGTTCGTGGGTTAGCGCAAACCCTTAGCACGTAGTCGAGGAGGAAACTAGAATGGCGAGCGATTATTTGTTGTTGATGCAAGGAATTAATGGTGAGTCCAAGGAAAAAACGAACTATATCGAGCTGGATAGCTTCTCATTCGGCGCTTCCAACCCCGCTGACATCGGGGGAAGAGGTCTGTCCGCCGGAAAAGCCTCCCTGTCCGACTTCAGCTTTACCTGCGCGTTGGACTCGGCAAGCTACCAGATCCTGAAGCAGCTCTACAACGGCCAGCCGGTCGACAAATGCACTTTTATCGGGAACAAGTCCGGCGGCGGCTCCCAACCCTACACCTACATTCAGGCGATCATGACCAACTGTTACGTTACCCACCACGCCACGGGCGGCGGCGCGCAGGGCGTACCTACGCAAAGCGTCAGCTTTGCGTACGAACAGATTGAGTTCCAATACTACACGCAGGACAGCGCCAGCGGTGCAGTCCAGCAGGCTGGACAGGCCACCTACAATATCACAACCGCAACGCAGAGCAGCTAGTCGCAGCTCTGATGCCAAGAACTGGGGCATCTCCTTCCCGGCGGGAGGGGATGCCCTTCAACCTGTGCGTCCTAACCTCCACATCACCTGGTGACCGATGAATCCGACACAGCTGTATCGCGAAGGCCGGCTGAATGATGCCATCCAGGCGTTGAGCGCAGAGTTACGCGATCGTCCGGCGGATGCGCGGCGCCGCACTTTTCTGTTTGAGCTGCTTTGTTTCGCGGGTGAATACGAACGCGCCGACAAGCAACTGGAAGTTCTGGCGCAGTCCGGACCCGGGGCCGAAAGCGGCGTCCTTCTCTACCGCAGCGCGATCTACGCCGAAAAACAGCGCCACGATCTTTTCGCGCGGGGAGAGTTTCCCACCGACAAGGATGAATCGCAAGCCGAAGCCGGCGGGGTCCTCAATGGAAAGGCCTTCGCCTCGGGTTCGGACGCAGATCCGAGAATCGGCGCGCGGCTCGAGTTGTTCGCGGCGGGAAATTACCTTCTTCTGCCGCTCGAGCATGTGGCTTCCATTCACATCCCTCCTCCCAAACGGCTGAGGGACCTCCTGTGGACGCCGGCGACGGTTCGCACCAGCGCTTCCCTGAAAGCCGCGGAACTCGGCGAGGTGCTCCTGCCCGTGCTCGCCCCGTTTTCCTGGCGCCATGCCGACGATCGCGTGCGACTGGGCCGTATGACGGTCTGGGAGAGCACGGAAGGCCATCGCTACCCGGTGCCATTGGGGCAGAAGATGTGGCAGGTTGACGAGGAAGAAGTTCCATTGCTTGAGCTGCGCGCGCTGGAGTTCCATACCGCCTCTGTGCCCGCCTGAGCCGCCCTATGTCCTTTGCCGTCGATCTGCTGAACCCTATCCCCGGAGACAATCCGAGCGGAGCCAATCTTCGCTACCTTCCCGTCTACGACGAGATCAAAGAAGCCCGCCGCGAAGAAGCCCAGCCTCCGCCGGGGCTGACGGAAAAGGACCGCAAGGTCGCTGAAAACGCGGCGGTAATCAAGCTTGCGAGCGACCTGCTTCGCAACCGGACCAAAGATCTGCAGCTTGCGGCCTGGTTGACCGAAGCCTTGCTTAAGCAGCGGGGTTTCGGGGGATTGCGCGACGGGCTCGCGCTCTGTTGCGGCCTGCTCGATACGTTCTGGGACACGCTCCATCCCCAGCTCGAAGACGGCGATCCGGAGGTGCGCGGCGCGCCTTTGGGCTTTCTCGGAACCAAGCTCGACATTCCGCTCAAGCTTGTGCCCATCGTCGAAAAAGCTTCCTACAGCGTGCTCGACTACCAGCAGTCGCGCGAGGTCGGCTATGAAGGCCAGGCCAAATCGGATGAGGCGAAGAAGAGACGGGCCCAACTGATCAAGGAGGGGAAGCCTGCGCCGGAGCTGTTCGATAAAGCCCTCGACGAAACTCCGAAGACGTTTTACCTCGAAGCCGAAGACGCCCTCGACCAATGTTTAGACTTGGTCGCGCAGCTGAAGACGGCCTGCGACGAGAAGTTCAAAGAGGACGGGCCTTCGTTCGGACCTTTGCAGTCCGCGCTCGAGCTGACGCGCCGCGCAGTTCACCTCTGGCTTGAAAAGAAGCGCGAAAAGGAACCGGACCCCGACCCGCCGCCCGGCGCGGAAAGTCCGGCGGCGAGAGAACCCCAGGGCGCCTCCGCCGGCCAAACTCGAGCGATGGCCGGCCCTTCCTTTTCCTTCGACGGCTCCACCGAGCCTGCCGGCCGCGTCGACGCAATTCGCAAGATAGCGGAAGCCGCCGCGTTCCTGCGCCGCACCGAGCCCAGGAGTCCGGCCCCTTATCTCCTGCTGCGCGGTTTGCGCTGGGGAGAACTGCGCTCGGCCATCGCTCTGGGCGATCCCACCGAGCTCGAAGCCCCGCCAACCGAGCTCCGCCGGCAGTTGAAGAAGCTGTTTCTCGAGAAGAAGTACGCGCAATTGCTCGAAGCCGCGGAGAGCGCGATGGCTCTGCCCTGCAGCCGGGCGTGGCTCGATCTGCAGCGGTTCGTGGTCGACTCCTGCCAGGAGCTGGGCAGCGATTATGATGCGATCGCGCGCGCCATTCGTTCCGAGCTCAAGGCGCTGGTCGCAGACATTCCTCAGCTGCTCGACGCCACGCTTATGGACGATACGCCGGCCGCCAACCCGGAGACGCGGGCGTGGCTGAAGTCGCTCGGAGCGGCGTATTCTGCGGGCGCCGACGGCAACGGCCATCTGGGAGGCGTCGACGGCTTGGGTTCTCGCTGGCCCGGACCGCCCACCGATGTTTACGATTCGGCCCTTCAGGCCGTGCGGGAGGGCCAGGAGCGCAAAGCATTTGAAATCCTGCAGCGTGATATCGCTCGCAAGCGTTCCGGGCGCGAGCGCTTTCGCCGCCGCATGCAGCTGGTCGAAATCTGCGCCTCGACGAACAAGCCAAGCATTGCCCAGCCCATCCTGGACGATCTGGCCGCGGCGATTGAAACCCACAAACTCGACGACTGGGAGGACCCGGGCCTGGTGGCAAGCGCGCTGGCGACCATCCTGAAAATGAGCGCCAAGGTACAGGCCGACAAAGCGCAACAGCAGAAGCTGTTTGAGCGCATCTGCCGCCTCGATCCTGCGCAGGCGCTCGGAGACGGGAAATAGACCATGGCCCGAAACGAAGAGAACCGCCCGGTCACGCTTTCGGTGCTCGACCGCCTGATCGACGAAGATCCCAAGAACCGGTCCAAGGCGCCGCTGACCCGCGCTCAATCCGTGCGCGAACTGAAACGGGCCTTGAAGCGCGATCTGGAGTGGCTTTTGAACAGCAAGCGCACGATCGATCCCGCGCCCGAGTCGGCGACGGAAACCATGCGTTCGGTGTACCACTATGGTTTTGCGGACACATCCTCCAAGTCCTTGCTTTCCGGCCGCGATCAAGCCGATCTGGCGCGTGAGATGGAAAACGCGATCGCCAATTTCGAGCCGCGTCTCAAACGCGCCCGGGTGCGCATGGAGCCGGTCCAAGGCAGTTACGGCACGTTGAAATTCGTCATTGAAGGTTTGTTGTGCATGAATCCCGAGCCCGAGGCCGTCCGCTTCGATACCGTTCTCGAACTGGGCCGGGGCGAGTACAAGGTCAAGGGAGACGACCTTGCGTAATGAACTCCGGGACTATTACGAGAGCGAACTCACCTTCCTGCGGCAGATGGGAGCCGAGTTCGCGGACAAGTACCCGAAGATCGCATCCCGCCTTCTGCTCGAGCCAGACCGCTGCGAAGACCCGCATGTAGAACGCCTGCTGGAGGCTTTCGCCCTGCTGGCGGCGCGGGTTCACCTGCGCATTGACGACGATTTTCCCCAGATCACCGAAGCGCTGCTCAATGTCCTGTATCCCCACTACCTGCGCCCGGTTCCCGCCATGTCGGTGGCGCAATTTGAAACCGATCCGGAGCGCGGCAAACTCACCAGCAGTCTGGAAATTCCCAAAGGCGCGGTGCTCTACTCGCGGCCGGTCGACGGCGTCCCCTGCAAATTCCGGACCTGCTACGACACGACACTCTGGCCGCTGAAGGTCTCCCAGGCGCAATGGATCACGCCCGACCGGCTTCGTCCGAGCCTGCGCACTTCCGAAGCGGCCGCGCTGCGGGTTGAGCTGGAGTGTTTCCCGGACGTCTCGTTCCAGAAGCTCGACCTGGATCGCCTCACGTTTTACTTCAACGGCGAAAGCCCCATCATCCACGTTCTCTACGAACTGCTGCTGAGGAATGGTTCGCGCATTCTGTTGCGCGACCCGCTGAAGCCGAAGACCGTTCGCGAGCTTCCCGCGCGCAATCTTCAGCCCGTGGGCTTCGGCGAACACGAAGATGTCTTGCCGCATCCGCGGCGCTCGTTCCTCGGCTACCGTTTGCTGCAGGAATATTTTGCCTTCCCGGAGAAGTTCTTCTTCCTGACGCTCGGCGGCCTGTCGGCCCTGCGCGAGGCCGGGTTCACGTCGAAGGCCGAGTTGCTGTTCCTCATCTCGCCCTTCGAGGACGACGGCCAACAACAGCGCCTGGAGATTGCCGTCAACGCCAAGACCATTCGCCTGGGTTGTTCGCCCATCATCAATCTGTTCGCCCAGACGGCCGAGCCTATTCTGGTCGATCAGCGCCGCTATCAATATCCCGTCGTGCCCGATGCCCGCCGCCGTTCGACCATGGAAATCCACTCGGTGGATGAAGTCGTCAGCACCGATGCCGAGACGCAAGAGACCATCACCTACTATCCGCTCTATTCCGAGCGGCACGCGGTCGAAGGCGAGAGTCCGGCTTACTGGTACGCGACCCGCACGCTTTCCAACCGCAGAGGAGACGAAGGAACCGAAGTGGCGCTCTCCCTGGTCGATCTCTCCGGCCGCCCGGTCCAGCTCGAATCGGAAACCGTTACCGTGCGCTGCACCTGCACCAACCGCGACCTGATTTCCCGGCTGCCGATCGGAACCGAATCCGGGGATTTCGAAATGGCGGGAGCCGCGGCCATCAAGTCGATCGTCGCTCTGCACAAGCCCACGCGGGTGCAGCGGCCGCCGCTCGATGGAAAGACGCTGTGGGCGCTGATTTCGCATCTTTCGCTGAATTATCTTTCCATCGTGCAGGACGGCAAAGAGGCGCTGCAGAAGATTCTCGAGCTCTACGATTTTTCCGACTCGCCGGCGATCAAGGCCCAGATCGCCGGCATCGCGTCGGTCAATGCGCACAAGCATTTCACCCGCGTCATTTCCGAGCATGGGGTGGGTTTTGCCCGCGGCACCCGGGTCGAGATCGAATTCGACGAAGAGCAATTCAGCGGCGGCGGGGCCTACCTGTTCGCCAGCGTGCTCGAAAAGTTTTTGGGCCTTTACGTTTCCATGAACAGCTTCACGCAGCTGGTGGCGCGAAGCCGCCAGCGAAAGGAACCGATCGAACAGTGGCCAGCGAGAGCCGGGCAATCGATTCTGGTGTAGAGCCGACGGCGGCGGAAGAAAAGCTCCGCCGCGAGCCGTACGCCTTCGACTTTTTCCAGGCGGTACGCCTGCTCGAAAGGCTGCTCGCCGACCGCACGCCCGTGGGACAATTCGCCAACCCGGCGACCGAAGTGGCGCGCTTCGCTCCCCATGCTTCCCTGGTTTTCCCCGCCAGTCAGATTCAAGCCCTGGACTGGCCGGAGAATGCCCCGGTCCAGATGCTGGTGAATTTCATGGGCCTTACCGGCCCGGAAGGGGTCCTTCCGAACCCCTACACGTCGCTGCTCATCGAGCGGCAGCGGGCTTCCGACTTCGCTGCCTCGGCCTTTTTCGATATTTTCAATCACCGCCTGATTTCGCTGTTCTACCGCGCCTGGCGGAAATACCGCTTCGATGTGGCCAACGAGCAGGGCGAGAGCGATCGATTCTCGCGTCATCTGCTCAGCCTGGTGGGGCTCGGGACCGAAGGGCTTCGCCATCGGCTGGCGGTTTCCGACGACAGCCTGATCTACTACGCCGGCCTGTTGTCGCAACGGCCGCGCTCGGCCCAGGCCCTGCAGCAGATCCTGGCCGACTATTTCGATGCGCCGGTCGAGATCGAACAATTTGTGGGGAGCTGGTACCCGGTTGCTCCCGAGGCGCAGTGCTGCTTCGGCGAAGGAACCAGCGAATCGGAAGAACTGGGTTTCGGAACCGTGATCGGCGATGAAGTTTGGAACCAGCAATCCAAGGTGCGGATTACCATGGGACCGCTCAAACTCGAGCGCTACAAGGATTTCCTTCCGGATGGCCGGTGTTGGGCGGAGCTCCGCGACTGGGCGAGTTTCTTTTCGAGCGCCGAGTGGGATTTCGAACTGAAGCTCATTCTGCAGCGCGAGGAAGTGCCGCCCTGCGCCTTGGGAGCAGAAGAAGGATCGGAACCGCAGCTGGGGTGGGTGTCCTGGGTCAAGTCCGCTCCCTTCAACCGGGACCCGGGCGATACCGTGCTTGCGCTCGCATAATGAGGAGGGGGGACTCCATGAATCTGAAAGCTCTGATCGGCAAACTCAACGATTCGACGCGCGCGGCGCTCGAAGCCTCGGCCGGCCTTTGCCTGGCCCGCACCCACTACGACATCGAAGTGGAGCATTATTTGCTGAAGACGCTCGATTCGGTGGACAACGATGTCCACGCGATTCTGAAGCACTTCGAGATCGACGCCTCCAGGTTCTCCCGGGAGCTGGCGCGGTCCTTGGACCGGCTCAAGTCGGGAAATGCGCGCACCCCGGCCCTCAGCCCGACGCTCGTCAAGATGGTGACCGAGGCCTGGACCATCGGTTCGATTGATTACGGCGCCACCCGTATTCGCACCGGGTTCACCGTCGTGGCGCTCGCCACCCATGACGAACTGGTTCGACTCATGCGGGATGTGAGCGCCGAATTTCAGAAGATTCAACCCCAGGCGCTGCGCCAGGACTTCGCCTCGATTGTGGCCTCCTCGCGCGAGGAACAACAGGCTGCTTCGGCCAGCGCTCCCGTCCCGGGCCCGGACGCAGGCGGCGCGAGGGCCGGCGGCAGGACCCCCAACCTGGACCAGTTCACCCTCAACCTCACCGAACGGGCCGAGAGCGGCAGACTCGATCCCGTACTGGGAAGAGACTCGGAAATCCGGCAAATCATCGACATTCTGATGCGGCGCCGGCAGAACAACCCGATTTTGACGGGCGAGGCGGGAGTGGGGAAAACCGCCGTGGTGGAGGGTTTTGCCCTGCGCGTGGCCCGGGGAGATGTGCCTGCGGCCTTGCGCAACGTGGTCGTACGCACGCTCGATCTGGCGCTGCTGCAGGCCGGAGCCGGCATCAAAGGCGAATTCGAAAATCGCCTGAAAGGATTGATCGAGGAGGTCAAGGCGTCGCCCACGCCGGTCATCCTCTTTATAGACGAAGCGCACGCCATGATCGGCGCCGGGGGGCAGGCGGGACAGGGCGATGCGGCAAACCTGCTGAAGCCGGCCCTGGCGCGGGGAGAGTTGCGCACCATTGCCGCCACCACCTGGTCGGACTACAAGAAGTACTTTGAGAAGGACCCGGCGTTGGCCCGGCGCTTCCAGGTGGTCAAGATCGAAGAACCCGCCGAGCTGCAGTGTATGACCATGCTGCGCGGAATTGTTCCGTCTCTCGAGAAGCATCACAAGGTCCGCATCCTGGATGAAGGTCTCACCGCCGTAGTCCGTCTGTCGCATCGTTATCTGGCGGGCCGGCAGCTGCCGGACAAAGCGGTCAGCGTCCTCGATACCGCCTGCGCCCGGCTGGCGCTCGGAGAAAACGCGACTCCGCCCGCCATCGAAGACGCTGTCCGGCTTATCGATGATCTCGAGGTGCAGAAGCGGATTCTCGAGCGCGAGGCGGCGGTCGGCGCCGATCACGGCGGGCGGCTCGCGGAAATCGCCGAGCAGAAGGCCGAAACCGAAGCCCGTCTGGCGGAATTGCGCGCCCGCTTCGAAGAAGAACGCGACCGGGTGACCCTCATCCGCGCCCTCCGGTCGCAACTCGAGCAAACCCTTGGCCACGACGGCAACCTAGCAGGATCCCCGGCGGAGAGGCACGGGGTGTTTACGGGTAAGACCGCGCCCGCGGCCGAAGTCTCTCCCTCCGCAAACGCCGCGGCGGCGGTGGCGGAAGCTCCCCAGCCCTTCGATTTTGGAGAGATTCGCGAGCAGCTGGCAGAAGCCGAACGAGAACTCGCCCGCTTGCAGGGCGAAACGCCCATGATGCGGGTGGCGGTGGACGCGCAGATTGTCGGCGAAGTCATTTCGGCATGGACGGGCATTCCTGTCGGCAAGATGCTGAAGGACGAAGTCGCCACCGTGCTCTCCCTGCCCTCGCACCTGGGCCAGCGGGTGATCGGACAGCTGCACGCGCTCGAAGTCATCAGCCAGCGGATTTCGACAGCGCGCGCCCGGCTGGATGACCCCAACAAGCCGATTGGCGTGTTCATGCTCGTCGGTCCGAGCGGAGTCGGCAAGACCGAAACCGCTCTGGCGCTCTCCGATCTTCTCTACGGGGGCGAGCGCAACCTGATCACGATCAATATGTCGGAGTTTCAGGAGGCGCACACCGTCTCGACCTTGAAAGGGTCGCCTCCGGGATACGTCGGCTACGGCGAAGGCGGTGTGCTCACCGAAGCGGTGCGAAGGCGGCCCTATTCGGTGGTTCTGCTGGATGAAGTCGAGAAAGCCCACCCCGACGTTCTCGAGCTTTTCTATCAGGTCTTCGACAAGGGAAACCTGGAGGACGGCGAAGGCCGCGAGATCGACTTCAAAAACACCATCCTCATTCTCACCACCAACGCCGGCACCGACCTCATGGCCAAGCTTTGCGCCGATCCCGACACCATGCCCACTCCCGAGGGCCTGGCCAAGGCGCTTAAGCCGGAGTTGAACAAAATCTTCAAGCCGGCCTTTCTCGGACGAATGGTCATCGTACCCTACCTGCCCATCCGCGATGAGACCATGAAGCAGATCATCCGGCTGAAGCTCAAAAGGATTCAGCGCCGCATTCAGGAAAATCACAGGATCGACCTGACCTACGACGATTCGGTCGTCGACGAAGTCGGAAAGCGCTGCACCGAAGTCGAGAGCGGGGCCCGGAACGTGGACAATATCTTGACCAACACCCTGCTGCCCGACATTTCACGCCAGATCCTCGAACGCATCGCAGCCAATGAGCCGGTCGAACGAATTCACGTTCGACTGAATGCGGATGGCCAATTTGCCTATGCATGACACCCATATCAGTAGTTCACTGGGAACGAGACCAGGGAAAGGAAACCCGTGCCGCAAACCGCTTCGTATACACAAGATCACCGCCTGATTGCCTTCGATGCGCCGTCGCTTGGCAAGGACGTCCTCTTGTTGCAGGAACTCACCGGCCAGGAAGGCCTCTCGCGCCTGTTCAGCTATGAGCTCGACCTGCTCGCCTACGAGAACGATTCCCTATCCTTTGAGAAGGTTGTCGGCAAGAAGGTCAGCCTCAAGCTACAACGTCCCGACGGCTCGCTTCGTCACATCTCGGGGTACGTAAGCCGGTTCACGCAGGGAGAAACCGATGAACGGCTGTTCACGCATTATCACGCGCAGGTGGTCCCCTGGCTCTGGTTTCTGACGCTCCAGGCTGATTGCCGCATCTTCCAAAACCTCTCCGTTCCCGACATCATCAGCCAGGTTTTCGATCTCTACCCACTGCACGACTATCGCTTGAGCCTCGGCAAGTATCAACCGCTCGAGTATCGCGTCCAGTACCGCGAAACCTCGTTCAACTTCGTTTCCCGGCTGATGGAAGAGTTCGGAATCTACTACTACTTCGATCATTCCATCGAGGGCAAGCACACGATGGTGCTCTGCGACCCCTCAACCAGTCTTCCTACATCTCCCAGTTCGCCCATCAGCTACGAAACCCGGGTGGGCGGCCTCGAAGATCCGGAGGTGATCTCCAACTGGCACGTGGGCCAGGAAGTCCGCACCGGCAAGTACAGCCTCACCGACTATAACTTCATTACGCCGTCCACCAGCCTCATGGCGAACGAGCCGACCATCGTGAATCTTGCCGCCTGCAAGGACCTCGAAAACTATGACTACCCCGGCCCGCACACGACGAAGGATGACGGCTTGGCTGCGGCCAAGGTGCACATGCAGGAAGAAGAGGCCGCGCACCTTGTGGTCTCGGCCGCCGGCAATGCCCGCGCGCTCGGGTCGGGATACTTGTTCACGCTGAAGAATCATTATCGCAGCGACCAGAACACCACCTATCTGGTCACCGAGGCCCGTCACTTCGCCTCCGCCGGACAGACTTACACCACGGCCGGAACTCTCGGCGGTGAAACCTACTCCAACCACTTCACCTGCATTCCGGCGAACGTTCAGTACCGGCCGCCGCGCGTCACGCCCAAACCCCACGTCCAGGGGCCGCAGCCGGCCCTGGTGGTCGGCAAAGCGGGAGAAGAGATCTGGGTCGACAATTACGGCCGCGTCATCGTGCAGTTTTACTGGGACCGCCAGGGGAAAAAGAACGAAAACAGCTCCTGCTGGATTCGGGTCTCGCAGCCCTGGGCCGGCAACAGCTGGGGCGGGATGTGGATTCCGCGCATCGGCCAGGAAGTGCTGGTCAGCTTCCTCGAGGGCGATCCGGACCGCCCCGTCATCGTCGGCCGCGTCTACAACGCCGAGCAGATGCCCCCTTACCAGTTGCCAGACCACCAGACGGTCAGCACATTCAAATCGCGCAGTTCGAAGGGCGGCACCGGGGCCAATTTTAACGAGATCCGGTTTGAAGACAAGAAGGACAGCGAGCAGGTCTTCATCAAGGCGGAAAAGGAAATGGATCTGCGCGTCCAGACCAATTCCCGGGAATTCATCGGGGCCAGCCGCCATCTGATCGTAACCGCCAACCAAATCGAACAGGTCAAGGCCGAAAAGCACGGTCACGTGCAAGGCAAGCTCTATGAAAAAAATGACAGCGACGTCTCGCTCGAGATCGGCGGAAAGCAGTTGCAGAAAATCGGCGGCAGCAAGTCCACGCAGGTGGGACGCGATTTCATGGAAAGCGTTTCCGGCAATGCTTCCCAGCTGGTGTCAGGGGACCAGAGAGAGCAGGTCCTCGGCAAACTTTCCTTGCAGGTTTCGGGAAGCCGGCACGAGCGGACCGCACACGACCATAACGTCAGGGCCAACAATATGAATCTTATCGGGGGCACGGCCGTAGTGATTCAGGGCGAGTCGGAGGGTGTGTTCATCAACGGGCCCGGCGGCTTTATTTCTATCACCGCTCAAGGCATCACGATCCACGGCCACATATGCGAAATCAACTGCGGCGGTGCCAGCAAAGGCGCCGAGGACGCCAACCCGGACTCTCCCGAAAATCCCGAGAGCCCCACCGATCCGAAGAATCCGGATACGGCCGATGACGGCAGCAAGTTTGGAAAGCTGAGTTGACAGGCGGGGCCTGCTCTCGAAGCGGGCAAGACTTCAGATCTCAACCGGCGGGCAACCGCACACGCCGCTGGCCCATACCGATTCGTTCTCTGCCCGCCGGGCTTCGCGGGAGACGGCCGTGCGCTCTGGATGGTTTGGCGGGACAAAATGTCGACTTCGCCATGGCCCGCACGCCCAGGCTGCTTCCAGCCCTCTGGTGGGCTGAGGGCTTTGGCCGAGGCCTGAATCGAGCAAACCGCGGGTCTACCTGTGCCGTCTGGCGCGCTTCACGGCGCGGCGTTGTGCCTTGATGGCCTGCTTATAGGCTTTGAGCTGACGTTTCGCCGCCCGCTTCTGGTCTTTGCGCGCCGCCTTCTGGGCCTGCCTGGCGCTGTTTGGGCCGCGAAAGATTTGTGCTTGACTCGGATCTACCCAGGCAAGAGTCAGCAGGACCAGCATCCATCCGACAATTCGTTTCATAGAGCTCGCAAAGGAGATCTCGACCTCCCAACCTATTCTCGCACAGAGCTGCCCCACCACCCACGATCCATCAAGATCCGCGTGCTTGCAAACCAGCCGACGAGCCACGATCTCATCACGGGCCGTCGACGCTTACCCAGCGTGGATCGATCGATCCACCGCAGGATGGGTCCAGCAATCGCCTGCTCTCGGCCATGGCTGTATCTTTTGACAGGTCCGCTTCGGAAAGCGGGCTGCGGCAGGGCAACATTTCCGGCGAGCGCGCCGTCACAACCCAACTCAACCCAAAAAGACAGGAAGATGCCTCATGGCCACCGCCCCGAAGTTTCGCATCGATGTGGACATTCACAATCTCTTAACGCGGTCTTCGCCGGAACCGGTGAAGCCTCCCGCTTCGAAAGGGCTCACGCTTCCGGAGCCGGTCTTTCCGCAGTATCCGGACAAGTTGCAGGACCCCGGACCGGCCACTCCTCCCGCAAAGCGCGCCTGGCCGCTCCCCCTCGTCTATCGCGCCATGCGCGGATGGCTGTTTCCCTACATCCGCTCGCGGGTGCTGCCCGGCGACTTTCATCCCATTACCGCCTATCTGTTCGTCGAATACAAATGCAATCTCGACTGCTGGTACTGCTGGGCCTATAACAACAAAGTCAAAGGAATGACCGAAGATATTGCCCGCCGCTCGATCGACTGGCTGTATGACCACGGCTGCCGGGTGCTGGCCCTGATGGGCGGCGAGCCGCTGCTTCGTCCGCAGTTCGCGCACAAGGTCGTCTATTACGCGGCGAAAAAAGGGTTCTGGGTTTACATCGGAACCAACGCGCGGCTGCTGCGCCCCGACGTTGCCGATCGCCTGGGCGACGCCGGCGTGGCAATCTTCAATTTTGCGGTCGATGCCTGGGAGGAGAAGCCCAGCCTGCCGAAAGCCCTGGTTCCGGTGCGCAAGCATCTCGAGCATCTGTTGAAGAAGCAATATGTGTACGGCTACAACGTCTTCTTCAATATCAATATCTGCCGCAACAACACGGAGGATATTCGCACCCTGACCGAATACGCCCACGAGAATCGCATGGCGACCGATTACCACATCAACGAAACCCCGATGCTTGAACAGGACGAGCACTTCAAGCACCTCTATGACAATCCCACCTACATTCGCCCCGAGGACTGGCCGGCCATCGACTCGCTGGTCGACTATCTGATCGATCGAAACAAAGAGGGATATCAGATGGTCAACTCCATCCCCCGCCTCCGGGAAATCAAGGCCTTCATCCGCATGTCGAGCGGCGCGGACCTGAACCGCCTCGGCTGGAATGGCGATGGCAGCGCCACCCATGGCGATATAGCCCGGCACCTCGCGGGCACTCCCGGCATTGTCGAGGACGACCAGGGAGAACTGCGCTTTGCCGAATGGAGCTGCCGCGCCGGCGAGAACAATGTGATCGTCCGCACCGACGGTACCGTCGCGCCCTGCTTCCCGATGTATGCGGCCACCTACGATTGGGGCACGATCGATGGTCACAAGTTTGAGCCGCACTCGCTGGCCGAGATGAAGAAGACCTGCCAGCGGCACTGCTTTTCCACCCTGAACCACAACCTCGCCTACTACTACAACGATGCGCGCGTAATCAAGTTTGTGTGGACCAGCCTGGTGACGAACCGCATGAAAGGCGGGGGTCGAGCTTTGAGAGACGGGGCCCGGCGCGCCCGAAAAAAAGCAACGGCGGAGGCGATCCGCGATAGCAAATAACGCGAGGTTCGAGACACCGATGCCGGGGCGCGAGACGCGCGCCCCATAGAAATCTTCAGAAATCTTCAACACGCCCACTGCAGTTCTCTACTCGGAGCTCAATCTCAAATCCCTCCAGTAGGCGTTTCCTGCCTCATGATGGGGAACCAACACGCGTTGATACAGCCGGAGCACGACGTCTTGCTCACTGTAGTTTGAAAGATCGACATGGATCTCCTGCCAGCTTCGGCTTTGGGAAGTGCTCTCAATGAGTCGATCGAGAACTCGGTCATCGTTCACATAAATCTGCAACAGCCACGCCCGCCCCGGGTCCACCCCTGCGCCAAATCTTAAAGATTCATGATCTCCGAGTTTCGCTCTTCTGCGCAGAACAACGCCACGCACCTCATCGCGCGGGTATGTCGCGAGAACGTCGCCCTCCAGGTAAGTGATGCCGCGGATGCCTGGCATGCCACCACCGGCGCCGCCGAATCCAGCACGCTCCAGCATCCAATCGGGGTTCCAGTAGCGCATCAAATCAGCCAGTTCAAACAATTCAGCCGGCTGTGTTTGGGGCTGCTGGACTGCGATACGGAGCGTCTCTCGCTCGTCACTCGCTCCGTGAGCCACCAGGTTTGCGATGCCCAGTCTTGCGGTACGTCTTGCCAGTTCCGAAATGCTCTCATCGACAGGCGGCGTTAACCTCAGAGGGCCCATCTCACTTCCCTTGATGCGGTCATGCAATTCGGAAACCTGTTCCCTGGGCAGAGCCTTCATGCCCCACATTGCGGCAACCACGGACTCGGAATTGGCCGAATTACAGTCCGTGTCCGCAAAATCCGCGGCGTGCACCGCCAACTGCAGCGTTTTTTGAAAGTCTCCGGCGCCGAACCACACGCTGGCGGCAACGAAACCGCCATTGACTACAGCGTTGTTCGTGGCCGGATATTCGATCCCCCAGCGCTCGTCAATTGCGCGGAAAATCCTCTCCGGTCCCTCGCCCGCGTCAGCCATTTGGATAACCATGTCCAGGCATTTGCGGTATGGCGAGTCCGGGTGAATCAGAGTCGCCGCCTTGCGCACGACCGCACGGGAATCCTTCTCGAAAAAAGCGATGCTGATCATTCCCGAAACAAAGACTGCACCGTCGGTTCCCTCTGCATATCCGTTGATGTGACCGAGTCGGCGCGCGAGTCCGCCCGCGACGTTGGGCATGCCCGGACTCAACGCGCCGTACACGTCACTGCTGAATTGCGGCCCGATGGTCCACCACAGTTTGTTATATCGGGGGTGGCCCGTATCCGGAGCCTGCATGCCGCGCTTCAACAGCAGCAATGCCTGTTCGCTTGAACCCCATGAACCCGCGTTGTTCTCCAGCCACTGTTGACCGAGTTGCTGTACGCTCATGCCGACTCCGTATTTTTCGAAGGCACGAACCGCTACCATTTCGTAATAGTAGTCGTCATCCACTGGAGCGTACCCGGGGAGGTGCCGCATCGGGGTCTGAGGCACAGAAGAGGCCGTCTTGTGCTCGAAAAGAACTCCCGTGTATTGAGCAAGCATCTGCGCCGTCCAGATGGCTTGTACACGGTCGAGGTACTCCTCATGCGAGAGCATTACGGTTGGAGGCGCAGGTGAGGTCTTTTGCACTGCCAGTTTTTGACCGTACAAGAAGGCCCGAGAACCAAGGATAAGGATCAAGACCACGAGACTAACGCGCTTCTGCCAGAGAGCACCCATTAGCGCCCGACCTCGAAGTGTACAATGACCCTTTTCATTCTGGCAGATCCTGGCAGACAGCCGTGCGGGTCCGCACAGCCTGTCGACTCGCACGCCTTCGGTCGTCTTTCAGAAAGCTACTTTGGCGCCAAGCTGAATGATCCGCCCTTCGCGGCTGCCGGTGACTTGTCCGAAGGGACCCGTAGACCCATTGAGCTGGGTACTAACCGAAGTCCACTGCGTATGATTGAAGGCGTTATACATATCTGCGCGAAGTTCTGCATGCAAACGCTCGTGAAGACTGATGGTCTTGCCCACCGAGATATCCCAATTGTTTTGCCCCGGTCCTCGCACCGAGCCCGGAGATGCATTTCCCTGGACGTTATTGGGGGGAGCTAGGAACGCGCTCGTATCGAAATACTGCGAAAACGTGCGTTTGGATCGCGGAAGATTCGGGTCATGCACGATATCGAGGCTTCCCAGCCCGTTATAAGGTGCGTAGTCGTTCGCCTGGTCCCCAGCCCCGTTATAAACGGTGAGGGCGTCGCCCGACTCGAAGGTCGCGATTACCGAGATATGCCAGTCGCCGAGTGCAGGCCGCAAATAGCCCGGAAGCTGTTGAGCGTAGGTTGGCGTGTAACTTGTTTCGAGCAACAGGCGGTGAGGGTGGGAGTAGGTTTCTTCACCATACGATCTTATGATGTTCTGGGGATAGTTATAACCCGTGTCCTGCGTCCCCTGTCCCGTGATGCCTCTCTGTCCGAGGGTTTTCGAATAGGTGTAGTGAGCTAGAATCTGCAGGCCGTGGCTCATTTGATGCTGAAATTTTACAATGCCGGCATTGTAGTTGCTGGTCAGTCCAGCCCTCTGCACGTAAATGTCGCCGAACCTGCCAGAATTGAAAGGACGCGCGCTGTCATAGGCCGTTATGGAAGACCACCCCGTCGTATAGGGCGCCGCATTGATGTCAGCTAAATACCAACCGTTCCGCCCTTCCGCTCCCATATAGGTAATGCTGATTGCAGAATTGCGGGCGACTTGTTTTTGGATATCCAGCAGGTAACGGTGGATGTAAGGCGTACGGAAGGATTTCGAGTCGGCGTACATGACGGTTTGATATGCACCTTCTCCATAGTAGCCTTGGCCGCCCCCGGTAGAGACGGGATAGGTTCCGGGTGCCACCTGAGGCGAGGCGGGAAACACTTGAGACGAAGCCGCTTGCTGCGGTGTGGAGTTATCCACTTCACTGCCGACGAAGCCGCCCGGCACGCCTCCGTAGAACGCTCCACTGAGGATATTCGATATTTGACTGGAACCCGAGTCATAGTACAGGCCGTATCCGGCGCGCACGACGAGTGTGGGATTGATCTGTAGCGCCAAACTCAGTCTGGGCGCGAAGTCATGTTTGGGGGCCGGGGCGTAGTGCTGGGAGACGCCGGACGCGATCCCGGGTATGGCTAGAGTATCCGTATTCGGCTGATAGAGTGCACAGCAGAGGTTGTTGGTTGCGAAGGCGGGAACGGGCAATTCATAGCGGAGTCCATAGGAGATCGTGAGCCGTTGCGTGGCCTTCCACTGGTCGTTGTAGTAGGCTCCGTAGTAAGGGATAACCAGATTCGGTTCGGGCGCAAAGGGCCCTCCCGAACTGTAGTTAAAGCGCTGATGGATCACCGAAGGCAGACCCAGCAAGACATCGGCGAGGGCGTCGCCGCCGACTCCCTGGCTTGCGGTGAAGATCTGGGGACCGCCTCCGCAATACGCGCCCGGAGCAGGTGCACAGCCGAAAGCGACATAGCGGACGTTGTCAAAGTCTTCCTCGCCTTTTCGCAGATAATTAAAGCCGAAAGTCATGCTGTGGGCCCCGCGAACCCAATTCACGTTATCGGAAAACTGCCGTGAGTTATTGGAGGCGAGAAAGTATTCTTCATAACCCGCGCTGGGTTGTGTGAAAAGCGGCCCGTAGTTGAATATATTCAGGCCCATGATCCCGGTGTTGCCGCCGTTGCCGGTACCGGTGTTGTGAAAGATCCCGTTGAAGGGATTCGAAGAGCTATTGGCGAAGGCGATCTCCTGGGGGCTCAACGTTTCAAGAGCGCCGCTACCAATTGCGAAGATGAACTCGTTGGTCAAATGCGGATTGAATATATGGGCTTCATCGATGGTGATGACGTGCGACTTATCGCTCACGTCTGCCGTCAGTTGGGGAACAAGGCCGCCCGAATTGTCTGGTATCGCGTTGTATTGGGACCAGGCAACAAAAACGTTGTCCCTCGAAGAGATGCGATAGTCAAAACGGCTGTCCCAATGATAAGGATCGACCGCCTGTCTCGATGGATACTGGTAATTGGCGCCGTTATTGGCTACCGTGGGCGTCAGGTTGGCCTGCGGAAACAAGCCTAGAAGGCCTTTCGTCTGGGAGCTTTCATTCGCTGGATTGAAAAGCCCGGCGGTGGCCACGTTGTTGAAAGGTATGGGGTTGCCGGTAGAAGGATTGTAAAGCTGCCCGGCTGGATTGGAACACAGCCCCGCGGAATTGAAAGTACCGCCATTGATCGGACCTGTACAATCCTGGCTGAAGTCTCCTGCAACCTGCTGAGCACTTGGAACAATCGCAAGGTTGTTTGGCCCGGCCAGGGAATGGGGGTTGCGCTCGTAGTTGACGAAGAAAAAGGCGCGGTCTTTCAGATTGAGAACTTTCGGAATGTAGATGGGTCCTCCCATGCCACCGCCGTACTGGTTGAAACGGAATGCGTTCCTGGCAAGTAACCCCTGGGCCTTATCAATCGGCACCAGCGCGTTCAGGGCGTCATTTTCGAAGAAATCATAGACTTCCCCGTGGAAGGAGTTGGTGCCCGCCTTGGTAGTTACATTGACATTGGTAAAATCACGGCCGTATTCGGCGGAGAAGTCGGCGACACCGATCTTTACCTCCCCGATCGCCTCGGCAGATGGCTGAAAGCTGCTGCCGCTCTCGTAATTCTCGTTGGCGTTCACGCCGTTTACGTAGTATCCGTTGTCACGGGAACCTTCCGCATTGCCGCCGGCGGTGTAATCCGCGCCGCCGGAAGTGTAGGAGGCGCCAACTTCGAAGGTGCCGCCCAAATTGATATTGGAGCGAGGGGAGGTACTGACGCCGGGGGTCAATTCCGTCAACGACGTCCAGTTTCGCCCGTTCATGGGCACATTCTGAATCTGTTGGGGGCTGATATTTTGATCCAAATCAGCAGATTCAGTCTCCAGCAGAGGCGCGGTGGTAGTCACCTCCACCTGCTGCGAAACCGAGCCCACCTGCAGTTGGAAGTCATGCCGGACGGCGGATTGCGGCGAAACCTGCAAAGACTCCGAGACCGCCCTTCTGAATCCTGAAGATTCCACGGACACTTGATAGGTTCCCGGCACCAGTTGCGAAAACTCATAGTGCCCGCTTGCATCCGTAACGGCGGAGAATCTTTGATTGCGCTGTGTATTGAGCACCGAAACGGATGCGTTCGGCACAACGGCTCCGGAGGGTTCAGTCACAACACCGCTGATACTGCCGCGCTGAGAGAACTGGGCAAAAGAACCTGGCGCGAACAAAGCCAAAGCTGCCAAAAGAGCCATGAAGCGCGACACGGTGCTTCGCATACGACATCCTCCTCTGTGTTTGGTCGTTGAGTTGCGATGACAAACGAAGCTTGAACCGTTTCAAGATACAAAAACTCCGCAAGGTTATTTCTCGGCGCCGGACGTTGTCAAGACCTTTTTGCAGACCTCTTTGCAGGCCATTGCTGGGGTAGAGAGTTTGGACAGAATAGTTGAATCGTTTTATACTGCCCGGCAAGATCGTTTCATCGATGGGCAATTCCGGCCGGTCAAGGATGAGTAGGCAGACCACGATGCGGCAAATTGCAGACGCTCAAGTTTCCATCGGGACGGTTTCTCAGGTCGTGAACGGTACGGCTGGCGTACGGCCGACACGCAAGCAACGAGTGCTCGAAGCTCTGCTTGCGGGACGATGGGGTTTGTTCTGGCTGCTTGCCTGCTTCTTTTGTGCAAATCCGGCAGCGGCCGCGGCTCCAGAAGCCCAGCCATCCCCTGGCGTGGATAGGCAATATCGACCATTCGATCGGAGTGTGGCTGCAATTCGCCGCGTTTCTCTAAAACCCAGAACGAAATACTGGAAATTTGAGACCCTTTCACTTGACCACGCGACGGCTGAAAGGCAACTCAACCAATGGCAAGGCCAGGGGATCGATGCCATTGAAATCTTCGCGCCTGCCCGGGGAGGCAATAGCTATGACGGCCTTGATGCGATCCATAGCTACCAATTGGAAGCCGATGAAAGCCTGGACGACTTACGCTGGGTCATTCGAAAAGCGCACGATCTCGGAATGCCGGTCATTGCCTTCGAAAATCTTGGCTACAGCAGCATCTATAGCCATCAATTTCTTAAAGCCTGCGATGACATCCGTGCCAGTCGAAACACGCGCGAAACCCGGATGTTTTTTTGGAGTAAGTCCGGCGGCGCTCCCGCTCCGGCTTCGTCCAACAGCTATTTCTTCGTGCGTCCGAGCAGACCGAATCACGACGCCTCCACCACCGAATTCTGGCAATGGGACGAGCGATGCCACAGCTTCTATTGGACCCGCTGGCCTGGCAAGGACAAGGATGGAAACGTCATCCATTTACCTCAATACAACTGGGCGGACGATGCGTGGCCGACTGAGGCGGAACGCGTGGTCCGCTTTTGGATGAATGTTGGCTTCGATGGCATGGTCATCGATGCCGTCAATTGGTATGTGGGCTATAACTGGGAGAAGGGTAATCGCAGCATTACTCAACCGATTGCAGGCTATGGAGACACATTTTCCCAGCCAGAAGGAGCCGGCGCATTCCACACCGACGATCCGGTTGGCTGGATCACCGAGGGCCATTGGACCAACCTGCAGGATTATGGACTGGGTATCTGGTGGGAAAAGGATAATCATCCCCTCGTCGAGAGCATCGAAAAGGGCGATCCGCGAATCTTTGAAACGGCACTGCGCGGTTACCACGATCGGGTCGTAGCGGCCGGCGGAACCCTTTACGCCACCGTACCCCAATTGCATGACGAACCCAGGCAGACATTGGCGGAGGCGTTGCTAGCGACTTCCGGAGACCTTGTCTGCTACTGTTCTTTTGCGGGTGAACTTACAAATCCCGCTCCCGCAATCAGCGCCTTGCTGAAGATGAGACGCCGGCATGCGGCGCTCTACCAGGACAGCTTGCGGCGACAGATTCCCACGCAAGACGACAGCAGGTTCTATGCCATCTTGCGGAGTAGCCACGATCGATCCGAGCGCATACTCGTGGTCTTTAACTTCCAGTCGACGCAGCAAACGGTAAAAGTCGATCTGGGCGCACTTGACGGTCACAAATTCCTTGACCTCAGCGAGAGCGCGCCCGTCGGACACCCGGGAGGCAGCGTGCTTTCCGAATCGGTTCCCGCGTATGGTTTCCGCCTTTTCCTGGTGCGTTGACGGTAACGTAACATCGGACGCCTGCGACCTTGCCCGAACGGCAACTCGATCAGCACCCAGGAAGAGAATCGACTTGAACTCCGGCTTGAAACGTTTTATATTCTTTGGCCAATTTGTGCACACGAGTGAATCATGAAAGTTAGGATCTGGATTTATGCCGGTCTTCTCGCCGCCAACACCATTCTGCTGGCCCAGGATTCCCACTATCGCCCCGAACGCCAGCAGATTCCCACTCCCTCTTGCCTCGTCATGAAAGGCGCCTGGCAAGGAGGGAACGCGGCGTGCAATCCCAACGAGCACCAGGCCTGGCTGGCCGACATCACCCACTGGCGGAATGAACGCCGTATCCGCATCGGCTACGACGGATCCCATTATGAAATGCCCGCACTGAAGTGGACACAATCCAGCTTCTTTCAGCCGCAGATGATGGCGGAGGATCGTTACTTCTACGATCCGGTTGCAGGCCGCTACACGGTGAACCGATATCTCGAGGACCTGGAGAAACGGTATGGAGGCATCGATGCAGTACTTATCTGGCCTACGTATCCCAACATGGGCATAGACAATCGAAATCAACTGGACATGATTCGCTCCATGCCGGGAGGAATCGATGGAGTGCGCCAGATGATTGCCGATTTCCACCGTCGCGGCGTTCGAGTTCTCTTTCCCATGATGATGTGGGATCAGGGGACCCGAGATCCTGGCATGCCCTGGCCCGACGCCATTGCCAAGCTGATGGCGGACATCGGCGCGGATGGCATCAACGGAGACACACAGGATGGAGTACCCTTGGCATTCTCGACCGCAGCCGAGAAGACAGGCCATTCGCTGGCTTTTGAGCCAGAGGGAGGACCCGCCGACGAAGCATTGGCCTGGAACGTGATGACATGGGGCCAATACCAGTTTCCCTTCGTACCGATGGTTGACAAATACAAATGGCTGGAGCCACGCCACATGGTCAACATCTCGGACCGCTGGAATCGGGACAAGACGGACGACCTGCAGTTTGCATTTTCCAACGGCGTGGGCTGGGAGAGCTGGGAAAATATCTGGGGCATCTGGAATGGAATCACTCCGCGAGATGCCGAGGCCACGCGTCGCGTCGCCACCCTCGAGCGAACCGTTGCACCGTTCCTCACCAGCAGCGGTTGGGAACCGCTCGCTCCCATGCTCCGTTATGGTGTCTTCGCCAGCCGATGGCCTTTGGGCCAGCAAACCGTCTGGACGATCGTGAACCGCAACGAGTACGGCGTCGGTGGTCCGCAAATGAAACTTGCCCATGAGAGTGGGATGCGCTATTTCGATCTTTATCATGGGGTCGAACTGAAGCCCGAGAAGTCGGAAGACGCGACGCTGTTGAGCTTCGACATTGAAGCGCACGGATACGCTGCCCTGTTGGCCTCCCGTTCGGCGCCGGACGCAGGCATGGAAAAAGTCATGGCCCGCATGCAGCAGCTGAGCGCGACTCCGCTGGCCAGTTATGCCCATGAGTGGAAGGTCTTGCCGCAAAGGATCATCCCGATCGAAGCGACGAAGCCGCCCGCGGGGTCTCCTGCCGACATGGTGAGAATCCCCGCGGCCGACTTCCGTTTCCGCGTTGAAGGGATTGAGATTGAAGGCTTCGACGACGTAGGCGTCGACGTACAATATCCCTGGGAAGATACCCCCCGCCGGTTTCACGACCATCCCCTGCACGTGAAATCTTTCTGGATCGACAAGTATCCCGTAACCAATGTGGAATTCAAAAAATTCCTCGATGCCACGCACTACCGCCCGCAGGACGATCTCAATTTCTTGCGTGATTGGACAAACGGTACGTATCCAAACGGGTGGGGAAAAAAGCCGGTGACCTGGGTATCGCTCGAAGATGCGCGGGCCTATGCGTCTTGGGCGGGCAAGCGCCTCCCGCACGAGTGGGAATGGCAGCTTGCCGCGCAGGGGACGGATGGACGCAAATATCCCTGGGGGAATGACTGGAACGCATCCGCGGTGCCTGCCCCGGACACTGGCCGGACTTTGCGCGGTCCCGACGATGTGGATGCACACCCGGGCGGGGGAAGTCCGTCCGGTGTGATGGACATGGTGGGAAGCGTCTGGCAGTGGACAGACGAATACGTGGACGAACATACACGGGCAGCGATCCTGCGAGGCGGCAATTACTATCAGCCACAGGGATCCATCTGGTATTTCCCGGAAGCGTACAGAAACGATCAACATGGCAAGTTACTGTTGATGGCTCCCAGTTATGACCGCTCTGGCACGCTCGGATTCCGCTGTGCCGTGGACACCCCATGAAGCGCATTCTAGTACCCGCCGCTGTACAGACTGAACTCATCGGGACCTCGGCGGAACCGTCTGGCAGTGCCGTGATTTTCGTGCTGCCGAACGGCGAAAACACAATCGCGATCTCGCCCGGGGCCAACGGCGACGTCCCCTTAACGCATATTGAGTTTTCTGGTGAGGGTTTGACAGTGAGGAAAATCCAATGCCGCTCGTCTAAAGCCGTATCATCCCACCACTTCCCGATGCTCACCGTAAGTCCGACAGTGATGTCAGGGTGGCCCGTCTGGAGCGTGGCGAAATAGACCACCTGATGTGCTTCAGAGAGAGATCGAATCGCGATACTCAGGACACATCGTCATCGGGCAGGATCTCGATGTGTACTAGTAGTGCACTCACCGGGAGAGCGTCTCAGCCCAGCTCGGCATTGATCTCGTTCGCAGCCTTGATTCCGGAGGTGATCGCACCCTGCATCCATCCCGGCCAGGCAGATGCATGCTCTCCAGCAAACCAGACCCGCCCCTCGTGCCGGCAAACGTCCGGGTACCAATCCTGCTGCCCGGCGTGATAGACGACATAGCCGCCGCGCTGCCACGGGTCATTAGCCCACGATTTTGTGATGATCGTCTCAAGATGCGGCCGCAGAGCCGGATGCACCTCATCCATGTCGTTAATCATGCGCTCCCATCGCTCGCCTTCACTCAAATGATCGAGTTCCGCTGCGTAATTCTCGTAAGCAAAGGCTTGCAGTATGCCCCGGCGTCCAGGCTTCCCGTAGGTGGGATGCCAAACTTCGAAGTCCTTGTCCGATACTCCAAAACCATTCAGGCCCTCAGACTCCCAATACCGGTTTGAGACCTGATAAGTGTTCCTCTCTGCCGGCCCGTAATAGAGATTGTCGATTACCTTACGCTTTTCGGCCGACCATTCAGGCGTGACGGCGATCTTCCTCAGCACCCCAAACGGAATCGTGCACACGACCGCGTCGGCATCGATGTGGTCGAGCATGCCCGCACGCCGATATGCAATCTCGACCGAGGTCTCTCTCCGTTCTATGTGCTCCACTGCGCAACCGTATCGGATAACATCACTCAGCTTTGAGGCAAAGGCGCGAGGGAGTTGGTCATTGCCTCCTTTGATCTTGGAGAGGTCGTGATGGTTGACCGAGTCTCGAATGAAATCCAAAGCCGCGTCATCTTCGAAACCGAGGACCATGTAACGGATGGCTTCCTCAGACGCGCCCTTCTGTCGCAGCAGATCCGCCATGGTGATGTTTGCGAGACTCGCTATGTCGGATGGCCATGCCTCGCGGATCTCTCCGCCAATCTTCTTCTCCAGGTCGCCGTAATAATGCTCGTCCAGATTGACGAGGCCGATCCTGCGCTCCTCGGGCGTGAAGTCGGCTGCGGAAATGGCGGCAGCTCCGTCTGCCGGTATCCTGACGCGCTTGCCCCGTAGAACTGCCATCTGCGATCCTTCAACCGGATAGAACGGCTCGAGTTCCAGCCCGAAGAACTTGACCCACTCCCGGGTGACGTTATGGGCGCTCGGAATCCGGCCCGCGCCTGCTTCGGCATAAAGACCATCCGACAGGCCTTCGCGGATGGTGTGCACTCTTCCACCAGGACGAAGCTGGGCTTCAAGAAGGGTAACTTCATGTCCCGCCCGCTGAAGTTCCCAGCCCGCCGACAGTCCGGCCAGTCCCGCCCCGAGGACGGTCACCTGTTTGCCCTTGCTTCGACTTAAGCGAGGCGCCTCGGGCAAAGCCCAGCTTAGGTCGCTCGAGAAGGACAAACCGGCAGCGGACCACGCTGATATCCTCAAAAATTCACGGCGATCAAGCTTCATGCGCGAGCATTTTATTCTAGCGACTTCTCACGCCACAAGCCGGCTCTTACATGACATCGAGAACCACAGCGCTGAATGCGCGAGGAACTTTCCGCCCCAATATGCAAGAGGGTTTACGCAATCCAAGGAGAATTTTCATGGCCGGCGCCTCAGAATTGGAAATAGACAGCTTAAGGCGTCATTGTCCTGCTTGATAAACCCGACAACGCTTTTGTATTGCTCTCCGCAGCAGTGGCAAGTCTTGTTTGCCACTTCGTCACCAAGTTCTAAGGAAAACACGTGTCTAGACCCCTCTTGTAACGCATAGTTGACATTGACTTTCGCTCATTGACCCCGTCCGCGTTGGTTCACTCCTCAAGCTTGTAGCGGCGCATGCAGGCAAGATGGAGTTGGGATATCGCTCAACTGCTCAACTTTCGTTTTCGAGCTGGGCCACAGGACAAAAGGAACTGGGTTCAAATACCGAGGAACTGACAGAGCGGGAGGCAATGGGGTCTCGCGAATCTCGTCCGCCACCGTTGCCGTGCCAGACATAGGTTGTACTGCTGGCGGGGCCGGTCTTCTTCGTGCGGCGGCCAAGAGCGTTCCATCGGCCAGCTTGCAAACGGGTGATCCGCCCTTTGAGCCGGTTTCACGCCAACGCCGCCCGGGCAGCAATGACCGCTACAGATAGGGCTCTACATCGATTCTCATCTGATCGCCACAGTAACGGGCCGCTTCACGAAAATCGTCGTCGACTGAGAGGTTAAACTCGTGCTTGTACTCCAATATGTATTCGAGCGCCAACCCGCGCTCATTGGCTTCGATAGCTTCTTCAATCCACCGGGCTTTTTGGTCCGGTATGGAGCGCCGGATGCTCTCGAACAGAAAGTTTAGCTTCGATATAACTGCGTCCATGTTTTTTCCTAGGGAACGGGGTGCCCTGTTACGATGCCCTCGCCCGCAGGTTCGGTGATGACTTTTATATTTTGGCCGTTGTAGGTTCCGGTGGTCGCGAACCGAGAAGGGTTGCCAGAATTCGTGTAAAGGCTCCCTGCAGGCCCGGTTTGTTGAACGGTGGTCGATGCTGGATCGGTCGCGACCGCAGAGATTCCGTGTGCAACGTCAGCCTCGGACCAGCTTGCCGGAAACTGCGACTTTCCAGCGGCTGCAGGGTTTGTGATGTCGGCTCCAGACATGTGACCGCCTCCCGTACTGTCGCCGTAGAGAATGTGCTGGGTTCGCTGCGGACTGATGAGACTCGTGGGATGGTCGACAATATTCCCGTCCGCATCGACCCAGGCTTTGTCCGACTGGCTCCAGCGTATTTGATCGCAGCCTGCAAGACCCAGCGGGTCTATCCAACCCAAAGGATTGTGGACGTAGCCGTAGGATCGTGTTCCGCCGGTCAGGCCGATCGGGTCCGGACACAGATAGCTGCCCGTTCCCGGGTCGTAGTAGCGGAACCGGTTGTAATGCAGCCCGCTCTCTTCGTCGTACCACTGGCCCTGAAAACGAATCGCACACTCTGTCTCGCCTGCTGATTGCGATTCCAGCTCTCCCCAGGCGCTCAATTGAGCCGACCAAGCCAGCTCTCCCGCCGAGGAAATTAATTCTCGGGGCGTACCTACCTGGTCGAGGACGCACGCATAGGCCTTTCCATTCTCCAGCTTGGCGACGGGACGAAAGGAATTGGGCTCGAAAACCCAGGAACTGCTGCTGCGCGACGCGCGAGACTCGCGAATCTCCTCCGCCAACACGTCCCCGTCCCAGACATACGTTGTGCTGCTGTCCGGGCCCGTCTTCTTCGTGCGGCGGCCAAAAGCGTCGTATTCATACCACCAGACCTCGCCCTGGGGGTTGACCACGCTGCGCAGTTGGCCTTCGCTCGTCCATTCGTATTGCCAAAGGCGCTCGGCCGCTCCCGGTCTCTGCTCGCGCTTTTCGATCACCCGGCCGGCTTGGTCGTAGCTATACCGGGTGTGGCCGATCTGCTCCAATCGTCCACCTGGACCCAGTTTGCGGTCTTCCCAGGTTGGGATTCCAACTTTGATCCGCTCGCGGCCCAGCCATACCGCGTTCGTCAGGACTCCGGAGATATTGCCGGAGGCGTCGTGCTGAAATTCTTCGCTGTAGCCATCCTGCCGGTCGAGGGACGCGATGCGTCCGTCGTCGTCATAGCGATAACGGCTGGCGCCCCAGCGTGTATCGAGTATTTCCTCCGGGTTTCCGTTCAGGTCGTAGCGGTATTGCCGTTCGGCAATGGCTGTCACGGCCGACGGGGCGCCTCCGAGACCCGCCCACTGCGAAACCAGACGGTCGAGCGGATCATAGTCCTGGCGAAGAACAAGGCCCCCGGGCTTTTCCTGTCCCTTGCCGAAACTGCGCTCTCGATCGCGGCCGACCGCATCACGGGTAAACTCGAGAAATTCGTCCTGCGGCAGAGCCAGCCGTTCAACCCTGCCGTTGGCGTCGTAGCGCCAGGTGGTTTCCTGGCCCTCGCTGGTGCGCCTTCGAGTGCGCAGGCCACGCTCATCGTAGCTGGATTCGATGACCCGATCGCCCTGGATTTCCCGCAGGACCCGGCCGTACTCATCGCGCTCGAACTTGACGGTTATCCACGGATTGGTGGCTTCGCTCATCAGCCCGTTGCTGTCGTAGGCAAACCGGACCTCGGAGCCATCGGCCAGCTTGCGACGGGTGATCTGGCCCCCCTGGTTGCGCTCGAACTCAACCACCTCGCCCCTGCCGTTCGTCCGCCGTATGCACAGACCCGAGCGGTCATAGCCGAAACGCTCGACTCGCCCGGTGAAGTCCTGCTCTTCGACGACGCGTCCGCCAAGATCGTAGGTGTACTTCCACAGCTCGCCCTTTTCGTTCTCGACCGAGGCCAAACGCCCCTCAAGATCATGATGGAAGCGCAGGACCGTCCCGGAAGGCCGCACGACAGACGTCCGGAGGTCAAACGGCCCATAAGTATAGGAATAGGCAGAACCGTCGGGGCCGGTCCTTCGGGTTAAGTTGCCTTCGGCATCGTAATCCCACCGAATTTGCCCGCCCGTAGGCAGCGTGACCTGTGCCAGTTTGTTGAGGCGGTTATAGGCAAAGCTGATTTCATCGTCGAGAGGGTCGACTTCGCGCGCCACGCGCCCGAAGGCATCCCGCAGGTAGCGAGTCGTATTCCCTTCCCAGTCCGTGACCCAAACCGGCAATCCCGCGTTGTTGTAGCCAAACTCCCTCTGGCTTGCGTGAGGGTCTACGAGCCGAATCAGGTTGCCATGCGCGTCCCGCTCATAGCGCCAGGGCGGTTCCCCCTCGCGGCCCGCCTCGATCAGGTTTCCGCGAGGGTCATAGCTGCGCACCCAGCGCTTCCCGGCCGCATCGGTCAATCGCACCGGCAGACCCAGCGGGTTGTACTCCATCTGGATGGTCCGGCCGAGAGCGTCGGTGGAAGCCACCAGATTGCCATCCGGGTCGTATTGATAGGCAACTTTTCGGCCCTCGGGATCGGTGACCGAAAGCTTGTTGCCGCGCTCATCCCATTCTGTGAGGAAGGCGCCGCCCATCGGGACATTGCGGGCGATAACCTGGTTGCGTTCGTTGTAACGAAACGACGTGGCGGCTCCGTAGGAGTCCACCGCTACGGTGGTACGGCTGGCCGTGTCATAGGAATAGTAGTAGTGGTAGAGGCCGTCGGGCCCCACAGATTCCACGCAGCGCCCGTTCGCGTCATAACGATACTGGTACCAGGTTCCTTCCCGGTCCTGCCAGCGGATCATTCGCGCCGCATCGTCGTATTCGTACTGCATCATGCGGCCGCTTCCGTTATCCACGCCTCGCAACCGGCCCTGGCTGTCATACTCGTAGCGCACCAGCGTGGCCAAGCTCTGATCCGGCTGTTCGAGCGCAATCGAGGTCATGCGATTCTGCGTGGCGCTGACGTGCAGCCGGTACCCTCCCGAGTGTTCCACCGTGGAGAGCGCTCCCCGGTCGTAGTGGAAGCGAATCGCGCGCCCGTTGAGGTCATCGATGCCGGTAAGCAGCCACTGCTCCCCGCGCTGCTCGGCGAAGCTCAGCAGACGGTTTTGGGCATCTCGGACCTGAAAGCCTCGCGGCGTCTGGCGCAGCCGCAGTTTGTTGGCCTTGGGGCTGCGGATCCAGCCCTGGGGATCCGAGTCACCCAACTCAAACCGGATCCTGCGGCCATTCCCGGGAAGATAGTGCACAGCGCCGTCGCCCGCGTCCTCGACGCTCTGGCCCCAGGAACAGCACCAGTTCGGTCCCAGCCAGCTCTGCTGATTCAGGGAGGAGGCGTAGCCCCGTTCCATGCGAATGGGCAGCGCCCCCGGCAGCTCGAAGTCGAGGGTTTGCGTGAAAACTTCGCCGGTTGCCGCATCCACAGGTTCGCCGCATGCACAGCGTTCATCGAGGGCCGCCGGATCCTCGGGGCCCAGTTTGGCTCCGGCAGCAACCGTGGCCAGTCCGAACCCGCCCTGCAGCATGTCGCGCCAGCCCGGGCCGATCATGTCCCCCAAACTTCCCAGGGCTTCATTGGCCACATAGAAGCCGCCCAACATGACGCCAAACATCAGGATGGCTTCTCCGCCCATGAACAGCGTAATCACACCGGCGGCAAACAGCGAAACCTTGAGCATGGTGCCAAAGAACTGCTGCAGCTCCGCTTCCAGGTCATGGACGGGAAGCAAACGGATCGTGGGGCCGCCAATAATGACGGTCGAGCAGCCGTCTTTGATTTCGCCCCCGCACTCCAGCTTGCTGCTCACGCGTGCGGCGGGCATGCCGTTGATGAAGACGGTCGAGGAACCCTCGGCAATCCGCGCCGGAGGCCCGTACATGGGAATCGGCAGGTGATTGAGGGAAAAAAGGCCATTGCACACGGGGGCGGCATCGAGTTTCGCCCGCGCCGCCGGAAGGTAGCCTATGCGAACGTTCGGCGAGCCCACGATCCCAATCATGCCCGTGGTCGGGTCAGGCAAGGCGAGAGCGGTTTGCAGGCCATGCATGAACTGGTCGCCGGCCAGCGCGCCTCCGGCAAACGCCCCCGCCGCCGCCACTCCCACCAGGGCGCCCACCAGAAGCGGCGCCGACACCGGCAGGGTAAGGATCATGATTGCGCCCACCGCTGCTCCCAGCAAGGCGCCGCCGATCATTCCGATCATCCCCAGGCCGTGGCCCACGGGATCGGTAAGTCTTGCCGCCCTTTGTGCCGCGTCACCCATGCTGTGCTACCGGGACCGTAGCCTCTTGCCGGAGCCGTATCGCCTGAATGGTCTGCTGCCACAATTGTTCGATCCGCCCGAGATCGTGCTGCAGGGCGGTGAACGTGAACACCAGAAACGTGGCGTTCACCTTGACCACCGCCTGTCTCTGGTACACGTTGGCCCCCTCCGGCGTGCGCCAGGTGTAGTCCGCCTGTACCGCAGGATGGCCGCTCAGGGTAATGGTCTGGCGGGAAATGCAATTGTAGGCAGGCAGCTTCTTGGCCGCCAGGACCAATTGCTGGTCCGCATAGCTAAACACATCGGCTGAGGGAGAACCGTGATCCCGGGTGACCACGAAACTGAGAGCGCCGCCTTGAGGTCCGGCGGGCAGCAGAAACGTGTTCACACTATGGTCTTTCCACCCCTCAGGCACTACGATGTCCGCTTCATTCAGGCGATACCACATGCAGAATCTGTTCCTTTCCAAATGTCTTGTAGAACAACGAAGAGTACGAAGACGCAGTGTCTTGAGGAATCCGGGTTCGGCGTATCCTGCTTCAACCCCACCGTGAGAACGAAAACTATACCCGTTTCTTGAATGGTTTTCAATTTCTGGAATGCTTCTCAATCGCGGGACCACGGCTTGAAACTTCGCCTGGCGGCGGGGTTCGGGGTCCCGGAGGTCAGGCGGCTTCTCATGAGTTCCGCCGGTTGCCGGGGGCCGCAATTTCCATTGTCTGGTTGCATAGCCAATGAAATGTCCGGCCTTAAAGACATTCTTCCGCAGCAGCTGCTCCCGGTGAGAAGACCGCCCCTCGACCGCGAGAGGACTGGCTCAACCGGCGAAGAAGGACGATGGATCCGAATCAGACGTCCAGGAAATGCTGAGGTTTGAATGACGGCAGAGGTTTGAACAGCTTTCCTCGAACACCCCGTGTGCTCCGTTATCCCTCCAGAACTTTGGTGACCTTGAAGCCTGGCGTGGCATCATAGAGCATTGATAATCAGGGAGATGAAAGAAAACTGGCTGTATAAAAAGTGTGTTGTCTCTGGCCGTGTGAGGGAATCGCGATGGCGAAAACTAGGGTCACTTCGGGAATGTGGCGGATTGATCCGCAAAAGCGGTCACGCGTGATTGACAGGTACGGCCAGCCGGTTGCTTCGGCCGAGGGACAAGCCGAGGCCTTCACGAACGCCAGCCTCATCGCGGCCGCACCGGACATGTTCGAACTCCTGGAGCTCCTTGAAACCGATCCGGCGCTTTCCGAAGACGTTATAGAGGAAATCAAGCTCGTGCTGCGCCGCGCCCGCGGCGACTTCGGACTGGCAGTGTTCTCGCGCGGCTTGAAGCACCTGCGCTCGCGATCGGAGGAGTGGCTGAAGTTTATCGAGAGATTGTGGCACGGCGACTCTACCGAGCTGCCTCGATAGGCAATCGAAAACGCCGGCTGCCCTCCATTCCCCGACTTCGTCCCGGCCGCAACCAAGCGAAAGACCTCGGATTGAAGCGCAGAGGGCGCGATCGTCCTCGAGAGCCCGCCTTCGAAATGGCGCTCTACCCGGGCTCCTCTACCGGATGATCGAGAGCTTTTGGGCGTCGTCGGCCTCTGAGCCGCCCATCGTCAACTCCGCCGGAGAAAACCGTTACGTTCCCCATGAAGACTCCCTTTGCGTTATCCTCACATTTGCCCTCCGTTGCTCAAAAGTGTGCTGGCACACGCGAGCACCATGGGAGCAGAGTCCCGGAAAGAGATAGGACGGGTTGCGTTGTAGACTCCGTTTCTATCGCGTGCGTCCGGTAGATTGTCCGACACCATGAAGCAGCTGCAACCCGTCATCTGGAGTAAAGGAACATTCCTCACACCGCAGCACCTGCAGGCCCAGGACCGTTTCATCGAGGACACGCTCAAGTTTCGTCTGCAGGCTCTGCGCTTCTGTCCGTGGGGGTTCCGCGAGCTGGTGATCGATCAAGAGGCGCTTGCGGATGGTCAGCTGGCGATCTCGCGGGCTTCAGGAATCCTTCCCGACGGGCTGCTGTTCGAGGTTCCGGACTCCGACCCGGCCCCTCCGTCGAAAGCGCTGGCGGAATTCTTCGAGGCCGACGCCACCCACCTTGAGGTTTACCTTGGAGTTCCCGACTACCGCGAGCAGGGCCGGAACGTCTCCGCCGGACAAGACACGGGCACGCGCTACGTCGCGGAAGTAGCCACTTTCCGCGACGAGAATACGGGCAAGAACGAAAAGCTGGTGCAGATTGCGCGCAAGAACATCCGGCTGCTGGCCGAAAGCGAGAACCGCGAGGGTTGGTCCACGCTCCAGGCGGCCAGTGTACATCGGACCGAAGCCGGAACCTTCGCGCTGAGTCCGCGGTTCGTGCCTCCGCTCATCGAGATTGGCGGCAGCGACTATCTGATGGGCATGGTTCGCAGCCTGCTCGAAATTCTTTCCGCCCGCAGCTCCCAGTTGTCGAGCGACCGCCGGCAGAAGAATCAAAGCCTGGCCGATTTCACCGCCACCGAAATCGCCAATTTCTGGCTGCTCTACACCGTGAATTCATTTCTGCCGGAGTTCCATCATCTGTTTCAAAACCAGCAGAGCCATCCCGAAGAACTCTATTCGGCCATGGCCTCGCTCGCAGGGTCGCTCACGACGTTTTCCTCCACCCTGCGCCCGCGTGAACTGCCGCTCTACGCCCACGAATCGCTGGGGCCCATGTTCACCGAGCTGGAGCAGAAGCTGCGATCGCTGCTCGAGGTGGTGGTGGACACGAACTTGATTTCCTTACCGCTGAGGCAGGTGCAGAACTCGATCTACGCCACGGCCATCGAGCAGGACCGATACCTGGCGAATACGCGCATGTATCTTGCGGTGAGCGCGGAAACGGCCGAGGAGACGATCATCGCGCGAGTGCCTCAGCTCGTAAAAGTCTGCTCGGCGACCCATATCGACCACCTGGTCAAGCAGGCGCTGCCCGGAGTCCAGTTGATCCATCTGCCCAACCCGCCGAGCGCGCTTCCGGTGAAGCTGAAATACCAGTACTTCAGCTTGAACCAGTCCGGGCCCGCCTGGGAAGCGGTCAACCGTGCGCGCAATTTCGCCGCCTACGTTCCCGGCGACTTCCCCAACCCCAGTCTCGAACTGCTCATCTTGTTGCCGCGCTGAACCGCGGTCAGTGCTTCAGCACGAAGTACATCACAAGAAGCGCGGCCAGGAAAAACAGCACGGTCATGGCCAGAATCAACGGCCAGTATGAGACCGGCTTGGCTTGCGGCTCAGCCTGCGGCAGATTGGGCGGCGCTGCGGCCGCCGGCATGGGAGGGAAGGACGCCATACCCGGCACCGCCGGCCCCGCAAAGGGCGGCAGGGAAACCGGCGGCAGGGGAACCGGAATGCGAGCGCCGGCGCCCGCGCGCGGCGGCTCGACCCGCGATTCGGCGAGCGGTGTCGAAGGACGCGAAATGATCCTCGTGTATTCGCTCGGACCTGCCGGCAGCTCGGGCTCCGCAGTCCGTCCGGAATAGGAGAATAATTGCGTCGCGTTTTCCCTGCCGTAGCCCGCGGCAGTTGGGGCCGGCAGTGGAGGCGGCAGTTCGGAACGGAGAACGGGCGCATCCGGCTGCCACGCGGGAGTCGCCGGAGGCGCGCTCGATACAGGCCGCCCGGGCAAGTCGGCCTGGGCCGGCGGTTTTGAGGCCGGTCGAATCGGGGGCGTGAGCGTCGCCGGGTCGAAGCTTGCCCGCGGACCTTGGGACAGGGTTTCGCTCAGGCGGAGCTCGTCGGTCTCGATCCGAGGCTTCGGTTCGGCAGGCGCCGCGCGGGATGCCTTCTCAAACCGCCCGAATAGACGGGTGAATTCGCCCGGCGTCGGCTCCGGCACGGGGGTCGGCGCGAGGCCCCTGGGAGTATCGGGCGAAGCCTCGCCCGAGAAAGGCCCTTTGAAGAACTTCGTGAATTCTCCGCTTGCCCTGTCCCGCGGCGCGCCGGCGACGCTGTCGGGAGGCGTTGCGAACCGGTCGCGCGTGCTGCCCGCCAGGCCGGGGCCCGTCGGATGCCTTTCCTCCGCTGCCTTCCTGGTTTCGGCCGACTTGTTGAATCCTGCGAGAAACGAGCTCGCGAAAGCGCCGCTTTGAGCGCGACCGTCGGGCGAGCTATCCGCAGTCTGAACCTCAGGGGCTTCGGCCGGCCACAAACGCCCAAAGCCGCTCTTCGCGGCGTCGGAATCCGAAGCGGGAGCAGGCAATGCGCTGGTTGCGGCCTTTTTTCGTTCCCCATCCCCCTGCGGCCCGCGAGACTCCCGATTGTCCGGCCTCGGAATCGGCGGGTACTCGCGGGTTTCGGGCCGGTAACGCTCGTACGCCTCAATCCACTGGTTCAACGCGTCCGGGGCCGGCATCTTGGTCACGAGATAGAGAAACGCCGTCCCCGAATACCGTCCTGCGTTGATCACCAGGTCCCTGGGCGCGGGCGCAATTTTGTTGAACGCCTCGAGGACCCATTCGATGGTCGGCACGTTCGCCGGCTGGGGCGCGCCGCTCTCGAAGACATAGACGAGGACCCGGCTATCGCTGATCACATCGCGGGCGGGGAACGTCTCGACGGCGCCCGTAGTTATCGATTCGGAAAGTTCGTACCGGTTGACGAAATTCATCTGGCCCAAGGGAAGTGCCCGGTAACAGGGCGATTTTTAAACTTACACCCCATTGCCTTGACAGTAAAGGGGCAAACCTCTAGCATCGCATCCAAAGTCTCTGATATCCGGCGCCGGATATGACTGCCGTTGTACCCCTTACCTAGCGATGAAATTGCTGTCCAAAGTGGTCTGGTCGGAAGGCATGTACCTGGGGCCGCATCATTTTCAGGCCCAGAACCGGTATTTCGAGGACGCCATCCACTTTGCCACCTCCAGTCTCTGGAAGCACGGGTACGGTTTTTCCTCGCTCGACATCGACCGGGACGCTCTACGCAACGGGATTGTGACTTTACACCACGCGCGCGGCATTTTTGAAGACGGTCTGGCGATCGACATTCCCGAGTCCGACGCTCGCCCGGCCCCCCTGGCCTTCGCGGACCGGTTCGCGTCTACGGCGGACCACCTCGGCGTCTCGCTGGGGGTGCCGCGCTGGTTGCCGGGGGCGCAGAACTGTTCCTCGGAAGCCGACCCGAGCGGCGATTCCAGATATGTCAGCGCCATGGAACAACGGCAGGATGAAAATACCGGACTCGACCCGAAGCCGGTCCGCGTGGGCCGCAAGACCCTCCGTCTGGTTCTCGATGAAGATATCTCGGATGAGCTGCTCACGCTTCCACTGTGCCGCATCCAGCGCGACCGAACCGGTCGTTTCGCCTTCGATCCGGCCTTTGTTCCCCCGGTCGTGCAGATCTCGGCGAGTACGCGTTTGATCGCAATGCTCGGGAAGCTGATCGAAATACTTGAAAGCAAGAGCGACGTGATCACCGGCGCCCAGCAATCCTCGGCCGGGAGATTTCAAGCCGGGATGTCGCCGCGCGAGGTCTGGCAATTCTGGTTTCTGCACGCGATTCATTCGAGCCTCACCCCGCTGCGCCATCTGCTGCTCGCCAAGCACGGCCATCCCGAGGAGCTGTTTCGCGAGATGTCTCGTCTTGCGGGCGCGCTCTGCACATTCGGGCTCGATGTCCATCCCCGGGCCCTGCCGGCCTATGATCACGCTTCGCCCGGCGAGGCATTCAGCGCGCTCGAAAACCATATCCAACGCCACCTGGAAATCCTGCTGCCGACGCAGGCCCTGGTGATCCCGCTCACGCCCGGCGCCCGCTACTTCTACGACGGCGCCATCCGGGACCAGCGCTCGTTCGGTCCCTCGCGCTGGATTCTGAGCGTGTCGTCGGACATCGGCGAGGCCGACTTGATCTCGCGCACGTTGCAGTTCGTCAAGGTCTGCTCGTCGACGTTTGTGCCCGAGTTGGTGAAACGGGCCCTGCCGGGGCTGACCCTTACCCATCTGCAGGTGCCGCCGTCGGCGGTTTCCGCCAAAGTGGACTACCAGTACTTCATGATCAGCCGCAACGGCCCGTGCTGGGAGCACATTCAGCAGACCAAGCAGGTAGGTGTGTATGTGCCCGGCGAGATTCCCTGGCCGACGATGGAATTGATCGTGCTTTTGGAGAGTTGAGCCCATGTCGTCAACCGCAACCCCGATTGCCAGCTATCGCGGATCCAGTCCCGCGCTCGATGTCCGCGGCTGGAACCTGGCGCTCGCATTTCAGGAAATTTTCACGGCCATCGTCCGCCTGCGCTACAACCTGCAGGCGGTTTCGAGCGCCGACTCGTTTCGCGCCCAGACCAAGCAGGCCTTGCGCATAGCCGAGCAGGAAGCCCGCCGCCGCGGCTCGACGGCCGACGACGTGAAGCGGGCGACGTTCGCGGTGGTCGCGTTCCTCGACGAATCCGTGCTGAGCTCCCGCAATCCGGTTTTTGAAAACTGGGCCCGGCTGCCGCTGCAAGCCGAGCTGTACGGACACCAACTGGCCGGAGAGGTGTTCTTCCAGGAGCTCGAGAAGATTCTGGCGCGCAACGATTCGATCGAAGCGGCCGATCTGCTGGAGGTTTTTTATCTCTGCCTGCTGCTCGGTTTCAAGGGCCGCTACGCCGCAGGAGGCGACCTTCGCTCAAGGATGGCCGCCATCCAGGAGAAGATTCGGCGGGTGCGCGGCTCCTCCGGACTGCTGTCGTCGCGTGGAGCCATTCCGGCCGATGCCCTGCGCCTGGGCCAATCGGACCGGTGGGTGCGCCGGCTCGGTTTCGCGGCAGCCGGCGCGGCGCTCGCGGCCGTGGTTCTGTTCCTGATCTTCAAATTTCTCTTGATCTCGGGCAGCTCCGACCTTTCCTCGGCTGGAATCGGGTCCCTGTTGCGGGGAGGGGCGTAGTGCTTTACCTGCTGACCAGCCTGATTCTGGCTGTCTATCTGGCGCTGGTGTGGTTTCTCGGAGAGCGGCTGCACCTAGCGGGCACCGATCTCGTCATCCTGAGGATGGGCCTCGCGTTGATCGGCGTGTTGTCGGTCGTTTTCTTCGTATGGTTTTACCGCCGGATCCAGGCCGCAAAAGCGGCGGGGACCCGGAAGTCCGCGGTCTCGACGGACGGTTCGGAGATTCAGGCCATCGTTCGCGAAGCCAGCCGGCGACTCAAGAACTCGGCCGTGGCCGCCGGCGCCCGGCTGGAGAATCTTCCCCTGATTTTCGTCCTGGGCGAATCGGGCTCCACCAAGACCACCACGGTCATTCACTCCGCGCTCGACCCCGAACTTCTCTCCGGCCATGTTTACCAGGACAATCAGGTTCTGCCCACACGGCTGCTGAACGTCTGGTACAGCCGGCAGGCGGTCCTGGTCGATCCCTCCGGCTCGCTGATGACGCAGTCGGCCGACTGGAAGCACCTGCTGAAGCTGCTCGCGCCTGCGCGTCTGGCCGCCTTCGGCAGGAAACAGCTGGCCCCGCGGGCAGCGGTCGTCTGCTTCGATTGCGAAGCCTTCCTGCGGCCCGGCGCCAGCGAAAGCACGCTGTCGTCCGCGCGCAAGCTGTCCGCGCGTCTGCACGAAATCTCCCACGGCTCCGGCATCAGCTTCCCCGTTTATGTGCTGTTCACGAAAATGGACCGGATTACTTTTTTCCGGGAATTCGTGCGCGGCATGAACAACGAGGAGGCTTCCGAGGTATTGGGGGCGACCTTGCCGGTGCGCTCGCTCTCGGCCGGCGTCTATGCCGAAGAGGAAACGCGCCGGCTGACCAAGGCTTTCGACGAAATATTCTATTCGCTCGCCGGAAAGCGCCTCGACTTGCTGGCGCGCGAGTACCAGGCCGACAAGCTGCCCGGGATTTACGAGTTTCCCCGCGAAATGCGCAAAATTCGGAGGCTGCTGGTGCAGTTTCTGGTCGACCTCGCCCGGCCCAGCCAGCTCCATGTCAACCCCTTCCTGCGCGGGTTCTATTTTTCCGGCGTGCGCCCGGTTGTGGTGGAAGAGTTTTCCGCCCGCGCGGGCCTCGAACGGCAAGCCAGCGTCGCGCTCGACGCCGACGCCACGCGCATCTTCACCGGCGGAACCGCGAGCCTGGCTTCGGCCGCTGCGCCCACTCCTGCCGCGGCCTCGCGCAGGGTGCCGCAATGGACATTCCTGTCGCAGCTGTTCAACGGCGTCATCGTCGAGGACCGCGTCGCTCTCGCCGCAAGCCGCGTCAGCTCCCGCGTGAACTTTTTTCGCCGCGTCTTTTTCGCCCTGGCCGGCGCGCTTGCGGCCCTCGTCATCCTGGGACTCGCGACCTCGTTTGTGCGGAATTCCGCGCTTAAGAGCGATGTGCGCGAGGCCGTTGCGGACCTGCGGTCCATCCCCGCAGCCGAGAAAGGCGACCCGAGTTTCGCCAATCTCGCAAAACTCGATCGCTTGCGGGCCGATCTGGCGGAAATTCTCCGCTATCGCACCGACGGCGTCCCCTGGAGCATGCGCTGGGGTTTGTACATCGGCGACGATATCTATGCCGGCGCCAGACGGGTTTACTATCAGCGCTTTCAGCAGCTGCTTTTCGCCGACGCCCAGTCCCGGCTGCTTGCCGACCTGCGCGCGCTGCCGGACAAGCCCGGCCTCAACGACGCCTACGAAAACAATTACAACGAGCTGCGCGCGTACCTGATCACCACCAGCAATCATGACAAGAGCACCCGCGAATTCCTCTCGCCGGCCCTGCTGCATGCCTGGTTAAGGGTTCGGCCGGCCGATCCGGACCGCGCCGCTCTGGCGAGCCGTCAATTCGATTTCTACAGCACCGATCTCGTCACCGACAATCCGTTCTCCTCGGCCAACGACACCCTCGCCATCGCCCGGGCGCGGAACTTCCTGGCGCAATTTGCCGGCATCGACCGCTACTACCTTCCCTTGCTGGCGAAGGCGTCCGAACGCAATCCCGATCTCACTTTCGCCGACCAGTTTCACGACGCCGCCGGGGTGGTGATCAGCAATCACCGGGTGCGCGGCGCATTCACCCGCGGCGGGTTCCGTTTCATGCAGGAAGCCATCGCGAATCCGGCGCAGATCGCCGGCGAAGAGTGGGTCCTCGGAAGGGTGACCGCTTCGGAACTCGATCCTGTCAGCTTGCAGCAGAAGATGCGCCAGCGCTACTACCAGGACTTCGTCAACGAGTGGCGCACGGTGCTCGAAACCTCGTCGGTCGCGCGTTATCGCGACTCGACCGACGCAGACCGGAAGCTCGAAAAGCTTACCGGCCCGACGTCGCCTCTGCTCGAAGTCCTCCGATTTGTCTCCTACAACACCGACGTGGGCGTCTCCGACCTCACCGATCCGTTTCAACCGGTGGTTGCCGTCGAACCGTCTGCGCCGGCGGACGAATACCAGTTCCAGTCGAACAAGCCCTACATCGACGCTCTGGCCAAACTCAAAGGAGACCTTTCGACCCTGGCTCACAGCTCGAACCCGAGCGATCCGGCGGCCATCAACCAGGCTCTGGGCTCGGCCGGCAACGCCAAAGCGACGATCACGCAAATCATGGGCATGCGAATCGACCAGCGCTTTCATACCGAGGCATTGGTGCGCACATTGCTCGAGGAGCCGATTACCAGCGCGGAGGCCCTGCTCGGCCGGGCGCCGAAGGAGGGGACCAACGCCGCCGGGCGCGAATTCTGCGGGCAATTCAACAGCATGCTGAACAAATACCCGTTCAATCCCGGCTCCCGCGAAGAGCTTTCGACCGACCAGTTGAATGCCGTGTTAGAACCGTCCCATGGCGCGCTGTGGAGTTTTTACAACAGCAAATTGTCGCAGCTGCTGGTCAAGGAGGGCTCGCATTATGCCGCGGCCCCGGGCGGCGCGTTCAAGGTGTCGCAGCCGTTTCTCGCTTTCTTCAACCGCGCCGCAGACTTGAGCAGCGCCTTTTATCCCAACGGCTCCGCCACTCCGCATTTCAGCTACACGTTGAAGCAATTGCCCAGCAACGTCGAGGACCTGGTGCTGAAGATCGGCGGCGAGACCCTGAGCGGCACCGGTCTGCAGAAAACCTTCAGTTTTACCGGAAGTCCCGCCGATGTTCAGGTGTCGACCCGGGGCGCGCTTTTGAATTCCTCGAGCGGCACCTGGGCGGTCTTTCATTTCATCGCCGGGGCCCACGCCCATGGGTACGGCAACGTTACCTACCTGGAATGGATTCAGCAGTCCAACGGACAGACCATCCTGCTTCCCGGAGGCAAGCCCGAGTCCTACGATTACCAGCTTCAGGTGGCCGGGTTCAACCCGTTTCGCGCCGCCGACCTGTCCGGCCTGCGCTGCGTGTCAACCCTTGTCCCGTGAGATCTCCCGGCTAACTGCGCTGGACGCGCCTGAAGAGGCGTTCATGCCAGGGCTGCTCCACGGCCTGGATCAGCAGGCAGGTGATATTGTCATCGCTCGCGCCGGCCCTGGCGGCTTCAATCAATTCCGTGCATGCCGATTCGAGATTGCGCGACCGGCTCACGATCTCCAGCATGGCCTCGTCGCGCACAAAGCGCGACAGCCCATCCGAGCAGACGAGGAGAATGTCGCCGCGGAGAAACTCGTGATCGGCGAGGTCCGGCTCGACGCTGTCCTCCGATCCCAGAGCGCGCACAATCACACTCTGCATGCCGGATTGTTCGGCCTGCTCTTCGGTGATCAGCCCGCGGCGCACCTGCTCCATCATCAGGGAGTGATCGGTGGTGAGCTGTTGAATATTACTTCCCCGGACGAGATAAATGCGGCTGTCGCCTACGTGAGCAATGGAGAAGAAATTCCCTTCGACAGAAACCGCCACAATCGTCGAGCCCATGCCCGAGCGCCGGGCGTCGGAGGCCGCGCTCTCCTGGATCGCGACATTGGCCATCTGAATGGCGTTGGCCAGGGCCGCGGCGCGCGCCGACATACCTTCGAATCCCTTGCCTACCACCGGGGACTTGCCATTTCTGGACTGGCGGAAATAGCCGAGCACGGTTTCGACGGCGATCTGGCTGGCGACTTCTCCCGCCGCCTGGCCGCCCATCCCGTCACAGAGGACGAAAATCCCGTGCCGCACGTCGTAGCCGAAATGATCTTCGTTGTTCCTGCGAACCAAGCCGATGTCGGTCTTCGCGGCGGCTTTGGCTGAAAGGGTCATGACGAGGAATTCTGGCGGAATCGAGATCTCTAGTTTCCGGGCATCCGCCGCGGGTTCATTTCTAAACTACCTCTATCGCGGTCTCTAGTGCCTAACTCGATCCGGTTTCGCTCCGGCATCCGGGTGTTCGAGGCCGCCGGCGCCCTGGGCCCCGCGGCAAATACATTTCAGCTGGTTGAGGTCATCGGAAACTGCTCGGCAAGGGTCGTGGCGCCTCCGGCAGACCCGGTGCCTGCAACGTTAACACGAAATTTCTCGTTCCGCGACACCGCTTGCTGCGAGCACCGCTTAGCATCTTAACGCGCTCAGAAGCGGGGACCGCGGAGTTTCGGCGAGAACGGAAAATGAGCACGGACACGGTAGGACCGTTCTTGATCCGGACGGCGGGGACTGCCCCGCGGAGCGGGCGGAAACCGGCCCTGGCGGCCAGGCAAACGGTCTCGGGACGGCCTGAAGCCAACCTCGCAAGCGCCGGGCGGCTGCGGGCGGAAGGCCCGCGCCTGCCGGCTTACCGGCTTCGCCGGGCTCGGCAAAGCGCGGACCTACCTATGGCTTGCTCGTGATGAACAAGGAGTCGGTTCTTACGTACAGGCGCGGGTTTGAGAAGTCGTAACCCTTCGGCTGAAACAGATCGAGCACATTTCCCTGGTCGTTGGTGATGGCTACGCCACCCGCCGAGGGGTTGATGTGAACCGAGAACGCGCCTTTCTGCTTCCAGGACTCGGCATTCACGTCGGAGATATCTCTCTGGTCCGAGCTCTTGTTTCCGACTACCAGCTTGCGCGTAAGCTTGTGCCCTTCGAGCGTGTATTGGATATGCGCCGACTTGTCGGGCGTTTCGACCAGCCACTCCACCTTCTTGTCCCAGCGCAGGACTCTTCCCTGGCGGTAAAACACAAGATTCTTCGGCAAGGGAGCAGCGCGGAAGGGGACCAGCTGATTTGGGGTCTTTGACTTATACCATCCATTCTCGTTCGATACCGAATTCGGGTCCTCCAGATCGAACCCGGGGACAGGAACAAGCTTGACGGAGATTGCGGTATTGTCCCCGCCAATGTCGAGCTCCTGGGTCCATGGGCTGTATCCCTCCGCCTCCACCCTCATCTCGTATTTGCCTGGCTGCAAGGGTGTTCCCTTCAGGTCCGCCGCCTCGAACTTGGCCTCGAGGGCGCGCCGCAGCTTCACGGTGGCACTTGCCGGCTCCACATGGAAGCTGACCGTGGGCCACGGAGTGAGCGCCGCGGAGGTAATGCGAACCTCGGCTCCGTCGGGATTAATGTCGAAAACGCGCGGATCGTAGGCATCCATGGACAACTGGAGCGAGTGATGTCGACCGAGAGCCAGGCTGTTCGGAAGACTCAGAGCGCCGCTGTCGTCGAGCATTCCTACATGCTCTCCATCGAGCTCCACCTCGGCGCCCGGTGTGCCACCCGAGATCTCGAGCGAGGCTACCGACTGCGTCGGTTCAATGGCGACAAGCTGAAAGGATTTGCTGATCGTCTCGCCGGGCTTGACCGCGACCTTCCAGGTTTGCAGCATGTAGTGATCGGCCCAAAGCGCGAAGTTGTGAGTCCCGGTAAGGTTGCGAAACACCCATTGCTCGCCGCGCCGCTCGACCGGCTGTCCGTCGACGGTGAGTTTTGCGCTTTCGACGTTGGCCGTGATCAACAGCAGAGAGGGCCTGGCAAGCGAGTGCACCGACAACGTCGGCGCGTTCGAAGCCTTGAGCACGACGCTGCCCTGGTCCAGCTTGAGCGCGCTGTTCTGCTTGCTGAAGGTGAAATCGGTACCCGCAGGCGACACGGCGATCGCCTTGTCTCCGAGGTAAACGTGCTTGGCCGCGCCGTAAATCGTGGCCTGGTTGCCGAGGCTGGTGATCACGAACACGGCGCTCGCGTCAAAGTTGGTGACCCGGGGACGCTCGGCCGTCAATGCCTCGAATTCGATGTCCTGCGACTTGCCGGCGCCGACGGGAACCGTGAGGGTGTGCCGTCGATTATCGGGCGCGAGCGGTCGAGCGTCGAGCGAAGCATCGGAGCTGATCGCACGGCCGTCCAGACTGACGGTCCCGTTCCTGGCCCCGGTCTCGACCGACAGCCGCAGCGGCTCCGGTTCGAGCAGGATGGCGCCGTCCGAGGCCTGTTTCATATGAATGTCTCGCGGTTTGTAACCGCGGCGTGAAACCAGAACGCTTTGGCCGAGTTCGGCCTGTCGATCGGTCAAGACTTTTCCGTCGATGCTGACGGTAGCGTCGGCGGGAATCGTGGTGATCGGGTAGGAGTTCGCTTTCGAGTCCAGCTTCGGTTTCGGGTAAAAGGCCGGTTTGGCGATCCGCGGCTGGCCGTCGCCCGCCGGATGTCTGAAGCGATCGACGAGTTGCGGAAGGTAGACCGCAAGGACAACGAGGCTGGCGGCCGTGACGAGGCCGGCGGCAACGACTGCCATCCCCGATTTCGCGGCCGCTCGCGCCCGGTTCGGAAGTCCGGCGGCAACCCGGGCCGCCTCCCGCACCTTCGAGGAATGGGCGCTTCCTTCCTTCGGGGCGCGCTCCGGCGCGGGAAACCTGCGCGCCTTCTCGCCGATGTCGAGCGCCCATTTGGGCTCCGCCTTTGGCTCGAGTGCGCGGGCCGGCGATGCCCCGGCGCCGTTCGCGCCCGTGAAGGCGGTTTCGATGCGGAGCAAATCCGTAAGGTCCTCAAGATTGGCGACTCGCCTGGCGGTGAGTTCGATGGCGGCGACCGCTTGACCAATTTCGGGATCGTCGGGATGCTTGGCGCGAATCGCATAGGAGCGCTCGAGAACCCCGCGGACGCTGGCGCGATCCGCGTTCTGTTCGAGCGCCATGCGCTCTTCACTGAGCGCGGTCCGGTCCCGGCCCCGCTCCTCGCGCAGCCGGACTTCATTGAGTTCTCGCGCCAGGCCGGCCTCGTACTGTTCCAGGCGCACATCGTTCGGATATTCCGCCCGGGCGCTGCGCAGGCGTTCGGCCGCGGCCCGCATATCTCCCGCCCCCACCAGGGCCCTGCAGTCGGCAAGACACTGTCCCACAAAGGTTTGCCGCCGGGCCTCGGAGATGCTGGAGCGCAGCGCGCGCACCGCGGGGTGATCCGGCTCGAGATGGTTGGCTTCGAGATACAGCGGCTCCGCCTCTTGCCAGTTGGCGTCCACCACCCCGCGGGCACGCTGGGTGAGAACGTGCACCAGCATGTCCTTTACCCCCAGGGAGCGCGGATCGAGGTTGAGGCTCTTGCGCAGAAGTTCGGCGGCGCGCTCGAGGTCCAGTTCGCCGAAGGCCCGCTGGGCTTCTTCGAACAACCTGCGGGACTGCTGCATCCGCTCCCGTCCTTCTTCTGCCAGCGTGCGCAAGCCGGAGATTTCCGGTTCGCCGGGAAAGTCGCGAAGCGCCTCCTCCGCCGACGCGATGGCCTTGGCGTAGGCGCGGTTCTGGATCAGACGATCGATCTCTTCGACGATGCGCGCCTGCTCTTCTTCGCGCACCTGGCGGTCGCGCTTTTTCTTGCTCTGCTCGAGTTCGATGGCGATTCCGGGATACTGCGGATAAATATTGCGCAGGATGTCCCACTGGCTGATCGCCTCGCCGTATTGCCCGCGTTCGTCGTATTGCTGCGCCTTGGCCACGATCGAATTCACCAGATCGCGCCGCTCGCGCACCAGCTTCAGCTGCTGGCGAAACTGGGCTTCACCGGGATAGCGCTCCGAGGCTTCGCGCAGGATGTTGGCGCGGCGGTCGAGATCGGGTTCGGATTCGACACGCTTGGATACCTCGGCGATGTAGGAGGAGAACTCCTGCCGCTCGCCATCCTCGATACGGATCTTCAAGGCCTGAAAGGTGCCATCGTTCGGGTACTTCCCCTGCAGTTCGCGGCAGACGGCCATGGCCTCGGTGAACTTCTTGTCGCTGATGTGCCGATGGGCGTCTTCGAGCGCGGCGTGAATGCTGTCCCGCTCGGAACGGATCTCTTTGTAAAGACTCTGGTAGACGGCATCGCGGTCGGGGACGGCCGCGCTGGGGTTGGCCTGCGCCACCGACAACAGGCGCTCCAGCTTGCCGAGTGCCGCCTCGATCTCGCCGTTCTGATGGGCCACGAGCGCCGAGCTGTACAGATGTTCTTTCTGGTCGCGGATGCGGACCGCTTCGGCCTCCGTCAACCCGATCTTTTCGAGCAGATCCAGGGCCCGCGGGTCTCCCCGGCGGATGGCCATGACCTGCTGCGCCGCGTGCCGCGCCGAGCCGAAATCGCGATTTTCGAGGTGCCGCTCGGCCAGTTCGAACCACTTGGCGATCTGGTCTTCGCTGCGCTGCCTCTCGAGGGCGTCGCGCATGGCGAGCGCCTCCGGATGCTGACGGTCGAGCTCGAAGACTTCCCGCAACTTGTCGAGCGCCAGAGGAATCTCGTCCTGTTCCATGCGGGCGCGCGCCGCTTCGAGCAGCTGGCGGATCTTTTTTTGCTTGACCGCGGTGTCGATCTGCGCCCGCAGAACCGTGATGCGGGGATCCAAATGGCCCTCGGCTTCGAGTTCGGCCAGAATTTCCGAGGCAAAGGCCTCGTCCCCGCGCTTAAACGCCGCTTTCGCCCGGTCGATTCGCGGCTCGATCCTCGCCGCATCAAAGACCGGCTCGTTGCGCAGCGCTTTCTGCAGAGCCTCGGAGAGCTCCCGCGCGCTCGTGAAACGGTGGATCGGGTGTTTGGCGAGGCACTTGTGCACCACCATGCTCATGGACTGGTTGATGCCGGGGTTGATTTCCGAAACCGATGGCGGCATGTACTTGACCACGGCTTCGATCGTGTCTTCCGTGATCGGGCGCTGGAAAGGCTTGCGCAGGGTCAGGGACTCGTAGAGGATGACGCCCAAGGAAAACAGGTCCGATCCCGGAGTCAGCTCTTTCATCTGGGCCTGCTCGGGCGACATATACTGAAACGTGCCCTTCTGCCCGGTTACCGAATGCGTTCCCGCCAGATGCACCACGCCAAAGTCGATGATCTTGGCAGTGTCGTCCTCCATGACAAAAATGTTGCTGGGCTTCATGTCGCGATGCACCAGGCCGCTCTGGTGCGCGGCCTGCAGGCCGCGGCAGACCTGAATCATGATCTCCACCACGCGCGCGCATGTCAGCCGCGGGCTGGCATTGGCGATCAGTTCGGCCAGGGTTGCGCCCCGTAAGAGCGGCATCACGAAAAACGGCTTTTTCTGACGGTTGTCTTCGACGATGTCGACATCGCGAACGTCGACAATATTGGGATGAGACAGCTCGGCGAGAGTCCGCCATTCCTTGGTGAAGAGTTCGACCGCCAGCGGGTCGGAGATGTCCTTCATCACCTTGATGGCGACGGCGCTGCCGGTCTTGGTGTCGAGCGCGCGCCAGACAACACCCATGCCCCCTTCCCCAAGCTGCTCTTGGAGTTCATAGCGACCTGCGATTCGAGAAAGACCCATTGGGATGCGCGTGCGGAACGATCTAGCCGGGAATGCGAGCATCCGTACCCGGGGCCCCGGGCAAGGGGCCTGCGTCAACGGATTCGCGTCGTCCCTGGCGTGCCTCGCCTCGTTAACCCGCCGAGGAATGGGGCACGGAAGGACAATAACTATGCCAGCTCAGTTACTATACAGTTCCGTTTTTGCCCTGACAAGAGAGCTCCACCTCCTACAAAATATACGCGAACCATCACGCGCCGGATTGGCCTTCGACGACGGTCGCCTGCAGGCGCTCGCGCAGGAGCAGATGCTTGCCGCGGAAATGCCTCTGGGCGCGCTCGCTCCAGCCGCGCACGAAGTAATAATTCAGGACTCCGCCGACGAGCGAGCTCGCGATGGGCACCAGGCGTCCGGCCCATTTTTCGACAAATTCGCCGCTCGCCTTGACCGCGACCTGGCGGATCATGCGGGGGATGAAGCGGTTCAACACGTTCTTTTCCAGAAGGTCGCGGCCCAGGTCGACGCCGGCGGCGCTGGCGGCGGCGATCCAGAGTTCGACGATTTCCTCTTCCGTGTTGTATTCGTAGCCGTAGACCAGGCTGAGCTTCTGGATGGTGCGCATGGTGATGCCGGCGAGAATGCTGAAATCCGGGACGAGGGTCACGAGGCCCCCGATGCCGAGTCCCGCGCCCTCGATCGCCGCCAGCTTCATGGCGCCGTGGATGATTTTCTCCGCCACCTCGTCGAGCACGGAGACGTCGATCGAACGCATCCCGTGAAAGCTGCTGACCGGGAGCCCGTAGACGGCCCGCAGTTCGACCAGGAAGCGCTCGGGATCGACGCGCACGGTCTTATACGTGCGCATCAGGGCCATCGAGAGCGCCTGCTCGAGGCGCCGCCGCAGCCAGGATTTGTCCTGGCGGACCAGGAAGGGAGTTTTCCTCAACATATATATAAGCACCCGCGTAGAGAAGCACCCGTGGTTCCGGCGGCCATCGCCGGCAGCCCGGGGCTGCTTACATAATTCTAGAGCCGGCTCACCTTCCCGGCCAAACCTTTTACCTATGCTAGGATCATTAGTTCCTTCATGCCTTCCGGAAAGCTCCACATCGTACCCCTCGGCGGTCTGGGCGAGTTCGGCATGAACTGCATGGCCCTGGCCTGGGGCGACGACATCGTCGTCATCGACGCGGGCATGATGTTCCCTGAAGCCGAGCTGCTGGGCGTCGATATCGTGGTTCCCGACATTTCCTATCTGCTCGAAAACCGCCAGCGGGTCCGGGGCATCGTGCTCACCCACGGGCACGAGGACCACATCGGCGCGCTGCCCTGGATGCTCTCCGAACTGAATGTGCCGGTCTGGGGAACGGAATTCACGCTGGCCTATGTCGAGGACAAGCTGGACGAACACGGATTGCTGGATTCGACCGATCTGCGCGAAATCCGGCCGGGCGACCGCTTCCGTATCGGCCCGTTCACGATCCATCCCATTGCGGTGACCCACAGCCTGGTGGATTGCGTTTCGCTCGCGATCCACACTCCGCTCGGGGTGGTGATCCACACGGGAGACTTCAAGGTCGACCCCACGCCCACCGACAATCGTCTGTTCGATCTGCATACCTTTGCCGAATACGGCAAAGAGGGTGTGCTCGCCCTGCTGCAGGATTCGACCAACGTGGAGCGGCGCGGCTATACGCCCTCCGAGCGCGCGGTCCATCGCAAGTTCGACGAAGTGTTTGCCCGCACCGGGCGCCGTCTGTTCATCTCCTGTTTTTCCTCCTCCATCCACCGCATGAAGCTGGCCATCGAGCTGGCCGCCGCCCACGGGCGCAAAGTCGCTTTGATCGGCCGGTCGATGGTCAGTTCGTCGGAGATCGCCGAGGACCTCGGGTATCTGGAGGTTCCCGACGGGCTCCTGATTCATCCCGGCGAGTTGAGGAATGTGGCGCCCGAGAAGGCTTGCGTGCTGATCAGCGGCACCCAGGGGGAACCGATGTCCGCGCTGTCGCGGGCGGCGGTCGACAATCACAAGCACGCGAAAATCGAGAAGGGAGACACGGTCGTCCTCTCCTCGCGGATCATTCCCGGCAACGAGAAGGCAATCTACCGCATGGTCGACCATCTCTTCCGCCGCGGAGCGCGCGTGATCTATGACGACGGCTCTTCGCCTCCGGTGCATGTCAGCGGCCACGCCAGCCAGGAAGAGTTGAAGCTCATCATCAACCTGGTCAAACCCAGGTACTTCATTCCCATTCACGGCGAATACCGGCAGCTGAAGCTGCACGCCGAACTGGCGGCCTCGATGCATGGCACGATGGGCAGGGTCCTGCTGATTGAAAGCGGGGACGTGCTCGAATTCGACGAACTGGGGGCGCGCAAATCCGGCCGGGTGAACGTCGGGCGGATCTGCATCGATTCCGGATCGCGGACCGATGTGGTCGAAGATCTGGTGATCCGGGACCGCCGGCACCTGAGCGAGGACGGGTTTGTCCTGCCGATCATCGCCATCAACAAGCTGACCGGCCGGGTCGAGATCTCTCCCGAGATCGTGACGCGCGGTTTTTCCGCCGCCGAGAACGGGCTCCTCGACAAGATCCGGCAGCTGGTGTCGGAGACCCTGAGCCAGTCGAGCGAAGAGGAGCGGGCGGACTACGGCGTCATCAAGGAAAAGATCCGGGCTGACTTGAAGCGCTATATTTCCAAGCAGACGCAGAAGCGGCCGTTGATCATGCCCGTCATCCTCGAAATATAGAGAGCTTTCCCGGCAGAAAGCCAGCCGAAGCCGCATCAGACCGAGGTCGAAAGGAGTTCGCCGATCGTTTCTCTGGCTGACATTCGCGATGCGCGCCGCTCGCTCCATGGCGTCGCGGTCCGCACCCCTCTGGTTCGGTTCGAGCGGGAAGGCTCCGGGCTCTGGCTCAAGGCGGAGAACCTGCAGCCGATCGGGGCCTTCAAATTGCGGGGCGCCTACAATAAGATCCGTTCGCTCACCTCCGAAGAGCGCGCCCGCGGCGTAATCACCTATTCGAGCGGCAATCATGCGCAGGGCGTCGCCTATGCGGCGCGCTCGCTCGGAGCCAAGGCCCTGGTGGTGATGCCGCGCGACGCCCCGGCGGTCAAGCGGGACGCCACCGCCGCGCTCGGCGCCCAGATCGTGCTGGTGGGGCCGGGCGGAGTCGAACGGCAGTTGAAGGCGGAGGAACTCGCCGCCCAGCACGGTTACGCCATGGTTCCGCCCTACGACGACGAGAAGATCATCGCCGGACAGGGCACCGCCGGCCTCGAGATTCTCGAAGACCTGCCCGAAGCGGACCTGGTGCTGGTGCCGATCGGCGGCGGCGGGCTTATCAGCGGAATCTCGACGGCGGTCAAGTCGGTGAACCCGGGCGCCAGAGTCATCGGAGTCGAACCGGAGCTGGCAGCGGATGCGCGGGCCAGCTTTCGCGCCGGGCACATCGTGAAGTTCCCGGCCGAGCAGGTGCTCGCCACCGCAGCCGACGGCCTGCGGTCGCAGTTCGTGGGCACATTGACCTTCGAGCATATCCGCCGCTATGTGGACGATGTCGTTACCGTGACCGAAGACGAGATTTTCGAGGCCGTCAGGATCCTGGCGCGGACTCCCAAAACCCTCGCCGAACCGAGCGGCGCCGTGGCTCCGGCAGCCTGGCTGTTTCACCGGAACGCTCTGCCGGCATCGAACCACACAGTGGCCATTATCAGCGGCGGAAACGTCGATCCCGGACTTCTCCGCCGCCTTCGATCATGAGGTTAAGCAAGTGGCGATGAGATTTCTTGCCGTGCTCGTCCTGTTTTCGGCGGTTCCTCCCCTCTCCCGGGCCGATGTGATACGGGCCGCCACGATCCGCGTGGCCCCGATTTATGTGGCGCCGGATGCGTCCTCGGCCAAGCTCGCCGACGTCGACCGCGGGCGCGAACTGGTTGTGCTCGAGTCGTCGGGCGACTGGCTGAAGGTGGAGGCGGCGCTTACCGAAGAGCGCGTGGTCACCGGCTGGATACAGAAGAAGGGGCTCGTCGAAGCCTCCACAGCCGACGGGGACAAGATTCTCTACGGCGAGGCTGTGGACTCCGAGGACCAGGCAAGCCAGCGCAACGGGCGCCGCTATGCGGCCCAGGACGCCCTGCGGCTCTACGCCGAGATCAATGAAATCTTTCCGCAGTCTCCCCTGGCCGGCGAGGGACTGTATCGCTCGGCCGACATACGCTGGCAGATCGAAAAAGCGGACGTGATGTCGCTGCCGTCGGCCAAGGAGCAGGACCCCTATCTGCGGCGGGGAATGAACGAAGACTACTTCAAGAAAGTGATGAAGAAGTTCCCCAACACGAAATGGGCCTACCTCTCCGCCTATCACCTGATCGATAACAAGCTGTGCGGCGACTGGCAGGGGCAATCCAAGTGCCCGCAAAAAGAGGCAGAAATCTACGAGAACTATGCCAAAGAATTTCCCCAGTCGCCGGCCGTCCCGGAAGCCCTGTATCGCGCTGCCTATCGCTGGTCGGCGCTCATCGAAATCTTTAAGAACGAGGACCAGACCAAAAAGTCCGAGGAGGCGAAAAACCGTGCCCTGTCGCTGGCACAACGCGTGATCTCGGCCGGCCCGACGAGCGACTGGGGCGCCCGCGCCCAGAGGCTCGTCTTCATGATCCAGCAGGGCATTCCGACCTACGGAAACGCGCAGTAGAAGCGCGAGACCGGGAACTCCCCCGGGGCGCATACCCGAAACGGCCGCCGGCTTGCCGGGATTTTCGACGTCGGGACCTTCGACGTCGTTTCCCCCGGACGGCTGGAACGCGCCCGCGCCCCGTATCCTTTCAGCTACGGCCCGTACAGCTTTTCCCTTATGGAAAATACGTTCCAGACGTATAAAATGTTGAGAGGGGTGGTGTCGCTTGCCGCGATTTGAAGAATGCATTCAGCGCCTCGAAAAGATCGTTCAGGAGCTCGAACAGGGCGACGTGCCCCTTGAGAAATCGCTCACGCTGTTTGAAGAAGGCATTCGGCTTTCAGGCTCCTGCCGCAAGGAGCTGGAGGAGGCTGAAGGCAAGGTGGAAATTTTGCTCAAGCAAAACGGAAAGATCCAGGCCGAACCGCTTGACGCCAAAGACGCGATCCCGTTTTGAGCTGCCGAGCGGCAGCTGGAAGGTTCAGACTCGAACTAGCTGAAAAGCTCGTTCTCGAAGCGTTCCCTGCTTCCGCGGCAGGGTCGGTTGAACCCAAGCCCTCGCGGCGAGCAGGGGTAACCGTTTAGGAGCTCCCCCAATGCAGTCGACAAATGTTCTTCTACTACTCCAGAGCGATCCGGAGGTCGCCCAGACGCTTGCCTCGCTGCTTTCGAGTTCGTTCCATCGCGTGCACGTGGCCAGTTCTGTCGACGATCTGCGGCACGCTGCCGCCAAGCACCACCCGTCGGCGATGGTCTTAGATCTTGAGTCTGCAAGCCTGGCCGACGTCGAGGCATTAACCAAAGAGTTCAACGGGGTTCGGGTGATCTGCAATCACCGCGTACCTGACGAGGAAATGTGGACCCGCACTTTGAGTGCAGGAGCCGAGGATTGCTGCCCATCCTCCGATATGTGCGGGATCCTCTCGGCGGCAATCAAAGATGAACAGCTTTCCGAGGATTCGGCAGCCGCCTGATTGGTCCGCCTGCTGTGTCGCCTCTCTACGGCGCCCTGATTTCGGGGCGCCTTTTCTGTTTTGCCCCGGAAGAATTCAGCCTCTCACAATCCTGGTAGTGTAAATCACTTATTTTCCATCTACTCAGAAGTACATCTAAGCCATTAAATGAACTTTCCTGGCCAGAGTTTCTGCTAGCCTGAGACGCAAATCTCAGGTCTTTCCGGACCACCTTCTACCAGATTTCCCTACCTTGCCGGGTAGTTTCAGGCAGTCGTGTCTCGGTGTGCGCCTGAGTCGCTCGAGCGAGGTTCTACACACGTGGGAAAACTTCATCTCGCCGCGATCGCGGCGCTACTGGCAAGTGCTTTGAGCTGCGGGGGAGGCCAATCGGAAAAGTTTGCGGCCGGAATCGCCCACGTGGCCGGGGACTACGGATTCACCCAAAACAATTTCCTGGTGGAAGGCGCCACCGAAATCAGCCAGCTGGGAAGCGGCGCGATTTTCATCTACATGACTCCGGCGTTCCGCACCCAATATCCTGACCGGTCGAAGCGCCTGTGGCCGGCCGAAGACCCAACCAGCCTGGCCCAGCTCGCCCAGTCGAGCCCCTACGACCAGGTCTTCCACCTGCCCTTTAAGACCATCGTGCTGACCGCCTACACCTTTGCCAACTGGGATGCGGTCGAGGGGATGGCTGAATCGCCCGCTCGCCAGAGCGCCGAGGAAAACGAGTTTTATCAACTCGCGAAATACCTGTATGCAAAGTTTTCCGGAAGCGGCAAGACTTTCATCCTGAAAAATTGGGAGGGGGACTGGGCCGCGCTCGGCGGCCAGTACGACACGGCCGCCAACATCTCGCCCGGCGCCGCCGCGGACATGATTGCCTGGCTCAAAGCCCGGCAGGCGGGGGTCGCCAGAGCGCGCAAGCAGGCAAACGACGCGAGCGTGCGGGTGGTGAACGGCGCCGAAGTGAACCGGGTTCTCGACTACGCGCAACGCGGCCTCACGCGCGTCATCAACGCGGTCGTGCCCGAGGTAAACGCCGACATGGTGACCTATTCTTCCTACGATTCGACGACCGTCGGAGAGGATGCGGCATCGATGCAGCAATCGTTCAATCTGGCGCTGCAGACGATTGAAAAGCTCGCTCCCGATCCGCTCGGCATGGGAAGCCGCAGAATTCTGGTCTCCGAGTACGGTCTGTACGAAAACCAGCTCGCCGGCGGAACCACCTGGCGCGCGCAGGCCATTCTCGCCACCGCCAGCCGGGCGGGGCTCTACGGGGCATTCCTGTGGAATCTGTATGACAACGAATGTGTGCAGCCCGACGGGCAGGCGGCCGAGGTCGACGCTCCCCTGGGGAGCGGGGCGCGTCCCGGCGACCAGAACTGCCGCGGGTTGTGGGTGCTGCGTCCGGACGGGACGACGAGCGCGGCGCTCGCCGTGCTCAAGCAGTACTGGTAACCGCTACCGCGTCGCTTCATAACCCGGCCCGCGCAGCGCGCGGCCGGGACGCTCGCCGGTCATCCGGCCGTCGGCGACGACCGGCCTGCCGTTCACGAAGACATACTTCACTCCGATCGAGTAGCGCAGGGGATCGCCGTAGGTGGCCGCATCCCGGATGGCGGAGGGATCGAAGACGGTCACGTCGGCCATCATTCCCGGCCGGACAATTCCGCGGTCGCGAAGTCCGACGCGGCTGGCGGCCAGAGAGGTCATCTTCCTGACCGCCTCTTCGAGAGTCAGGGCGCGCTTCTCGCGCACGTATTCAGAGAGCACGCGGGGAAAGGTCCCGAACGCGCGGGGGTGTGCCCGGGTCCCGCTCAGAGGGCCGTCTTCGGCCGCCGCGCTTGAATCCGAACCGAAGGTGACGAGCGGATCGGACACCGCAGCCAGCACATCCGCCTCTTCCATGATGGAAATCACCACCTGGCTCTTCCCTTGATCGGCGATGGCGATATCCATCGCCGCGTCCTTCGGATCTTTGTGCATTTGCCGCCCGATCTCGGCCAGGTTCAGGCCTTCCCATTTACGCAGATCGGGATTCAGCGTCTCTACCAGCATCACGCCCTCGCCGCCGCCGGACCCAAGCCACTGGTTCTCCCACGTCGTGCTTGGCGCATCCATTTCTTTCCGCGCGCGGGCGCGCTCGGCCGGGTCTTTCAACCGGGCGAGCATTTTCTCCGTGCCCCCTTCGGCGATCCAGCTGGGGAAGCAGGCAATCAGATCGTTCGACGCGCGGGTATAGGGATAGACCGAGGCCGCAACATCGATTCCCCGCGCGCGGGCGGCTTGGATCCGGCGAAGCACTTCGGGCATTTTTCCGAAATTCTCGCGATAGGCGGTTTTCAGGTGCCAGATGGTGGTCGAAATTCCGGCCTCCTGGGAAATCCTGAAAACCTCGTCGAGCGAGCGAAAGATCTGGTCGGACTCGGAGCGCTGATGGGTAAAGTAAACCCCGCCCGAGCGGCGCGCCACTTTGGCGAGCTCGACGATCTCGCCGGTCGAAGCAAAGACATCGGGAACATACTGCAGCGCCGTCGACAGGCCAAAGGCCCCCTGCCGCATGGCTTCGGCCACCACCTGACGCATGGCGTCCAGTTCGGCCGGCGTGGGCGCACGATGATCCTTCCCCATCACGTACTCGCGCACGCCGCCGGCGCCCACAAAGGTGCCGAGATTGATGGCCGGCCGGGCGCGCTCGAAATGGCGAAAATATTCATCGAGCGAGCGCCAGTCGAGATCGACGTGATACCGCTCCGCCGCGGGACCGAGATCCGCAAGCAGGCGTTCGTTCGCCGGCGCGATCGAAGTGCCCTCGCCTGTGATCTCGGTCGTCACCCCTTGCGTAATTTTGCTGGCCGCGCGCCCGTCGACCAGAATGTTGAATTCCGATTGGCCTTGTACATCGATGAACCCGGGCGCAAGGACAAGATCGCGCGCATCGACGCGCTGTTTCGCCCGGGCAGACCGGAGGTCGCCCACCGCCGCCAGGCGATCGCCGAGGATCGCCACGTCGGCGCGGAACCAGGGCGCGCCCGTTCCATCCACGATGCGTGCGCCCGAAATGATGAAATCGTAAGCCGGTTCCTGGGCTTCGGCCGAAGCCCATCCGACAACCAGCAGGAAAAGCGGACCATAACGCGTCAGGGTCTTGATCATCGGGATCCGGTAGTCGAGCCGGGTAGTCGAGGATGATAAACCATCCCTCATCCCGTTCGTGCAGGCAGGCGCCCGGTTGTTATACTCTCGCCATGCTCCAGGAGACCCTCGAGGAGGGCCGCAGGCTGACGGACGCGGCGCTCGAACGCCTGCTGCCCGCCGCGCGCCTGCGCCCGGCGTCGATTCACGAGGCGATGCGGCATAGCGTGTTCGCAGGAGGGAAACGCATCCGGCCGATCCTGTGCATGGAAGCCGCGCGCGCGCAGGCCGGAGCTCTGCCGCCGGGGATCGAAGAACTGGGGGCGGCTTTAGAAATGCTGCACACCTATTCCCTCATTCACGACGATCTTCCCGCGCTCGATAACGATGACCTGCGAAGGGGGCGTCCGACCTGCCACAAAGTCTTTGGCGAGGCGATTGCAATCCTGGCCGGCGATGCACTGCAAACCCAGGCCTACCAGGTGCTCTCGCGGCTGCCCTGCCCGGCCGAGGCGCGCGTCCGCATCATCGAGGAAATTGCCCGGGCCACCGGCACGGTGAACGGGATGATCGGCGGCCAGGTGGTAGACCTTGAAGCCGAGCGGACCAGACCGGATGCGGAAATGCTCGAATACATTCACCTCTCGAAGACCGCGGCCCTGATCACCGCCAGCGTGGTCACGGGAGGCATGTATCGCAGCGCCGACCCGCCGTCGGTCGAGAGCCTGCGGCGGTTTGGACGCGCCATCGGCCTGGCGTTTCAGATCGTCGACGACGTCCTCGACGTGACCCAGAGTTCCGAGCAGCTGGGCAAAACCGCGGGAAAAGACGCGAAGTCGGAAAAGGCCACCTACCCCATGCTGTTCGGGCTTGAGGCATCCCGCGAGAGAGCGGCGGCGCTACTTGAGGAGGCAAACCAGGCCCTTGAAAATCTCGGGCCCCGCCGGGAAACCCTGAGGGCGCTGGCGCGTTACCTGATCGAGCGGGAGAATTGAGCGGAACCATGCGAGAGGCGGGCCTGAGCAGACGTTTCTCGATCGGGGGACACTTCGACTCGAGCCAAGCCCGATCCGTCGCGCGTAAAACCGCGGGCCCGGTGGCCGGAGCGGTCTGCGGGGAACAGGTTCGGCCCGAACAGTGAGTTACAGAACCAGCCGGAAAGCCCACGGCTTTAGACGTGAAAGGCTACGAGCGGAAGGTTAAAGCTCGTCGCCCGGGGACACCCGGAGACTTTAGACGCGCAGCGCGAGTCAGTCTGGCGAAAGCCGGCATTGCGTGTTTGAACCAGTAAAGAATCCCACGGCCTTTCAGGCATGTGGAGTGTCAAGCTATACTAGCTCGACAGTCGTCGGAGCATCCCCTTTTTACCGGCGCGCTCGATGGCGCGCAGACACCATGAAGAAGTCCGTGATTCGCCGGGTTGCTTATTTCTCGATGGAGATCGCCCTCGAGCCTGACATTCCCACCTATTCCGGAGGTCTGGGCATTCTTGCCGGCGACACTCTGCGTTCGGCCGCGGATCTCGGAACGCCCGTGGTGGCGGTGACCTTGGCCTACCGCAAAGGATATTTTCGGCAGGTTCTCGACCCCGCGGGCAGCCAGTTCGAGCAATCGCAAGACTGGGACCCGGAAAATCAGCTGACGCTCGTCGGGCCCCGCGTCTCGGTCGAGGTCGAAGGACGGATCGTGGCGATCCGTGCCTGGAAGTACACGATCACCGGAATTAACGGCGATACGGTGCCGGTTTATCTGCTCGATACCGATCTCGAGGAAAACGGCGAATACGATCGCACCCTGACCGATTGCCTCTACGGAGGCGACCAGCGCTATCGCCTGGCCCAGGAAATTGTGCTCGGCCTCGGCGGCTTTGAGCTTCTGCAGAAGCTCTACCCCGGGCAGATCGAAACCTACCACATGAACGAAGGCCACTCGGCCCTGCTTTCGCTCGGTCTGCTCGAGCGGAGGCTCGAGCAGAGCTTCGCCGGACGATTGAAGCAGCTCGACATCGACGGCGTGCGCAACATGTGCATTTTCACCACCCACACGCCCGTGCCGGCCGGGCACGACCAGTTCCCGCGCAGCCTGGTTTCGCAGGTGCTCGGACGCGCGGAGCTGGGCTTGCTGGACGAAGCCGAAGCCTGGGAGAGGGATGCGTTGAACATGACCTACCTTGCGCTCCGCTTCTCCGGCTACGTGAACGGGGTGGCCATGCGCCACGGCGAGGTTTCGCGCGGCATGTTTCCGAACTACGAAATCAGCGCCATCACCAACGGTGTGCACGCGACCACCTGGACGTCGCCCGCCTTCAGCGAGCTGTTCGACACCTACATTCCCGGCTGGCGGGCCGACAACAATTACCTGCGCTATGCCATCAGCATTCCGCTGCCGGCAATCCGGGAGGCCCACGCCGAGGCCAAGCTGGAGCTGTTCGCCGAGATTGGCCGCGTCTTCGGGGTCGAACTCGACCCCAAGCTCCTGACGATCGGCTTCGCGCGGCGCGCGAGCACCTACAAACGCGCCGATCTGCTCTTCCAGAATCCGGACCGGCTGCGAAAGATTGCGCGCGAAGTAGGCCCCATACAGTTGGTTTACGGCGGCAAAGCGCATCCCCACGACGAGGGCGGAAAGAACCTCATCCGCCGGGTCGTCGGGGGGGCGCGCTCGGTTGCCGATGCGATCCGTACGGTTTACGTCGAAAACTACGACATGCGATGGGGACGGCTCATCACTTCGGGCGTCGACTTGTGGCTCAACAACCCCATGCGGCCGCAGGAGGCTTCCGGCACCAGCGGCATGAAGGCCGCGCTCAACGGCGTGCCCAGCTTCAGCGTGGTGGATGGATGGTGGGCCGAAGGCCACATCGAAGGCGTAACCGGCTGGTCGATCGGCAGCAACGAGATTGCCGAGGATCAGGTCGTCGAACTCGGGAACCTCTACGACAAGCTCGAGCGCGAAATTGTGCCCATGTTCTACGGGCGTCCCAACCGGTATACCGAGATCATGCGGTTCGCGATTGCGCTCAACGGATCTTTCTTCAATACCCAGCGCATGCTCCTGCAGTACATAGAGAATGCCTACAAGATGAACCGCGAAATGGCGGTCCCCGAGGCGCGGGTCTAGGCGAATCCGGATTCGTTTCTTCGCCCGCCGCAAGACCGCCTCCCGGGAACGGCCGAACGGTCCGTCCTCTTATACAAAGCGGAGCCACCGAAAACGCAAGGAGTGCTGAGGAACAGCCACAGAGACCCATGCGACAGACGCTTGAGACCGCCCGCCTCATTCTTGGCGGGTACTCCGAGTCGGACACGGCCGACCTTGTCTCGCTGATCGGTGCCCGCGAAGTCGCCGCCACCACGTTGCGTATTCCCCATCCTTACCGGGAAGAGCACGCGCGGGAGTTTCTCTCCGGGGCCCGCGAGAACGAACATGGCTTTGCCATCCGGCTGCGCGCCAATGGGCGGCTGATTGGAGGAATCGCATTGAGTCCCGATCTCAACCGGCGGCGCGCGGAATTAGGCTACTGGATCGGCGTTCCGTTCTGGGGAAACGGATATGCCACCGAGGCCGCGCGCGAAGTTGTACGCTACGGCTTCGAGCACATCCAGCTGAACCGCATCTTCGCCAGCCACTTTGAGGGCAACGAAGCCTCGCGGCGGGTGCTTGAGAAAATCGGGATGCGCCACGAAGGCCGCGTGCGGGAGGCAGCCTTCCGCTGGGGCAGGTTCTTTGATCTCGAACGGTATGCGATCCTCCGGGACGAATTCCACCGCGGGTGAAGCCCGACCGCAATAGCTCTGAGGACGTTGGTGTCGGTGGTCACAGGACTCGCCCCCTACAAGCCGGTACAACTATCCGAGTTAGTGTGGCTTCTGGGCGGACTTCCACTGGTCCAGTTGTGGCGTTTTGCTGCCATGCGGAGGCTGATTGGCTTTATTCCAGGACATTTGACCATGGTAGTCCTATACGGCTGGCCTGGAGCAGCTTCTACTCCAATGCTGACGGGTTGGAAGAAGGACTCGGAACCTTTTGCGCCCCCATCCGATCAGGCACGGATCACTAGCGCCCCAACCGTGTAGGGGACTCGTACGCACGGTAGTGGAGTGGTGGCAGGGGCCGCGGGCCGACCCCTGACCCTAAGCCGATCTGACAAGCAAGAAAAAGTTGACTTCCCAATTGCCGACAATCCGATCTGATTTTCCCCCGGCCAGCAGGCTGGTGATTTCAGATCGGTACAAGCTTGGAACAGCCTTCTCGGCCCGTTAACCAAAGGGCCGAAGAGGCTGTATCCTGTTCAGGGATTTTGGCCGGCAAACGAGGCGCAGGACACGTTGGGGTGCCAGTTTACGAA